>Ga0114129_10008001_pt1 | contig 15058 bp, 12 predicted proteins | sample RhiMetdeltSRZDD1_FD_80071 | JGI IMG/M metagenome (GOLD analysis project Ga0114129, IMG submission 80071) | Populus rhizosphere microbial communities from Tennessee, USA - Rhizosphere MetaG P. deltoides SRZDD1 (version 2) (version 2) | ecosystem: Host-associated > Plants > Roots > Rhizosphere >...
CGAGAGTGCGCCGCAAGCGCTTGCGAACTTCGGAATCGGGACACTAGCTCATGCCCCACATCGAAGTCCGCAACGTTTCCCTTGTCTACGATACACCGGCCGGCCAGGTTCCGGCCGTCGTGGATGTCAACTTTGAGATCGAGGCCTCGGAATTCCTTTGCATCGTCGGCCCTTCCGGCTGTGGCAAGTCGACCCTGCTTAACGTCATCGCCGGATTTCTCGTCCCGACCGCTGGCGAAATCCGCATCGGCGGCAAGCCGGTCACCGGCCACGGCCTCGACCGCGGCGTGGTGTTTCAGGACTTTGCCCAGCTGTTTCCCTGGCGCACCGCGCTTGGGAACGTCACCTTCGGGCTCGAGATGAAGGGAATGGGAAAGGCCGAGCGCGAAGCGATCGCGCTCGAGCAGCTCAAGCTGGTGAAGCTCGAGAAATTCGTGGCCGCCTACCCGCACCACTTGTCCGGCGGCATGCAACAGCGGGTCGCCATCGCGCGGGCGCTCGCGTACAATCCATCGGTGCTGCTGATGGACGAGCCGTTCGCGGCGCTCGATGCGCTCACCCGCGACGACATGCAGCGCCTGCTCGCGGACGTTTGGCGAAAGACGCGCAAGACCGTGGTCTACGTGACGCACAACGTGGCAGAAGCGGTTTACCTCGCAGATCGCGTGGTAGTGATGACGTCGCATCCCGGCATGGTGAAGACCGATCTGCCGATTCGCCTGCCGCGGCCGCGCGACGCGCTCAGCGTCGAATTCCTCGAGTATCAGAAATCGCTGCTGCGGCATCTCGCCCAGGACGCAGGCGCGCACGCAACGCAAGCTGGGTCAGAGAGATGAGGTGGATGACTGGTTTCGGCTGCGCGCTGCTGCTGCTCGCGCTCGCAGGAAGCGGAGCGGCGCAGGCGGAGGAACCATATCCGACGCGGCCGATTCGGCTGGTGGTGGGCTTCGGCGCCGGCGGTCCGACCGATATTCCGGCGCGCTTCATAGCCGACAAGCTCGGCGAGGCGCTCGGCCAGCGCGTGATCGTCGAAAACAAACCCGCGGCGGCCGGGATGATTGCGGCACGAGACGTGCTGTCGCAGCCGCGTGACGGCTATACCTTACTGCTGTGCACGCATTTCGAGCCGATCAACACCGCGCTCTACAAGAACGCGCAGTTCAAGCTCGGCGACATCGCCCCGGTGTCCCTCATCGCCAAATACTATTATGGGCTCGCGCTCGCCAATGCCGTTCCCGCCGCCGACTTCGATGCCTTCGTGCAATACGCCAAGGCGCATCCCGGCGAGGTAAGCTATGCGACGATCGGCGCGGGCTCCGCGCAGGAGATTCTCGCCCGCCAGCTCGAGAAGCTCGCCGGCATCACGATGAATCGCGTGCCCTTCCGCGGCGGCTCCCAGGTCGTGCAGGAGCTCGTCGCCGGGCGCGTGCAGTTCTACGTCTCTCCGACCTTGGCGATCCTGCCGCAATATCAGGCAGGACAGCTCAAGATCCTGGCCGTATCGGCGCCACAGCGGCTAAAGAATCTGTCCGAGATTCCGACGCTGACCGAACGGGGCGTGGATTTCGTGCGCTACGGCTGGCTCGGCATCTGCGCCGGCGCCGGCACGCCGCAGCCGATCGTCGATCTGCTGCAGCGCCACGTCGCGACGATCGTCGGCTCGGGCGACTACCGCGCAATGATCGAGAAGGCCGGCTCGATTGCGGTCTCGTCCACGGCGGACGAGCTTCGGCAGGTGATGGGGCAGACGCTCGATGAAGTGGCAGCGAGCATCCGCGAATTCGGCCTGCAGCAGGAGCAATGAACGGATCCGGACCTCTCGCCGTCATGCGCGGGCTTGACCCGCGCATCCATCTTCTTTGTAAGAGAGTCTTACGAAGATGGATGGGGTCAAGCCCGGCAATGACGACGGGGGTGGGTTGGCATCTGCGCGCGCAACAAACCGGCATCAGGGAGGAGAACAATGAATAACGGACGCTTTGAATTGACACGGCGGCAATGGCTGGCGGGAAGCGCGCTGGCGCTGGCGCTGCCGGCGCGGCCGGCATGGGCGCTGGAGACCATCCGTCAGGGCTTCCAGACCAACATCTGGGGCATGCCGACCTATTACCTGCTCAAATCGGGGTTGCTCGAGAAGCGCGGCATCAAGTTCGAGGAATTCGCCGTGCCCTCCGGCAATCTCACCATGCAGCAGATGGTGGCGCGGCAGGTCGATCTCGGCACCTATGCCGCCCAGTCTTTCATCATCGGGCACGATAAGGGCGGCCTTGTCGCGATCGCGCAGATCGAAACCGTCGGCAAGACCGCGCAGGTCGTGACGCGCAAGGACCTCAACTTGACCAAGGTCAGCGAGCTCAAGGGACTCAAGGTCGCCAACCAAACCGGGTCCTCCGTCGGCAATATCTTCGTGGACGTCATTGCGCCGGCGGCCGGCCTCAAGAAAGGCGACTTCCAGGAAGTACGCATGGACGTCAACAACATGGTCGCGGCGATGGCCGCCAAGACCGTGGACGCCATGGTCAATGTGGAGCCCTACAATTCGATTGCCGTCGCCGAGGGCATCGGCACGTCGATCATGGACTTCTCGCAGCTCGACAAGATGCCGGTATTCATGGCGGCGACGCCCGACTTCGTCGACAGGAGCCCGGAGACCGTCATCGCCTACCTTAAGTGCTGGCAGGAAGCGGCGCGCGACTTCAAGGACAATCCCGGCAAGGTCGCGGACGTGATCTATGCGTTCTTCACCTCGAAGGGATACGCCATGTCGCGCGAGACATTCGCCAAGGCGCTGGCGAAGGTCGAGGTCAATCCGGGCTTTCCCTCCGACCTCGTGCCCGGCCTGCAGAAGGACGCCGAGGTGCTACTGCGGGAGAAGAAGATTTCGGCGATCCCCGACTGGAAGAAGGCACTGCGGCCGGACCTGTGGGCGAAGGCGAGTTCGTAAGGCCCGATATTCGCCGGGTTGACCACTGTCGTCCCCGCGAGGGGCACCCCGCGACGCTCGCGTCGCGGGGATCCCGTTGCGGGGACCCATGACCGCCGGCCTCTGCATATGATTCCTGCTTCGCGACCGCAGCTAAGCTTGTCGCGCATCGCGGCATTGGTGAACGTGCACCCACCGGGGCCTCTGGAATATGGGTCCCCGCTTTCGCGGGGACGACAACCGAGAGATCACCTCGCCTGCCGCGCTGAAACGCGCTAAAGGTGCGCGCGACGTGATGGCATGGAGAGTGGAATGAAAGGACGCAAGAAGGTCGCGAAGAAAACTGCCAAATCCAAAAAGCCAGCGAAGGCAGTACCGAAAAAAGAGGCGGCAGCGAAACGCGCGCCGAAGCGCGCGGCCTCCGCACAAACTCCGCTCAGCAACGGCGGACCCATCACCTGGAACTTCAAGCTCATCGCCCATCACCTGCTCGACGGCTTCGGCGGCATGGGCGAAGGCATGTCGATCCAGATCGCGCCCGACGGACGCCGCATCCTGTGGCTCGCGCACGAAAGCGCGCCGAAGAATTTCACCGCCGTCGACGTATCCGATCCGCGCAAGCCCAAGGTGGTGGTGCAGACCGCCCTGCCGCAGGCGCACATGCGCTCCAATTCCCTGGAGACGTGCGGGAACACCATGGCGGTCGCCTATCAAACCCAGAAAAAGGGACTTAAGCCCGCCGGCATGGAGCTGTTCGACATCTCGGTGCCGGAAAAGCCGCGGTCGATCTCGTTCTTCGATTGCTCGGGGGAAACTTCGCGCGGCGTGCATCAGCTGTGGTTTTGCGACGGCGAATACGTGCATTGCGCCTCGGGTGCGCCCGACTTCACGCCCACCCATCCCAACGACGACCAGTTCTATCGTTGCATCGACGTGCGCAATCCCTCAAAGCCGGTCGAAGTCGGCCGTTGGTGGATGCCGGGCACCCGTCAAGGCGATAACGTCGCGCCACCGCCGCGTCACCCGCTGGACAAAGGCCACCGCGCCCACAACACCAACGTCTATCCCCAGCGCGGCGACCGTTGCTACCTCGCCTATATCGACGGCGGCATGTTCATCCTCGACATCTCCGACAAGGCGAACCCGAAGCGAGTCTCGCAGTGGACCAACTCGCCGCCCTATACGGGATTCATGCACACCGTGATGCCGTTGTTCGACCGCGGGCTCATGGTGATCACCGACGAATCGACCGAGAACAACGCAAAGGATTGGCCCAAGCTGATCTGGATTCTCGACGCGCGCGAGGAAGCAAACCTCGTCCCGATCGCGACCTGCCCATTGCCCGATCACAAGGCATTTGCCGCCAAGGGCCGTTTCGGCGCGCACAATATTCACGAGAACGTGCCGCGGCCGACTGCCTGGCAGTCCGATCAGATCGTGCTCGGCACCTTCTTCAACGGCGGACTGCGCGCCTACGATATTTCCAATCCCTACCAGCCGCAGCAGGTCGGCGTGTTCGTGCCGCCCGCGCCGCCAATGGCGCCCACCGGCACCATTCAGCTCAACGACGTCTTCGTCGATGAGCGCGAGATCGTCTACACCGTCGATCGCCACATCGGCGGCCTCTACATCCTGGAGATGGATTTTTGACTTGGCTGCACGAGCATCTCAGTCAGACCGGCGCAGAGTGCCCAGGGAAACGACGGCTAGTGCCGCATGGTCCCCTCCCCCGCTTGCGGGGGAGGGAGCAGACCGCGTTTGCGGCTTGCGCTGGCGGTTAGCCTCTCGCTAATGCTCGATCTTTTTCCCTCCCGCGACGCAGGCCCCTTCGGGCGCAGGCTCAAGCGCGCTCGCGGCGCGAAAATTCCGGTGACCGTCGTCACCGGCTTCCTCGGTGCCGGCAAGACGACGTTGCTGCGCCGCTTTCTCTCGAGCACCGAAGGCGCGGGCACCGCCGTCATCATCAACGAGTTCGGCAATGTCGGCATCGATGACGCGCTCGTGCGCGCCTCGAGCGACGACGTCACGCTGCTGGGCAACGGCTGCCTGTGTTGCACCATGCGCTCCGACCTGCAGAACGCGCTGCGCAATCTCGTCGCCGAGCGCGCACAAGGCACGCTGCCCCAGTTCAAGCGGATCGTGATCGAGACCAGCGGGCTTGCCGATCCCGGACCGATCCTGCAGACGTTTGCCACGGATCGGGCGCTGGGCGGGGAATTCCACGTCGAGGTGGTCGTCGCCGTTGTCGACGCCGCAGCCGGCCTCGATACGCTCGCGTGGTCGGCGGAGGCACGAAAGCAGGTCATCCTCGCCGATCGACTGATCGTGTCGAAGACCGATCTCGCCACCTCGCAAGCGGTCAAACGGCTGACCGCGCGTCTTCGCGCGCTCAATCCCCACGCGGCCATTCACACGGCGGTCGACGGCGATCTCGAGCCACGCTGCCTGGTCGAGGCCGATGCGCACCTGCCCGCTCCCGTGCGCTCCGGCTTCGTCGCCGAAGCCGAGCATAGCGACGGCATTTTAAGTTTCGTTTTGACGCAGGACGCGCCGCTGCCTTGGGAGGCCTTCGCGCGCGCTATGGAAACGCTGATCGCGCTGCGCGGGCCCGACCTCCTGCGCGTGAAGGGCTTTCTCAACGTCGCGGGCTGCCGCGGGCCGGCGGTGGTGCACGTGGTCCAGCACCTCGCCCATCCGCCGGTCGAGCTTGCGGCTTGGCCCGATCAGAACCGCACCAGCCGGCTCGTGTTCATCACGCGCGGCATTGCCGAGCGCCACGTGCGCGACCTCTTTGCCTCGGTGCACGCTTTGGCCGGCGGTCGCGGCTAGACACGGCGCTATTTTGCGGTCTGCAGATCGCGCGCCGGCTGCGGCGCAGGCGGTTCGTGCGAAGTTTCCCGACGCTCGGCAAGCGCCCGGAACTGTTCCTCCAGCCGCAAGTGCTGTTCACGCGAGTCCGGTGACCGGCACATGCCGGCCAGGCGATGGTGTTCCGCGGCCATCGCCAGATATTCGGTTGCGTTGATCATCGTATCCTCCCCACGCAAGTTCAGCTTGCCCGGACGAGCCGGAGCAAACGGCGTGGGACGCTAAAACGGGTCCCATGAAGCAGTTATGACATGAAGTCCCGAGCGCCTTGCGCTGGCGTTTCGAGCCCACCCAGTCTGCGCCTTTGCGGAGACAGAGTCGAGCCCTCACGTCTGGGCTTGGCCATGTAGCCCCGGATTGAGCGAAACGAAATCCGGGACATCATAGGTGGTCAGACAGGTCTGGCCGCCGTCATCGTCCGGCCTTCGCCGTCGCTCCCACGCCTTGAACGGGCAGAGCCCGGATGTCCCCCGCTTTTGCGGGTCCATCCGGGCTCCACACCGAGGCTGGCGGTAATTAGCGCGCCGCGGCGTCGCGCCGCAGGTCCTTGTCGATCGTCAGCGGCGCATCGTTGGCAAAAAGCACGCGATAGACCTGAAAATTCTCCATCACCCGCTGCACGTAGTTGCGCGTTTCCATGAACGGGATGCGCTCCACCCAGTCGACGGGGTCGACTTTCGGGTCGCGCGGATCGCCGTAGCGCGCGATCCACTCCTGCACGCGCCCGCGCCCCGCATTGTAGGCGGCAAAGGCCAGGAGCTGGTTGCCGCGGTAGTCCTGCAGCACCCCAGCGACCTCGGCCGCGCCGACCTGAAGATTGTACGGCGAGTCGGTCCGCAGGCGCTTGAAGTCGTACTTGCAGTTGAAGCGCTTGCAGGTATCCCGTCCCGCTTCCGGCGTCACCTGCATCAGACCCATTGCCTGCGCGTGCGACCAGTCGGAGGGGTCGAACGCGCTCTCCTGGCGAATGATGGCAAACAGCATCGCGCTCTCGATGCTGGGGGCGATCGGCGAATAGCGCGGCACGCCGACAGTCGGAAACGCGTAGTAGTCGAGCGGTAAGCCGCGTGCCAGCGCACCCCTGCCCATGTGCAGCATCCCGCGGGCGTCCTCATACTGCTCCGCCAATTCGCCCAGGGCCGAGAGCGTACCGGCGTCGTTTTGCGACTCCCCAATGCTGGCCATCAGCGTGATGACCAGCTTGCGTTCGTTGAGCGCGTAGAGGATCTCGAGCGCGCGAAGGAGTTCCAGCCGCTCCGCCTCGGCTTGCGGGTCCGGCTTCGGCGGTGGCGGGGCCAGCGCGAGCGCCGGAAGCCCCAGCCGCGCCCGGGCGAGCTGCCCGTAATAGGCGGCCGAAGCACGCGCCGCCGTCTCATACTCGGCGCGGGCCTGCTCCGGCTGATGCAAAGCTTCCGCCACACGCCCGAGCCAGTAGTGCGAGCGCGCGTGCGACGTCGGATGGCGGGTCACATCCTGGATGCGCTTGAAGTGAGTTGCCGCCGTGGCCGGATCGTCGAGGAACCGCAGCGCGATCCATCCCGCCATGAAATGGCGCTCGATCCGCGAGTTTTCCTTGTTCGGCTCGGCCGCGTCCGCCACCACCCGATAGGCCGATTGGGCATCGCCTATATCGAGCAGCTTGCGCGCCATGATGCGCCGCTCGACCCACCATTCCTCGCCATCATGGATTTCGGCAAGGTCGCAGGGCGCAGACAGCAAGACCTGCGCGGCTTCGGCGATTTTGCCCTCGTGGCGCAGAACGTGCGCATGCGCGAACAGATAGCCGGGATCCTGCCGCGCGTCCGCCGGCACGGCGTCGAGCAGCTTCCTGGCACTTTTCGGCTCGAGCTTGGGCGCGCCGACCTTGCGGCTGATCGCGATGCGCGCCTGCGCGATCGCGAGGTCGGCCCCGCCCAGCCGGCGTGCCGCCCGCATCGCGTCATCCTTGTCGGCGGCGAACAGCCTCTTCTCCATGCGCGCCTTATGATCGGCGCGGCTCAGCGACGCGGACCAACGCTCGAGCACCTGCTTCTCGACCTCCTCGGGAAGCGAATCATTGCGCCAAGCCTGGCGCACCAGCGCGGCCGCGCCTTCGGCATCGCCCTGCGCGTGCAGGGCGCGCGCCAGCACAATGCGGCCTACGCCCGACTGCGGCGGCGAGTCCTTGAAGAAGCTTATGATCTGCGCCGGCTTGACGTTCTCGACCCAAAACATCCCCTCCGCGCGCTTGCGGAACATGCCGAGGTTCGGCCAAGTCGGATTGGCGGCAATGAAGGCGAGGTAGCGCTTGCTCTCGGCGCCGTTGTGGTCGCTGCGCAAGATGAGCCATTCCACGAGCTTGCGCGCCACCGGGTCTGAGATGCCGCCGGCGACCTCGGTCGCCTTGCTGGCGCCACCGTGGCGCAGCGCCTCGACTGCGCTCTTGACCAGCGCAATATCGGCGGCGGACGTCTGCGGCGCCGGGCCCTGCGCCAGCGGAATCTGCGGCACCGCAGATTTGTCCACTGCCGACTTGCTGCCCTTGGACTTGCCCGCCACCTTCTTTCCGGTGGCTTTCGCGGTTTTACCCGCGGCCTTGGCCGTTGCGTGCGCGCCTTTGGCGCCGCGCGCAGCCGCCGTCTCCGCCGCAAGGGTGATTGCGAGCGCACTCGCGCAGGCGAGTGCAGCAACAAGTGCTGACCGATATCGTGATTTCAAGATTTGTCCCCAGATCCCCCGGCGAATGGCTTCGCCCCAAGTCCAACTCTGGTAGCCGACCACCCGAATTGACCAACGCTATGCAGCAACATTTGGGCGGAAAAGTGCCGCTATTGTCGCCAAGCAGTAGCCCGGACGGAGCGAAACAACCTCTGAAATCCGAAGCGAAATCCGCGATTCACGGCGAACCCGCCTTAGAACTCGGCCACGACGCGCACCGCTCCTGATCGTGCGCCCCCTGTCATACTCGCATGAGATTAGAACCTGGATGTCGATTCGCTCCATTCAGGCTACGCGCTCTCTTTCTGCGGTCGTCCCCGCGAAAGCGGCGACCAACGAACACCGGCCGGTGTTCCTGGGTCCCGGCTCTCGCGCTTCCCGCTCGGCCGGGACGACAAGCTAAGCAGCGAGCTACGAATTGGCATCGAGGTCGGAGTCCGATTACCATGCGTGCGGACGTTTTCGGCGTAGTGCCGTATTTCGCGAACTTGCAAGGGAGACGCGTATGTCCGCAAACGTGACCGAAGTGCTGGCCGGCTTTGCGGCATCGCTGCAATATGACGATATTCCGGAGCGCGTCCGCGATCACTGCAAGAATCTCCTGCTCGACACTTTGGCCTGCGCGGTCGCCGGCCATCGCGGCGAGGAGACGCAGCAGATCGCCGCACTCGCATCCAGCCTGGCGCAATCGGACGAGAGCAGCGTCATCGGCGGCGAGGCGCTCTCGCTTGCCGGCGCGACCCTGCTCAACGGCTATCTCGTCACCGCGGTGACGATGTGCGACGTGCACCGCCCGACGCTGACGCATGTGACGCCGGAAGTGATGCCGCCCGCATTGGCGATCGCCGAGCGCGATGGCTTGTCGGGACGCGAGCTGCTCGTCGCCGTTGCCGCCGGATGCGAAGTCACGACGCGGATCGGCGTCGGCCTCGATTATCCCGTGTTCCGCGGCAAGGGCTGGCACGGACCCGGCGTGCTCGGCCCATTCGGCGCCGCCGCGGCGGTCGGCCGGCTGCGCCGGTTCGATGCCGAGACCATGGCCAAGGCGTTCGGGCTTGCCGGCAGTCAGTCGGCCGGCACCTTTGCCGCCTGGGGAACGCCGACGGTCAAATTCCACCAGTGCCGCGGCGCGCTCTCAGGCTTGCTGGCGGCGCTGCTCGCGGAGCAGAAGTTTCTCGCCACGCGCGAATTTCTCACCGCGAGCGACGGCGGCCTCTACAATGTTTATGCCAATGGCGGCCGCCCGGAGGCGGTCACCGCCGATCTTGGGAAACGCTGGGAGCTCGCGCAAATCGCGTTGCGTCTGTGGCCCTCCGCGTCCTCGATCCAGGGCATGAACACCGCGCTGTTCGATCTCATCGAAGGACAGAAGGTCGATCCCGCCAAGGTGAAGAAAGTCCGCATCGCTTTGAGCCAGCCGACCTTCGATCTGCACGGCAAGCTCGCGCGCTACAAGGGCAAGTTCGATGCGCTGATCTCTGGCCACTACACGGCGGCGGTGATCCTGCACGATCAGGAGCTGACCCTCGCCCAGTTCGAGCCTGCACGCTACGACGATCCGAAGATGCGCCGCGCCGCGGCCGAGCAGATCGAGCTGCGCGCCGATGCGGCGCTCAGCGGCGTCGAGGCGGTTGCCGAAATCGAGACGGAGGGGACGACGCTCAAGGCCCACTGCCAGCATCCGCGCGGCTCGCCGGAGAACCCGCTCTCGCGGCCGCAGATCGAGGGCAAGTTCCGCACTTATGCGGACGGCGTTCTGAGCCCCTCCGCAATCACAGGGACGATCGATGCCGTCGCCAATCTGGAAAACCTCGGCTCGGTCCGAAAGCTCATGGAGATGCTGCGCGCGGTCCCGCGGCGCACGCAAGCCGAGCGTGCGCCGCTCGCCGCGGCCCGCGGGTGACGAGGCGACCACAAGAGCGTCGCAAAAACGGGGTTCCGGAAACTCGATCACGGCACGACGTCGGCTGGCGCCACATCGTCCCCTCCCCGCTTGCAGCCGAACTCGGGTTTACCCGAGTTCGGCTACCTAACAAATTGGCCGAAGTCGGATATATCCGACTTCGGCTGGAGGGACAGGGAGGGGAATGCAACATGACACAGCATTTCAATTCACCCCCTCCCCACCCCTCCCCCGCAAGCGGGAGAGGGAGCAGAATGAGCTTGTTGCTCCCGCTGATTTCATGTCGACGACGCTGTCATGACTCTGGAGGAGCGCTCATGAATCGACGCACGCTATTTGCCGCGCTGGCAAGCGCGGCGCTGCTCGCGTTCGCCGCCCCCGGTGCGGCGCAGACGGCAGACGATTATCCCAACCGTCCCATCCGCATCATCGTGCCGCAAGCGGCCGGCTCCGGAGTCGACCTGCAAGCGCGCGTGCTCGCGCACAAGATGAACGAGCTGTGGGGCCAGCAGGGAGTGGTCGACAATCGTCCCGGCGCCAACGCGATCATCGGCATGGAGGCGGGCGCCAAGGCCGCGCCCGACGGCTATACGCTGATCTACGCGCCGGTGAGCTCGGTGACGACCAACGCGTTCATCTACAAGAAGCTGCCCTACGACACGTTTCGCGATTTCATCCCGATCACCCAGACCACCGCCAATCCGCTCGGCGCGGTGGTCAATCCCGCCGCCGGACTCAAATCGATCAAGGATGTGGTTGCGCGCGCGAAGGAAGCGCCCGGCCAACTCAACTATGGCTCGTTCGGCATCGGCAACATGACCCATCTCATGGGGGTGCTCTTGTCGCTCGCCGCCGACATCAAGATGACGCATGTGCCGTACCGGGGACAGACGCCGGCGATCACCGATGTCGTGGCAGGCCAGATTCCGCTCGCGTTCACGACCACGGCGGGCGTCGCCGATCTCGCGGAAACGGGAAAGGTCGATCTCATCGCCACGTTCGGCGAAGCGCGCGACGAGCAGTTTCCCAAGACGCCGACCGTGGTGGAAGCCGGCTATCCGAGCGTCGTCGTGGTGGGCTGGAGCGGGCTGTTCGCACCGGCAGGCGTGCCGCCCCAGATCGTGAATCGCATTTACAGCGGGATGGCGAAGGCGCTGGCCATGCCTGACGTCAAGGACGCGATCGCGCGTCAGGGTTCCAAGGCGGTGAGCAGCAGCAGTCCGCAGGCGTTCGAGCGCTACATCAAATCGGAAGCGGAGAAATTCCACCCCGTCATCAAGGCTGCCGGCCTCGAAGGCTCGCAATGAATTCCTACGTCAAGAAGGCGCATCGCTTCGGCCTGCTGACGCCCTCTTCGAACACGGTGCAGGAGCCGGAATTTTTCGCGGCTCTGCCGCCGACGATCTCGCTGCACACCGGGCGCGTCACCTACCGCGACATCACCCCGCAGGAGCAGATGCGCTGCGTGCTCGAGCTCGAAAGCGAGTGCCGCAAGCTCGCCGACGCCGAAGTGGACGTCATCGTATTTGCGGCGACGGCCCCGACCTTGGCCAATGGCAAGGGCTACGACTGCGAGCTGATCAAGCGCATGGAAGATGCGTCGGGCCGGCCCACCACCACGGCGGCGACCGCGTTCGTCAACGCGCTCGCGCGGCTTAACGTTACGCGGATCGCGATCGCCGCGCCATGGAGCAAGACCATGGACAAGCCGATGGTGCGCTTCATGGAGGCGAGCGGCTTCGAGGTCGTGAACAGCGAGGTTGCCGGATACGTCGCCGGCGTCGAGTTGGGCCGCACCGGACCGGAGGCGGCCTACGAGCTCGGCCGCCGCGCCGACCGGCCCGACGCGGAGGCTGTCATCATGCCGGGCGGCAATTGGCCGGCGATGAGCATCGTAGAGCGGCTCGAGGGCGAACTCGGAAAGCCGGTGCTCGCCAACAACGCGGTGAGCCTGTGGGCGGGCCTGCGCCTGCTCAAAACCGGCGGCAGCATCCCAGGCTACGGCGTGTTGCTGCGCGAGCACCTGGCGGAATAGGGCTTGATTGGAGCGGCGTGTCCCGGGCGCAGCGCAGCAACGCAGATAAGTTTACGCAATCTGCGTACACTTGATTGTGTTGTGGTGCGCTGCAGACCCGGGACCGTTTCATGCTCCGCTTCTGTTGCGGTCCCGGATCAGCGGCGCACCGCTCCACTTCGTTGCGCGCTGCACCGCATCCGGGACACCAGCTGAGTCCAGCACGATGAAAATCGTCATCCCCGATGACTACCAGGACATGGTCGATCGGCTCGAATGCTTTGCGCTGATCCGCCACCACGATGTCGTGCGCTATCGCGAGCCGGCGCGCGATTTGAGCGAACTTGGTGCGCGCCTTGCCGCTGCGGACGTAGTCGTGGCGATTCGCGAGCGCGTGGAATTTTCCCGCGCGCTGCTCGAACGGTTGCCCAAACTCAAGTTGATCGCCCTTGTGGGCCGCAATTCCAGGAGCATCGACTTCGCCGCCTGCACGGAGCTCGGCATTCCGGTCGCGACCGGTACGAGCAATTCGCCGGTAGCGCCGGCCGAGCTTGCGCTCGCCTTGATCCTGGCGTCGCGGCGCAACGTGGCGCTCGAGGCCGAGCGCATGAAGCGCGGCGAATGCCCCTGCACGCTGTCGCATCGGCTGCGCGGATCGACTTTGGGCATTTTCGGCCTCGGCGCCATCGGGCAGCTGGTCGCCGAAGGCGGCCGCGGGCTCGGAATGGAGATTCTGGTCTGGGGACAAAAATCCTCGTTGGAGAAAGCCGAGGCGGCCGGGTATGCGCGCGCCGCCGGCAAACAGGCGCTGTTCGAGCGCTCGGACGTGGTGTCCTTGCATGCGCGGCTCATGCGCGAGACGCACGGCATCGTCGGCGCCGACGATCTCGATCGCATGAAGCCGACGGCGCTGCTCGTGAACACCGCGCGGGCCGAGCTGATCGCGCCGGGCGCCTTGCTCGCCGCGCTGCGCAAGGGGCGGCCCGGCTACGCCGCGGTCGACGTTTACGAGCACGAGCCGGTCATCGATCATCCGTTTCTGTCGATGCCGAACGTTTTGTGCACGCCCCATCTCGGCTGGGCGGAGTGGGACAACTTCGAACTCTATTTTCGCGAGACGTTCGAGCAGATCGTGGCGTTTGAGCAAAGGCTGCCGCTGCGGCTTGCGAACCCGCAAGTGCAGCCGCGAAATTGAGCTTGCGTTCGGCCGTGCAGGCGCCCACGGCTGAACCTATTTCGCGGGTCGGTCATGCGTGACTTGATCTTCCAAACTGCAGGCCAACGTCGCGGGGTCCTGCGCCGGGGAGGTGGCAATGGATCGACGCACTATGCTTCGCGCGGCCGCAATGGCGGGGGTTGCCTTGTCATCAGTGCGTGCTTTTGGTCAGGCGTCTGGAGTTAGTCCGGTGATGCAAACACTCAGCGATTACATGGCCGCTGCGGGCTCGCGCCCGCTTCCGGACGAAGCGACGGAGCATGCAAAACACCATCTGCTCGACACGCTCGCGGCGATGATCTCCGGATCGGAACTGCTGCCGGGCCAGGCGGCCCAACGCTACATCCGCGCGCACGGTGGAAAGGGCGCTGCCACCATCGCCGGGACGATGCTCACGGCTGCACCGAGCGACGCTGCGCTTGCCAATGGCGTCATGGCGCATGCCGACGAGACCGATGATTCCCACAACGCCTCGCGTTCGCATCCCGGCTGCGCGATCGTGCCTGCAGCGCTCGCGGTCGGCGAGGAACTTGGAATCGACGGCGCGCGCTTTCTTCGCGCCGTGACTCTCGGTTACGACGTCGGGACCCGGGTGGTCATGGCGATGGGCGGGGCCGAGTTCAGCTATGAGAGCAGCCTCGCCACCCATAGCATCGCCGGAACGTTCTGCGCCGCGGCCGCTGCGGCCTGCGCTGCGGGGCTTAACGCGCGGCAAATGCGCTGGGCACTCGATTATACTGCGCAGCAATCCTCCGGCATTGTCGCTTGGCGGCGGGATACCGACCACATCGAAAAGGCGTTCGTTTTCGGCGGCATGACCGCGCGCAACGGCGTCACGGCTGCGCTGGTCGTGCGATCGGGTTGGAACGGGGTTGAGGATATTTTCTCGGGCGCCGACAACTTTTTCCAAGCCTACGCGCCAAAGGCGAAGCCTGAACGGCTCGTCGAGAAGCTCGGCGAAAGATACGAGGTCGTCCAGACCGACATCAAGAAATGGAGCGTCGGCTCGCCGATCCAAGGGCCACTCGATGCGATCGAGGCGATCCGCAGCAAGCGACGGTTCGAATTCGATCAGGTGCGGCGGGTGACAGTGCGCCTCGCCCCTTCGGTTGCCGCGGTGGTCGACAACCGCGATATCCCGGATATCTGCCTACAGCACATGGTTGCCGTGATGCTGGTCGACAAAACCGTGTCGTTCCATGCCGCGCATGACAAGCCGCGGATGCAGAACGCAGCGATCTTGCGCGAGCGGGCAAAAGTGGAGCTGGTGCGCGACGGAGAGCTTGTCCAGTTCCTGCCGGTACGTGTCACCGCCGTCGAGATCGAACTGGCGGACGGAACGCGCCTTTCAGAGCGCATCTCTGCGGTGCGCGGGACGCCTCGCAACCCGATGTCTCGGACCGAAGTGATGGAAAAGGCGCGTGATCTCACCGCCCC
>Ga0114129_10008003_pt1 | contig 15056 bp, 12 predicted proteins | sample RhiMetdeltSRZDD1_FD_80071 | JGI IMG/M metagenome (GOLD analysis project Ga0114129, IMG submission 80071) | Populus rhizosphere microbial communities from Tennessee, USA - Rhizosphere MetaG P. deltoides SRZDD1 (version 2) (version 2) | ecosystem: Host-associated > Plants > Roots > Rhizosphere >...
AAGTGCTTGCGCAGCGCCTTGAAGATCGCCGTGCCGTAGGTTTTCACCGAGGGCACGTTCTTCAGGTACTTGGTCGGGAAGCCGCCGCCGAGATTGACCATGCTGAGCGTCAGCCCGCGCTCCCCGCACTCGCGGAACACCGCCGCGGCGGACGCCAGCGCCCGGTCCCAGGCCTGCGGGTTGGGCTGCTGCGAGCCCACGTGGAACGATATGCCATAGGCCTCGAGCCCCTGGCGGTGGGCGTGTTCGAGCACGTCGACCGCCATGGTCGGCTCGCAGCCGAACTTGCGCGACAGCGGCCATTCCGCCCCCACGCAGTCGCACAGGATGCGGCAGAACACGCGCGATCCCGGCGCGGCGCGCGCGACCTTGTCGACCTCGGCCGCGCAGTCGACCGCGAACAGGCGGACGCCGAGCGCATAGGCGCGGGCGACATCACGCTCCTTCTTGATGGTGTTGCCGTAAGAGATGCGATCGGGCGTCGCGCCGGCCGCGAGCACCATCTCGACCTCGCTGATCGAGGCGGTGTCGAAGCAGGAGCCGAGCCCGGCCAGCAGCGAGAGCACCTCGGGCGCCGGGTTTGCCTTCACGGCGTAGAACACCCTGGTGTCCGGCAGTGCCTTGGCGAAGGCCTGATAGTTCTCTCGAACGATGTCGAGATCGACGACCAGGCACGGCCCGTCGTCGGCACGGTTGCGCAAGAATGCGCGGATGCGTGCAGTCATTAGCAGTGTCCCCACAGCTCAATGGAGGCCCTGAAGCCTCGATGTCGCGGTTGCCGATCATGTCGCGGACGCGCGATGGGGACGCGCCTACGAACAAGTTCGTCACCCGCTTCATGCTGCCTTGGATTGGAATGGGGAGACCCCGTTCCGCACGGCCGGCAATGAAGAACAAGCCTCGTCGGTGACCCGCGCCGGTGGTGGAGGCCGGCAGAGACCAAGGAAGCCCGTGTCGTCGTTGCTTTAAGCCGCGTCCCCCGTTGAGAGCGAGGTGCGCCGGTTTCGCCTCCGGCTGCCGGTCAAGTGGTTTCGGAGCTCAGGCGATCGCAGACTTGGGAGTCTGGCGATCTCACTCCGGGCGGCTGTCCGGCCTCTTGTCCGGATGCCCACCGACCGACACACGGCCACAGGCACGTGCGAAATTGGGCGAGCGATAGATAAGCGAATTTTTTTCGAGTCGCAAGAGTTTTGGTGTTCCGGCGGTGCCGCCCCCCATCGGTTGGGGGCCGCTCAATCGTTTCCAAATCGTAAAGGCCGCAGGAGCGGGTGGCCGCGGAGCGTTCAACGCTCGACGGTGAACGGCTCGACGCGCTGGGCCGCGCGCAGGAACTGCACCATGACGTAGGCGCCAAGCAGGAACAGCATGCCCTGCACGATGCGCGTGCCGTAGGCGTATTCGCCGAGCCCGCTCCAGTGCGCCAGCGCCCAGCCGGCGGCGAAGGCGGCGCCGAAAACCTCCGCGCCGATCAGGATCGCCGCGCTCACCACCGTGAGCACGTGGACCCAGAGGATGCGGCGGCCGCGCGGCGTGTCAGGGGGCTTGTTCATGGCGGCGGCACCTTCGCCGAAAGGGCCGGGCGGATCAAGTCCAGGGCAGGAACAGCGCGAACGGCTCGTCGACCGTGCGCTTGAGGAACTGGCTGTAGGCCCCATAGCAAGGGTGGCCCGTGCCGATCCGTCCGAATTGGACGTTCTGGACGATGCCCATCGGAACCAGCGCGATCGGCGCCGCCACCGGCATCAGCTGGGCCCCGCGCCCGGCCTGCAGCGTGGTCAGGATGCCGTGCATCTCGCCGTTGATGGTGGGCCGCGCGACGATGATCAGCCGGTACTGCCCCTGCGTATTGGTGACGAGGTAGATGTGCCCCGACTGGTGCGGCACCGAGACCGAGCCGTGGTGGGTGAAGGCATGGTCGATCCGCTCCGATTCGCGGAAGACGAGACTCGAGAGCTTGTCATCCCATGAAATCTCGGTGCGGTAGGCGTAGATCGCCTCCTTGTCGCCGAACGAGGGCCGCAGCGTGAGGTAGCTGCCCTCGATCCAGGATACCGCCGGCCGCGCATAGAAGCCGAGGTCGCCGGGCGCCACGCCGTTATGGGTCGCGATGGCGGCTCCGTCGCTCTTGGGCTGGCGCAGCGACACGCCGAGCGCCTCCTCCAGCCGGACCGTGGTGGCGAGGGTGAACGGCCGCCGGCCGGACAGCGCCTTCTCCAGGGTCGAGATGCTGATCTTGGCGGCGTCGGCGAGATGCTGGCGCGAGATGCGCCGGCGCGCGAGCTGCTCGCGCACGAGCGCGGCGACCGCCCGGCTCTGCTGGTCGGAGAGCTGCTTTTCGGTTGTGGCCGGCATCATGTGCCCCTGCGCCCGCACAAATCCGCACATACCCGCACCGGCTTGGCCTCGGCAAGGCGCATCCCGGCAGGTCGTGGCTGAACAAGCTTGAACATGACGCTCACGGCGCCGGCCGAACGCCGACAAGAATGCGGGAAGCAATCCAGTGGGAGCGACACGCATGACCAGGCAAGGCCACACCGAGGCAATCCAGCAACCCCTCTCGTTCGATCCGCCGTGGTTGCCGCGGATGGCGGCGTGCATGCCGCAGATCCTGGTCATTGTCCTTGCAATTGCGGCTTTTTTTGCCAATCCGCCGCGTGCCCGGGCGGAGGGCGCTCGGCCGGTCGTGCCGGTCTTTGTCAAGCCGGGCGAAATGCGCTCCGGCGCGCTCCTCCTCAAGAGCGAGAACGACCGGTTCGTCGAGGCGCCGCTGGTCGGCACCGACGTGGACCTCGTGGTTTCCGGGCCGACCGCCCGCGCCCGGGTGACCCAGATTTTCCATAACCCGACCCAGGGCTGGGTGGAGGCGGTCTATGTCTATCCGCTGCCCGAGGGCGCCGCGGTCGACGCGCTCGCCATGGTCGTGGGCGAGCGCATCATCGTCGGCGAGATCAAGGATCGGAAGCAGGCGCGCGAGATCTACGAGCAGGCCAAGCTTGCCGGCCAGAAGGCCGGGCTGATGGAGCAGGAGCGGCCGAACATCTTCACCAACTCGGTCGCCAATATCGGGCCCGGCGAAACGGTCGTGGTCCAGATCGAGTATCAGGAGCCGGTGCGGCAATCGGGCGAGGAGTTCTCGCTGCGCGTGCCGCTGGTGGTGGCGCCGCGCTATAACCCGGCCCCGATCGTGCAGACGGTCGACCTCAGCACCAATGGACAGGGCTGGGGCAGCTTTACCGATCCGGTGCCCGACCGCCAGCGCATCGAGCCGCCTGTGCTCGATCCCCGCGTCCATCCGCCGACCAATCCGGTCACCATCTCGGTCCGGCTTTCGGCCGGCTTCCCCCTCGGCGAGGTGAAGAGCCATCACCATGCAGTGCACACGGAATTCGTGGCGGACGACAGCCGCGTCATCAAGCTCGCCGAAGGGCCGGTGCCGGCGGACCGCGACTTCGAGCTGACCTGGAAGCCGGCCGCCGGCAATGCGCCGTCGGTCGGGCTGTTCCGCGAGCGCGTCGGCGACGCCGATTACCTGCTGGCCTTCGTGACGCCGCCGGTGCTGCCGCAGAGCCAGGAGCGACGGCCGCGCGAGATCGTGTTCGTGATCGACAATTCCGGCTCCATGGGCGGCACCTCGATCGTGCAGGCGAAGGCGAGCCTGATCTATGCGCTCGGCCGCCTCGGCCCGGCGGACCGCTTCAACATCATCCGTTTCGACCACACCATGGACGGGCTGTTCGCCGACACGGTGCCGGCCGATGCCGAGCATCTTGGACAGGCGAAGGCTTTCGTGACCGCGTTGAAGGCGCATGGCGGCACCGAGATGGTGCCGCCGATGATCGCGGCGCTGACCGACCCGCGCGGCGCCGACTCGAACTATGTCCGCCAGGTGGTGTTTCTCACCGACGGCGAGGTCGGCAACGAGCAGCAGCTCTTCGACACGATCGGAACGATGCGCGGGCGTTCCCGCCTGTTCATGGTCGGAATCGGCTCAGCCCCCAACAGCTTCCTGATGACCCGCGCGGCCGAGATCGGGCGCGGCACCTACACCCATATCGGGGCGGTCGAGCAGGTCGAAGCGCGCATGCGCGAGCTGTTCGCGAAGCTCGAAAGCCCCGTCGTCACCAATCTCACGGCGACCTTCTCGGCCGCCGGACCTGACGTGACGCCGGCGGTCCTGCCCGATCTCTACCGCGGCGAGCCGGTCGCATTGACCGCCCGGATCGGCGCGCCCTCCGGCACGCTTGAGATCAAGGGCATGATCGGCGATCGCCCCTGGATCGTCACCCTGCCGCTCGCCGGCGCCGCGGAGGGCAAGGGCCTGTCCAAGCTCTGGGCGCGGCGCAAGATCGTGGACGCCGAGGTCGCGCGCACGATGCGGCGGATCACGCCCGACGAGGCCGACCAGCGCATCCTCGCGCTCGCGCTCGAGCACCATCTGGTGACCAGGCTCACCAGCCTGATCGCGGTCGACAAGACCCCGAGCCGGCCCGACGGCGCCCGGCTGTCGCGTGCCGATGTCCTGCTCAACCTCCCGGCCGGCTGGGAGTTCGACAAGGTGTTCGGCGGCGAGCGGCCGTCTGCGCCCCCGACCCGCCGCGCCGACATGGGCCCCGCGCAACAGGCGCAGCTTGCCTATGCCTCCGTGACACAGGCGCAGCGCCCGCAACCGGTCGCGTCGCGCGCCGCCGTCCCGGCGCAGAGCGGCGCCGTGCTGCCGAAGACCGCGACCGATGCCGAGCTGCGGATGTGGTTCGGCCTGCTGCTCGGCCTCTTGAGCCTCATTCTCGTGCTGATCCAACGACGGAGGCGCTTCGCCCTTCGGTAACCGGCACTGAAAACCGCTCCTCGCGTGCCCTGCGAGGAACTCAGGGAGGGACACCCATCCCCCGACACACACTGTCCCTCCTGGCGCGCGCGCAGTCGAATGTCCCCCGAGGCTGCGTGCGCGCCTCTTTTTTTGGGGTGCGGGCATGAGAGCGACCCTGGCAGCCACCTTCATGCTCACGTCGGCGGTGCTCGGCCGGCGGCGGAGCATCACGATCCTGGTCGCTGCGATGCTGGCGATCGCCGGCGCCGCGCTGTTCGGCCAGGGCGTGTGGATTCACGCCAAGGCCGTGCTCGCGCAGATCCTGCTGGAACGCGCCTTCGCCCACACGCTGGCGACCGGCGAGAACGCCAAGCCTTGGCCATGGGCGGATACCTGGCCGGTGGCGCGCGTCGCGGTTCCGCGGCTCGGCCGGAGCGCGATCGTGCTGGCCGGCTCGAGCGGTCAGGCGTTGGCCTTCGGCCCCGGACATGTGGAGCGCACTCCGTCAGCCGGCGAGCCCGGCACGGCGATCTACTCCGCCCATCGCGATACCCATTTCACCTTCCTGGGCGAGGTCCGGATCGGCGACGAGGTGCGCGTCACCCGGCGCGATGGCGCGCAGTTCCGGTTTCGCGTCACGCACACGTCGGTGGTGCGCTGGGATGCTTCGGGTATCGACCCGGCGGCGGAGGGCCGACATCTCGTGCTGGCGACCTGCTGGCCCCTCGACGCCAAAATGGCCGGACCGCTGCGCTATCTGGTGCACGCGGAAATCATCGACGCCAAGTGAGGATGTTGTAGAATCCGATGCAGGCTTCGGAACCCGGAGCAGGCCATGCTTCGACCCCATTCGCGGCGTGCGCTCGTTCACACGCTTGCATCGCTTGGCCTTGTGACCGCGCTCGCCATGCCGACGATCGGCGTGGCCGATCACGACAGGGTGCCTGATCCAGCACCGCTCCAGACACATAACAAGCTCCAGAGCTATGCGACGCTCGACAAGGAGGCGATCACTGTCTCGGGACTGTCGTCCGGCGGTTTTTTCGCGCACCAGTTCCACGTTGCATATTCGAAGCTCGTCAACGGCGCAGGCATTATCGCGGGCGGTCCGTACGGCTGCGTCGAAAACGTGCCAAATCCGTATTGGCCGTGGGGTCGATTGGACCGCGCGTCGGCCGCCGTTGTCGCCTGTACTCACTATTTCGGGGATCGGTATTTTGGATTGCGGCCGTCCGCGCCGACCGCCGGCGACTTGATGGAATTTACAAAGAAGGCCCGTCGCGACGGCGTCATCGATGAGCTCGAAAATCTTTCCGATGATCGCGTGTGGCTGCTGCACGGCCGGATGGACTCCGTCGTCCCGGCCGAGATCGTGAGACTCGTGCAAGACCTCTATCGGGCGTTGGGAGTTGGCACCTCTGCACTCCGGCTCGAAGAAGAGCAGGCGAACCATGGCCTGCCGGTCGCCACATTCCCGCAGGACAGCAGGTTCGCGAAGATCGCATGCGGCGAGCACAAACCGCCTTTCATTATTGAATGCGGATACGATGCCGCCGAGCGGCTGCTCCGCCAGCTCTATGGCGACACCTTCAACGGCACGCCGGTCGACGCCCATGACAACGGCACTTTGATCGCCTTCGACCAGACTGAGTTCTTCGACCCTGCCAATGCCAGAGTGAGCTTGAGCGGGGTCGGGTATGCCTACGTCCCGACGCGATGCCTTTCAGAAGGCTGCCGTCTTCACGTTGCATTTCACGGGTGCCGCCAGAATGCGGACAGCCGGAATGAAGATCGGGTCCACGACGATTTCATCCGAGACGCCGGATACAATCGGTGGGCGGCTGCGAACAATACTGTCGTCCTGTATCCGCAGACGACAGCCTCGGCGCTCAATCCCAACGCGTGTTGGGATTTTTGGGGCTATACGGGCCTCGACTATTACGGTCAGAAGGGCTCGCAGATGGCCGCAGTGAAGGCCATGGTCGACCGTGTGCTGGGGCGTTCGAACTGATTTCCCTACGCCGCGTCGCGCTTCGTTTTCCCAAGCAGGCCGGCGTCTACCAGCGCCGCGCGGATGCGGTCGATCTCGGCGCGCGCGAGCTTGACCAGCGGCGGCCGCACCACTGCGCGCGGCAGCCGGCCGAGCAGCACCAGCGCTTCCTTCATGCGGTTGTGCATGTCGGCCCAGGGATCGCTGTAGAAGACCTGCGCCAGCGGATGGATGCGATCGTTGAGCCGCCGCGCTTCGGCGAGGTCGTTCCCTTGCACCGCCCGGAACAGTTGTGCCTGCAGGTCGGGGATGACGCTGCCGCTGCCCGAGAGGAGCCCGTTGCAGCCGAGCACCAGCGACGAGAACAGCCACGAGCTGTGGGTGGTGAGCACGTTCACCGGCCGCGGCAGGCTCTGCAGCGTGCGGATGTGCATCTCGTGCTGCGGCACGTTGCCGGACCAGTCCTTGATGGCGCGGATGGTCGGCACCTGCTCGGCGAGCGTCAACAGCGTGTCGCGCGGATAGCCCTGGCCGGTCGCGAGCGGATACTGGAACACGATGATCGGCAGGTCGCTGGCGTCGGCGATGCGCTTGAAATGTGCGAGCGCCATGTCCGGCGACTGCCCGAGCGTGAACGGCGCCGGCGGAAACACCAGCAGCGCCGAGGCGCCGCCTTCGGTCGCCTTGCGCGCGATCCGCGCGGCTTCGAGGCTGCCGTCCGCCCACACGCCGTTCACCAGCGGAAGCCGGCCGCCGATCTCGTCCTGGGCGATCGCGAGCACGCGCGCCTGCTCGTCGAAGGAGCAGGAGGCGACCTCGGTCGAATGCGCGTTGATGGTGATGGCGGAAATGCCTGCCGTCGCCGCCACGTCGCGCAGATGCTTGCGGAAGCTCGCCTCGTCGATCGACAGGTCGTCGTTGAACGGCAGCAGCACCGCCGGGATGACGCCTTGCGGCACGAAATTGGCGTGACGAGGCATAAGTGCTCCCTTATCGCTGCGCCTTTGATATCACAAAGCGCATCCCCCGAGCAGCGCCCTATTTGTTGGTCAGCCTGACCCCCGCATTGCGCCCGAGATCCTTGCAGTCCTCGTCGGTCTTCAGCCCGGCGGCATGGATGCCGTGGGCGGCGAGCTCCTCGTCGCGGTCCTCGGTGTCGCCGGTGACGCCGACCGCGCCGATGACCTCGCCTTCGCCGTTGCGGATCTGCAGCCCGCCGCCTTCGGGGAAGATCTGGTCGCCGCTGGCGTTGGTGAGATAGCGCATGAACAGCGGCCGCTCCTCGGCGCGGATCTTGACCAGCTTGGAGGAGCGGCCGAGCGCGAGTGCCGCATAAGCCTTTCCGTAAGCCATCTCGAACCGGATCATGGACGAGCCATCCTCCTTCTGGAACGCCTTCACCTTGCAGCCCGGCTCCACCACGATCACCGACAGCGGCCGGCAGTCGATCTCGGCGCCGCGCTTGAGGATGGCGGCGATGATCCGGTTGGCCTGGTCAAGGGTGATGGCGCTCATGGGCTCTCTCCACTTTGCCCGGCCGCCATCAGTCGCTAGGGTGGAAGGCGCCGGCCCGGCCACCATATACCGACGATGACTCAGGCGAACTATCCATCCGCCAATGGCGGCAATCCCTTCTTCGAGGACTGGAGCGGCCCGTTCGGCGTGCCGCCGTTCGGCCGCATCGCGCCCGAGCATTTCCCTCCCGCCTTCGACCGCGCCTTCGCCGAGCATAACGCCGAGGTCGCCGCCATCGCGGCCGACCCGTCGACGCCGGCTTTCGACAACACCATCGCGGCGCTGGAGCTGAGCGGACGGCCGCTCGCGCGCGTGAGCGACGTGTTCTCGGCGTTGAGCAGCGCCCACACCAACGACGCGCTGCTGAAGATCGAGCGCGACATCGCCCCCCGCCGGGCCCGGCACTGGAGCGGCATTCTGCTCAACGAGCCGCTGTTCCGTCGTATCGACGCGATCCATCGCGACCGCGACCGCCTGGATTTGACGGCGGAGCAGAAGCGCGTGCTCGAGCGCTACCATGTGATGTTCACCCGCGCTGGCGCGGCGCTCGGTGCCGAGGCGAGGGAGCGGCTGGCCGCCATCAACGAGCGGCTTGCGACGCTCGGCACCGCTTTCAGCCAGAACGTGCTGGCGGACGAGCAGGCCTATACGCTGGTGTTGGACAGCGAGGAGGATCTCGCGGGCCTGCCTGATTTCGTGCGCGCCGCCGCCCGCACCGCGGCCGCCGACCGCGGCCTCACCGGCAAGCACGTGATCACGCTGTCGCGCTCGAGCGTCGAGCCGTTCCTGCAGTTCTCCGCGCGCCGCGACCTGCGCGAGAAGATCTTCCGCGCCTGGATCGCCCGCGGCGACACCGGCAGCAGGACCGACAACAAGGCGATCATCGCCGAGATGCTGGCGCTGCGCGCAGAATACGCGCGGCTCCTCGGCTATCCCACCTACGCGCACTTCCGCCTCGACGACGCCATGGCGAAGACGCCGCCGGCGGTGCGCGGCCTGCTCGACCGCGTCTGGGCGCCGGCGCGCCGCCGCGCGCTTGCCGACCGCGACGACATGCAGGAGCTCGTCCGCAAGGACGGCGGCAATTTCGAGCTCGCCGCCTGGGACTGGCGCTATTATGCCGAGAAGCTGCGCAAGCTGCGTTGCGACGTGGACGAGGCGGCGATCAAGCCCTACCTGCAGCTCCATCACATCATCGAGGCGGCGTTCTACACCGCCTACCGCCTGTTCGGGCTTTCGTTCGAGCGCAGGCACGACATCGAAACCTGGCATCCCGACGTGCAGGTCTACGACGTGCGCGGCCCCGACGGCAGCCATCGCGGCCTCTTCTTCGGCGACTACTTCGCGCGGCCGTCGAAGCGCAGCGGCGCCTGGATGACGACGCTGCGCGACCAGGAGAAGCTCGCCGGCGACATCCGGCCGCTGGTCGTCAACGTGATGAATTTCTCCAAGGGCGGCGACAGCCAGCCGACGCTGCTGAGCTACGACGATGCGCGCACGCTGTTCCACGAGTTCGGCCACGGGCTGCATGCGCTCCTCTCCGACGTCACCTACCCGATGATCTCGGGGACGAATGTGCTGACCGACTGGGTGGAGCTGCCGTCGCAGCTCTACGAGCACTGGTTCGAGCGGCCGGAAATCCTCGAGCGCTTCGCGCTGCACTACCGCAGCGGCCGGCCGATGCCGGATGACCTGATCAAGCGGCTGCTCGCCGCGCGCACCTTCAATCAGGGTTTCATGACCGTCGAATATGTCGCCTCGGCGCTGGTCGATCTCGACCTGCATCTGGAGGCGGCGCCCAAGGATTTCGACATCAACGTCTTCGAGGAGGCCGCGCTCGGGCGTATCGGCATGCCGGCCGAGATCGTCATGCGGCACCGGCCGACCCATTTCGCCCATATCTTCGCGGGCGGCGGCTATGCCTCGGCCTATTACAGCTACATGTGGTCCGAGGTGCTCGACGCCGACGCGTTTGCGGCCTTCGAGGAGACCGGCGACATCTTCCATCCGGCCACCGCCAGGGCGCTGCAGGACAATGTCTACGGCGCGGGCGGATCGCGCGACCCGGCGGAGCTCTACACCGCCTTCCGCGGGCGGCTGCCGACCCCCGACGCGCTCCTGCGCAAGCGCGGGCTGGCGGAGCCGGCGCCGCAGCCGGGCTAGCAAAAATCGGCCTCCGAACCGGGTCTGCCCGTCCGCGTTGACAAGTTCCGGATCGGCTTTAACGATTGCCCCATGTCCGGCGCCTCACAATGGTGAGGCTTTTGCAGGTTTCGCTGCGCCATGCCGCGTCGGTTTGCCTGGGCTTCGCTGCCCGATGACAAGCTCCTCCAGCTCCGGCTCAAGGACCTCAAGGTCCGGGTCGAGCGCACCTGGCTCGCGCGCTGCCTGAAGGACCTGCACAAGGAACTCGAGGAGCGCGGGCTGCGGATCAGGCCCCATGCCTGGATCTCGAATGAGTGGTTCAGCCCCGACGACACGCCCGGGATCGCGTTCCCCTTCTATCTCGCCCATCCCCGCCTGATGCGGCTTGAGCGCAAGATGATGATCGACGTGGAAGGCGGCAACGTCCCGGAGTGCATGCGCATCCTCCGCCATGAGACCGGGCACACGATCCAGCATGCGTTCCAGCTCCACCGCCGCCGCCGCTGGCGCGAGGTGTTCGGCCGGTCGTCAGTCCGCTATCCGAGCTACTACCGGCCAAACCCGGCGAGCCGGGACTACGTGCACCATCTGCCGCTCTGGTACGCGCAAAGCCATCCGGACGAGGATTTCGCCGAGACTTTCGCGGTCTGGCTCACGCCGCGCTCGAACTGGCGCGAGCGTTACGTCGGCTGGCCGGCGCTCAAGAAGCTGCAATATGTCGACGAGCTGATGGCGGAGCTCGCAGGCGAAAAGCCGCTGCTGAAACGGCGGCTGCGCGCCGATCCGCTCAGCAAGCTGACCCAGACGCTGGCCGAGCACTATGCCAAGAAGCAGGCGCATTACTCCGTCGACTACCCGAAAGTCTACGACCGCGACCTTCGCCGCATCTTCTCCGATGATCCCAGGCATTGGCGGTCGCAGACCGCAGCCGTCTTTCTGCGCCGTCACCGCGCCCACATCCGGCAATTCGTTTCCAAGTGGACAGGCGAGTATCAACTGACGCTCGACGCCGTTTTCGATGATATGATCGCCCGCTGCCGCGCGCTGAAGCTGCGTGCCGTCGGCCCCGAGCGGCAGCTGATCATGGATTTCGCCGTCTTTCTGACGACGAAGACGGTGCACTCGCATTACGGTCCTTCGCGGCGACAATGGCTCGCACTCTGAACCGCTATCGCGTTCTGGTGCTCGTGCACCCGGACCTCGTGCCGCCCGATTCCCGCAAGGATGCCAGTCCGAAGGAAATCAACACCTGGAAGACCGAATATGACGTGGTGAGCACGCTGCGTGCCGCGGGTCACGAGGTGCGCCCGCTCGGCGTCGAGCAGGAGCTGAAGCCGATCCGCGACGAGATCGAGAGCTTCAAGCCCGACGTCGTGTTCAACTTGCTCGAGCAATTCCACGGCGAGGCGGTCTACGACCAGAACGTCGCGAGCTATCTTCAGCTTCTGCGCATTCCCTATACCGGCTGCAATCCGCGCGGGCTGGTGCTGGCGCGCGGCAAGGACTTGTCGAAGAAGCTCCTGATCTATCACCGCGTGCCGCTGCCGGCCTTCGCGGTGTTCCCGATGCGGCGGAAGATCCAGCGTCCGGCGCGGCTCAGCTTTCCGCTGATCGTCAAGAGCCTCACCGAGGATTCCTCCTACGGGATCGCGCAGGCCTCGGTGGTGGACAGCGACGAGAAGCTCGCCGCGCGCGTTGCCTTCATCCACGAGCAGGTCGGCACCGCCGCCATCGCCGAGCAATATATCGACGGCCGCGAGCTCTATGTCGGCGTGCTCGGCAACGAGCGGCTGCGCGTCTTGCCGATCTGGGAGCTCACGTTCGGCACCATGGCCGACGGCGCGCGGCCGATCGCCACCGAGCGGGTCAAGCACGACCCGCAATATCAGAAGCAGCGGGGCATCACGTCCGGGCCGGCAAAGGACCTGACGCCGCAGATCGCCGAGCGCATCCGGCGCGCCGCCAAGCGCATCTACCGGACGCTCGAGCTCGACGGCTACGCGCGCATCGATTTCCGTCTCACCGCCGACGGCATTCCGTATTATCTCGAAGCCAATCCCAACCCCGAGATCGCGAAGAACGAGGATTTTGCCGACGCCGCGGCCCGCGACGGCATCAAATACCGCGACCTGCTGCACCGGATTTTGGCGCTCGGCATCAGCCGGGCGCAGTCGACCGGCGGGTGAGGGCGGTCGGCGCGCCTATCCGGCGGTGTCAGCCACCCGCAGCCCGACCAGGCGCTCGAGCGTCGCCGCGTCCTTGAGCAGGTCGCGGGAACGCCCGCGATGCACGATCGCGCCGCGCTCGATCACCACCACCTGATCGGTCAGGGTCAGGGCCAGCTCGGCGTGCTGCTCGACCAGGAGCGCCGCGGTGCCGTGCTCGGCCATCATCCGCGTCAGCGCCGCGGTCAGCTCTTCGACGATGATCGGGGCGAGGCCTTCGAGCGGCTCGTCAAGCAGCAGCAGCGCCGGGTTGGTCATCAGCGCGCGCGCGATCGCCAGCATCTGCTGCTCGCCGCCCGAGAGCTGGTTGCCCATGTTGTGCCGGCGCTCGGCCAGCCGCGGGAACAGGTCGTAGACCGCATCGAGGCCCCATCGGCCCGGCCGGCACGCGACGGTCAGGTTTTCCTCCAGCGACAGCGACGGGAATATCTCGCGCTCCTGCGCCACCCAGCCGAGGCCGAGCCGGGCGCGCCGGTGCGGCTGCATCGCGGTGACGTTGCGGGCGCGCCAGGCGACGGTGCCGCGCGCGACCTTGGTATAGCCCATGATGGTCAGAAGCAGCGTGCTCTTGCCGACGCCGTTGCGGCCGAGCACCGCGAGGCTGCCCCCGTCCGGTATGTCGAGCGAGATATCGTCGAGCACGACGGCGTCGCCATAGCCGGCGCGCACGTTCTGCAAGGCGAGCAATGTCTCAGCCATGGCGCTTGGTGCCCAGATAAACCTCGCGCACGCGCTGGTCGGCGGCGATCTCGTCGGGCGTGCCTTCCACCAGAACGCGTCCGCGAACCATGACGATGATGCGGCTTGCGAAGCGAAACACGACATTCATGTCGTGCTCGATGAACAGAATCGTGAGGTCGGGCGACAGCCCGGCGATGACCGCGAACAGCTCGGCGCTCTCGTCGCGCGGCACGCCGGCCGCGGGCTCGTCGAGCAGCAGCACCTTCGGCCTGGTGGCGAGCGCAAGCGCGATCTCCAGCAGGCGCTGCTGGCCGTAGGCGAGTTCGTGCGTCGGCCGGTAGCAGCTCGCGGCCAGCCGCAGCGACACCAGGATCTCGTGGGCCTCGTCGATGGCGTCGCGATAGGCCGGCAGGCGCCGCCACCAGGTGCCGCCGTAGCCCAGGCGCTCGCAGACCGCCAGCGTCACCGCTTCGAGTGCGTTGAGGTGGGGAAACAGCGTGTTGATCTGGAACGTGCGCACGAGGCCGCGCTTGACGCGCTCATGCGGGGCGAGCGCCGAAATATCCTCGTCGCCGAGCAGGATCCGGCCGGCGTCCGGGCGCAGCATGCCGGTCATCAGGTTGATCAGCGTGGTCTTGCCGGCGCCGTTCGGGCCGATCAGCGCGTAGCGCACGCCGCGCGGCAGAGCGATCTCGATGTCCTCCGCGACCACCAGCGAGCCGAAGCTTTTCTGGACCCCGCGGGTGCTCAGGACCGGCGCGGTCACGACGACCTGCCCCTCCAGGCGACGGAGAATGCTTCCATCAGGCGGCGGCCGCGTCGCGACGCCGTGAGCTGCGCCATGCCGCCCAGAATCCCGTTGGGCAGGAAAATCACCACCAGCACCAGCAGGAGCCCGATCCAGAAGAACCAGTATTGCGGGTTGATGCCGGAGAACTGATCGCGCGCGACCATATAGATGATGGCGCCGACGATGCCGCCGTAGAGCCGGCCGGCGCCGCCCAGGATGACGATCACCAGCACGTCGGCCGAGCGCTGGAAGTCGAGCGTGCCAAGCGAGACGGTCTGCGTCGTCTGCGCCAGCAGCGCGCCGGCGATGCCGGCGATGATCGCGGCGATGGTGTAGATGGTGCGCACATGGGAGCGGCTCGGCGCGCCGATCGCCGGCATGCGGACCGCGTTTTCCCGGATGCCGCGCAGCGCCAGCCCGAACGGCGAGTTGATCAGCCGCCGCGCCACCAGGAAGATCAGGAACAGCACCGCGAGCGAATAGGCGTAGGCCGTGTAGCCGTAGAGATCGAACCTGAAGATGCCGAGCAGCGGCCAGATTTTCACGCCCTGCAGGCCGTCCGAGCCGCCCGTGAGCCACGATGCGCTGTTGGCGGCCTCGTGCAGCAGCAGGCCGAGCCCGAGCGTGATCATGATCAGCGGCAGGTGGCGGAAGCGCGCGATGATGAAGCTCGTCGCATAGCCGACGGCGCCGGCGACCGCGGCGGCGATCAACAGGCCGGACAGCGGCTCGCCCCAGCCCCATTTCGAGATGATGCCGGCGGTGTAGGCGCCCAGCCCGAAGAACGCGGCGTGGCCGAGCGAGACGATGCCCGCGTAGCCGAGGATCAGGTCGAGCGAGAGCGCGAACAGCGCGGTGATCGCGATCTGGCTGGCGAGCTGAAGGTGCAGCGGGAACAGCACG
>Ga0114129_10008004_pt1 | contig 15054 bp, 12 predicted proteins | sample RhiMetdeltSRZDD1_FD_80071 | JGI IMG/M metagenome (GOLD analysis project Ga0114129, IMG submission 80071) | Populus rhizosphere microbial communities from Tennessee, USA - Rhizosphere MetaG P. deltoides SRZDD1 (version 2) (version 2) | ecosystem: Host-associated > Plants > Roots > Rhizosphere >...
TAGCGGCTCAGCATGTACGAGCCCGATCCCGCGTCGTTGCTCGTGAGCCACGCCGCGCCCCAGTCGCCGTCCTTCTCGTTTTTCTTCAGCAGCGCGGCGTTCACGACGTGGACCTCGGGAATGACCGCCATGAAGATCGACGCCGGCTTGGTCAGCGTGAACTGCACGGTGTAGCGGTCGAGCGCCTTGGTGCTGTTCGGCCCCACCATCGTGGCCATGAGCGACGCCGCGCCCTTCTTCAGCGCGAGGATGCGCTCCATGCTGAAGCGCACGTCCTCCGCCGTGATCTCCGCGCCGTCGTGGAATTTCGAGCCGTGGCGCAGCTTGAATGTGTACGTGAGCCCGTCGGGCGAGACCGTGTGGCTCTCGGCCAGCCACGGCTCGAGCTTGGGCGGGTTGTCGAGCCAGCGATAGAGGCCGTCGTAGAGATTGAGCCGGACGGCCACGCGGCCGACGTCGAACGCGGCGTGCGGGTCCATCGTGTCGTACGGGCTCTCGTTGGCGAACACGAATCGCGTTTGCGCAATGGCGGACGCCGTCGGCAGCGCCGCGACGAGCGCGACGAGCAGGACGACGGCGAGCCGGATCTGGCGATGGGTCATGTGCAGCCTCCCCAAAATTTCCGAATTCGACGACGGCAGCGGCGTGGCGGGGATGATATCAGAGAACGTTACGCGGGGACCCGATGGCACCCTCCGCGAAGCGCGAAAACCGAAACGCCGACAGGTCGAGCGACGGCTTACCGTCCACGACGATCTCGGACACGAGGCGCCCGGCGATCGGTCCCATCGCGAAGCCGTGACCGCTGAAGCCCGTGGCCAGCACGAAGCCGTTGAGCTGCGCCACTTCGCCGAGGACGGGGACGAGATCGGGCGCGGCGTCGATGTAGCCGGCCCAGCTGCGCGCGATCCCGAGCGGCGGCAACGCAGGCAGCACGCGCTGCAGCTCGGCGAGGCTGCGCTGCACCTTGGCCGGATTGGGCCGCGGCTCCAGGCCGCGGTCCCAGACGAGCGGCCGCCGACGTGCCGCCGATCCGGGCAGCGCCGCGACGAGGCTCGCGAGCAGCGGCCGGCCGACGTGGAACCGGAACAGCGCCTTGTTCTTCCAGAAGTTGGGCAGGAAAAAGCGCAGCTGTCGCAGCGAGTCGAGCGTGATGTCGTGATCCAGCGCGCCGCCCGCCGCGATGTTGAACGCGCCGTCGCGACGCTGGCGAAACGCGACGCCCGGTCCCCACACCGCACACGCGGTCATCGGCGGCGCGGGCGTCGTTCGAGCGACCGTGCCGCGCACCCAGCGCTGCGGCAGGCTCAGCCCGAGCGTGCGCGCCAGCCGACACGACCACGCGCCAGCCGCGCAGACGACCGTGGGCGCGCGGATCTCGCCGCGCTCGGTCACGACGCCGTCGACGGCGCCGGCGCGCGTGCTGACGCGTTGCACCGCGGTTTTCAGGTGTAGCGTCGCGCCATGAGCGCGGGCCGCGCGCGCGAACGCGTCGGTCGCCTTCTCCGGATCCGCGTGACCGTCGCCCGGTGTGTGCATGCCGCCGGCCCACGCGCCGCCGAGCCCGGGCACGACACCAGCCAGATCGCGCCCGCGCAGCAACCGCGTCTCGAGGCCGAACTCGCGGGCGACGGGCAGCCACGCTTCGAAGCGCGCCATCCGCGCCTCGTCGGCGGCGAGCGCGAGATTGCCGCCGGCAATCCATTCGAGGTCGGCGCCGAGCTCGCGCTCGAGGCCACGCCACAGGCGGTTGGCCTCCATCACCAGCGGCATCTCGCTGGGATCGCGCCCCTGCTGGCGTACGAAACCCCAGTTCTTGCGCGACTGCTCACCAGGCAGCGCGCCGCGCTCCACCACGACGACGCGCGCGCCCCGTCGGGCGAGGAAGTAGGCGCTCGCGCAACCGACGATGCCGGCGCCGACGACGACGACGTCCGCATCGCGCTCGACGCTCACGCGGCCCGCCTCAGACGCCATACTCGGCATCGCGTGCGAGATAGCCGGCCGTGTCGACGACGCTCTCGCGGTCTTTGAACGACGCCATGCGATCGGCGAGGGCGGCGCTGGAGCCGTCCCGCGCGAGGACGGCGAGCACGTCGTCCATGGCGCGGATCGCGGCGCGCTGCAGGTCGGACGGGATGATGACGATCTGGTAGCCGAGCGCCTTCAGGCGGGCTACCGCCACGAGCGGCGTCTTGCCGCCCTGGAACATGTTGATCAGCTTCGGCTGCGGCACGCGGCGCGCGATCGTCTCGATCTGCTCCACGCTCACGGGCGCTTCGACGAAGATCACGTCGGCGCCGGCCGCGGCGTAGGCGTGCGCCCGCTCGATCGCGGCGTCGAGGCCTTCGATCGCGAGCGCGTCGGTGCGCGCGATCAATACGATGTCCGGATCGCTCATCGCGTCACGCGCGGCGCGGAGCTTTTGCGCCATCTCGCGGGTCGGGACCACCGTCTTGTCGTCGTAGTGGCCGCAGCGCTTCGGGAACGTCTGGTCCTCCAGATGCAGCGCGGCGACTCCGGCGCGCTCGAACTCACGCACCGCGCGCTGCGCATTGAGCGCGTTGCCGTACCCGGTGTCGGCGTCCGCGATGATCGGCACGCCTGCGTGCTCGACGATGTTGGCGAGCCGTTCGACGATCTCGCGCAGCGACAGCAGGCCCAGATCCGGGAAGCCCATGCTCCGCGCGATCCCGCCACCCGTGGCATATGCGGCGCGAAATCCGGAGCGCGAGACGAGCCGCGCTGATAGCCCGTCCCACACGCCGGGCGCGACGATCACGTCGCCGCCGCGGAGCAACTCGCGCAGCCGGGTCGACGCCTTCATCGTCGGTGAAATTCGCGCCGCCACGACGCACGCACGAAGGCTTCGGACGTCACCGACGGCGGCGCACGACGGTGATCATGCCGAGCGCGATGATGGATAGGAGCGTGAGGCTGGCCGGCTCGGGGACGACACCGACGTTCGCCGCCAGGCCCGTCAGCGTCAACCCGGAACCGATGGTGCCGACCAGCGTGGCGCTGCCAGTCGCCAGGTTGATCGTGAACAACTGCGAGGCGCCCCCCGTCGGCGGCGTCAGCGAGGCGAAGGCGATGCCGCTGATGCCCGAGACGTCGAAGCCGACCAGGTCGGACGTATTGAAGCCCAGTGTCCCGATCGTGGTGAGCACCCCGCCGTTCGGCGACGGCGTGCCGCTCGGTCCCCCCTGCATGACGAGGACGTCGCGGTTGGAATCGATGTCGAAGAGCGTCGTGACGGCCGCGCCATTGACGTTGTTGGTGTAGGCGGATCCGACGACCCGCGGCATGACGCCCGCCCCCGAATCGCCCGCCGCGTAGGCCAGCAGCGTGTCCGTCCCGACGAGCGTCCCGTCGTTGGGATTGAGCCGGAAGTTCGACGTGTCGGTGCTGACGACGCGGATCCGATCAGGCACCGGGTTGAAGTCGAATCCGAACGCGGTCCCGGTCAGGGCCGGGGCGAACGGCGTCGCGCTGACAGCAGTGGCGGTCCCGGTCGTGGTGTTGATCGTGTAGAGACGGCTCGTGCTCCCCAGGCCGTAGACGAGCCCATTCGCCGGCCGGCGGTCGATCCCCAGCAGCGTCTCACCGGCCTGGAGTCCGGTGATCGCCACACTGTTGTTGATCGTTCCGGGAGTGGCGCTGTCGAACGTCACCAGATTGCCCGTTGACGTGAGGCCCGTCAGCAGCTCGGCCTCCGCTCGGGCCGAACCGATCGCCAGTGCCGCCAAGGCCACCACGAACGCCGGGCCCACGATCCGACTCCAGTGACGTCGTCGGTTTTGACTTCGAGTCATGTCGCGCCTCCATTGGCTGGCGTCGGCGGTATTCAACCGTCGGCCGTCATTCATGCATTCATGCGTGTTGCAGGACACCGAGGCGGCTCGCCGCCTCCAATGCGCCCCTCACGGAGAGGTAACCCGGCATCGCCGTGTTCAACGAATGCCACGCGCCCGGCACGCCGATGCGCTGCACGAAGATCCGAGAATTGAGCATGCCGAAATAGTCGATGTCGCCGATGAACTGCTGCAGGTTGGCGAATTCGGGCGGGAACCAGATCACCGCCCCGAGGGTCACGATGTCGAGGTGAGCGTCCGGCTGCCCGGACCATCCTTCGAGCGCGTTCTCGATGCTGTAGTTGCCTTTGCTGTGCCCGACGAGAAGCCGCAGCCTCCCACCGAGCCTCGAGAGCAGGTAGAGCAGCGTCGTCGAGTCCGGACTGCCGTAGAGAAAGCGCTCGTTCGGCGTGTCGGGCCGCGCTACGTGCGCCTTGAGATCGCTGTGCGTTTCGGGATCGCGCACGTGGTCTTCCAGCGCGGACGCATCGAGGAACCGCGCCACCATCTCACGAAGCGCGTTGCGCGCCCCGAAGACGAACCAGCCGCCCAGCGCCTCGGACACCACGTCCGCGAGTCCCAGGCCCGAAACGATCCCGGCCACCGGTGTGCCGAGGTAATCGGCGACATCGCGGGCGAGCGCCGCCGTGCCGATGGCCGAGCTCCCGACGCCGGCAATGGCCACGGTGGTAACGGGGTCGCCCCGTCCCGTGAGTTGTTCCCGGACGAAATCCGAGGGCGCCAGCGTCCGGATCGTCTCACCATCGTCGGCGGGGTAGACGATGAGGATCGAGCCCTCGGGACGCTCGTATGCCGCGAGCCTCGCACGCTCGTGCAGCGAGAGTGCGCCGACGTCGTAGAAGACAGTGTCGAGGCACGAGTTGAAGACCCGCCATGCGGCGACGTGTGAGCGCCGAGAGATCTCCCAGAGAGGTCGCTCGGGGTCCCCGCTCATACCTCTGGCCAGTACGCGAACCCCGCGCCGATCGGCGAGGCATACACCGGGATGTAGTCGATGATCTCCGCGGGCTTGCCGTCGGCGAGGGCCGCGGCGGCGATCCAGTTACACGTTTCGCGCGTTCCACCCTGCGGACCACCGGGCCCCGGCAAACCGGTCGCGCCGCGGCCGCGCGTGCTGACGTCCTGGCTGCGATCGCCCGGCGGCACTCTGTAGTCGTCGAAGACGCGCGCCATTTCGCGCACATTGCCGGCGGCCATCGCCTTCAAGATTTCGCGGTCGAACGCCTCGTCGAGATACGCGTCGGGCGCGCGCGGCGTGTGCCACAGTCCCCCCGACCCGACGACGGCCACGCGCAGATCGCTCGGATGCGCGTCGATCGTCTCGCGCACGGCGCGCCCGAGTTGATAACAGCGCAGCGCCGTCGGCTGCGGCGCGTAGTAACAGTTCACGAACACCGGCACGATCGGCGTGGTGAGATCCGTCAGCGACTCGGCGGGACGGAGAAACGCGTGGCCGACGCCGCGCTCGGGCTTGGGCATCTCCATGCAGAACGCGGGATCGAAGCCGCGCTGCATCAGGCCCGTCAGCAGCGCAACACCCAGCTGCCGATGCCCGGACACCTTCACGCGCTGACCCGACGCCAGGGCGCCCTCGAACGAGTCGCCGACGTAGACCGCGAAGGCGGGAAAGTTAGCGAAGTCGAAACACTCGAGCTGGTCGTCCCCGAAGATGACCAGCGCGTCCGGCTGAGCCGCCGCGAGCCGGGCGCGCAGCGTCGCGAACGCCGCCTCGACTCGCGCCTTCTTGCCGCGATTGTCCTCCAGCGAGTCCATCGGCACGTCCGCGCGCAGCGTGCGGCTCGCGCGCACGTCGTTCCATTCCTCCGCGGGGCGATAGCACGTCGGACTGTGCGCGACGTTGAAGACGCCGACGAGCGTTGCCATCAGGCGCGGCTCCGCTCGGCCCAGATGCGCTCCATCTCCTCGGCGATCTCGCGCGGCTGGCCGGCATGAAACAGCATCGGGCGCGGCTTGCCCGGCGGCGCCACCGGCGCACCGCGCCCGGCTCGCACGCGTGGAAGCGCCAGCGCCACGTTCTTGGACGGATCGCGGATGACGGCCTTCGGATCGCCGCCCTTGGCGACGATGGCGGCTTCCTCGAGCATTCGCTTGCGCAGGAGGATGACGCCGCGATCACTCTCGCCCAGATGCTCCTTGGTGCGATCCGCAATCGGGCCCTGCCCCACCCACGCGACGAAGTCCTGGTTCATGATGTGGCTCGTGATGAGTCGGCCGGTTGCGGGATCTGTGATGGGGCCATGCCAATACGGGATGCGCGCCTGCTCGAACGGCCCGTCACCCGGCACGGCATCGCTGAACCACGCGACGTGCAGTGTCTGCTCGTCGTCGATCGGCACGCGCCACTCGAATTTGCCGGTGAAGAGACAGTTCGGCCAGAGGCATACGCGGCCCAGCGTCCAGAGCTCGTCGTCTTCGGTCGTGTCCTCGCGCACGCGCCGATAGACGAAGCCCCACTCGAACTCTTCGAACGCGATCTTCAGATGGCGCGGGGCCCGCGCGCCCGGCTCACCGCGCAGCGCGGCGGACCAGTTGCTGTGCAGCCACTCGAAGTGGATCGGGTCGATGGAGTTCTCCTGGCCCTGAAACCAGTTACAGGGGATCTGGGAGAACACGATCTGCTTGTAGCCGCGCTCGCCGAAGAGATCCCAGTCCGGCACGAGCGGCGCCGGCGGAGGCCCGAGATAGGCCCACAGCAGCCCCGCCTTCGCCTGCACCGGATAGGCCGTCGTGCGGATCTTGTCGCGAAAGTGCGCCTCGGGGCGCGCGATCTCCTCGAACGGCTGCTGCAGGCAGGCGCCGGCGTTGTCGAAGAGCCAGCCGTGGTAGTGACAGCGCAGTCCCCGATCTTCGGGCACGCCGTAGCAGAGGTCCGCACGGCGGTGCGGGCAGTGACGGTCGAGCAGTCCGTAAGCGCCGCGCGTGTCCTTATAGAGGACGAGGTCTTCGCCCATCAGACGCACGGCCAGCGTCGGACGCTCGTCGAGCTGCGCGACCGCGGCGATGGGTTGCCAGTATCGACGCATCAGCTCGCCCATCGGCGTCCCACGGCCCACGCGCGTGAGCGTTTCGTTCTCGGACGCGCTCAGCATGGTGTGGTTCGGGATGATACTCTACGGCCCATGAAAGAGCCCGTGGTGGTCCGGCTCGCCGACACCGAGCGCGTCAGCTTCGGCCCGCTTTCGCACTATCAGCTCATCATCGGCGACGACGAGGGCAGCACGCCCGTGCGCACCGGCATCCAGACCGCCGAGCCCGGCTACGTCGCGCCCGTGCACCAGCATCCGTACGTCGAGATCCTGCACATCCTCGACGGCGCCGCGGAGGCGTGGCTGGAGGGCCGCGAAAGCGAGGCCGTCACGCTGCGGCGCGGTGACACGATGGCGATTCCGCCGGACACGCCTCACGCGTTCAGGGTCGTGGGCAGTGAGACGTTGCGGCTTCTGGGCACGCACGCCTCGCCGAAGCGGATCGTGACCTACAAGGACGGCGCGTCGAGCGACGCGCGAGGCTACCGCATCAACCCCTGAGCTTGGGCAACACCTCGTGCGTCAGGATGCGCAGCGTCCTGAGCATGCGGTCCATCGGAAGCAGACCGCCGGGATTCAGCTCGACGATGAAGCCGTCCAGCCCGAGCTCGGCCTTCAGCATGCCCAGCCGCTCGACGAGACTCGACGCCGAGCCGAACGCCACGCGCTTCTCGAGAATCTCGTCGTAGTCCATCGCCTGCAGCTTCTCGAGCCGGGCCGAATGGCGCTGCTGCGGCCCTGTGTCGTTTCGCCCCATCCGCGTGCGCGTCAGCTCCTGGTGGCGCTCGAAGAAATAGGTGATGTTCTCGCGCGGCTCGTCGAGCGCCTCCTGCTGCGTCGGCGCCGCGTACACCGGGATGCGCAGGCACACATCGCCGTCGCCGGGATGGCCGGCCTCGCGCCAGGCCTTGCGGTACGCATCGAGATTCACGCGGAGCTCGGGCAGATCGACGTCGCGCAGGCCGACGAAGAGACGAAGCCCGGCCCGACCAACCCAGGGGAACGTCTCCGGAGAATTGGCGGCCATCCGCAGCGGCGGGTGCGGCTTCTGCACAGGCGTGGGCGAGACGACCGTCTCCTGCACGGTGAAGAACTTGCCCTCGTAGCTGAAGCGCTCGCCCTTCCATGCCTCGCGCATGATCGCGAGCGACTCCTCGAACCGCGGCGTGCTCTCCCCGTACGGAATGCCGAGCCGGTCGTACGTGCGTGCTCCGCCGCTGCGGCCGACGCCGAGGTCGAACCGCCCCTCGCTCAGATGATCGACCGTCGCGACTTCTTCGGCGATGCGCAAAGGATGAGCAAGTGGCAGCACGATCACGGCCATGCCGATTCGGATGCGCCGCGTGCGCGCGGCCATGAACGCCGCGAGGGCCATCGGCGCCGACTGCACTGAGCGCGCCGGGTTGAAGTGAATCTCGCCGAGCCAGACGCCATCGAGTCCCCAGCTCTCGGCGGCTTCGCTCAACTCGAGCGCCTCGGCGAACGCCGTGGCCTCGCTGGTGCCGCGGCGCCGCTCCTCTACGAAGATCCCGACCTGCATGGTCGCCTCCGGTGCCCGGAACAATACCGCCGATCCGTCACTTGGGGGGCCCGGAAATGGCCCCCCTTGCTTTTTAAGCGAAGGGGCTACGCCCCCTCGGCCTCCCCGGCAGCGCTCACAAGCGCCCCGGCTGAGCCGGGCGCTGCTCGATATCGGTCAACCGCCCTTTGCGGTGCGGATCGCGCGCCACACGCGCTCGGGCGTCACCGGCATGTCGAGGTGGCGCACGCCCAACGGCGCCAGCGCGTTGTTGACGGCGTTCATCAGCGCCGGGAGCGCGCCCACCGTGCCCGCCTCGCCCACACCTTTGGCGCCGAGCGGGTTCACCTGCGTGGGCACCTCGTACGAGTCGACCTCGAACGACGGCACGTCGTCGGCGCGCGGCATCGCGTAATCCATGAACGATCCGGCGAGGAGCTGCCCGGCGTCGTCGTAGACGAGCGACTCGAACAATCCCTGTCCGAGCCCCTGCACGACGCCACCGTGGATCTGCCCCTTCACCAGCATCGGATTGACGATGCGGCCCACGTCGTCCACGACGGTGTGGCGCACGATGCGCACGACGCCCGTGGCCTCGTCGATCTCGACCTCGCACACATGACAACCGTTCGGAAACGTCACCGCCGGCGGTGTGAACGCCGCGATCTCGCTGAAGCCGGGCTCGAGACCCGGCGGTAGCTGCTTGGGGACGTACGCGGCACGCGCGACGTCGGCGAACGCCACGCCCTTGTCGGTGCCGGCGACGGTGAAGCGGCCGTCGCGCAGCGCTACGTCCTCGGGCGCCGCCTCGAGCAGTTGCGCGGCGATGCGGCGTCCGCGGTCGACGATCTTCTCGGTCGCGCGCAGCACGGCGGAGCCGCCGACCGTGAGCGCGCCGGAGCCGCCGTTACCGCGCCCGGATCCGAGCGCATCGGTGTCGCCGGACAGCACCTGCACACGTGCCGGCGGCAGCCCCAGGCGGTCGGCGATGATCTGCGTGAAGGCCGTGTCGTTGCCCTGCCCCATCGTCGTCGAGCCTGCGAAGAGCGTCACCGAGCCGTCGGGATTCACGCGGATCTGTGCAGTGTCCGGATTCACCGCCGTGTAGGGGCCGCCCGCGACTTCGATAGCGTTGGCGATACCGAGGCCGAGCAGCTTCCCCCGCTCCCGCGCCTGAGCGCGTCGCTTGGCGAAGCCCGCGTGATCCGCCAGCGAGAGCGCCATGTCCATGCCGCGCTCGAAATCGCCGCAGTCGTACGTGAAGACGAGCCCCGTCTTGAACGGCATCGCGGACGGCGGGATGAGATTCCGCCGCCGCAGGTCGATCGGATCGATGCCAAGCTCGCGCGCGGCCACGTCGATCACTCGCTCGATCGCGTACGTGGCCTCGGGCCGGCCCGCGCCGCGATACGGCCCGGTCGGCGTCGTGTGCGTGTACACACCGGTCGTCTCGTGCTGGATCGCTGGCGTTCGGTACACGCCGGCCACGCCGCCGACGTTGTTGGTGCCTGGTCCCGCGCTCCGCGGCGTGAGATAGGCACCGACGTTCAGGGTCACGGCGATGCGAAGCGCGAGAAACGTGCCGTCGCGATCGAGCGCGAGCTCCACGGTGGAGACATTGTCGCGACCCGCTTCGTCGGTGACCATCGCCTCGCGGCGGTTGGACGTCCATTTCACGGGCCGCCCGAGCCGCTTCGACGCCCACAGCACCAGCGCCATCTCGGGATAGAGCCCGCTGCGCATCCCGAAGGAGCCGCCGACGTCGGCGCTGATCACGCGCACGCGGTTCTGCTCCACGCCGAGAGTGGCGGCGAGCAGCGTGCGTGTGCCGTGAGGTCCCTGGATTCCAGTGTGCAGCGTGTAGCGCTCGGCGCGCCGGTCATACTCGCCCACCGCCGCTCGCGGCTCCATCGGGGCCACGGCCACGCGGCTCACGACGAAGTCCAGGCGCGTGACGTGCGACGCGCTCTCGAACGTACGCATCACCGCCTCTTTCGGGCCGGCCGACCAGACGAATGCGACGTTGTCGGGTGCCTCGTCCCACACGGGTGGCGCGCCGGGCTTGCGGGCGTCGGCGGCGGCGGCGATTGCGGGCAGCGGCTCGTAGTCCACGGCCACCCGCTCGGCGGCGTCGCCCGCGCGCTCGCGCGTGTCGGCAATCACGAGCGCGACAGGATCGCCGACGTGGCGCACGCGCTCGCGCGCGAGCAGCGGGCGCGGCGTGGCGAAGGCCGCGGCGCCGTCCCGGCGCTTGCGCGTGCGATCGGTCGGCATGTTACCCACACCGTCAGCGGCGAGATCGGCGCCAGTCAGCACCGCCAGCACACCCGGCATCTCGAGCGCCGGGCGCGCGTCGAGCGCGGTGATCCGCGCGTGAGCGTGCGGCGAACGAACGAGGACGGCGTGGACCTGGCGCGGCACATCCACGTCGTCGGAGTAGCGGCCGAGCCCGTGAAGCAGCCGTGCGTCCTCGACGCGACGCACGCCCTGCCCGACGGCGAACTTTTCGACCGTGACCGGCTCGCCCACTACTTGAGCTTCAGGTCTTCCGCCGGACCGACGTACGGATAGCCTTCGATCAGGCCGGCGGCCGGGTCGGCGACGCGCGCGCCCACGCCCCAGATGAACGCCTGCTGGAAGATCGGCGCGATGAGCACGTTGTCCGCGATGATCTTCTGAATCTGATGCAGGTGCGCCTCGCGCTGCTTGCGATCGAGCTCCTTGGCCTGACGCTGAAAGAGATCGTCGATCTCCGGCATCGAGCCGTACGCATAGAAGCCGTCCTTCGTAAAGAAGGGCTCGATGCGGGCGGCGGCGTTGCCGGCGGCGCCGGTGGCCGGGAGGATGAGACCGTGCAGCTTCTTCTCGCGCCACGCCGCCAGGAAGGTGGCGCGCTCCATCGAGCGGACGTGCGAGCGGATGCCGATCGTCTGCAGCATGCCGGCGACGGATTCGGCGAGCGTCGTGTACGGCGGCAGCGGCGTCAGGTCGTCGGTATCGAAGCCACTCGAATAGCCCGCTTCCACCATGAGCTGCTTGGCACGCTTGGGGTCATACGCGGGCGGCTCGGCCTTGAGCGCGAAGTCGAACTCCGGCGGAATGTTCGACGACGCGAGCCGTCCCATGCCGAGCATCTCCGACTGGTTGATGCCCTTGCGATCGATGGCGAGATTGGCGGCCATGCGCACGCGCTTGTCGTGCCAGGGCGACTTCGGATCCCACTGGTCGGGAAAGTCGAGCCAGTACATGCCGTAGAGGATCGGCGCGACGATCCGCACGCCGGGCGAGCGTTTCAGCTCCTCGGCGGCGGGGCCGGTGAAGAGGTAGGCGAGATCCGCCTCGCCCGTCTTCACGGCGGCCGCGCGCGTCGTCTCGTCGGGAATGCTACGCATGACGAGCCGCTTCACGCTCGGCGCTTTGCGCCAGTACTGGGGGAAGGCCTCGAGGACGAGCTCGACGCCGGGCGAAAACGACACGAACTTGTAGGGCCCCGCTCCGACGGGCGCCTTCTTGAAGCCGTCTTCGCCGACCTTCTCGATGTACTTCTTCGGCACGATCCACGACGCGCCCGTGGCGGAGGTGCCATAAAAGGCCATGAAGTCCGGCCACGGCTCCTTCAGCACGAAGCGCACCTGAGTCGCCGACGGCGTCTGAACCTCTTTGACGTGGTCCTTGAGAATCTTCGCGGAGGCGCCCTTGTAGCGCTCGAACGTGAATTTCACGTCGTCGGCGGTCACGGGATCGCCGTTGTGGAACTTCGCGTTCTTCCGGATGGCGAAGTCGTACGTGAGGCCGTCCTTGGACGCCGTCCACGATTCGGCCAGGCTCGGCGTCATGATGTTCTTCGGCATCGGCTTCACGAGGGCGTCGTGGAGCGCGTAGAGCACCATGAACGGCGTGATGAGCGCCTCGGTCTCGCCGGGATCGAGCCAACGATTGACCAGCGTGACGTGCACGCCGATCGTCAGCGTCCCGTCCGGCGAGGCGGCCGCCGCGGGCGTCGCCGCCAGCAGAACCAGCAGGACGACGACGCGCTTAAGAACAGGCCAACGCATAAACATCCTCCACGCCCTCGGGCAAGCGATGCTCGCGCCAGGATCGGCCGCCGTCCTCGGTGCCGAACACCTGACCCGTGCGGCTGACGCAGTAGACGCGATCGGCGTCGGTGGGATGCAAGGCCACCGCCATCATGGTGGTCTCCGCTTTGACGCCGTGATCGAACCGCTTCCACGTCTCGCCCACGTCGTCGCTGCGATAGAGCGAGCCGTCCTGGCTGCGCGCCGCCGGGCTGAGGCACGCGTAAAGCACGCGCGGATCTTGCGGGCTCACGCGGATGTCGCGGCCATAGGTCAGCGGGGAGAATCGTCCGACCTGCATGTCCTTCCAGTGCGCGCCGTCGTCGGTCGACTGGAACAGGCCCAGCCGAATCGCGGCGTACGGCACGCCCGGCTTCGCCGCCGTGAGCGCGACCGCGTGGATGTCCAGCATGCCCTCGATTTCGGTGTCGCTGACGATGCGGCTCTTGAGATGCGGCAGCTCCGCAAGCTTGACGAGATCCGCGGTGCAGTCCGTCCACGTCTCTCCGCCGTCGTCACTCTTCATGATGCCGCCGACCTCGAGCCCGGCCCAGACGGTCTCGGGCCGCGCGGGATCGATGGCCAGCCGCATCACGCGGCACGCGAACCCCATCTTCACGCGCTCCGGCATGACCGCCCTGGACAGCCGCCGCCACGTGTCGCCGCCGTCGTCGCTGCGAAACACACCGACCGGCGAGGTGCCGGCATAGAGGCGCCGCGAATCGCGCGGGTGCACGAGGATCGACCAGACTTGAAGCCCGTCTTCAGGCAGCGCCAGCCGCTGCCACGAGTCACCGCCGTCGCGGCTGCGATAGGGCCCGTCATGGGTGCCGATATAGATGATGTCCGGGTTCATCCCGTCGACGGTGATGGCCTGAACCTTGGTCGCTTCGGGTAGTCCCTTGGTGAGCTGCTCCCAGCCGCCGTCGCCTACACGGCGGAAGATTCCAGGCCGCTTGCCCGACGTGTATGACCCGACGCCGACGTAGACGCGCGACGCTCTCGACGAATTGGCCATGGTGGTGTCCTTTCGGCGGACGATTCGGGCGTACGATAGCACGCCGGCGTAGTGCGAGCCGCAGCACGTCGTGCGGCTGGGGCCCGAATGATCCTCAGCATCGAGGAGGCCAGCATGAGGCTCGCGGGAAAAGTGGCGCTCATCAGCGGCGGCGCGCGCGGGATGGGCGCGGCAGAGGCGAAGATGTTCGCGCGCGAGGGCGCGCAGGTGGTCATCGGCGACGTGCTCGACAACGAAGGCCGCGCGGTCGAGGCGGAGATCGCAGCCAAAGGCGGCAAGGCGGTCTTCAGCCGGCTCGACGTCACGCGCGAGGGCGACTGGCAGACTGCTGTGTCGCTCGCCGAGCGCACGTTCGGCAAGCTCGATGTGCTCGTGAACAACGCCGGCATCAGCGCGGTCGGCCGCGTGGAGGACACCACGCTGGAGTCGTGGCAGCGCGTGATGGACGTCAATGCCACGGGCGTATTCCTCGGCAGCAAGGCGGTGATTCCCGCGATGAAGCGCGCGGGTGGCGGCTCGATCATCAACATCTCGTCGCAGCTGGGCCTCGTCGGCACTGACAACACCAGTCCGATGTACTCGGCCTCCAAGGGCGCGGTCCGGCTGCTGACGAAGGTGACGGCGATCCAGTATGCGAAGGACAAGATCCGCGCGAACTCCGTGCACCCGGGCCCGATCCTCACGCCGATGACGGAGAAGCGCCGCGCCGATCCTGAGATCTACAAGCTGATGATCTCGCGCATCCCGCTCGGACGGTACGGCGAGCCCGACGAGGTCGCGTATGCCGTGCTCTATCTCGCCTCCGACGAGTCGGCGTTCGTGACAGGCAGCGAGCTCGTCATCGACGGCGGCTGGACTGCTCAATGACGACGACCCTTCTCTTGCGTGGCGGAATCGTCGGCGGCCGGCGGCAAGACATCGCGATCCGCGACGGGCGGATCGAGCGCATCGGCGCGGGGCTCGACGCCGGCGGCGGCGAGACGCTCGACGTCGGCGATCGGCTCGTGCTGCCCGGCTTCGTGGAAAGCCACATCCATCCCGACAAGGCCTATATCGCCGACCGCACGCGCGGCCTCTCCGCCGGCGGGCCGACGCCGCAGACGCTGGTGGCGGAGCTCAAGAAGCAATTCACCGTGGACGACGTCTATGCGCGCGCGCGCCGCGTGCTCGAGGCGGCCGTGCGACACGGCTGCACGACGATGCGCGCGCACGTCGAGATCGACGCGTTCGTCGAGCTGCGCGGCGTCGAGGCGCTGCGCCGCCTGCAGGCCGATTTCGCCGGCGTGCTCGATCTGGAGCTGATCGCGTTCGCGCAAGAGGGCATCTTCCGCGACGCAGTGACGAAGGACCTGCTGCGCGAGGCGCTCAAGAGCGGTCTCAAGACCCTGGGCGGCTGTCCGTACATGGACGACGACGAGCGCGCGCACATCGACTGGTTCTTCGAGACCGCGCAGGCCTTCGGCGTGCCGCTCGACTTCCACGCCGACTCCGGCGACGATCCCGCCCACCTGACCACCGA
>Ga0114129_10008005_pt1 | contig 15052 bp, 12 predicted proteins | sample RhiMetdeltSRZDD1_FD_80071 | JGI IMG/M metagenome (GOLD analysis project Ga0114129, IMG submission 80071) | Populus rhizosphere microbial communities from Tennessee, USA - Rhizosphere MetaG P. deltoides SRZDD1 (version 2) (version 2) | ecosystem: Host-associated > Plants > Roots > Rhizosphere >...
GCGACATCAAGCCGCTCGTGCGCGCTCTCGAAGCGACGTATCGCCGGCCGCCGGCCGCGCAATGGGTGCACTTCCTCCGCAGTCACGACGAGCTCGATCTTGGCCGCCTGACGAACGCACAGCGTCAGCGCGTGTTCGAGGCATTCGGTCCTGAGAAAGAGATGCAGCTATACGGCCGGGGCATCCGACGTCGTCTCGCGCCGATGCTCGACAACGACCGGCGGCGCCTCGAGCTGGCGTTCAGCCTGCTGTTCACGTTGCCAGGTACGCCGATGCTGCAGTACGGCGACGAGATTGGCATCGGCGACGACCTCTCGCTTCCCGAACGCGAGTGTGCGCGCACGCCGATGCAGTGGACATCGGACATCCACGGCGGCTTCTCCAACGCGAAAAGAATTGTCCGGCCGGTAGTCTCGGATCCTATCTACGGGCATCATCGCGTGAATGTCGAGACCGAGCGTCGCGATCCGCAGTCGCTGCTCAACTGGATGGAGCGGAAGATCAGAATGCGCCGTGAGTGTCCGGAGATCAGCTGGGGCGATTGGCGCATTCTGCCGGCCACAGAGCCAGGCGTGCTCGTCATGCGCTACACGTGGAACGGGCGCGATCTCGTGATGCTCCACAATTTCACCAATCATCCGCGCGCCGTACGCCTCGACCCGCGCGCCGTGTCTGCCCCGCTGCTCGTCGACTTGCTCGCGCGCCACGACAGCCGTGCGGACGAGAGCGGTCACCACACCATCGAGCTGCAGCCCTACGACTATCGCTGGTTCCGCCCGAAGGACGCCTGAGCGCAAGCGACGCGACGTTCAAGGAGATCACCACCCTCGTGACGCCGATCCCTGTTCCCGACGGCGCAATCGATCAGGCGAAGATGGCCGCCGTGTCGCCCGCCACCGACTTCAGCTTCGACTTCCAGGATCTGCTGTTGAAGCCCGTGAAATAGGATCCCGGACTCGGGGCCGGAAGTGCCCGTTTGGTGTCGCAAGGTAAGCACGCCGGGCCGGACGGACGTATCCTTAATATCTTGTGCCGTCTTGTTCGTAGGCTCTCTTTGATTCCACTGGAGAATTTGATGCGTTCGCGCCGGTTTCTTCTTTCGACCGTCCTTATTTCCGCACTAGTTGCTGCCCTCACCGCCCAATCCGCCAACAAAGGAGGGATGGGATCCATCCAGGAGGGCCCGCTCCGCGAGTGGCTGACGTACCTCTCATCCGACCAGCTTCAGGGCCGTGCCACCTACTCGGAAGGGCTCGGGCTGGCCGCCGCCTACATCGCTGAGAGGCTGAAGGAGTTCGGGGTCAAGCCCGGAGGCGACAACGGCAGCTACTTCCAGGTCGTCAAGGTGCAGGGGGTTCGGACGACGAGCCGGGCATCGGTTACGGTCGAGGTCAACGGCCAGACGCGCACCTTCAAGGACGGCGCTGGCATTACCTTTCCGCGCAATATGGGCGTCAAGCAATCGGTGATCGCCGAGCGCGTCGTCTTTGCCGGTTACGGCATGAGTCTCGCGTCGCTCAAGCACGACGACTACGCCAATCTGGACGCCAAGGGTGCGGCTGTCGTGTGGCTCGGAAATGGCCCGAAACTCGATGGTGTGGAAGTCCGCCGGCTTCTGGGCAGCCGCTCGCGGACAGCTTTCGACAAGGGCGCCGTTGCGACCATCAGCCCGGTCGGTACCGGCTTTGGAGGCCGCGGTGGCCGTGGTGGGGCACCGTCCGCAGAAGCTCCCGCCGCGAACGCCACGCAACCGCCTGCACCGGCCGGCGAACGCGGTCAGGGGCAGGGGGCGGGACGAGGCCAGGGTCAGGGTTCCGGCCGCGGAGCTGCTGACGACGGTGATTTCACGACTGTGCAGCGGCTCGACAACAAGGTCCCGCCCGCGGTGACTGCGCAGGACGAGTTCTTCGAGTTCCTCTTCAGCGCGTCTGAGTTCAAGTACGCCGATCTGAAAGAGCGCGCCGCCAGCCAGCAGGCACTCGCGCCGGTCGTCCTCAAGAACGTCAAGCTGACCTTCAACGTCGACGCCGACTACGAGGTCGTCCGCACCCGCTACACCCGCAACGTCGTGGGCATCGTCGAAGGCAGCGACCCCGCGCTGAAGAACACCTACGTTCTATACGGCGCTCATTACGATCACACCGGCTACCGCGAGGGAGCGCCACGCGCGGGCGGCGATCCCGAAGACCGGATCAACAACGGGGCCGACGACGACGGTTCGGGTACTGTCGGGATCCTTTCGGTTGCGCGGGCTTTCGCGACAGGTCCGAAGCCGAAACGATCGTTGCTGTTCGTCTGGCATGCAGGTGAGGAGACGGGCCTGCTCGGCTCACGCTACAACGCCGACTACCCGGTCGTGCCGCTCGCCAACATCGTCGCCGTGATCAACATCGACATGATCGGCCGGAACCGCGATGACGATCCGAAACAGGCGAACACCGTACTCGTCGTGGGATCGGATCGGATCAGCACCGAGCTGCACAACATCAACGAGGACGCGAATGCGTCGATGGCGAAGCCATTGACGCTCGACTACGAGCTCAACGACCCGGCCGACACCGAATCGATCTACACTCGCAGCGATCACTACAGCTACGCGTCGAAGGGCATCCCGATCGTCTTCTTCTTCACGGGAATTCACCCCGACTATCATCGGCCGAGCGACACGGTCGACAAGATCCTCTTCGACAAGGTAGCACACGTGTCACAGCTGGCCTACGAGACCGGTCGCCGTGTCGCCAACCTCGATCACGCGCCGGTGCGCGACAACAAAGGTCCACGGGCAGGTCGGACGGTTAAGGGCAAAATCGCGACGACACAGCGGTAGAGCCGGCCAGACCTTGCACTAAGATCTGCGTAATGGGACGCAGTCCCCAAGGGTTCGCATCGCGCATCACCGCGTTCACGAATAACGTCAGGCGGCACATCAGCGGCCGCGACCGGGCCGAATTGGCGGTCCTGGGAGCGGCGCTGGCGTTGATTGCGTTGGCGCTCGTCAGTTTCGTCCTCGTCGGCCTGGTCCTCGACGGCGAGACGCAGGGTTTTGACGAGCGCATCCTCCATTCTTTGCGAAAGGCTGACGACCCCGCACAGCCGGTCGGTCCTCGTTGGCTGAAATATGCGGCACTCGACGTGACCGCCCTTGGGAGCGCGACCGTCCTGGGGCTGGTCGTCTTCGCGGTCATCGGCTACCTCCTTCTCCAGGGCCTGCCCAGGATGGCACTGTTCGTCCTCATCGCCAGCATGGGAGGTTCGATCTTGAACGGCTACCTGAAGACGCTGTTCGGCCGTGCGCGCCCCGATGTCGTGCCCCACCTGCGCGAGGTCATGAGCCTCAGCTTCCCCAGCGGGCATGCGATGACGTCCGCGGCCGTCTACCTGACCCTCGGTGCGTTGCTCATGCGCGTGTCGAGCCGGCGCGTGACGCGGTGGTACTGTATGGGGGTTGCAGCAATGGCGACGATTCTCGTGGGCCTCAGCCGCGTGTATCTCGGCGTCCACTATCCGACCGACGTGCTTGCCGGCTGGATGATCGGACTCTCGTGGGCGCTCCTCTGCTGGATCGTCGAGCGCCTGCTCGAACGGCGTGCGGTCCTCGCGCGTGCCGGCCAACAGGAGTCACACACGTCATGACTGATGCGAGCCGAACTACTTCGGAGCGTTCACCGGACGTTGCCACGATCGCCGGCTTCCTCGACTACTGGGAGCGAATCAGGGGAAGGACGATGAGAGTTGCGCGGGTAATTCCGCCGGAACGGATCGAGTGGGCGCCCGCCGCGGGTCGATTCACCCTCGGCGATCTCCTACGTCACCTCGCGGCGATCGAGCGATACATGTACGCGGAGAATGCGAGGCTCTCGATCAGCGCCTATCCAGGCCACGGTCGCGAGCTGGCCGACGGACATGAGGCCGTCATGAACTACGTCGCGCGGCTCCATGCCGAGTCCATGGCCATCTTCGGTGCGTTGTCGGATAGCGATCTGCTTCGCAAGTGCCAGACGCCGGAGGGCACCAGCATCACGACCTGGAAGTGGCTTCGCGCCATGGTCGAGCACGAGGTGCATCATCGCGGTCAGATCTACATGTACCTGGGGCTGCTCGGGGTTCCGACGCCACCGCTGTTCGGTCTGACGTCGGAAGAGGTTAGGGCGAAGAGTCGGCAGAGTCCGTAGTTCGTAGTCCGTGGTTCGTCGCTCGTGGCTCGAAGAGCCCGTACTGGCGCTACGTTCTGCGAGCGACGAGCTACGAACCACGAACGACGGATCGCGATTTCAAAATCCGAGCGAAGCTCTGGTAAAATCCGGTTCGTACCTCGCGGGCCTTGCGGGTGAGTGAGGCGATGCCACTCATCCGTCGAGAACAAGTCAGAGGCCCTACCTGCCTGCCTACTCGCAGGGGATGCGGATGGAGGAGATGCGAGCACCGTTCGACGTGTGCTCGGCTCCGGCCGTGACCCTTTGAGAACAGATAAGGGGTCGGATGCTTCGATCGGTGGTCCAAAACCCACGGAGCCGGAAGGAGCATTCCGATGAATCTGACCGATGTCACCCCCAACCTGATCGTCAGCGATATCGACCGCAGCACCGCCTTTTACCGCGACGTGCTGGGCTTCTCCGTCGTCACGACGGTTCCCGACGAGGCGCCGTTCGTGTTCGTCTGGCTGCGCCGCGACGGTGTCAGCGTGTTTCTCAACGCGCTATCGGGCGTAAAAGAGGATTTGCCGGAAATCGGCGATCGCAAGATCGGTGGTACCAACACGATGTTCATGACGCTTGAAGCGGACACTGTCGGTCAGGGCGTCGACGCCATGTATCGTGCGGTCGAGAGTAAGGCACGCGTGGTGATGCCGCTCAAGGATCAGTTCTACGGCATGCGTGAATTCGGGATCGCGGATCCGGACGGCTACATCATCTTTTTCGCACAACGTATCGGATGAAGTCAGCCCTCGCTGCCGCCGGACTGCTGGCCGTTCTGGTGCAGGTCCCTTCGACAAGCTCAGGACAGGCCCCTTCGACAAGCTCGAAGCAGGAGGAGCGCGGGGTGCTGGCAGTCCTGCGGCGCGATGGCGTCCTGTTGCCGTTCGCCGCTTTCAACGGCGACAACTGGACTGTCTCCTGGCCCGGCGATCTGCGACAACGGGAGTTGCCGATCAACACCGAGGCCGTGCCCGATCATTGGTGGGGTGGCCGAAGGCCAGAGTCGTGGCAGGCCTGGCTGACCGATGGACGCGCCCAGCCCCTTGCGGTCCAGACGCCGATCGTGTTTCACAACTACTGCGGCACTCGCTTGGGCCTTCGCACGAACTACTCCCCAACCGAACCGCCGCCGCCGGTTGCTGCCCGTCCGTTTCCGAAGGATGGTCTGGGTGTCTCAGGCGGCGTCAGTGTCGAGGCGATCGACGTGGTCGACAAGACCTCAGCCGACTGGAGCTCGCTCGCGACCGATCTCGCGAGGGAATTCGATCGCGTCGAGGACCGTGAAGTCCTGGGGGCAAGCATGAACGCCGGGTGGAAACATCCGCTGCGGCCGGCGCAGCGCAAGGCAATCCCGATCCGACTCGAGTCCTGGTACAGAGTTCCCATCGAGGAGACCGGGTGCTCAGCCTCCTGGATCGAGGCGGTGCGCAGCTATTCGCCTGGACCCGACGATGACGGGTGCGGGCTCGAGACGTTCTTCTCGGGATGGATCATGCGCGAGAAACCCGGTGCTAGACCTCGCGCTCAGCTCAGCGCCCGATTGATGTACTGCGATCGCGTCGGGGCGCACTACATGCTCCCGTTTGGGAAGATGCGCCTGCGGAACACGTGGTACTGGGTCTATCAGGTATCAGGGTACGACACCGAATGGTACGCAGTGGCGCAGGTCTCCCGATCGCGGGTCAGGGTCGTGGCCGAGTATCTCGGGGGGAGCTGCTACTGAGACGGAGGGGACGGGTAAACGGAACGAGCTTCAAAAACGGAGACACGGAGAAAACGGAGGAAAACAGCGCTGGCTTGGTATAGGGCTAGTTGGTCGCCACCGAGGTCCGCCGATGCCGCCGCTGCGCGGCGGGCGATCAATCGACGCCCTGCGGACACAAGCTGCTCCCGCACCACCGGCAGCTTTCGTCCGTGGGGCGTCGATTGATCGCTCGGCCCGGCCATCGGCCGGGCCGGCATCGGCTGCCGACCCCTGACTAACGATTGGCCTCTGCGTCGCTCCGTGTCTCCGTTTCTCCGTTTTTGAAGCTTTGTCCGTTCCCTCCGTAACCTCCCCTATCCGTTTAGTCCGTATCCTCCGTTAACCGTTACCGCACGGTCACCCGCGCCCAGTCCCACCCCTCGAGGCCCTTGTCGTTCACAGCTTTCACCGAGACCACCGTCCCCGCCGTCACACCCGGCAGCGTCGCCGTCGGTGTCGTGACGCGTGTCTGCTGTGCCTCGGGCTTGTCGGCCGGGCCGTACGCCACGATATAGCCGGTGACGCCTTTCTCGAGCGCCGGCTTCCACGTGACCGTGGCCTTGACTCCGCTGCTCGTGACCGCCAGATCGGTCAGGCGTGAGGGGCTGGATGCGAGCAGCATCAGCGTGGCGGCCGTCGTCTTGGCGACCTCCGTCACGAGCTGATGGTTGATCGTCTCCAGGACGTCGTGGCTCTGATGGTAGTGGGGATTGCCGAGCACAGGATACGAGCCGATACCGCCGACGATGTCACCGTACGCGTCGTAGAAGGCGGCGGCGTCCGTGCTCTTATAGTAGAGCGCGTCGTAGGTGATCAGGCTTGTGAACAGCATCGCCGCGCCGTGCTGGATGTCGCGGATGCCCCGATTCGAATATCGAATCGTGTTGTCGAGCCGCTGATCGTTGGCCCAGCCAACCATGTCGTTGTTGAGCGCGCCCACCAGTTGCATTTTCTTTTCGACCGCCTGCCGCACGAACTCACGGCTGCCGAGCAGGCCGCCTTCCTCTCCGGTGAACGACGCGAAGATGATCGTGGCCGGCTGCGGCCGCTTCGCCATGATGCGCGCCGTTTCGAGCAACGCCGCCGTGCCCGAGGTGTCGTCGTCGGCACCGGGGCCGACGGCGACCGAGTCGAAGTGGCTGCTCACCACGTAAACGAGCTCCGGGTTGACAGTACCCCTCAGCGTTGCAAGCACGTTGGAGGTCTGGCCGCCCAGCGCGTTGCGCGCCGCAAACGTCTGAAGCTCCGGCTCGTAGCCGAACGACTTGTAGGTCGCCAGCAGGTAGTCGGCAGCCAGCTTGTTCCCGGGTCGCGTGATGTGCTTGGAATCGAAGCCGAAGAGCGTTTCCTCGTATCCGAAGATCCGATCTACCGAAGCTTGGGCAACCACGTCCTTCACGGCAGCCGCGATCGGCGCGTAGAGCTTCTGGCCCTTGGCCCGAAGGGCCTGCTCGGCTGACAGGTTCGCGGCCACGCGAGTTCGAAGCTCGTGCAGCGTGACCCGCTTCGTGAGATCGACCAGGTAGATGCCACGCTCGAGCGAGACGGTGTCGCCATCGCGTTCCGCCGTGATGAGGACTTTCGTGCCCGCGTGATCCGGGATCCAGGCGTACTCGGGTGCGATGGTGCGGACGGTATTGTTGTGAAACAACCGCGCCCGTTCGCCAGACGAGAGATCGTAGAGGTACGACCGGCGATGCCGCGCTTCACCCATGACCGCCAGCACGCGATCGGTCGACAGGAACTGGGGAAGCAGATCGTGCTGAATCTCGCGGGTGAGCCTGATCTCGCCCTTGCCATCGCGGTTGATGACGAACAGTTCCCAGTCCTCCCGTCCCATCATCTGATAGACGATGCGGGCGCCGTCAGATGACGGGGAAGGCGCATCCATGCGCTCGGGTCCCGTCCGCACGGCCGTCGCGGCCGCCGGATCGCCACCCGGTCCGGCCATCAGTTTCAGATCAGCCCCCTGCCGGCTGACGAACGTCAGCGTCGACTCGTCCGCGGAGAAGGAGGGCGCGGATCCGGTTGCAGTCACCGCTTTGCCATCCGGCAGAGAGATCACGCCGAACGATCCGTTACCTTCGCGGCCGCCACCCCCGCCACCCCCGCCACCAGCGCCGCCGCGCCCTCCACGGCCCCTCACGGTGTAGATCGCCAGCCGTCCATTCGAGCTGACCTCTCCGAAGTCCTTGTCGCCTTCACCTGACGTGACGGCAGCCGGCGCATCGTTGCCGCGAGCGAGATAGACCTGCGACACGCCGTCGGCGCCGGCGCCGGCGAAGAGGATCGCACCGTCAGCTCCAAGCCGCACGGACGTCTTGCCGACGTTTCCGGTGTTGACAGACGTCTCGTTGCCGGTAGCCAGGTCGCGAATCACGATCTGCCATTCGCTCGCGAGCAGACGATTCACTTCCGCCTGACGCTGCTGGCGCTCCGCGGCAGCCGATGCATCGAGAGCGGCCTGAGCGGTCTTCAGCGCCGCCGATGGCGCGAGCTTGAGGTACGCCAGCTTCGTCCCATCCGGCGAGAACGCCGCGCCGCTTCCACGCAGTTCGGCGAGCGGCTTGGTGGAGCCGTCGGCCGCCAAGAGACGCGTGACGCGTTCGAGCCCTGTGCCTTGCTCGTAGGTAAGGTGGCGGCCGTCCGGCGAAAACTGCGGCGACGCGCCATCAGAGGTCAACTCGATCGTCTTGTACAGTTCGCCCGTCTGAAGAGCGATGGGTTCGAGGACACTCTCTGCATCGGAAGACGTGAGGAGCTTCGAGTAGATCGTGAGGGCACCGACATAATCACCACGCTGCCATGCGAGATCAGCCTCGTCGAGCGGCGTGTCGGCTGCTTTGAGACCTGATACTGGTGCGAAAAACACTGTCGCGGTCGCGATGGCGAGAATGGCCGTTCGCCCAGTCAACGTACCAAGAAAACGTAGCATGCGGGCTCCGAGGTTTGGCCGGGAGCATAGCACGGCAATCGGCATTCGGAGATTGGAGATCGGAAATCGGAGATCGGAAATCGGATCGGAGATCGAGGTAGGAAAGGGGAGATGACGGATCGGAAGACCGGAATCGGAGATCGAGAAACCGGCTCGCAACGATTGCCGATTTCCGATCTCCGATCTTCCGATTCAGTTACTTCTGCAGCAGCTTCTTGAGCTCGCTCAGGTGCGTGCGAAGCTGGTCGACCTGCGAGGTCGTAAGCGTCAGGATCGCTGAGGAGGCGGCGCCGGCTCCGGTCGTGCTGGTTGGCGGCGGCTGAACACTGATGATCGCCTCGATCGCTGCGATGTGATTCAGGATCTGCTCCTGGTCCATCTGACGCGGCTCGGTCGGGTTCGCCGGTTCAGGCGGCGTCGCTGACGTGGCCGCCGGCGGCGTGCTGGGCGGTGCCGCCGTTGCCGCTGCCGCAGGCGGGTTCGCGGATGCCGCAGGCTCCGCGCCTCCGGCCGCCTTCTCGAACTTCTCGAGGTGATTCCGGAACTCGGTCAGCTTGGCTTTGATCGCCGGGTCGATGGTGACCGTACCGGACGTGCCAACGGCACCCGCCGTTCCTGTCGGGCGCGGGGCTTCGTCGCTGGCCGGCGCGCCCAGGAGCGCGCTCAGATTCGCCGACAGCTTCACGTACGAGGCGCGCCACTCTGCGTTCGTCGTGATCAGCTCGTTGAAGTTGGCGATCAACTGAGAGACCTGCGTGCGCGCTTCACCGGTCAGCTGCTGCGCGGCCGGCAACTGGGTCATCTCACTCAGGGCGTTTCTGGCGGCCGTCAAATGCTGCTTCGCCGCATCCTGATCGGGCGCCGGCTGTGTCGCTTGCGGTGCTGGCGCGCTCTGCGCCGGCGGCGTCGGCTGTGACTGTGGCGGTGCGGCCTGCGCGAAACTGGCAATCGGCACGGCAATCACCGCCGCGGCCGCCATCGCTGTCGTCCATCGAGCAATCGAACGCTTCATTTCTGATTCCTCCCGCGTTGTTGTTGCCGAGGAACGTCCTCGGTCTTGCCTCGCACTCTTCAACTCCCGCTGCTTCCGTTTTGAGCAAGCGAAGTGCCACCGGGAAACCTTTGAAGATCCTGAGAGATTCGAAGCGTTTTGAACTGCCGTGCTTGAAAATGATGAAGGAATTACTCGATTGACGTGCTGCGTGCACCGAACGGATGGGCCGTCACGTGCGACGTGCGACGTGCGACGTGCTCGTGCGACCTACTCGAGCATTTCGATCACGCGCTCTTCGGTACTCGCGCGCAATTCAGGGTGGCTGTTGAGGAGTCGGGCGCATGCATTCCAACGCAGCAACGCATCGTCGTTGCCAGGCGGCCGGATCGCTTCAGCCTGTTCGAAATACTGCATGGCCTCCATCAGCCATTCGAACGTGCCGATGCCGGCGCCCGCGCCGCCTCGCCCGAGCTGCGCTTTGGCGCGCCGTTCGCTGACGATGCCTTTGTAGTAGGCGCGCTCGTAACCATCGCGCAGACTGGATGTGAGATCGACAGCCTCGCGATACGCTCCTGGCGTTCCTTCGAGCTGGTCGGTCAGGGTCAGGATCAGGGCAATCCTCGCCGGCTGGTTGTCCGGATCGATCTGCAAGACGTCGCGACAGATGCTCTCGGCTTCACCTGGCTCGTTGAGCAGCCGGTACCGTTCGGCTTTCGTCAACGCGGCGTCTATCGCCTCCAGCGAGAGCGGCTTCAACGGAAACATCAGTCCTCACTCAGGATCTAGGAGCGGAATACACGCAAGAGCTTGCTCAGCGGGTCGTAGAATTCGTCGACAACACGCTCTTTCAACGGAATGATCGCATTTTCCGTGATCGTGATGTGTTCGGGACAGACCTTCGTGCAACACCGAGTGATGTTGCAGTAGCCGATCCCGTTCTTGTCCTTGAGGTCCTTCAGGCGATCTTCGGTGTCCAGCGGATGCATCTCGAGCGCGGCGCTATAGAGCAGGAACCGGGGCCCGATGAACTCGCTGTGCAGGTGATGGTCGCGAAGGATGTGGCACACGTCCTGACAGAGGAAGCACTCGATGCACTTCCGGAACTCCTGCACGCGATCGACTTCCCGCTGGCTGATTCGCCAGGTGCCGTCCGGTGCATCCGGCTTGCGCGGCTTGAACGGCTTGATCCCCTCCTTGACACGAAAGTTCCACGAGACGTCCGTGACGAGATCCTTGATCAGCGGAAACGCGCGCATCGGTTCGACGGTGACCGGCTGCGACAGGTCGATCGTATCGAGGCGCGTCATGCACATCAGTTTCGGATTGCCGTTGATCTCCGCCGAGCACGATCCGCACTTGCCGGCCTTGCAGTTCCATCTGACCGCAAGGTCGTTGGCTTGATCGGCCTGGATGCGATGAACCGCATCGAGCACAACCATACCTTCGCTGATCGGGGTTGTGTAGTCCTGGAACCGGCCGGTTTCGCGATTGCCACGCCAGATTCGAAACGTTGCAGACGTCATTTGTTGTCCTCGATGATGCCGCGGAGCTAAAGCTCCGCGCTCCTGGCGCCCATTCCGCACTTACTTGTTCTCGTCGATCACCTGCTTCAATTCGGACGGCATCTCCTGCAGCGGGACGTGCGAGACCTGCATCGACCCGTCCGGAGCTTTCTTGGTGACGATGTTGAGCGTGCCGAAGGGCGCTGCCTTGTCCGGGTAGTCCTGACGGAAGTGCCCGCCGCGGCTCTCCTTTCTGTCGATCGCCGAGAGGGTAATCGCCTCGGACACGATCAGCAGGTTGCGAAGGTCGAGCGCCGTGTGCCAGCCCGTGTGATACTCGCGATGTCCGGTGACGCCGGCGTTCTCCGCGCGTTTCTTGTATTCCGCAACGCGCGCGAGCGCCTGCACCATTTCGTTTTCCATGCGCACGATGCCCACGAGGTCCTGCATCGTGCCCTGGAGATCCTGCTGAATCTTGAACGGGTTCTCGGCCGCTGCGCCGCGCTCGAATGGCGCGAGTGCTCTCGAGGTTGCCGTTTCGATCTGGCGCTCGTCCAGCTTCACCGTGCCGTTCTTTTTCGCAAAGTCTGCGGCGTACTCGCCCGCGCGTTTGCCAAAGACGAGCAGATCCGACAGCGAATTGCCGCCAAGCCTGTTGGCCCCGTTGATGCCCGCGGCACATTCGCCGGCCGCGAACAGGCCTGGCAGGGTGGACATCTGCGTGTCCGCGTCCACGCGAACGCCACCCATCACGTAGTGCGTTGTCGGTCCGACTTCCATCGCTTCAGTCGTGATGTCGATGCCGGCCAGTTCCTTGAACTGGTGATACATGCTCGGCAATTTCCGGCGGATGTGGTCGGGCGCGTTGGGAAGCTTCTCCTTGATCCAGGCGATATCGAGGTAGACGCCGCCGTGTTTGCTGCCGCGGCCCTCCTTGATCTCGCGGACGATGCAGCGAGCGACGTGGTCGCGGGTCAGGAGCTCAGGCGGGCGCCGGGCGTTCTTGTCGCCCTGGGTATACCGCCAGCCCTCTTCCGGGTTGTCGGCGGTCTGGCTTCGGTAGTTTTCAGGGATGTCGTCGAACATGAACCGGCGTCCTTCGCTGTTGCGGAGCACGCCGCCTTCACCGCGGACGCCTTCGGTGACCAGAATTCCCTGAACACTCGGCGGCCAGATCATGCCCGTCGGATGGAACTGGACGAACTCCATGTCGATCAGCTCGGCGCCGACCTCGTAGGCGAGGCCATGGCCGTCACCCGTGCCTTCCCAGCTGTTGCTCGTGATCCGGAACGCGCGCCCGATACCGCCAGTCGCAAGGACGACCGCCTTTGCCTTGAACGCCTTGAAACGGCCTCGCTCACGCTCGTAGCCGAACGCCCCGACGACGCGCGACCCCTCGGTCAGGAGGGTGACGACCGTGAACTCCATGTGCACGTCGAGGCCGCGATGGATCCCATGGTCCTGGAGCGTGCGAATCATCTCGAGGCCAGTGCGGTCGCCGACGTGCGCGAGGCGCGGGTACTTGTGGCCGCCGAAGTTGCGCTGGAGGATGCGTCCGTCGCTCGTGCGGTCGAAGAGCGCGCCCCACGCTTCGAGCTCGCGGACGCGATCGGGCGCTTCCTTGGCGTGAAGTTCCGCCATGCGCCAGTTGTTCACGTACTGGCCGCCGCGCATCGTATCGGCGAAGTGCACCTTCCAGCTGTCGCGCTCGTCGACGTTGGCCAGCGCGGCCGCGATGCCCCCTTCCGCCATGACGGTGTGCGCCTTGCCCAGGAGTGACTTGCAGATGAGGCCCACTTTGACGCCAGCCGCCGACGCCTCAATCGCGGCGCGCAGTCCGGCGCCGCCAGCGCCGATGACCAGCACATCGTGTTCGAGCGTTTCGTATGTCAGAAGATCCTCCAGTCCGTCAGGATGCCCATCGAGCAGAGGCGGACGTAGAGATCGGCCAGCGCCACCGAAAAGAGGCTTGCCCAGGCCCAACGGCTGTGCCTGCAGTTGAGGCTGCAGGCCATGTCGTACATCTTGAGTTGGGTCGGGTGCTTCGAGAACTGATCGAGGTAGCCGCCGACGAGGTGACGGAAGGAATGGCAGCCCAGCGTGTAGCCGGTTAGAAATGTCGTATTCGCGGCGAGCAGCAGCGTTCCGACCCCAATCCCGAACGTCGTCTGATTGGTCGCCGGATCGGTGAACCACAACGCCAGCCAGACGTCGTGCCAGAGGAAGAACAGGAAGAGCACCGCCAGATACAGGAAATAGCGGTGGATGTTCTGGAAGATGAGCGGGAACGACTGTTCGCCGCGGTAGCTTTTCCGCGGCTCACCAACCGTGCACGAGAGCGGATCTGCCCAGAACGCTTTGTAGTACGCGCCTCGGTAGTAGTAGCACGTGAACCGGAAACCGCCTGGCGCCCACAGAATCAGGATGGCTGCTGAAAACGGAATGAATACGGGCCACCATCCAGGACGCTGCCAGGGCCCGAACCAGCTGTGCGGGCTGTCGCCGAAGAGCAACGGCGAGTAGAACGGCGACAGATACGGGCCGTACTCGTAGTGGTTGCCCTGCAAGGCCGCCCAGGTCGCGTAGATGATGAAACCGAGCAGAACCAGGAAGGTGACGAGCGGCTGCGTCCACCATGCGTCCCGGCGCATGGTTTGTCCGAACGGCCGCTGTTGCAAAGGGATAACGACAGGCTCCATCGAGTCGCGCACCTCCGGTACCGAATGACGGATGTGGCAAAAACATACCACACACCGTCCCCTCGAATCCGTGCCGCGTTTCGTGGTTCAATGACGCCCACGCATGACCAACACGCCCGGGGCACGACAGTTGCTCGCGTCCGACGCCTTTCGCCGCCTCGTGACGCGGCGATGGCGTGTCTCGTTGTTTCTGTCGCTCTGCCTGTTTGTCCTCTACTACGGCTACATCCTGCTAATCGCCCTGAACAGGCCACTGCTCGCCATCCGCATCGCCGAGAGCACGCCAATCGGCATTCCCATCGGCGCTGCCGTGATCGTTGGCTCCTGGGCTCTGACCGCGGCATACATCGTCTGGGCGAACCGTGAATTCGATCCTGAGGCAAAACGCCTGCGGGACACGCTCACGACCGACCGATGACGCCGCTCGATACGACGCTCGGGGCGCCGACCACGTCGGCGATCGTCTTCTTCCTGCTGATCGTGGCGTTGACGCTCGTCGTGACCTATTGGGCCGCCCGCCGCACACGCTCGACGAGCGAGTTCTACGCTGCGGGCCGCACGGTAGGCGCGTTCCAGAACGGGCTCGCCCTCGCCGGAGACTACATGAGCGCGGCGTCGTTTCTCGGGATCGCCGGCTTGGTGGCGCTGCGGGGCTACGACGGAATGATCTACGCCACCGGCTGGCTGGTGGGCTGGCCGGCCCTCATGTTTCTGATCGCCGAACCGGTCCGCAACCTCGGGAAGTTCACGTTCGCCGACGTCGTGGCGTTCAGGCTGCGCCAGGTGCCCGTGCGTATCGCCGCTGCGTGCGGGGGAATCCTGACGGTCCTCTTCTACACGATTGCCCAGATGGTGGGCGCCGGGAACCTGATCATGCTGATGTTTGGCACGCCGTACGAGTGGGCCGTGGCCGGTGTGGGCGCGGTCATGCTCGCCTACGTGCTCTTCGGAGGCATGATCGCGACCACGTGGGTACAGATCA
>Ga0114129_10008007_pt1 | contig 15051 bp, 10 predicted proteins | sample RhiMetdeltSRZDD1_FD_80071 | JGI IMG/M metagenome (GOLD analysis project Ga0114129, IMG submission 80071) | Populus rhizosphere microbial communities from Tennessee, USA - Rhizosphere MetaG P. deltoides SRZDD1 (version 2) (version 2) | ecosystem: Host-associated > Plants > Roots > Rhizosphere >...
GCAGTGACACCAATGATTTTTTTACGCAGGGACACTGGGTGAGCCCTCATTCAGACAAGCGCGGCAGCCATACGGATGAGCAATGTTGGTGCCAGGAGTTTGCGCCGCTTTTGGCGAGGTTCTACGCTCCTCCGTCGTCGCACGACGACATCCGTGTCTGATTGAGAGGACGGTCAGAGTGCGAGTTCAACGCGGGGTTCGCGGGGTCGCGAGGTCGCGAGGTTATTCCCCTCCCCGAATCGAGGCGTCGACGAGCTCGATCGGATGAACGACACGCCAGCTGTCGCCGCGCCTTGCCGCCGCCGTTGCGATCTGCAGCATGCAGCCGGGATTTGCGGTGGCGACGACGTCGGGCCGCGCGACTGCGAGATGCCCGGCCTTGCGGTCGCCGAGTTGCCGCGCCGCGTCGGGCTCCACGAGGTTGTAGATGCCGGCGCTGCCGCAGCAGATCTCCTGCTCCGCGAATGGGACGAGCTCGATCCCCGGAATCGACATGAGCAGTGCGCGCGGTGGTTGGCGCACCCCCTGCGCGTGCGCGAGGTGACAGGCATCGTGATAGGCGACGCGAAGCGCCAGCCGATGCCGCGGGGCGCGGGGCGGAGCGAGACCATCGAGCACTTCGGTGACGTCTCGCACGCGGGCCGAGAACGCACGCGCGCGCGCCGCCCAGCCCGAGTCGTCGGCCAACAGATGTCCGTACTCCTTCATCGACGATCCGCATCCGGCCGCATTCACGGCAATCTGATCGACGTCGGCGCGCTCGAACGTGTCGATCGTGCGGCGCGCACACGCGCGCGCCTCGTCCAGCCGTCCCGCGTGCAGCGCGAGGGCGCCGCAGCAGCCCTGGCGCGACGGTGCGACCACCTCGCACCCCTCGGCGGCGAGCACATGGATCGATGCCTGGTTCACATGTGGGAACATCACGCGCTGAACGCACCCGGTGAGGAGCCCAACCTTCAGCCGCCGCTCTCCCGACGCCGCGGTTCGCTCGGGAACGGACGCGAACAACGACTTCCACGTCACGCGCGGCGCCAACGACAGCATCGAACGGATTCGTGTCAAAAGACTTTGACCGTTCGTCGTTCGTCGTTCGACGTTCGGCGTTCCGGTTCGTGGTTCGACGTTCGTCGTTCGGGTTCGTGGTTCGGGGTTCGTCGTTCCCGGTTCGGGGTTCGGCGAACGTCGAACGTCGAACCTCGAATCTCGAACCTCGAACCTCGAACCACGAACGACGAACGTCCAGATTGCCAGCGGGAGCAACGCGATCCGAAGTCGTGCGGGATGCGGAAAGATCGCGAAGATGGCGCCGCGGAAGAGCCGGTCGCTCCAGGTACGGGCGAATCGCCGCTCGATCTGGCCGCGCGTCGCTTCGATGAGCGGCGCGTACTGCACGCCGGACGGACACGCCGTCACGCAGGCCATGCAGCCTAGACACGCGTCGAAGTGCCGAACGAAAGACGACGACATGTCGGTGCGTCCATCGAGGCCGCTTTTCATCAGGTAAATGCGGCCGCGTGGGGAGTCCATTTCTTCGCCCCACAGCGCGTACGTCGGACACGATGGCAGGCAGAATCCGCAGTGAACGCACGCGTCGATCAGCGTGCGGTCCGGAGGATCGACTTCGTCGAAGTTCACAGGGGCCCCCGGCCGGCGTTCAGGATTCCCTTGGGATCGAAGGCGCGCTTCAGCGAGGCGAACACCGGCTCGCGGTCGCCGTGACTGCCCCAGACGTCGACGAGCGCTTTGAGGTCGCTCGAACCTCGCAGCAGAACGACGTTGCCCATCGATGCCGATCGCCGCAGCCGATCGATGGCGCGGGACTGGGAGGTCGGATCGCCGTCGATGCGGATCAGCCCGGTTCCGATCGCCGCGCGTCCCACGAGCTCCACGTGGCGGATGCCGCCCATCGCCGATAACGACTCGAGATCTTCCGCGACCGTCGCGATGTCAGACGGCAGCCAGCTGCTGCGAACCACCGCGCCCTCGCCGGACCAGATGCGCTCGTTGTGCTGCTGCCACAGCTCCCGCTCCTCGTCGCCGGCAACGAGTCTGCCGGCGCCGAGCAGCTGCTGCGCCGCATCGGCTTGCGCCTCGACCGCGGGACGCGCGGATGCAAACCGCAGCAGCAACGACGAGGCGGGCACCTCAGCCTCGAAGGCGATCGGCTCGAGATGGCTCGCCATCACGTCGCGCACCAGACGCGCCAGGCCCGGTGCGTCGCGCGCCGTCACGATCAGCGTTTTGGACGTGGCCGGCAGCGGCGACAGCTTGAACGTCGCGCTCACGATGGCCGCCAGGCTTCCGAACGAGCCGGCGAGCAGCTTCGACAGGTCGTAGCCTGCGACGTTCTTCACCACCTGTCCGCCCGATTTCGCCAGCAATCCGTCGGCAGTCGCCACCTGGGTGCCGATCACGAGATCGCGAGGCGTGCCGTGCCGGTGCCGCAGCGGGCCGCTGTCGTTCGTCGCCAGGATGCCGCCGATCGTGGCATCGGCGGCAAACGACGGATCGAGCGGCAGCCACTGTTTGTGCAGCGCCAGGGCCAGGTTCACCTCGCGCAGCGAGGCGCCGGCCTCGATGGTCGCCGTCAGGTCGCCGTGCTGATGCGCGAGGATCCGACGCAGCCCGCGCGTGCTGAGGATGGTGTCGATGCGCTGGGGCGGACGCCCCCAATCGATCTTCGTTCCCGCGCCGCGGATGAGGACCGAGAGGTTCTGCTCCGACGCGCGGCGAAGCGCGTCGGCCATTTCCTCGGGGGTGTCGGGAACCTTATTCAGTTCTTGCGACATTGAGGGCAGACTCTGAAAGAGGTTCCCGACACTCCGGATTACCACCGTTCTGCGACGCCGGCGGTCTCGAGCGGATGGGCACGATGTGGACCCGGCACTTCGCCGCAGAGTCGAGGTGTTGGAAACACCTTGCCCGGATTGCAGAGGCCTCTCGGATCGAAAGCGGCGCGCACGCGCTGCATCAGCGCGAGATCGTCTGCCGAGAACATGGTCGGCATGTAGGCGGACTTGTCCGCGCCGATCCCGTGCTCGCCCGTCAGCGAGCCTCCGGCGTCGATGCAGTACGACAGAATCTCTGCCGCGACTTCCACCGCTTTTTCCGGCTCGCCCGGCACGCGCTCGTCGTAGCAGATCAGCGGATGCAGGTTGCCGTCCCCGGCATGGAACACGTTCCCGATGCGGAGGCCGGACCGCTGCTCGAGCTGGCGGATTCGATTCAGGACTTCCGGCAACCGCGTGCGCGGCACGACCCCATCCTGCACGTAATAGTTGGGCGACACGCGGCCCATCGCGGCGAACGCCGCCTTGCGCCCTCTCCAGATCCGCGCTCGCTGCTCGTCGCTCTGTGCCACCTCGATCGTTGTCGCACCATGCCGCCGGCACGTGTCTACGACGGTGTCGAAGAGCGCGGTGACTTCGGCGGCCGGTCCGTCGAGCTCGACGATCAGGATCGTGTCGGCTGCCGGGAAATTCGGATGCACCGCCGCTTCGGCGGCGCGAATGGCGAGCGCGTCCATCATTTCGACGGCGGCGGGAATGATGCCGGCGCCGATGATGTCCGAGACCGCGGCGCCGCCGGCGTCGATCGTGTCGAACGCGGCGAGCAGCGTCTGCACCGTTTCCGGCCGCCGAAGAATCCTGACCGTGATCTTCGTCACCACGGCCAGCGTGCCTTCGGAGCCGACGAGCAGGCCGAGCAGATCGGGCCCCGGTGTGTCTACGAGGGTACCGCCGATGTGCACGACCTCGCCGCCGGGGAGGATCGCCTCGACCCCCAGCACATGATGCACGGTGAAGCCGTATTTCAAACAATGGGCGCCGCCTGAGTTCTCGGCGACGTTGCCGCCGATCGAGCACACCTGCTGACTGGATGGATCCGGAGCGTAGTAGTAACCGAACGGCGACACCTGGCGCGTGATTTCAAGATTGGTGACACCCGGCTCCACGGTCACGCGCTGGTTCGGAATGTCGACGTGCAGAACTCGATTGAGGCGCGACAGCGCGATCACCACACCGCCCGGTACGGGTAGCGCACCGCCGGACAGACCGGTGCCGTGCCCACGCGGCACGAACGGCACACCTTCGCGCGCGCAAAGCTTGACGATCGCCTGAATCTGCGCTGCCGAGTCCGGAAGCACAACCGCCGCCGGCGACGCACGCAGGTGCGGCAGCGCGTCGCACTCGTACGTGAGCAGATCGAGCGGCTCGTTCAGCACGCCCTCGTCGCCGACGATCCGACGCAGTTCGTCGAGGAATGCGCGATCCATCTGGAAAGACAGGATTATAGACTGCTGCGACAATGTCTAGAGTCTCACCGGCCGTCCCTCGCGCGCCGACTGGTACGCCGCGAGCGCCACGGCGAGCGACGTCCGCGCATCCTGAATGGTTGCCGCCGGCGGCCGATCATTTTCAAGACAGTCGATGAGATGCGCGAGTGGAACAGGAACTGAAGGCGCGAACGGCTCTTCAGATTGCCGTTCGAACACCCAATCCGCCGCCCCGGCGGCGAGGACCGCGCGTCCGGGCGCCCGAAACCACTGATCGATGATCTCGCCCCGGCTGCCGACAACCTCGAGTCGCACGACGCTGTTCTGCTTGGGTGACGGGCCGCTCTTCCGGGGCGCGTTGATCGTCCACGATGCTTCGAGCGTGGCGACGACGCCGCTGGCGGTCGTGAACGTCGCCATGCCCCAGTCTTCCACCGCAATGTCCTTGTGAACCAGATTTGCGGTCCTGGCCTCCACCTGCACGATCTCGCTCCCGCACAGCCATCTGAACAGATCCATCCAATAGATGCCCTCGTCGATCAAGGCGCCGCCGGGTACGTGGCGCGGATCGGCGAACCAGCCTGGCGTGCCCGAGTTGTGCCAGTCCTCGGCGATCGACCACCGGCTCGTCTGGTGGAGGAGCACGATGTTTCCGATTGCTCCGTTGTCGATCCGGGCTTTCAGATCGGCCAGACGAAGCCGCATGATGCCTTGAAACGCCACGCAGACGATGCCCGCCGACTCCACGGCCTCGACCATTCGATCCGCTTCGGCCATCGTCATCGCCATCGGTTTGCCGAGGATGATGTGCTTGCCGGCTCGAGCCGCCCGGATGGTTACGTCGTGGATTTCGGAGACAGGAGCGGCGATATGGACGATGTCCACGCGCTCTCCTTCGAGCAGCTCGTCGTAGCTGTCGTAGCCGTTGACGCCGAACGCCGTCGTGAAGGCGTCGAGCTGTTTCCTGTTGTGCCAGGCCGCTCCCACCAGTTCGGCGTTGGCATATTCACGCAACCCTCGCGCAAGGCCGTACGCCGAATACCAGTGCCCCAAACCCACAATGCCCACACGCCACGTCCGACTCATGACATATCCTCTCTTCGCGCCGATGGATGATCGTATACGCGAGCTGGCCGAAAGAATCTGGCGGTACCATCAGCTGAATCACGCGCTCTCGAAGGCCGACGCAATCCTGGTGTTGTGCAGCTACGACACGTCGGTTGCGGCGAGAGGTGCAGAGCTGTACCTCGAAGGGTGGGCGCCGCTTCTGATCTTTTCCGGCGGACTCGGCTCGATCACGAGCCGGCTGTGGAGCGAGCCCGAGGCGGATCAGTTCGCGCGGATCGCGACGCGGCTGGGCGTCCCGGAGGAGCGCATCCTCATCGAAAACCAGTCGACGAACACCGGCGAGAACGTGCTGTTCACCAGGAGGCTGCTCGAGGAGCGGCAGATCGACATCCGCAAGTTCCTGCTGGTGCAAAAGCCGTACATGGAGCGCCGCAGCTACGCCACCTTCCGAAAAGTATGGCCGGGCAAGGAGCTGGTCGTTACGTCGCCGAGAGCGTCGTTCGCCGAGTATCTGCGCCAGCACTCGAACGAAGCGATCTCGACCGATGAGGTGATCAGCATCATGGTCGGCGACCTTCAGCGCATCCGGCTGTACCCCGAAAGAGGATTTCAGATCCCGCAGGACATTCCCGATGACGTCTGGCAGGCGTTCGAAGAGTTGGTGCGAGCGGGCTTCGACAAACACTTGATCGCGTCGTGAAGCACTCTGTTAAGATTCGCGCGAGGATCGCACGGATGCCGAAGACCGCCCTCTCCCCACCACACTCCGTCAGCCGCCGTACCGCTCTCAAGGCGCTCGGCACGAGCGCCGGAGCCGTCGCCGTTCTGCCGTGGCTGTCGAACGAAGGACTGCTGGCGTTCGCGCGGATCCAAGAAACCAAGGCGCCTCCCACTCCGCGCGTGCTGTCGGCGTCGCAGTTTGCCACGCTCGAATCGTTCGCCGAGGCGATCATTCCGACCGACGATCGATCGCCCGGCGCGAGGGACGCGCGCGTGGCGGACTACGTCGACCTCCTGCTGAGCGAATCGCCGCGCGCCACCGCGCTGCAGTGGATGGGCGGTCTCGCTGCGCTCGACGCCGAGGCGGCTGCTCGCTTCGGTGCGCCGTTCAGCCGTCTCCGGGCAGACCAGGCGGACAAGATTCTTGCCGACATCAGCCGCAACGAGCTCGCGCCGACAACGCCGCTCGAGGCGTTCTTCGTGACGGCCAAACGCGCGACGGTTCAGGGCTACTACACGTCCGAGATCGGCATCCACAAAGAGCTGCGCTACAAAGGCAACCAATTCATTCGCGAGTTTGCCGGCTGCCTCACGGAAGACGGCAAGGATTGTCCGCACTGCGGTCAGAGGAAGTAGAGATCAATACGCCGGCTCAGGAGCAAGCACAAAACCATGCAGGCCGACCCAACGCTCACGCTGAATCTCACCCCGATCACCGACGAATCGCGGCGGCTCGCCGACAGCATCAAGCCGGGCACCGATCGTTGGGACGTCCTCGTCGTCGGCAGCGGGGCAGCCGGCGGGATGACGGCGTTCCAGCTCGCGACGGCCGGCGTCAAGGTGCTCCTGCTTGAAGCGGGCCGGATGATCGACACCCGCACCGAGTACCGGACGATGGAGTGGCCGTACGCGTCGATGCGACGGCATCGCCTGCCGCCCGGCGATCGCCCGGTGGCGGTCGCCGAATACAGCTTTCTCGATCGCCCCTACGGCAACAACCCTGCGCTGACGCGGTCCGGCGGCAAAGTGATGTCGTACGCCGGCAACACGTTCACGCGGAATTGGGTCGTCGACGAGCGGCAGCATCCCACGACGGGGACGCCCTATTCATGGGTGCGCGCGCGCGTTCTCGGCGGCAGAACCAACTTCTGGGGCCGCGGCGCGCTGCGGTACGGTCCGCTGCAGTTCAACGCGGCGAGCCTCGACGGCTACGACGTCGACTGGCCGATCTCGTACGAAGACGTCAAGCCGTACTACGACAAGGTGGACGTCCTGCTCGGCTGCTCCGGCACGAACGAAGGGCTCAAGCAGGTGCCGGACGGTGTCTTCCAGCGTTCGACGAAGCTCAATTGCGTGGAGGTGGCGTTCAAGCGGGCGATCGCGAAGATGGGTCGCCACTACATTCCGGGCCGCGCCGGTGTGACGACCGAAGGCGTGATGAACAAGTATCGCGCGCGCTGCGCCGGACGCGGCCGGTGCGGGCGCGGCTGCAACATTCAAGCAGCCTTCCATTCGCCGTCGGCGCTCATCTATCCGGCGCGCGACACGGGCAATCTCACCGTTCGGCCGTACTCGATCGTGTCGGAGGTGCTCGTCGACGAGAAAACGAACCGCGCGACCGGCGTGCGCGTGATCGACGCCAACACGCGCGAGGTGTTCGATTTCACCGCGCGCGTCGTGGTGCTTGGCGCCGGCACGCTCGACACGACGCGCATCCTGCTCAATTCCCGCTCGCGTCAGGGCGCAGGCAATTCATCGGGATTGCTCGGCTGCCATTTGAGCGAGCACATCATGGGGATCCGCGGCAGCGGGTACATTCCGGCTCGGCTCGGCACCGAGTCGACGCTCGACGATGGCCGCCCCGTGTCGCCGTACATCGCGCGATTCCGGAACGTCACGGACAAGCATCCCGATTTCATCCGCGGGTACCATTTCCAGGGCGGCGGCGGGTGCAGCGAGTTTCCGGGCATGGCGCACGAGATCACGGGATACGGGAAGGCATTCAAGTCGAACGTCCGCAAACACTATCCGGCGATCATCAGCTTCGGCGGGTTCGGCGAGGTGCTGCCGCGGAAAGAGAATCGCGTTTTACTCGATCCCGAGGTCAAGGACGCATGGGGCATCCCCGTGCTGCGGTTCGACTATCGCTTCGGCGACAACGAGCTGAAGATGGCGAAGGACATGGCGGAGAGCATCGAAGAAATGCTGATGGCGGCGCACGCGGAAGACATCAAGATCGAGCGCGAGCCGCTCCCGCCGGGCTGGTCCATTCACGAAATCGGCACCGCCCGCATGGGCGACGATCCGAAAACGTCGGTGACCGATCGCTTCTGCCGCCTCCACGACGTGAAGAACGTCTACCTCGCCGATGCGAGCCCCTTCGTCTCGGGCGGCACGCAGAACACCACGTGGTCGATCCTCGCGATGGCGTGGCGGACGATGGACTATCTCAAGGAGCAATTGCGTACCGGCGCGGTGTGAAAACCGCGGCCTCCGGCCTGGGCTGCCGACAACCGCGTCGACTTGGCTGGCTTCAGCGCCGTGATCCAGGCGCTTTTCTTTGTGTCCTTTGTCGCCCTTTGTGTCCTTGTCCGTGATCTACTTCAGTGGACGGACCTTGATGTTTCGAAATGAGACCAGGTCGCCGTGGTCTTGTAGGCCGATGTGTCCCTTCTTTGCCATGCCGTAGCGCTCGTCATCCTTGAACTTGCTCGCCTTGACGCGGCGCTGCCACTCGTCGGTCCACAACTCGTAGTCCACTACCTTTACGCCGTTCAGCCAGTGCTCGACGTGCGGCCCTTTCACGACGATGCGCGCCTGATTCCAGTTGCCGGGCGGTTTCGCGGCCTTGCTCGTCGGCGCGTGCAGCGCGTAGTTCGCGCCTGTGTACTGTTCGGGCGTGAGATCCTTGTGCCCCGCGTCGTCCAGAAGCTGCATTTCGGGCGCCATCTTCCACATCAAGTCGGCGCCTTCCACCACGCGGTAGAAGATGCCGCTGTTGCCGCCGGGTCCCAGCTTCCAATCGACGGCGAGCTCGAAGTCGTCGAACTCGTCGATCGTGATGATGTCGCCGCCGCGTCCGATTCGGGTGAGCGCGCCGTCGACCGCCTGCCAACCGTCCGGGATGCTGTCCTGCCGGTACCCGCGCCAGCCGGCCGTCGTTTTGCCGTCGAACAGGAGCCGCCATCCGGCGGCCTTCTCTTTGACGGTGAGCGTGTTCGCCATCCCTGCGTCCTGTGCCGCGATTCCGGGCATGCCGAAGAGGGCGGCGACGATTGCGAGCGTGATTCTTCGATTCATATTCGCACCATCTTCTCCGGGTCCCACCCGATCTGCCGATTCTCGAAATAGCTGTGGTTCGCGAGCAGCGCAGGGCCGGCGGCGCGGAATCCGAAGACGGCGTCTTCGACGACAGGCTGCCGCTTGCGGATCGCGGTGAAGAACGTGCGGAAGTGCTCGACCTGCTCGTTGTAATTCGGCGGCGCGGCAAACACCTGATCCTCGACGCGCCGCAGCTCCGGCTGGTCGCCGTATTTCGCGCGGTATTCCTTGAGGAGCGCCTGCTCCATGGCTTTCGGAAACGTGTCGGCGGTGTGGCCGGGATCCTTCGGCTGATGCCGCCGGGCCAGCGTCACGGCGCCGCTCCCGATCGTGAGCACGCCGTCGGGTCCGACGAAGCGGAACGCCTGGTTGTCGCCCGCCCCTTCGGCGAAGTTCACCTTGAGCGACAACGTGAACGCGGGGTGTGCCGCCGTCTTCGGATAGTTGTAGAGCGCCATCATCACATCGGGAACGTCGCGCCCGTCGCGCCAATGGCAGAGCCCGCCTGTGACCGTCGCGCGCGTCGGCCCGATCGAGTCCAGGACGAAATGGATGCCGGTGAAGAGATGCACGAAGAGATCGCCAGGGATGCCCGTGCCGTAGTCCTGGTAATTCCGCCATCGGAAGAGCCGGATCGGCTCGAACGGCCGCTTCGGCGCGCGGCCGATGAAACGGTCCCAGTCGATTGTTTCCGGTGAGGCGTCTGGCGGTATCGAATATTGCCACGCGCCGATCGGTGAGTTGCGGTTGATCCACGCCTCGACCAGATTCAGCTCGCCGATTGCACCCGCCCGAAACAGTTCGCGCGCCTTCGCGTACACAATCGAGCTGACGCGCTGGCTGCCGACCTGCACGATCCGATCGCTTTGCCGCGCCGCCTCGATGAGGCGTGGCCCCTCGTCGAGTCGCTGGACGATCGGCTTCTCGACGTAAACGTGTTTTCCGGCCTTGAGCGCGTCGGTCGCAATCTGTGCGTGCCAGTGATCGGGTGTCGCGATGATGACGGCGTCGACATCGGGCCGCGCCAGCACCTCGCGGTAATCGCGCGTCGTGAACACCTGACTGCCGAACAGCTCTTGCGAGAGCGTGCGTCGTCCGTCGTACACGTCGGCGACGGCGACGATTCTCACGCCCGGTACGCGGAGCGCCGTCCGCGTGTCGGACTGTCCCTGGATTCCGAAGCCGATGGTCGCGAACTGGAGCCGCTCGTTCGGAGGAACATCCTGAAAGGAAGGAAGGCCCTGCGCCTCGAGCGCTGCCGGCGCCAGTACGGCTGCGCCGCCGGCGATCTTCAGGAACTCACGCCGCGATGATCGGTCTGTCATGGGATCCTCGCTGTTCAATTGGTCAGGAGCGGCAATGCGACGGGCGTGCCTCCGGCCTCCGCGGATCGATCGGCCGCCAGACACACCTCCATCGTCTTCTGCGCCTCGAACACGTTGATGGACGTTTCGCGCCCGTCGCGTACGCAGGCGATCAGCTCGTCGATCTCCGCCTGAAACGGATGATGGGTCACGTCCGCCGAATCGGGCATCGCACAGCGGACGCGGATGCCGGGCCGGCCGCTGTCGTCGGTCGCGGGTTCCAGGCGCACGTCGGGAAATGGGTTGGCCGCGCGAAGCGCCTCGATATCGATCGGCGCGTCGAGCCATTGCAACAGATCCTGCCGCAGCGTTGCGCGATCGCCCATGAGCTCGACGAGAAACGTGTAGGGCAGCATGAAATCAGTCGAGCTCGTGACGTGTCCCAGGGCGGATCCCGCAAGCGTCATGTTCGCGACGATGGAGGTCGGCCATTCGTAGCCGGCCGTGAAATGCGTGTGAAAGGCGCTGACGGCGATCGGCTCCCGGCCGCCGCACCACCGGAGCGCATCAACCGCGTGGCAGCCCGCCGCCAGCAGATGGCTGCGTCCGCTCCGGCGCGACCGCACCCACTCCCACCCGCTGTACCAATTTGTGACATGCGAAAGGTACTGCGTGCGCGCGAAGCGAATCTCGCCCAGCCAGCCTTCAAGTCGAAGCCAGCGGGCGAACTTCAGGAACGGGTTGTACCGCAGCTCGAACGACACGATCGTTCGCACGCCCGCCCGCCGGACCGCGTCGCGTATCCGCGCAAGCTCAGCGACGTCGAGTCCCGTCGGTTTTTCGAGCAGGATGTGCTTCCCGGCCTGTGCAGCAGCCACGGCCTGATCGGCGTGGAGATCGTTCGGCGTCGAGATCGAGACGATATCGACCTCCGGCGACCCGAGCAACTCGTCGAAACTGTCGGTAATCCGGGCTCCGGGGACCGTGAGGTCGTACTTGGCCAGGTTCGCGCGCGTTCGACCGACATCGCGCCCGCAGACCCAGGTGACCTCCGCCTGCGGGTTCCGCTGCAGGGCGACGATGTGTTGGGACGCGCACCAACCCATGCCGCAGACACCAACGCCAAGACGCCCGTCAGCGGTGGGCATGTGAGGCCCCGTAGCCTAAACGAGGACGGGCCGGAACGCAAAGCATCCACCGCATTGGATTGCCCCGAAAGTCCTTTTGAGAACGCTTACATAGCCCTTGACACCGGCCCTCCCAAGTCTTAGGGTGCACCGAACGTCCTTGCAAGCCGCTGCGCGCCTTTCCGTTTGAGGAGGAAAACCGTGACCGAGCGCACTGGATCCCGCCGATTGCCCGTCGGCCTGGTTGTCGTGGGCCTCACTGTCCTGTCCATCGCCCTGACGGTCGTACCCGCCAGCGCCCAGATTCTCTACGGCAGCGTCGTCGGCGTGGTGAAGGATTCGTCGGGCGCCGTCGTCCCCGGCGCGAACGTGACGATCGTCAACAAGGAAACCAACCTCACCCGCGAAACGACAACGAACGCGGATGGGGCCTACAGCATCATCAACGTCCTGCCAGGGCCCTACGACGTCAAGGTGTCAATTTCTGGCTTCCGCGACGTGGCGCGGTACAACGTCCCCGTCACTATCGGTCAGATCGCCCGCGTTGACGTCGCCATGGAAGTCGGGACGGTCAGCGAGTCGGTGCTGGTGATCGGCGAATCGCCTCTGCTGCAGACCGACAAGGCCGATGTGCATACGGAATTCCGGTCGGAAGTCATCACGCAGCTGCCGCTCAACCGGTTCCGCAACTACCAGGCGCTCATCAACTTGGTGCCCGGCACGATGCCGATGTCGTTCGGCAACGCTGAGACGGATACGCCGGCCCGGTCGATGGCGACCAACATCAACGGACAGGCGAACACGCAGAACTCGACGCGCACCGACGGCGCCACGAACATGAACATCTGGCTGCCGAACCACAACATGTACGTGTCGCCGGCAGAAACCGTGGACACCGTGAACGTATCGACCAGCAGCTTCGACGCCGAGCAGGGCATGGCGGGGGGCGCGGCGATCACGGTCATCACCAAGTCGGGCACGAATCTGTTCAGGGGTTCGGCGTTCGAGGGTTTCAACAGCGACAAGCTGAACGCCAAGCCGTTCTACTTCGGCGCGGGAACGGTGCCCGACAAGCTGCCCGTGAAGACGAACAACTACGGGGCCACGCTCGGCGGCCCGATCATGCACGACAAGGTGTTCTTCTTCGGGTCGTTCGAAGGCTACAAACGCCGCCAGAGCCTCACGACGTACTTCAGCGTGCCGGACGCCGCGCTGCGCACCGGCGACTTCAGTAAGGCGTTCAACACCAACGGGACGGTGCAGAACATCTACAACCCGTTCACCGGCCTCGTAGACGGCAGCGGCCGAACCCAATTCGCGAACAACCAGATCCCCTCCGGAATGCTCAACCAAACTTCGCTGAAGATTCAACAGCTGTTTCCGATGCCGAATACGGCGGGGATTGGCGCCGGCGGCCTGACGAACAACTATCAGCGCAATGAAAACCGCACGGTGGACAAAGAGAACTACGACGCGAAGGTGAACTGGAACCGGACGTCGACGCACCAGATTTGGGTCAAGTTCAGCCACTTGCGCGCGTTCGTCGCCGATTTGACCAACTATCTCGGACCGGATCCGGCGGCGCCAAACGCCGGCGGCGACACGAAGGTCTACCAGTTGACGGCGGGTCAGACGTGGACGCTCGGCCCTTCGCTGTTGCTCGACGGCACCTTCGGGTTCTCCCGGCAGAAGCAGGACGTGCTGGGACCCGATTTCAACGCCGGCAACTTCGGGCTCGACGTGCTCAAGATTCCCGGCACCAACGATCAGGGGATTGGCGACCAGCGGTATGCCGGGTACCCGCGTTTCGACGTCGGCTTCGACGCGCTCGGCAACCGCGACGGCTGGAACCCGATCTTCCGCGACGAGCGGACCTACTCCATTGCGACGAATCTCACGAAGGTTGCCGGCCGACATGACATCCGGGGCGGCTACTTCCTGAATTTCCTCTATCTCGACCATTGGCAGCCGGAAACGGACAATCCGCGAGGGCGGTTCCAATTCAACGGCGCGACGACGGCGCTGCGCGGCGGTCAGACGAACAACTTCTACAACCAGTACGCCACGTTCCTGCTGGGCTTGGTGGGGACGGCCAGCAAGAGCGTGCAGAACGAGCTCATGACGGCGCGCGAGTGGCAGCACGCCCTCTATGTTCGGGATCGCTGGACGCCGACTCAGAAGCTCACATTGGATCTCGGCGTTCGGTGGGAGTACTACCCAATCATGCACCGCGCCGACGGACGCGGTCTCGATCGGCTCGATCTCACGAACCTCGAAGTGATTGTCGCCGGCCGGGGACCGAATCCCCAGAACAACGGCATGAAGGCGGGCCTCGACAACTTCGCGCCGCGCGTCGGCGGCGTCTACCGGATCGACGACAACACCGTGTTTCGTTCGGGGTATGGCATCACGTACAACGCGCAGGGGTGGGCGCGCGCGGTCAGGGGCGACAACGACTATCCCATCACGATCGCCTCGAGCTTCTTCAGTCCCGACAATTTCCAATACTACGCGCCAATCCAGCAGGGGCTTCCACTCATCAAGGGTCCCGACGTGAGCAGCGGTCGTGTGCCGCTCGATCGAGCGGCCGCGGAATACACACCGGAGATCGACAACATCGACCGCGGTTACGTCCAGACCTGGAACGTCGCCTTCGAACGGCGCCTCCCGATGGACCTGACCGTTGACGTGGCGTACGTGGGCGCAAAAGGTACGGGGGGCTACGCTGCGCTGGACATCAACGCCCCGACCTTTATCGGCGGCGGCGACCGGTCGCGGCCGTACTTCTCGCTGGGGCGCCTAAACGCCATCAATTCGTGGGGCGATCGCCTGCGAACGCGTTACAACTCGCTGCAGGTCGCGGTGAACAAATCCTACACGCACGGATTCCTGTTGAAGGGCGCCTACACGCTGAGCAAAGCGATGAACGAGTCGGACGCCGATGGCAGAGCGACGCTGTCGTTCAATACGCTGAGCGAGCTCGGGCGCAACTGGGCGCCGGCAGGGTTCGATCGGCGGCACAACCTGCAGGTTGGTTTCGTCTATCAGCTGGGAGGGCAGACCACGAACGGCTATACGAACGCCGTGGAGGCGGTCGTCCGAGATTGGCAGTTGAACGGTGTCCTCGGCGCGTTCACCGGCACGCCGTTCACGATGACGGGGAGCGGCACTCTTGTGAACACGCCCAGCAACCAGCAAACGGCCGATCTCGTCGGTTCGTTCAACGTGACGGACA
>Ga0114129_10008008_pt1 | contig 15048 bp, 15 predicted proteins | sample RhiMetdeltSRZDD1_FD_80071 | JGI IMG/M metagenome (GOLD analysis project Ga0114129, IMG submission 80071) | Populus rhizosphere microbial communities from Tennessee, USA - Rhizosphere MetaG P. deltoides SRZDD1 (version 2) (version 2) | ecosystem: Host-associated > Plants > Roots > Rhizosphere >...
ACTTGCTCATCGCCGAGGCCGATCGCGACCCCAGCTTGATCGTCGGCTTCGACTTCGCGTTCTCGCTGCCCGCCTGGTATCTGCAGGTTCGGCGGCTCACACCCCGCCAGTTGTGGGAGCTGCTCGCTGACGAGGCGCTGACCCCCGCCATGCAACGCTATGGCCTCGCGCGATGGATGAACGGTCCGGAGCCGCCGTTCTGGACCATGAGCCAGGACCATGCCCGGCTCAGGCCCCAGCAGATGTTCCGCCGCACCGAGCATGACATGCGGCTACCCGGTGTCCAGCCAAAGTCGGTGTTCCAGCTTATCGGGGCTGGCCAGGTGGGCCGGGGGTCGTTGTACGGCATGCAGGCGCTGCACCGGCTGACCGGCGCCGGCTTTCGGGTCTGGCCGTTCGGCAGGCCGGCGCTGCCGCTCATCGTTGAGATCTATCCCCGTGTCCTCACCGGCCCGGTGCGCAAGAACAGCCAGGGCGAACGAGAGCGGTACCTGGAGGCCGTACCTCTGCCTCCCGATCTTCGCCGGCTGGCTGCCAGCGGCGAGGACGCCTTTGACGCCGCCGTCTCAGCGGTCGTCATGGCCGCGCGGGTCGAAGAGCTGGAGGCGCTTTCGGAGGAGCCTGGCTACGCGATCGAGGGCAAGATCTGGGCCCCGCGCGGCCGCGGTGCTGTCGGGGCCGCTGGCCGCCTGCCAGAAAGCCGCTATGGGGAACTTGGCAGCGCGGTCGCGCGGTTGATCCTGGCCGCCGCAGCGCGTGGCGAGTCCGCGTCGGCGCAGGCAGATGAGGTGTTGGACATGCTCAACCGTCGAGGCCTACTGGGTGGGGGACTCGACCGGCCGGTGGGCTAGGTCCGCGCCAGGCGACCGGCGGCTGCGGCAGGACCTGGATGAGGCCGGGCTTCGGGTAGGCTCGCCGAGCCCGGTCGAAGGCCGCGCTCGCGCCGACGGTCGGGAACGGCTTTCGCACAGCATGGGTGGTCGGCCGGGAGGGAGCGGCGTGAAAGCGATCCGGTGGGGCGTATTGTCCACCGCCAACATCGCCCGGCTGGTGATCGAGGCCAACCGAGGCTCGGAGGTGACCCGGTTCGCCGCCGTGGCCAGTCGGGATGTGGCCCGGGCCCAGCGGTTCGCGGCCGAGCTCGGCCTGGACGCCAGCTTCGGCAGCTACGAGGCGCTGCTGGCCTCGGACCTGGTCGACGCGGTCTATGTGGCCCTGCCGGTGTCGATGCACACCGAGTGGACGGTCCGCGCTCTCCAGGCCGGCAAGCACGTGCTGTGCGAGAAGCCGTTCGCGACCAGCCCGAGCGACGCGGCCCGCTGCTTCGACGCCGCCGAGGCGGCCGGGCGGGTCGTGGTGGAGGGCTTCATGTGGCGCCACCACCCCCAGACCCTCCTGGCCCGCCGGCGGGTGACCGAGGGGGCGATCGGCCGGCTGTCAACGGTCAGGGCGGCGCTGTCTGGGGAGGTGCTGGCCCTGTTCGACGTCGGCCTGGACCTGACTCGGCGCGACCAGCTGGAGCTGGTCGGCACCGGGGGCCGGCTGACCGTCCCCGACCCGTGGGTGTGCCGGGCCGGGGCCGTGGAGCTGGAAACCGGTGGGCGGACCGAGCGCCTTCCCGCCGACCCGGACGGCGTCTGGGGGCTGTCCGGGGAGAAGGCTGACGCCTACCGGATCGAGTTCGACGTCGTCTCGGCGGCCGTCACCGCCGGCGACCCGACCGAGTTCGGGAGGGCCGACGCGGTCGACCAGGCGGCCGTGCTCGAGGCGGTGGGCCGGTCGGTGGCCAGCGGCCTCCCGGTCGAGCCGTCGGATGCAGACTAGTGCCCGCGCCGGCGGCCCACCTGCGCGCCTCGGTGCCCTCCCAGCCGGGCGTACCGGGTCTCGGGCCGCACGACCCTCACCGGCCCCGGGCATAGCGCAGGATCTGGTTCCACATCGGCACCGAGCTGGCGATGACCATCACCACCCCGGCCAGGGCCGCGGCAGCCACGGCAAGCTCGGCCGAGCCGAGGTCGAGCAGGTCGTACAGCAGCCAGCCCAGCAGCCCGAAGGCGGTCACCGCCACGGCCAGGGCCGCCCGGTACCAGTGCCCGGCAGCCACACATGGCTGAGCACGGTCATCAGGTACTCGTGCCAGATGTCCACACAGATCGGGAAGGTGGCCACCACGACCAGCCACTCGGTCGCGCCGTAGGCGGCATAGCCGCCCTCGACCTTGGCAATGAGCGCGTCGAGGACCAGGACCTGGACCGGTCCGGTGATGGCCAGGTACGCAGGGGCGAACTGCTCGCGGAGCCGGCTGGAGATCCGCTCCGGGCCTGGGGTCGGTTCCATGGCAGCCGTTCGGGCGAACGGGCCGATCGGTCCTGGCGGTAGCCTACCCTGCACCGCCGCCCGCGCCGGCCCTCACGAGGACCCGGGGGCTCGGCGGGCGGCCACCACCTGGCGCGCCAGGAGCCGTGGCCCGGCGTCGGGCGGCGGCTGGTGCGGCAGTCTGCCGGCGATGGCGGCACGCTCGATCCACGGCAGCCGCCGTCCGGCCGGCCTGGGCTGGTCCCAGAGCTCGACGGTCAGGCCGTCCTGGCCTGCCCGCACGCGGGCATGGGAATGGACGAAAGTGGCCACGAACACCGGCGGGGCGCCCAGCAGCGCGTCGACCGGCTGGAGCTGGGGGAGCCAGCAGCCGGTGTTGACGATCACCGTCACCCGCCCGTCGGCACGGACGAGCGTCGAGCTCGCCGGGGCGTGGGTGTGACCGGAAACGAACACCGCCAGCTCGAGGCGGGCGGCGGTCCCGGCCATGGGTGGCGGCCGATCCTCCTCCAGGAGCCGGCGGACGGCCACGTCCTCGCGGTAGGGCTCCTGGCCGGGCGCCTGCCCCGGATAGCGCGAGGGCATCGCGGACACTGCATTGGCGGCCGTCCGGCGACTGATGAGGAACAACACCGCGAACGTCACCACCAGCAGGCCAAGGATGTAGGCCAGCTCCAGGAACAGGGGACGCAGGCCCAGCGACCCCCTGACGGGCCGCACGACGGCCACCAGCGCTTCGTAGACGGCGTAGGCCACGATCAGCGGGGCCAGGAGCCAGCCGAGCACCTGGCCGAGGAACTGGTAGAAGATGCGGTCCGCGATCCATTGGGGATCGCGGCCAGCGGGAAGACGTAGCTGACCTCCCGCAGGTCGACGCTGCGGGTGATGGCCGCCCCGGACCCGATCGGCCGGACCACCTCGGTCACGACATGGGCCCCCACCGGGGTGTCGAGGGGGTTGGCGTAGTCGGTGATGGCGCTGGCCGGGTCGAGCTGGTTGCCGTGCTCGCAGTAGATGAGCTGGTCGGGCAGTGAGGCGAAGCTGGCCGAGTACGACAGCCCGAACCGCTCCACCAGCCCGGCCTCCTGGAGTGTCCGCCGGATGTGGGGGTTCCACCAGACCGCGGCGTCGTGGTTGCCGACCACGTAGACCACCCGGTGCCCCTCCGCGGCCGCGAACGCGCGCAGGGTGGCGAACAGCTCGCGGTACTCGGGCCGGGCCAGCGTCGCGGCCACCGGGTCGCCACCGCCGGCGTCCTCCATGCGCAGCAGGTCAAGGAAGTCGCCGGCCAGGACCAGCTCGACGGGCCCCTGGTGGTCGTGGAGATCCTCCAGCAGCACGGTGAGCTCCGCGGCGGACTCGAAGATATCGCTGCCCGATAGCCCTCCGATGTGGGTGTCGGACAGGAACACGAGCAACGCCTCGTCCGGGAGCCGCTCCCGGATGACGCCATCAGCGGCCACGATCGAGATCATAGAGCAGGGCCCGGCCGGGCATGGTCGGGCCCGTGCTCCCTTCAAGGTCGGGTCAGGGGCTCTAGGCCGCGCCCCCATCGTCGGCTAGGATCGATGCCGGCATGGCCGGATTCCAGGGTGCAGACGCCTCGTCGAGGCGGCTCGATGTGGCCGCGACGATCATCTTGTGCACCGCGGTAGCCGGTCTCGCCTATTGGTACGAACGCTCCTTCCGCCGCTGGGCGGAGCACCAGCACCCGCTTGCCACCCCGCGGGCCCGTCTTGCACGGACGAGGACCAGCTACCAGGAACGGCGCGCGTTGGTGACCGACCTGGCTCGGGTCATCACGGGCTCGACCGGCGCGGGCCGGCCGCCAACCCATGCCGGCTCGTGATCCCGCTAAACTCCCACACCACGACGGCTACCGGTGGAGCGGGCACCTGATACTCATCGCCGGTGGGTGGGGCCGGGCGGTGGTTTTGATTCGTGGCCGCTCGGGGCATAGCGTCGCCGCCGCTTGGGTGGAACTGGACAAAGGAGGTCCACATGCTGACCGGTGAGCGGTTGATCGTGCGGGAGGCGGCCCGCTACTGGTGGCTGTTCCTGGTCTCGGGGATCCTGTGGCTGCTGATCGCCTGGATGGTGCTGCGCCTCGACGCGACCTCGATCGCGACCGTGGGGGTGCTGTTGGGGGTGGTGTTTGGGCTGTCGGGGATCAACGAGGTCGGGCTGGCCGGCGTGGCCCCCGGTGGGTGGAAGGTCTGGCACTACGTCCTGGCCGTCATCTTCTTCCTCGGCGCGCTCTACGGCTTTATCCGGCCGGTCAACACCTTCTTCGCCCTGGCCTCGGTGCTGGGGCTGATCCTGATCTTCTACGGCGCCTTCGAGATCATCCAGGGGTTCGCCTCGCGGGCGGTGAATCCCTATTGGTGGCTGAATCTGATCCTGGGGATCCTGCTGGTCCTGCTGGCGTTCTGGGTGTCGGAGTCCGACCGGATGTTCGCCCTGGCCCGGCGGACGTATCTGATCTTGTTCTGGGTGGGGTTCTTGGCGTTGTTCCGGGGCTTCTCGCAGATCTTTTTGGCCTTCGGTGTCCGCCACGCCGGCCAGGAGGCCACCACCGCCCTCGGGGAAACGACTCCCGGCTGACCACCGGCCACAACCCAACCCATCCCGCCACCGCGCAGGAGGAGCACAACATGGGCATCGGCGGTCGACCCGGCTACCGTCGCGCGACCGTGGTCGGCGGCGGCGTCATCGGCATCTCCTGGACGGCGCTGTTCCTGGCCCACGGCCTGGAGGTGACGGTCTGCGACCCGCTGCCGGACGTCGCCGAACGGGTTCGCGCCGGCCTGCGCGAGATCGCCCCGACCCTTGCCCAGCTGGGGCTGCCGGTGGGTGACCTCACCGACGCCACCGATGCGCTGCGGTTCGACCCGGAGGCGGCCAGCGCCGTGGCCGGAGCCGACGTCGTCCAGGAGAACGGCCCCGAACGGCCCGAGGTCAAACAGCAGCTGTGGTCGGCGATCGAGGGCGGCGCCCCGGCGAACGCCTTGCTCGCCTCCTCCTCCTCCGGGATCCCGGCATCGGTCATGAGCCAGGCCATGCGCCAACCCGGCCGGCTGGTCGTCGGCCATCCGTTCAACCCGCCACACCTGGTCCCCCTGGTCGAGGTCGTGCCGTCACCAGGGACTGATCCCGAGGTGGTCGAGGCGGCGGTGGGGTTCTACCGCGCCATGGGCAAACAGCCCCAGGTGCTCTCCCGCGAGATCCCCGGGTTTGTCGCCAATCGGCTGCAGGCCGCCCTGTTCCGCGAGGCGGTCCACCTCGTCGCCCAGGGGGTGGTCACCGAGCAGGAGCTGGATGCGGTCGTGACCAGCTCGATCGGGATGCGCTGGGCGGTGGCCGGTCCGTTTCAGACCTTCCATCTGGGGGGTGGACCCGGCGGCCTGGCCGACTTCATCGTGCACCTGGGTCCGGGCTTGGAGGCCCTGTGGAAGATCCTGGGCCAGCCGCGCCTGGATGCCGACACGACCAGGCTCCTCACCACCCAGGCCGAGCACTTCGGCGGAACGGTGGCGGAGTTGGCAAGCCGTCGCGATCAGGCGCAGATCCGCGTGATGCAAGCCCTGGGCGAACTCGGCACCGCGGAACCGCAGGCTCAGGTCGAGTAGGCCGTCCAGGCAGTGCGGTCTAGCGGGGCCGGACCCGTGATGGGTCCGGCCCCTGGCCGGTCGGGTCAGGCACTCACCGAGCCGGTGCCGGCGGCCGTCGCCGGCTCATGGGCGGGGGCCGGACTCCTCGCCGGTCACCTTGAAGGCCTTGTCGACCTCGACGGTGACGCGCTGGCCGTCGCTGGTCTTCAAGTGGGCTTCGTAGACGCCGTCAGAGTCGGTCTCCACCCGCAGCACGGTCGCCCCCGGATACTTGGCCAGCGCGGCCGCCTGGACCTTGCCGGCGGTGCCGCCGCCGAGCAGTCTCTCGTCGGGCCGCTGGCTCTTGGACTCGTCGACGGTGCCGCCGGCTCGCGGCCCGGCCGGGGCACCGTAGGCGCCGGTCTGGCCGGTTGTGCCGGTGGTGTCGGCCGCGCTGGCCGTCAGCGTCCCCACCAGCACCCCTCCCACCAGCAGCCCGCCGGCGGCCAAGGCCGCCTTGGTCCCCCAGCGCCGCCAGCCGCGGTCCTCGTTGGTGTGGTCGATGTCGATGCCTCCTTGGCTGTGGGCTCCGGTTGAGCCAGTGGGCCGATGCTGCCGGCGGCACCTTGGCCCGACCCTGGACCTGCCTGGCAGTTGGCTGGCAATTGCCGCGTCGACGGTCAGATGTCGTCGAACCCAGGACCTTTCCGGGACGGTACGGCCCAAGCCTGTCAGCCAGGCGTGACGCCCAGCTGCTGCAGCATCCCTGCGGTGTCTTCAAGGTGCCAGGACTCGACGATCCGACCGCCTCTGATCCGATGCATGTCCATCCACGCGAGCCTGATCGGCTTGTTGGTCGCGGGCATGCCCATGTCCAGTACGCCCCGTCCTGGCCGTCCCACGCCGCCAGCGCCTCGGCGTTAGACGGGTCTGCCGCTACCACCCGGGTCTCGGTCATCGCCCCTCCCAGGGTATACTCCCCTTGGGAGCTACTGGTTACTCCCAAGGGGAGAAACATGTCAACGGGCAAGTCCATGACCACTACCTCGTACGCGATCCTCGGGTATCTGGCGATCAAGCCGTGGACGACCTACGAGCTGGTCCAGCAGGTGAACCTGAGCTTGCGGCGGGTCTGGCCGCGCGCCCAGAGCAAGCTGTACGAGGAGCCCAAGAAGCTGGTCGCGCTCGGCTACGCCCGCGCCGTCGAGGAGCCGATCGGCAAGCGGCGGCGGCGACGGCGGTACGCGATCACCCCCCGGGGCCGCCGGGCGCTGGCGGCGTGGCTGAGCGAGCCCGGCGGCGGGCCCCAGCTGGAGTTCGAGCAGCTGCTCAAGATCCACTTCGCCGACAGCGGCTCCAAGGAGACCGTCCTGTCGGCCCTGGCCGCCATCCGGGACTGGGTCCGTGAGGAGAACCAGGAGAACCTGGCCATGGGCCGGCTGTATCTCGCCGGCCAGGCCGCGTTCCCGCAGCGGGCGGCCCTCAACCAGCTCGGCGGCCGCTTCCTCACCGACTTCTACGCCATGGTCACCGACTGGGCCGAGTGGGCGAGCGGCATCGTCAAGGATTGGCCGGACGACCCCCGCCAAGCGGTGCTCGACCAGGCCGCCCAGGAGGAGAGCGTCCGCATCGCCGAACGCATCGCAGCCGGCTCGACCTGAGTCGACGAGCACCAGGTCCCTCAGGCGTCCATCCGCTCTCGGGCGGAATCCTGACGACCAGGCCCACGAGAGGGGACCGAATGGCCATCCTTCGGATCAAGAAGGATCCGGTCGGATCGTCTGGATGGTCAACGCGATGATCAGCGCGCGAGACTCCGAGCCCTCGGCCACCCGGACCAGGGGATCGACTCCGGCGGCACGACCGAGGCAGCAAACTCGCGCAGGAGCCGGTTGACCTTCACGGGATGGCGCGCCTGCGGGAGATGTCCCGCGCCCTCGAGCGTGACGAGCGTCCCGCCGGCCAGCTCGGCGACGGCGACGGCGCGCTCGCGCGGCTGGCACCCGTCGAGCTCGCCGTGGACGACCAGCACCGGGCAGCGAATGCGGCGGCACAGCGCGCGTGCCTCCTCCTCGCTGGCAAACGGTAGCGGCGCCTCCTCGTCCGAGAAGACGAGCGCCTCGGCGCTTCCGTCGAGGCCCCACTGGACACAGTCTTCGATGTGCTTCGTCGAGTGCGACTCCGGAAACTGCTCGGAGAAGAAGAACTCGAGGAAGCCGCGATAGTCCCGACGCCAGTAGTGGACGTTCCACTTGGCCCAGCCCTCGTCCGTGTCGAGTGGCTCCAGGGAGGGGTAGCGGCGGTAGTTCGGGTGCGACGGCGTGAGGCGCGGGACGCAGGGTGCGATCGCCGCGACGCCCAGCGCCATGGCCGGCTGCGTCGCGGCGAGCATCAGCGCCCAGCCGCCGCCGTCGCAGATGCGGCGAGAACTGCCGTCTCCGTTCGGGTGGCCTCGAGGATGGCGCGACCGTCCTCCACGAACTCCCAGTACGAGTAGGCCTCGGCGGTGTCCGGCCGGTCCGACCTCCCGTTACCCCGTGGGTCGAACGTGATGACGCGAAAGTGACGAGAGAGGTACGGGATCTGCGCCTTCCACAGCCTCGAGTGCGAGATGGGCGACGTCGGGAAGAGCAGGAACGTCGTCGGCCCGTCGCCATAGACCTCGTAGAAGACCCGAACGCCGTCGCGCTCGACGCAGCCCTCTTCGTCGGGATAGCGGGCGCGCGTCTGCTCTCGCGGGTTCGGTGTGACGATCACGGTCGTCCTCCTGACGGCCTCAAGACGCCCCCACCGGCGTCCCTGGCCCGTGGAGCAGTCTGACCCCGTGACCCCACGGAGGCCAGCGCTGCGTTCGACCTCCAGGTGGCACCATGTCCGTCGGCGCAGCTCCGCATAGCTGAGAAAACGACGACGCTCGGCAACTGTGAGAGAACACATCTCGACGAAATGAGAAATGGCACATTTGGAGCTGGCGAGGGGACTCGAACCCCCAACCTGCTGTTTACAAGACAGCAGCGGATCGTCTACCGCGTGCTGGCGAGTGCTCTCCTGGCTGCTCGGGTCGGATGGCCCGTCCAGCCAGTACGCTCCCGTAGGGCCGAGTAGCCCTTGGTGGAATGACTGTCAGAATGACCGCGAGTTGGTTCGCTACGAGCGCTGCTGCGGCTTTGACGCGGCCAGCAAGACCGCGACGCCAAGCGCGATCGCCAGCACGGCAGCCACCGCCAGCGGCACGGCGTGCACGGGCCCGGTGAACGGCAGCTCGCCCGGCGAGGCGACCGGCATGACCAGGCAGACGCGGTTGGTGAACACCACGCTGAACCCGACGTCGAGGCCGTCGGAGAACGCCTCACGGACGGCCTCCTGGGCGCAGACCCTCGTCCCCGGTGCGGGCTGGTGCGGCAGCAGGACCGAGAACCGATGGTCGAAGCTGACGCAGCACAGCGACGGGCTGTCCTGGGTCGCCACCTCTTCGCCGGCCGACGACAGCAACGAGACGCAGTTGCGCACATCGACGCCGCCAGCGCCGCCGGTGTAGTGCAGGTCCACGGTGAGCCGTCGCGCGCGTGGCAGGCCGACCACCCGGATCCGCGTGGGGTCGTCGCCGAAGACGCTGCCCTTGGGGTCCGAGGCGAGGACCTCGCGGCACGAGGGGAGCGGCGGCCGGGTGGGCGGAGAGGTGGTCGTGGTGGGCGCGGGCATGGTGGTGGAGGTCGTCGAGGTGGTGGAGGTCGTCGAGGTGGTGGAGGTGGTGCCCTGACTTGGCGCGGCTGTGGCGGCCATGGCGAGCACCACGAGCAGCAGGATGCCGAGACGACGTGCCATGACAAGCCCTTCTCTGCTCAGCGGGGCGCGAGCGGCGCGGCTGGTCCGGTCCGGGATCCTATTCCCCTGCTGGGCAGGGGCGTCAATGCGTGCCTCCACGCAGCGACCGTCGGTTGCGCGGCGATCCCGGGCGAGCAGGCAAGACAATCGGTCGGGCGCGCTGAGCTGCGGTTCTGTGGTGCATGCGGAGGGATGGGGTCCCTGCAGGCGATGCCGCCTACCACCGCTGGGTGTGACGTTCGGCACCGCCCCGCCGCTGGCGACATGCCCGGTCTAGCGTGCCTCCAGAGGGTTGTCGGTGAGCTGTGGACGTTGGAGCGCGTCGACATGGTCATCGAGCGGCTGGCCGGGTCCGCCACCACCTCGCGGACGTCTGGGCGCTGCTGCATCGCCGGACGTGCAACCATCCACGGGCAGGCCATAAAACGCCCATCGACCCGTCGGGAAGGACGCCATGCCCCCTCCGGCCAACCTCGCCGTCGTCGGGGCCGGTCCCAAGGGGCTGGCCATCGCGGCCAAGCGGGCCGCCCTGGCCGGGACCGGCATAGAGGTGCCCGACCTCGTCCTCATCGACCGGGCCGGCGTGGCCGCCAACTGGTTGGGGACCTCCGGCTACACCGACGGCCGCCAGCCGCTCAGCACGCCCCCGGACAAGGACGTTGGCTACCCGTACGCAGCCGGCTGGGGCCCGGCCTCGGGCCGGGTCAGCGATGAGGTGCGCCGCTGGTCCTGGCAGCGCTACCTGATCGACCAGGGCGGCCTGGCCGACTGGGTCGACCGCGGCCAACCCCGCCCCAGCCACCGCCAGTGGCACCGGTACCTGCGCTGGGTGGCCGGGCAGCTCGGGGTAGAGCCGGTCCTGGCCGACGTCGACGGCATCGACCTGGCCGACGGCCGCTGGCGGCTGTCGGCCAGGCGCACGCCCACCGGCGAGCCGCTGGAGATGGACTGCGACGGTCTGGTGCTGACGGGCCCGGGGACGCCGCTGCGGCTGCTCGGGCAGCCCGACCACCATCCGCGCATCCTGGACGGCCGCAGCTTCTGGACGGCCGGTGAGGCGCTCGCCGGCGGCGGCCCAGTGGAGGTGTGCGTGGTCGGCAGCGGCGAGACCGCCGGCTCCATCACCGGCGCGCTGGTCGGCCTGCTCCCCGAGGGGTCGGTGGTCGAGCTGGTCTCCGACCACGGGGTGCTCTACACGCGCGGCGAGGGCTTCACCGAGAACCGCATGTACTCCAACCCCGACGCCGCCGGCTGGCGGCAGCTCGCCGAGCGGCACCGCCGCGAGTTCCTCAGGCGCACCGACCGGGGCGTGTTCTCGGTCCAGGCCCAGGAGCTGCTCAACCGGGCCGACGTGGTCCGCACCCAGGCCGGACGGGTCACCCGGCTGGAGCCGGTCGAGGCCAAGGTCGTCGTGGAGGTCCACTACGACCAGCTGCCGGAACGGCTGGCCTTCGACTGGGTGGTGGTGGCCGTCGGCTTCGACCCACTCTGGTTCGTGCCCCTGCTCGGCCCCGGCGCCCGCGACGCCGTGGCCGAGGCCATCGGCGAGGCCCCCGGCCGGCCGCCGACCCGCACCGCCGTGGAACGGGTCATCGGCCACGACCTGGCCGTCCCGGGCCTGCGGCCCAGGCTCCACCTCCCGGTCCTGGCCGGGCTCGCCCAAGGCCCCGGGTTCCCCAACCTGTCCTGCCTCGGCCTGCTCGCCGATCGGGTCCTTGGCGCCTACACCCAGGTCAGCACGGCCGAGCAGGCCCGCCATGGGAGCGACGTGGCCTAGCCGCTACGGAAGCGATTGGTGGAAGCGGAAGAAGCCGCCCGGGTCGTAGGCGGCCTTGACGCGCCGCAGGCGGTCGTAGTTCGTCCCGTGGTAGGCGTGCGCCCAGTCCTGCAGGTCGGGGTCTGGGAAGTTCGGGTACACGCCCCCTGATCCCCATGGATGCACCAGCGCCCACGAGCGCGCCAGCCAGTCGCGGGCGGCGCCGCGCTCGGCCGCTGCGGCGTCGGCGTCGACCTCGACCAGGTGCTGGACCAGGAAGCTCTCGCCGCGGTGGGCGAAGGCGGTGGCGTCGACGGGCACGCGGTTGTAAGCGCCGCCCCACGGCAGGAAGTCCACCTCCTGCGACCGGCCGGCCGCCACCCCTTGGGTGAGGTGGTCGACCAGCGCCGCGACCGTCTCGCCCGGCAGGGGTCGGCGGAAGAACTCCGACTTGGTGTAGAGGTGGCCCGGCTGCTGTGGCTGCTCCGGACCCGACCGCTCGCGCCGGTCCTCGACCGATCCGAGCCCCTCGAGGTAGCGCTTGGCCTCCCGGTGGGACAGGTGTCGGCGGGTCGCTTCCACCGGGTCGGCCCCCACCCGGCCGACCAGCTCGTCGAGGAGCTCCGCGGCGTCGGCCTCGCCGTCGAGCACGCTGGCGACCACCTCGACCCCGGGCGGCCGCTCGCCGTCGCCGGCGGCGGTCAACCGCATGGTGGCGTCGAGCTCGTCGGGCGCCGCGGGCGCCCAGGCCTGCCAGGCCTGCACCACCGCGGCGGCCGCGGCCGGCGGCCACACCAGGTGGAAGACCGTGGTCGCCGGCGCGGGAAGGGTGCGGAAGACAAGGGAGGTGACCACGCCGCACTGGCCGCCACCGGCGCCGCGCAGCGCCCAGAACAGCTCCCCGTCATGGTGCTCGTCGCATTCGACCACGCGACCGTCCGCCAGGACGACCTGCGCCCGCAGCAGGTGGTCGCAGGTCAGGCCGTGCTTGCGGCCGAGGATCCCCAACCCACCCCCGAGGGTGAGGCCGGCGATCCCGACCGAGGGACCGCAGCCGGCGGGGATGGTCAGGCCATGGGTGGCCAGCGCATCGTAGAGCTCGCCGAGCCGCAGGCCGGCACCCACGGTCGCCACCTCCCCCGCGACCGCCACCGAGCCCATGGGCCTGACGTCAAGGACGACCCCGTCGGTCGCGGACCGGCCGCCAACCGAGTGCCCGCCGCTCCGGATCACCGTCGGCAGGCCCAGCCCACGCGCGACGGCAAGGGTCGCGGCGACGTCCGCAGAGCTCGCGCATCGCACCACGGCCACCGGCCGCAAGTGCTCGAAGCGCGCCATCACCGGCTTGCGCACCGACTCGTAGTCGGGCGAGCCGGGCAGGACGACGTCGCCATCGATCGCCCGTTGCAGCGCACCCCAGTCGGCGGTCATGGCCGCACCCTACCGGCGAGGGCCGACAGAGACGCCGTCAAGTTCCGGGTGACGCTGGTCACGGCTCCTGCGGACCCGCCGGAGTGGCGCACCAAACGCTTGGGAGTGACAGCCTGCCTCCGGGACGGCTCGATGTCATTCCATCTGGGGCAGAAGGACATCCGGCCAAGCAAGGCAAGTACTACAGGCCCGTGACCTGCGGTTCTGGGAGCTGGCGGGGGAACTCGACCCCACCTGCTGTTTACAAGACAGGCGCGGATCGTCCACGGCGTGCTGGCGAGTGTTCTCCTGGCTGCTCAGGTCGGATGGCCCGTCTAGCCAGTGCGCTCCCGTGTGGCCGAGTAGCGCCTGGTGGAATGACCGTGAGAATGACCACCAACAGGAGGACGCCATGAGCGTGTTCAGCGACGCCGAGCTCGACTACCTTGGGAGCGAGCGGCTCCGGCGGTCGGCAACGACGGCATGCCCGATGTCGTTCCTGTCGCCTTCCGGTACAACCCCGACGCCCGACAGCATCGACATCGGCGGGCACGACTTCGCCAAGCGCAAGAAGTTCCGCGACGGCAAGCGGAGGGGGTCGCGGCGTTGGTGGTCGATGATGTGCTGCCGCCGTGGCAGCCCCGTGCGGTCGAGGTGCGCGGCCAGGCGATGACGCTCGAAACGGGCGGCAAGGCCATCATGGAAGGGTTCGACGACCCGATCGATCATCAGGATCACGCCTCGCCGGATCGTCTCCTGGGGCCTAGAGGACGGCTTCCATGCTCGTTCAGTGGGTTGGACCAACCGCCAGGCTCTGCGTCGATCTGGTCGGCTCCAGACGGGTCTGCCCTGCCCGCATTGGGCGCCTCTCGCCGCTTGCGCCGGGCGTCACCCGGTGTCGATCACGTGTCGCGGCGGGTGGTGTGAAGGCGAAGGGCGCCGGAGACCCCCTTCAGCTCGACCGGACCGATCTCGACGAAGGACACGGGTATCGCGTCGACGAACTCCACCACCTCTTGACTCACTACGACCTCGCCCGGCCTGGCGTACTCGGCGATCCGGGCCGCGAGGTTCACAGTGCGTCCGAAGTAGTCGCCCTCCTGGAACAGGACGGGGCCCGCGTGGAGCCCGACGTGGCGGGCGGCAGCCCAGCGTTGGCTGCGCCCTCGACCATGTCAAGCGCAGCAAGGACACCCGATCCCGGGTCCGGAAGAAGAACATCACTCCGTCGCCCAGCCACTTGACGGGCTTGCCCCCGTGGGATCTCGAGGAACGTCGCACCGTCCGCGACAGGGTGCCGGCGAGCTCGGCCGCGGCCTGGTCGCCACGCTCCTCGGTGAGCCGGGTGTACCCCGTGATGTCGAGGAAGCAGATGGCCGGGGGCCGCTCCAGGCGGCTGTAGACGCCCGCCTCGGACAGGGTGGCCTCGATCCCGTCGAGGATGCTCTTCATCCACGTGTGCTCCTGGTGTCCGTGGTACATGGCAAGGATCGTCTGGTCGAGGTAGGGGGCGATCTCCAGCGCGACGCGCGAGTCCGCGGCTTCGATCATCTCCGCAGGCGTCATCCCGGACTTGAGCAAGGGGAGCTCCACCTCGGTGTGCCACCAGTCGACCTCGGTTTCCGCGATCCGCCGCAAGCTGTCGCCGTACACGCGAAGCCAACGTTCGATCACCCTGACCGGAAAATGACCTCAGGCGGCGGGTTGGAGGGTGACCTTGTGGCCCAGCGCCTCAAGCTGGCGCACCAGGTTGCGGGTCTTGCGGCTTTGGTCGATGCGGCTGGCGTAGGAGTCGGCTCCGAGGTGGTGGAAGCGGGCAGTGGGGTCAGCCAGCAGGTGCCAGACGATCACCAGGATGGAACGGGCCACAGCGACCAGGGCCTTGAGCTTGCCGATGCGTCTGACCAGGCGGCGGTAGCGCTCGCCGAGGAGGGTGTCGGTCTTGGCAGCGGCGGTGGCAGCCTCTCCGAGCGCGGCCTTGAGGTAGGGGTTGCCCTTGCCGGTGGTGCCGGCGCGATGCTTGGTGCCAGACTGGATGGTGCGCGGTGACAGCCTGGCCCAGGACACCAGGTGCGCCGGGGTGGGGAACTGGCCCATGTCCAGCCCGACCTCGGCGATGATGACCTGGGCGGCGTGGCGGCCGATCCCGGC
>Ga0114129_10008009_pt1 | contig 15046 bp, 13 predicted proteins | sample RhiMetdeltSRZDD1_FD_80071 | JGI IMG/M metagenome (GOLD analysis project Ga0114129, IMG submission 80071) | Populus rhizosphere microbial communities from Tennessee, USA - Rhizosphere MetaG P. deltoides SRZDD1 (version 2) (version 2) | ecosystem: Host-associated > Plants > Roots > Rhizosphere >...
GGAACTCTTCGGACGTCCCATCCGCATCGCCGGAGCGGCCGGCGATCAGCAGGCGGCGCTCTTCGGCCAGGCCTGCTTCGAGCCCGGCACCGCGAAGAACACCTACGGCACCGGCTGCTTCCTGCTGCTCAACACCGGACGTTCGCCGATGCCGTCGAAAGGCGGATTGCTGACGACCGTCGGCTGGATGCGGAACAACGAAGTGACGTACGCGCTCGAAGGCAGCGTGTTCATCGGCGGTGCCGTCGTGCAGTGGATCCGCGACGGGCTTGGCTTCGTGCGTACGGCGGCCGACATCGAGCCACTGGCTGGTTCGGTTGCCGACAACGGCGGCGTGTATCTCGTGCCAGCCTTTGCGGGTCTGGGCGCGCCGCACTGGGATCCGTACGCGCGCGGAACGATCGTGGGGATCACGCGCGGCACGACGGCCGCGCACATCGCGCGCGCGGCGCTCGAGAGCATCGCCTATCAGGTGAGCGACCTGCTCGACGCAATGGCCGCGGATGCGGGCATTCCGCTCACGGAACTGCGCGTGGACGGCGGCGCCGCCACCAACAACACGCTGATGCAGTTCCAGGCTGATCTCCTCGGCGTCCCGGTCGTGCGCCCTGTCGTCACCGAGACGACCGCACTGGGCGCGGCGTATCTCGCGGGCCTCGCCGTGGGATTCTGGCCGTCGGTCGACGCGATCAGCGGCCAATGGAAAGTCGAACGTCGGTTCGAGCCGACGATGCCGCGCGGCGCGACGGCTGCGCTGCGGGAGCGATGGGCGGAAGCGCTGCGGCGATCGAAAGGCTGGGAGGTTGCGAAGTGAAGTTTGAAGTCTGGAGCCGAGCTCCTTGTGCAATCAGGGTTTCTTACGTTGGGAGAACTTGATCTGCCCGAAGTCGGCCGCCTCTGCCCGGCTCGCAGCGCCGGCCTGTTCCGCATAGCCCCCGAGAATCAGAAGCGAGGCGAGACGCATCGGCAGCTCGTACGTGAGACCCACCCGGTAGGGTCGGAGATCGAACTCGTCGAATTCACCGGGAATGGGCAGGCTCTTGATTCGGATCCGGAGGGCCACCTCCGGTGTATATTTTTCGGTCACTACAAGTGGCGGCTTGTGTCTGTCTGATACACGTTCTTTACGTTTCAAGGTCTTGTTACTAGCAAAGAGCAAGAGGACTGCCTTCGCTCGATTAGGGACTGAGAACTCGAGGACTTGGGGACTCATGACCGAGGAGAACGGCCTGTGAGGCATAAGGTCACGTTGGCTGCGATCGTTGTTGCCGGGTTTGCGAGTGTGGCGATCTCGCAACAGATCCCTCGCCCCCAAAGCGCGTTCGCGCCCGAAGGGACACCTATCTCGCTGGGCCTTGCGGGGTACGCGAAGGTCCTCTGCTCGGCGGTGTTCGTCTCGGGCCGGGAGCCGGCGGAAGCCTACAGGAACAGCGGATTCTTCCTCTTCCCAGAGGATCAACGCGCCGACGTCACCTACGTCGTCGACCGCAACCAGCGGCTCGTGCGTATGACGCACGGCGCCACGACCCGGACCGCGAAGTTCTACGGCGATCAGGGCTGCATCATCCACCCGCAGGATCACGACGGCATCTACTTCACACCCGTGCCGGTGAACACGCGGTTGCCGGACGCCGCAACGCAGGCGTGGCCGATGGGCGACGCGACGCCGCAGGCTCCACCTCCCGCGGGGCTCGACGCCGCGCATCTGGCCAAGGCGGTCGACCTCGCCTTCGCGGATCCGGACGCGCTCACGGCCGGCCTGGTGCTGGTCCATAAGGGGCAGATCGTCGCTGAACGGTACATGCCGGGCATTACGAAGGATACGCAGCTGGAAAGCTGGTCGATGGGCAAGAGCCTGACGGCGACGCTCTTCGCGCTGCTCGTGAAAGAGGGCCTCTACAAGATCGACGACCCGGTGCCCGTCCCGGAATGGCGCGTGCCGGGCGATCCGCGGGGTGCCATCCGGATCGTCGATCTGCTGCGCATGAGCAGCGGACTCCGATTCATCGCCGGCCAGGATCCCGACTACACACCTGACAAGGGGTATCCGGATCACACGCTGATCTACACAGGTGCGATCGACGCGTTCAAACATTCGATGACACGGCCGCAGCAGTTTCCGCCGAACACCGAGGGGCGCTATCGCAACTCGGACCCACTGATGATCGGATGGCTGGTCAAGCGGGCCGTCGCCGCACGCGGCGAGGAGTACCTCACCTACCCGCAGCGCGCGCTGTTCGATCGGATCGGCATTCGCCGACAGGTGCTCGAAACGGATCCGTACGGCAACTTCCTGCTCACGGGCTATGACTACGGCACGCCTCGCAACTGGGCTCGCCTCGGCCTCCTCTACCTGCAGGACGGCATGTGGCAGGGTCAGCGCCTGCTGCCCGAAGGCTGGTCGAGATTCGTGAGCACGCCCGCACCCGCGTGGAAGACGCCCGTCTACGGCGGGCTGTTCTGGGTGAACGGCGACGGCGCCTGGCCGATTCCGAAGACGTCGTACTTCATGAACGGCGCCGGCGGGCAGCGGGTCGTTATTATCCCCACGCACGACCTCGTGGTCGTCCGGATGGGCCACTATCGCGGCGATCGAGCCGGGACAGCCGCGCTGAAAGCATCGCTCGCCGAGCTGCTGTTGGCGGTCCCAAAGGGGAAAGTCGGCGACTGATGGCTGTTTTTCCGACGAATTACCTTTTCTCTCCCTTCATGTCTATGCCGAGCTGCTGACACTTCTTGTACAGATGGCTGCGTTCGAGGCCGAGCGCACGCGCGGTTTCGGTCGCGCGGTGTCCGTGTGCGCTCAGGGCGTCGAGCACCACTTCGCGCTCGAACGCCTGGACGCGATCCGCGAGTGTGCCAGATCCTCGCTGCCCACTTTCGCTCGCGCGTGCCTCGGCGAGCTTCGGCGAGGCGAGCGCTGTCTTCGCGTGGCGGCCGGCGAGCACGTGGCGCGCCGTCGTGACGTCGACGATGTCGTCGGTGAGTAGAAGCAGCCGTTCAACGACATTCCTGAGCTCGCGGACGTTCCCGGGCCAGGCGTAGCCGAGCAGCTCACCGATGACTTCGCGGTCGAAGGCGCGCGGTTTCCATCCGTTCTGCTCCGCGACCTGTCGCGCGAAGTGCTCGGCCAGGATGGGAATGTCCTCAGGACGGTCACGGAGCGGCGGCATGAGGATCGGGAAGACGAAAATGCGGTGGTAGAGATCCTCGCGAAAGGCGCCTTTCTGTACGAGCAGCTCGAGATCGCGATGCGTGGCCACGATGACGCGCGTGTTGACCACGACCGGCCGCTCGCCGCCGACGCGTTCGAGCTCCCCCTCCTGCAGGAGACGCAGCAGCTTCGCCTGCATGGCCGCCGGCATGTCGCCGACTTCGTCGAGGAAGAGCGTTCCCCCGTGAGCCTGCTCGAATTTCCCCAGGTGGCGGACCGCCGCGCCGGTGAAGGCGCCTTTCTCATGACCGAAAAGCTCCGACTCGATCAGCTCGGTCGGCACGGCTGCGCAGTTGACGGTCACGAACGGCCGCTCGCGGCGCGCGCTGCGCTCGTGCACCGCGCGTGCCACGAGCTCTTTGCCAGTGCCGGTTTCGCCGAGAATGCACACCCGGGATTCGGTTGGCCCGACGCGATCGACCTGGGCCATCACGCGCTGCATGGCGTCGCTGGCCCAGATCACATCATAACGTCCCACGCGACGCCGCAGCTGGCGGTTCTCTTCTTCGAGCCGAACCAGCTTGAGCGCGTTCTCGACGGTCAACACCAGCTTGTCCGCAGAGATCGGCTTCTCGAGAAAATCGAGGGCCCCGAGGCGCGTGGCACGGACAGCCATGTCCACGGTCGCCTGCCCGGAGATCATGATGATCGGCGTCAAGACGCCCAGCTCGCGCAGATCGGCGAGCATCGCGAGGCCGTCTTTGCCGGGCATCACGACGTCCGAGAAGACGATGTCGAATCGTTCCTGCTGCAGGAGCGCGGTCGCGCGCGCGGCGTTGTCGCAAACGACGGCCTCGTGGCCGGCCAGACGGAACGTACGCGCGATGGACGCCAGCGTCGACGCGTCGTCGTCGACGATCAGTACACGTGTCATACATCGGCCTCGCGCGGCGCCAGCCCGCCGGCCGGCAGCTCGATATGGAATGTCGTCCCCTGGCCACGTACGCTCTCGACCCACACCTTGCCAAGGTGATCGGCCACGACCGACTGCACGATCGCAAGACCGAGACCTGTGCCGTGCTGTTTCGTCGTGTAGTACGGTGTGAACAGGCGCTGGCGCTCTTCCTCGGTCAGGCCTTCGCCGGTGTCTTTGACGTCCAGCCGGAACGAGGCGCCGTTGCGTTCGGTCCGCAGCAGCAGCTGCCCGCCCTGCGGCATCGCGTCGATGGCGTTCAACAGCAGATTCTGGACAGCGCGCCCCAGCTGTTCGCCGTCGGCACGAATCAGCTCGCGCGAGGGATCGAGCTCGAGCGTCAAGGCAATCGGCGGACGGCTCGGCGCCTGCATCTGCGCTCGGAACAGCGCGACGACGCGTTCGATGACCTCGTTCGGGGAAACCATCTCGAATGTCGGCGCCGGCATCTTTGCAAAATCACTGAAGCTTCCGACGACGGTGTTCAGGTTGGCGAAGCCGGTTGTGAGCGTCGTCAGGCTCTCGTCGAAGACCTCCTCGAATTCCTGCGCCGGCAGCGACTGGGCGCGCCGCAGGTTGTCGAGGGTCAGCCGCAGCGGGAACAGCGGATTCTTCAGCTCGTGCGCGAGGCGCCGAGCCAACTCGCGCCACGCGGCAACGCGTTCAGCCTGGACGAGACGTTCGCGCTGCTCCACCAGTTGCCCGGCCATGGCGTCGAACGCCCGCGCCAGCGCGCCAACTTCCCCTGAAGCACGCACGTCGTCGACCCGGACGTGCCAATCGCCAGCGGCGACCAGCCGCGCCGCATCGGCGACCTGCTCGACCGGCCGGGTGACCCTGGCGGCCACGATGTAGCTCAACGCCGAGCCGATGACGACGCCGAGCAGCCCCAAGCCGAGGCCGCTCCAACGAATACGGGACATCAAGGCCGCGAGTTCGCGTCCCGAGCTGGCGACCAGCAGCACGCCGAGAACTCCACCACCGGCCCCTGTCAGCGGGATGGCGTCCACTGTTTCGGGGCCGTCAGGCCACTCGATCGTCTCCGCGCTTTCCCGTCCGGTCTGACGCACGCGCGCAATCAGTGGTTCGAGCTGCGCCAATTGCGGCGCGCGTCCGGACGCGTCGATCAACTGCTGTCGCGAGATTTCAGGCTCGACATTTCGGTACATGAACGCGCGCACGCCGGGCGGCAGCTGCAGCGACTTGAGAAATTCCTGATCCAGCCGGCGGCCACCGGCGATGTAGATCGTCCGCGTGCCCGACGGCAGCACGCGGACGGCCACGAGACCGAGCGCGGTTTCACGAGGCAACTCGATCGCCTGCAGAAACGCTTCGCCCATCGCCGTATCACGCACCGGCGGCACCCACGCGTGCCGATAGCCGAAGCGCGCCGGCCAGTGTGCAGAGGAAATAATCGTTCCGTCGTCGGCGATCAAATCGAGGAAATCCAGGCCCTGAAGAGCGGCGAGCGAAGCGGCCTCGTTGACGAACGGCGCGTAGTCAGCGCCCCGGTGCGCGATATCGAGCGCCGTACGATGCACGAGATCGGTCGAGGCGAGACGATCGATTCGCCGGGCCACGTCCGCTCGCTCGGCGGCAAACTCCCGCCGGAACTGCAAGACGAGGGCGTCCGTGCGCTGCCGATCGAGCGTCTCGAACGAGCGGCGGGCGCTCGCGGACACGCTCCATGTGACCAGCGTGACCGCGACCGTGACGACGCCGCCGACTAGAAGGAAGAGCCGTGTGCGCAGTCTCACGGCGTACCGTTCTTCAGCCAGACGTCGGCGAAGTTCCATTCCCCCGACGCGCGCACTGCACCGGTGTTCCAGGTTCCCACGCGGTCGCTCAACCCGTAGATCTCCTGTAGGTGCACAATCGGCACCACAATCGACCGATCGAGCAGAAGCTGCTCCGCCGCGTAGACGGCTTCGAGCGACGAGGACCGCGTCGCCTGGTTGGTCGGCCCATCGCGGGCCACACGCTCGGCCACAGCCGCCAACGCGCGATCGGGGGAGGTGGTCGGGATCCGGATGCGGATCAGTCTCGCGTCCGGCCGGGGGGCGAGTCCGGTCGGCGCTTGCACTTTCACGATCAAGCCGGCTTCGCGTGCATCGACGGCGACGCGATCGGCAATCGCACGGGCCACCGGATCTGCTGCGTCGACGCGAAGCGTCAGCTCTCGCTGATCGAGTGGCAGAGCGGCGACAGCGGCCCTCGATAATGTGGCCTTGGGATCGAGAGCAAAGAGAGGCGCGTACCCGGACAGCCAGCGGGGCACGAGCGCATCGGCCGGCTCGCCAAAGCGCTGAAGCAGCACCGCACTCATCGACCCGCGGTTGACCGCCGCGCTCAAAGTGCGCCGCCACGCAGCGGACGTATCGGTCGCTCGGTGGGGTTCGAAAGCGACCGCGACTAATTCCAGCGGCCGCGACGTGGTGAAGCGTAGCCCTCGCTGCGTGAGGCGCCTCGCGTCGAGGGGCGTCGCGCTCACGATGTCCGCTCGCCGGCCCTCCAGATCGCTCAACTGGCTCGCGCCCGGGCGTCCCATCTCGATCTGCACCGCGTCGACGAATGGCCTGCCGCCCCAATGGGCATCGTAGGCCCGCAACGACAGTCGCGCCGGCTCGCGCCGCTCGATTCGAAACGGTCCGGTGCCGATCAGAACACCAGAGGCGCCGCGCACGACGATGGCGTGACGGAGGTCGGCCAGCGCCCAGGGCAGGTCCGGCATCGGATCGCGCGTGTTGATGACGACGGAGCCGTCTTCGCCCGTGATCGTCCAGGCCGGCTCACTCACGCGCAGCGCGGCCGCGACATGCCACGATTCGAGCGGCGACCCGTCATGGAGCTGCACCCCGGGTCGGAGACGAAACTGCCAGCGGATGCCACGTGAATCGCGCTCCCAGGACGTCGCCAACATCGGCGACAGTGCATTCTCGCCGACCCTGACGAGCGTCTCGAAGACGAGTCCCATCGCGCGGGCGCGCGCCGCCGCTTCAGCCACGTCGCTCGAGGGTGCAGCAGGATCGGGCGACTTGATCGTCGCCTCGATCTCGACGCGAAGCGTGCCGCCGTACTGCGGCCTCGCCCCCTCAACGACGGCGCCCGCCAGACCTGCGCTAGCGAGCGCAAGACAGGCTGAGATGAAGCGCTTCATAACGGCTGGCGTGCGCGTCGTGAACGACGGCAATCGCCGAGCGTTCGTCTGGCGTGGGCCACAGGGCCGTGAGGACGCCAGGCAGGACCAGAGTCGATGCCTCTGCCACCAGCGTCCCGCCGGACACGCGAGAGAGCCGCACCTGGCCGGCGCTGTCGGCATCGGGTTGGCGCGGCGCCGTGACGACGTACGCGAGGCCGTTGCAGGGCGCCTTCAGACCGACTGCGTGATCGGCGTCGTCGCCCTTCGCCACAACCTGCCGCTGCGGGTCGAGAAACGTCAGCGTTCCTTTCGAATCGATCACGAGCCATCGGCGATCGCCGAGTGAGGCGGCGTCGTAGAAGGACAGTCCCTCTGGCGTCGCGAACGTGTTGCGATTGGGCGCCATGCCGGAATTCTCGATGCCGATGGGCCACGGCTCGCCTTCGTCTGCGCAGGCCAACGTGAAAGGCGACGTGGATCCTCGACACGTGACGCCGGGGAGAAACGCCTCGAACCCGCTCGTCGTTGTCCGAAGGCGTCCGCGAAGGTCGCGCGGCCAGACGCGGGAGGTCGTGATGCTCTGCGAGGAGGAAGCGGTCGTCGCGCCTTCCAGGTTCGCGGGCACGAGCATCACCATCTTCGGCATCAGGACAAGAAACTGGCTGCCGGCGACGACAACGTCGAGCATTGGATCGCGTTGCACGTACAAAGGCCGTGATTCCAGGGCGACAATGGGATCTCGCTCCGACGCCGCCGTACGGTCGCGCGGCTGTGCCGTGACCACCACGCGGCGACTCGTTCCGTCGCCGATCTCTGCGACACACGCGTGTTCTCTCAGGTTGTCGAGACAACTGCAGCGGACGGTCGTCGCGCCGTCAGGTTTCTCCGTAAGACGAATGCCGCGCGCCGAGAGCAGTCGCGCGAGCTCGATCTGTGCCCGGCCATCGTCGTCGACACACGCGAGGCGCAACGTGGCGCCGGGCGGAAGAGCCTCGGCAATTCGAGCGGCAAAGTCCTGAAAGCCGGCGGGCTGCGAGGCGGCTGGAGCGGGCATCAACAGGAACATGAGCGCGCTCGACACAAAGCGCCCCGCCGCGCCGAAGCCCGCAAGGGCGGAGGCGGGCGTCCACCAGTCGCGGCCGTGGATGCCCACGGCCGCGAATGATAGCACCTGCCCCGCCGAAGCCGCAGAGGCTCCCATGGCGTTCGCATCTAGCACCGGTTACTGGGCCTCGCCGAACAGTTGCGTGAGCTCAGGCGTCCTCTCGGCGTGAAGTTCCACGATGTCGCCCGTGCGCACACGTGCGAAGAGCTGTTCGACGTCGCGATTGCGAAGCCGAATGCAGCCGTGCGATTTGGCGAAGCCGATCGACGCGGGTGCGTCCGTGCCGTGGATGCCGTAGCCCTTCGCGCTGAGGCCAATCCAACGCGTGCCGACCGGGTTCGTGCTTCCCGGGCCGACGACCCTGCCGGTCTTGTAGTACGTGGGGTTCGAGACGCGATTGACGATGCTGAACGTGCCGACGGGACTGGGCGACACGGAGGCGCCGACGGCGACCGGATAAATGCTGACGATTCGATCGTTCTCGATAAGAGCGAGCTTGCGGTCGGGGATGCTGACCACCACGCGTCGGGTCACCGATGCGTCGACGGATCGCGCGCCCTCGGCGGCCATGACAGGCTGTGCGATGGTCAGCGCGGTTGCCAGCGCCAGGGTCGTGGAACGCCAAGTCGTGCGGTTCGTGCTCATCTCGTCCTCCGTCTCGGGGACGAGAAGGGCAACCTCAGATCCAGCCGCTAAAGCATTGTTTCTGTGAGACTTACAAGAACGTCCGCACTGGAATCTGTGTCAGCGGACACGCGCCCGTGTGCGTGCTGACACGCGGCCAGGTGATTGGAAGGGGTCGTTGGGTGATCGGGTGATCGGATTGAGTAACTGGCGATTACCAGATTACCCAATCAACCAACCACCCGATTCCCCGCGTGTTACTTCCGCGCCGGGACCTTCAGCGCTTCGAGGTGTGTGACGATGTCCTGACCGGACGACGCTGGCTTGACCGCCTTGTCGATATCGGCGATCTTTCCAGTTGGATCGATATAGAACGTATAGCGGCGCGCGAGCTGTCGTTCGGGCGGCGCGTCCGGGTTGACGACGCCGTACGCGAGCGCGACCTTCTTGTCAGGATTGGCGAGCAGCGGGAAATCCGCGTGCTCTTTCGCGGCGAACGCCTTGTTGTCTTCGAGCGTGTCGACGCTGATCATGAAGTACGCGGTGTCGAACTTGCGAATCAGTCCCCCGCTCTCACGGAGCGAGTTGCATTCGGCGGTTCAACCACCGGTGAACGCTTTCGGGAACCACGCCAGCACGACCCAGTGACCCTTCAGATCCTTGTTCAGGGTGTAGGTCTTGCCGTCGGTGCCCGGCAGCGTAAAATCCGGCGCCTGATCCCCGACCTTCAGCTCGACGGCTGGGGTCTGAGCGGCGACCGGCGTGGCCGTCAGCACGCCCGCGGCCAGCGCGAGCGGCATCAGCCATAATGCTTTCTTCATCACACCTCCTCCGAGCGGCAACGATAGCACAGCTCGTTGATGGCGGCCGTGTCGGAGGTACGGATTTCGCAGCGCCCCGACATATGAGGATGACCTCGATAATCGCCCCGGTTCTGCTGGGGTTGACGGTCGGGTGCAGTGCCGACAAGACCCCCACCTCGCCCGATGCCGGTGGGCTGAACCTCACCGGCACCTGGAACGGACCGATCGTTGTCGACAGCGGCGAGGCGCGGATGTCCTGGAATCTGACGCAATTGAACGCGGTCGTCAGCGGCCCGGTCACCGTCCTGCTCCCGAACGGCGTCGTCCTGATGAACGGGTTTCTCAGTGGGACGCTCTCAGGCGTCACGCTGCCGTACACGATTTCGGTCGGCATGGGCGGCGTGCCCTCCCGGCCAACCTGCGCGGGCCAGCTCGCCGGCACCATGACCGTGACCGTCGCGCCGACCTCGTCACTCCGCGGTCCGATGGGCGTGTCGTCGAGCAACTGCACGCCGCCTTTCGACGCGTCCACGATTACGCTGACGAGATAGTAACGAGCGTTAAACACGGAACCCGCGGAACGCGCAGAGAAAGCTCACTCTGGTGATTCTGCTGATTCTGCTGATTCTGCGAGCTCTGCATTGATCGTCGTCTATTCGGCCCGCAGCGCCTGCATCGGATCGACGCGCGCGGCGCGCAGTGCGGGGACGGCCGTCGCGGCGGCCACCGTCACGAGCAGCGTGAGCGGCACGGCCACGAACACCAACGGATCGGCTGGAGCCACGGCGAACAGCATGCCGCGCAGCAGCTGCGCCAGCGCGTACGCCAGGGCGCAGCCGATGACGATGCCCGCTGCTGCCAGCCGAAGTCCCTGTACCATGACCAGCCGCAGAATGTCCATCGCTGCCGCACCCATGGCCATGCGTACACCAATCTCCGACGTCCGGCGGCTGACTGCATAGGCCATGACGCCGTAGACGCCGGCGATCGCCAGCGCCAGAGCGAAGCACGCGAACACACCGATCAACAGCGTGCGGAACCGCGGCGTGGCGACCGAGATCGACAGCGCGTCGTTCATCGTGCTCGTGCGAACCGGCACGTCTCCGTTCACGCTGCGGATGATCTCGCGGAACGTGTTCGTGATGGTCGTGGGCTCGGCGGCCGTCCTCGCGACGACCGCCAGCGACGTCGCCGTGACCGGATGCTGTTCGAACGGCAGGTAGATCTCCGGCCCGGGCTGACGTGACGGGTCGGACGAGCGCACGTCGCCGACGACGCCGACAATCGTCATGAACCTCGGCGAGTCCATCCCGCAGGCGATGTTCCGGCCGATGGGATCCGCGTCGCCGAACGCCTGCCGGGCGAGCGCGTCGTTGACGATGACGACGAACGGGGCGTCGTACCGATCGCGCGCCGAGAAATCACGCCCACGCCGCAACGGAATCTGCATCGTCTTGAAATAGTCGGGCGTGATCACGGTGAACGCGGCCTGTGGAAGTCGGACGCCGGCGACGCTGGGGTCCTGTCCGCCCTCGAGCCAGTAGCCGCCGTTCGACTCGTGGCCGAAGCGGCTGCGCGCTGACGGCAATCCGCGAATGCCCGCCACCGATGTGACGCCCGGAACGGCCGCCATCCGAGTCAACACGTCCACATAAAACGAGGTGGCGCGCTGGGCACCAGCGATATTCCGCAGGTCGATCCGCGTCGGGACGCTGGTTTCGAGGACGAGCAGATGGTCGGCGCTGAACCCCAGCGACACGTGCCCGAGCGCGATGAAACTGCGGATCAGCAGCGACGCGCCGACCACCAGCGCCACGGCCAGCGCGATCTCGGCGACGACGAGCACGCTGCGCAGCCGGGCGCCACCGCCGAGCGCGCCGCCACGCCCGCCCTGCCGGAGCGATTGATTCAAGTCGACGCGCGACGCGTGGAGCGCCGGGGCAACGCCGAACACGAGGCTCGACGCGATCGAGACCGCTAGCCCGAACAGCAGCACACGGCCGTCGATCCCCACCTCGCCGAGTCGGGGCAAACCGGCAGGCGCCGCCGCGACCACGGCCGCGACGCTCCACCGCGCGAGCACGAGCCCCAGCGCGCCGGCGGTCAGCGCCAGCATCGCGCTCTCGGTCAGTAGTTGCGCCACGAGGCGCCCCCGGCTCGCACCAAGCGCCGCACGAACGCCAAGCTCGGACCTGCGTGCGGTCGCGCGGGCCAGCAACAGATTCGCCACGTTGGCGCACGCGATGAGGAGCACGAGCCCCACGGCTCCTGCGAGAAGGTTCAGCGTTGGCCGCGTATCGCCAACGAGTTGCTCCTGGAATGGCACGACGGCGATACCCTTCCCCTCGTTCGTCGCCGGATACGCCTGTTCGAGACGCGCGGCCACCGCGGTCATCTCGGCCTGCGCCTGCGTGAGCTCGACGCCGTCCTTCAGGCGCGCAACCACCCGGTAGTTGTGAGCCCCACGCGACGTGGTCTCCGGTTGGACCCATGCCGGGTACCACACATCGGTCCGGGTCGGGAATCGAAATCCCGGCGGCATCACGCCGATGATGGTGAACGTGCGCTCGCCGAAGCTCACCGTGGACCCAAGTGCATTCGGGAGACCGTTGAAGCGCCGCAGCCAGAAGTCGTGGCTGATGACCGCCGTGAACGCGCCGCCGGGCGTTTCGTCTGCCGGTTCGAACACGCGGCCAATCGCCGGTCCCACGCCGAAGACGTTGAAGAATCCCGGCGTCGCACGGATGACGGTGCCGTAGTCGGCTGCGCCCGACACCGAGACGCTCGTTTCGCCGCCGGCGTAGTACGCCATCGCCGCGAACGACGAAGCCGAGTCGTGCCAGTCGTGAAAGTCGGGCGCTGATACGGTGGCGGAGAGACCTGATTTCCGCCACAGATTGTTGACCGCGACGATCCGTTCTGGCTGTTGGTAGCGCAGCGGTCTCAGCAGGATGGCGTTCACGACGCTGAAGATGGCGGCGTTGGCGCCGATGCCGAGCGCAAGCGTGCCGACGGCGAGGGCGACGAACGCCGGCTGGCGCCGCATCGAGCGCCACGCGTAGCGAACGTCCTGAAGCAGGTGATCCATGGCGGCTTAGACGGGACCGCCGCTGACAGCGTTCGGAGGGAACGGTCCGCCTTCGCCGAACTGCGGCCTCGGCGAGAAAGGCTCGGGCCGTTTCTACAACATCACAGGATGCCGGAGAGTTCGGCCGAGATGATCCGTTCGCACTGCGGGCAGACCAGCGCACGGCCGCCGCGCGGCAGCGACGACGTGAAGGTCACCTGTGTGCGAGTGAGCTTGAGCACGCGCAAAGTCCGAATCGGCTCACGACAGTGCGGGCAACGGGCCGGCAGTTCGAGCGTGTAGACGGCCGCGCTTTGCTGCCACTCGGAGGGGATTTCCCCTTCGTCGACGTCGAGCTCCACATATCCGTCGTCGTCCGGTGTGTCTTCAGCCATTTGGCGTACATATCGGCCGGACCACTCTACCCCTGCAATTAGGTCGGTACGGGGCTTGCTGGCTCATCCGGACAATGGCCGGCCACTTGGTGCTTCCGCTGCTCGCTGCGCTCGCAGCCGTTCCAGTCCCGCGGACACTGACCCTCGACGCGGACACTCGACTCCTCGTCATCGCCCCGCACCCAGACGACGAGATCCTGGGCGCCGGGGGGCTGATGCGGCGCGTCCACGACATCGGCGGCGCGGTGCGCGTCGTTTATCTCACCGATGGCGACGGGTACCCGGACGGCGTCCGGCGCGAAGAGCACGGCAGGAAGCCGTCCTCGGGCGACTACAAGGACTATGGTCGCCGCCGCCAGCTCGAGGCGCACGCCGCGCTGAAGGCCCTCGGGCTCGCCGAGCGGGACGCCACGTTCTTACGCTTTCCAGACGGCGGCCTCTGCAGGCTGACCCACACGTACTGGTCGGAACGTCGAGCGTCGTACCGATCGCCGTACACTCGGCGCGATCGTCCGCCGACGTCGGACGCGATCATCCCGGACGCGGAGTACCGAGGCGAGGATCTGACACAGGAAATCGCGACGCTCATCGGCCAATTCGGTCCCACGGTCATCCTGGTGCCCCGCCAGGAGGATCAGCATCCCGATCACTGCGCAGCGTGGTACTTCGTGGCCGATGCGATCGAGGCGGTCGCGCGCGTGCACCCCGACCTCCGCCCGGATGTGGTGAATTACATCGTCCACTTCAACAACTGGCCATTCGAGGACGAGCACGCGCGGCTGGATCCGCCTCGCGGTCTGCGCGGCGGCGGGTCAGGGTGGATCCGGCTGGCGCTCACGCCTCAGGAAATCCAGGCGAAGCGCGTGGCGGTGCACCAGTACAAGACGCAGATGCACACGATGCGCTTCTTCCTCGAAGGGTTCGTGCGGTCGAATGAAGTGTTCTCGCGGCCTGCGTCCGTCCGAGTCGTGCTGCCGACCAAACGCAGTCCATGCTGCGGTCCATGACGGTCCGTCCGAAGCCGGATCCCACGAGCGGGACATCAAGGATGTGATGACCGGGGCCGGCGAGCGGCTTCAAGCGCTCGACGTCTTTCGCGGTCTCAGCATCGCGGCGATGATCCTCGTCAGCGCGCCTGGCGGCTGGGACTTCGTGTATCCGTGGCTCGAGCACGCGCCGTGGAACGGATGGACGCTCGCCGATCTCGTCTTTCCGTTTCTCCTCTTCGCGATGGGCGCGGCCGTCCCGTTCGCACTCGAGCGCCGGCGCGGCACACCGACGGGAGTACGCCACCACATCATTCGCCGGGCCGCCATGCTCTTCGCGCTCGGCCTGCTGCTGAACGCGATTCAGACACCGCCGCCGATCCACCTCGCCACCTTCAGGATTCCCGGCGTGCTGCAGCGCATCGCACTCGTGTTTCTGACGGTCTCCTGGATCACCGAGCGCCTGTCCACCCGCGCGCAAGTCGGTGTCACGGTTGCCGCGCTTGCCGGCTCCTGGATCGTGCTTGCGAGCGCGCCGCCGAGCGCAGAAGCGAATCTCGGCGCGGTCATCGATCGGCAGGTCTTCGGCCGCCACATGCTATACCCGCTCTGGGATCCCGAGGGATTGCTGAGCACGGTGCCGGCAATCGCCACGGCGCTCTGCGGCGTCTTCGCCGGCGACTGGCTGAAGGTTCGCGGCACGGCGCATCGCGCATGGTGGCTGTGGGCGGCCGGCGCCGCCGCGACCGGGGTGGCCCTGTTGTGGAATCGCGTGCTGCCCATCAACAAGAACCTCTGGA
>Ga0114129_10008010_pt1 | contig 15046 bp, 17 predicted proteins | sample RhiMetdeltSRZDD1_FD_80071 | JGI IMG/M metagenome (GOLD analysis project Ga0114129, IMG submission 80071) | Populus rhizosphere microbial communities from Tennessee, USA - Rhizosphere MetaG P. deltoides SRZDD1 (version 2) (version 2) | ecosystem: Host-associated > Plants > Roots > Rhizosphere >...
GAGATTCTGGAAGGCAAAGCGTCCGTCGGTGTCGGTCGTCGCCTCGCGATGTGTTTTCAGGCCATCGATCGCGACGTGCACGCCTGGTAAGGGCCCGGCCTCAACCTCTCGTACAGTGCCGGAAATGCCGCCCGAGTTGCCGCATGCGGCCAGGAACAGATACGAAAGGACCGCAAACCACGAAGGTCGCTTCCGCGACGTGTCACGAAGCACACGATGGCTGACTCTTCTTCGTGTGCTTCGTGGCGGCCAAAAGGCCTTCGTAGTGCTCATCGCCCAACCGCCAGGCGCTGCGCGAGGACATCCGGCAGTCCGGCGGCGACGATCTTTGCCTGGGCGGCGGAGACGTCGTATTCGACGCGTTCGAGCGTCAGCGTCCTGGCCGATGAGTCGAGCATCCCGTACGCGGCACGCGGGTCGCCATCGCGGGGCTGCCCGACGGCCCCGCAATTGACAAGGAAACGTGAGCCGCCGTTCGGCGGGATACGAATCGAAGTGTCGTGAACGGGCGCGACGATGTCCGTCTTGTTCGTCACGTTGTAGCCTGCGACGACATGCGTGTGCCCGAACAGGCAGAGCGGACGGCGCGCCACACGCAGCGCGCGCATCGCGTCGAGGTCATCGAAGATGTAGACGTCTTCGTCAAACGGGGCGCCATGGCAGATTTCCACGAGGTCGTCGATGATGGTCGGTCCCTGAGGCAGCGCGGCGAGCCATTGCCGCCGCTCTGGCGTCAGCGTGTTGGTTGTCCAGGTGATCGCGTGGCGCGCCAGGTAGTTGAACCCGTCGGTGTTCTCGAGACCTGCGCCGACCTTGTCGTGGTTGCCGCGGATGAGCGTCGCCGCCGGCAGCGCACGGACGCGATCGATCACGGCGTTGGGGTCGGCGCCGTATCCGACCAGATCGCCAAGCACGAGCGCACGATCGTGAGGCCCCGCAGCCGCGAGCACCGCGTCGAGCGCCTCGAGATTGGCGTGAATGTCGCTGATGACGAGATACCTCAAAAGTCGATCCACTCCAGGATGCGCTCGACGATCTCGGGAAGAGGTCGCGAGGCGTCGATTCGGACGTGTGCCTGACTATATGCGGCGCGGCGCCGGACATACAGTTGTTCCATCTGCACGCGATCGGCCGCGAGGGGCCGGCGGCCGTCCGCGGGAACGCGCTCGATGACGCGCTCGAGCGGCACGTCGAGCCAGGCGACGGCGCCGTCCGACAACATGGCCGCGCGATTCTCGGCGTCGACGAACGTGCCGCCTCCGGTCGCGACGATCGCGTGACGCTGGGAAAGCAGTTCCTGCAGCACCGCCCGCTCGAGGCTGCGGAAGTACGGCTCGCCCTGTCGCGCGAAGATCTCCGCGACGCGCTGATGCTCGCGTGCTTCGATTCGGTGGTCGATATCCTCGACGCGCCAGCCCATCCGTCGGCCAAGTGCCCGTGCCACGCTGGTCTTGCCCGCGCCCATGAATCCAACCAGATACAACTTGTCCGCCTTCACGCGCGCAGCGACTCGAGCACCGTGAAGAACTCGGGGTACGACACCCCGGCGGAGCCAGCGTCGTGGATCACTGTCGGTCCGGTCGCCCCGAGCGCCGCGATAGCGAAGGCCATTGCGAGGCGATGGTCATTTTTCGCGTCCACCTCACCCCCACGCAGGCGGTTGCGTCCGCGAACGTGGAACCCGTCCGGTTGTTCGTCAATTTCGCCACCCATCAGACGCAGCCCTTCCGCAAGCGTCGAGATGCGATCACTTTCCTTAACGCGCAACTCCTCAGCGCCGAACACGCTCAGCTCGCCTCCATGGGTCGCGAGGGCGGCCAGGACTGGCAACTCGTCGATGACGCCGGGAACTTCCTCGGGGGTGATCTGCGTCGGCTGCAGGTTTGCGTGGCGGACGCGAATGATGCCGATAGGTTCACCCGCCTGCGCGTGCTCGGTAACGGTCTTCACTTCGGCACCCATCCGGCGCAACACGTCGAGGATGCCGGTGCGGGTTGGGTTCAGCCCGACATGTTCGATGGTCACATCCGAGCCGGGCAGCGCCGCCGCCGCGACGATCCAGAAAGCGGCTGACGAGATGTCGCCAGGCACGTGGAATGTGCCTCCAATCAGCCGCTGGCCGCCGCGAATCGCCACGGATGTGCCCGCGCGCCCGACTTGCGCACCGAATGCCTCGAGCGCGCGCTCGGTATGGTCGCGGGTGCACATCGGTTCCACCACCCGCGTCATCCCGTCGGCGTGAAGTCCGGCGAGCAGCACGGCGCTCTTGACCTGCGCACTCGCGACGTCCGGCTGAAAATCAATCCCCTTGAGATGATCCGTGCCCATCAGGGTAAGTGGCGGACGTCCATCGTCAGAGATAAACCGGGCACCCATCCGCTCAAGCGGACTGATGATTCGGCGCATGGGCCGTCGACGAAGTGACGCGTCGCCGGTCACAGTCGTGCGGAAGGGATGCGCGGCGAGGATTCCCGAGAGCATGCGGATGGTGCTCCCGGAGTTGCCGGCGTCCAGCGGTGTGGGCGAACGATGCAGGCCGCCAACCTGAAGACCCAGGATCTCGAGATGAATTCCTGTTTCGCGGTCGCGGCTGATGTGCTCGATCGGCACGCCGAGCGCGCGCAGGCAGCCGAGGGTCGAGGCGCAGTCGGCGCCCGTCGAATAGCCGTAAATCACCGAGGGACCGTCGGCAATCGACGCCAGCATCGCATACCGATGCGAAATCGACTTGTCGCCGGGAGGCCGCACGCGGCCGGACATGCGGGCCGCCGGCTGCACGGTCACGGCGAATGTCGAGGACATGAGACAGTTATAATTCCGATCCGGCCCGATGACCAGCGGCAACACCGTCCGTATCGACTTCCACAGCTCGCTTGGGATGCTCGACTTCGTGCAGATGATAAGTGAGTACATCGCGCGAACAGTCGGCCTCGATGACGATTCCGTGCATTGGGTCACCGTTGCCGTGCGCGAATCGGTGGTCAACGCGATCAAACATGGCAATTGCTACGACGCCGGAAAGCGCGTGCACGTCGAATTCACGTCGCTCGAGGACAAGGGGGGAGCGGGCATCGCGATCCTGGTCCGAGACGAAGGCTGTGGTTTCGACCCGACGACGATCGCCGATTGCCTCGCACCCGAAAATCTCCTGAAGGCCAACGGGCGCGGCATCTTCCTAATGCGCACGTTCATGGACGAAATGACGTTCGAGCGGTCGGAACAGGGAGGGATGCAGGTCCGCATGGTGAAGCGCGTTCCCCAGTCACAGCTTGCCTGATCCGCTCTACCTCGCGACAGCCGTCGAAATCGTGCTGCGCGCGGGCGACCTTCAACTGGCCGGGCAGCAGTCAGGATTCCGCGTCGATAAGAAGGGAAGCATCGATCTCGTGACCGAGGTCGATCTGGCGTGTGAGCGACTGTGCCGCGACACGATCGCCGAACGCTTCCCTGGCCACGATGTGCTCGCGGAGGAACTTGGCGCCCTGCCTGGTCGTTCCCCCTCGCGCTTCCGCTGGGTGTTCGATCCGCTCGACGGCACGACGAACTACGCACACGGTCTGCCGATTTACTGCTCCTCGCTTGCGCTCGAAATCGATGGGCGCGCCGAAGTGGCGGCGATCTACGACCCGACTCGGAAGGAATTGTTCACCGCCGAACGCGGTGAAGGCTCATATCTGAACGGCCGGGCGCTGCACGTCTCCGCGACAACCACATTGATCGATTCGCTGCTGGTCACCGGTTTTCCGTACACCGTGCACGAAGAGGGCAGGGAACTCGTCGAGCTCTTCGGATATTTCCTCGGCCGTGCGCGCGCCGTACGGCGGCTCGGCTCCGCGGCCCTCGACCTGAGTTATGTCGCGGCGGGCCGGTTCGAGGCATTCTGGGAACAGCACTTGAAACCATGGGACGTGGCTGCAGGTGCGCTGATCGTGACCGAGGCTGGAGGACACGTCACCGGGATGGACGGTGGTCCATTCGATCCGGCCGCCGCGCATCTCATTGCTTCAAACGGTCAGGTGCACGCAGAAGTGGTCGACACGATTCGAGCCTTCCGGGCTGAACGGGCTAAAAACCGGCCGAGCTGACTGGCACTTCCGTTGCTCTGAACCGAGTTGTCTCCGACTCGGGAGGTAGAGATGTCACGACAACACTGGCTCGCGATGGCCATTGTGTGCAGCGCGATGCTGTTTTGTCCGCAGGCTGCACGCGCGCAGCAGACCCTCAATCTTTCACTTGGCTACTTCACGGTTCGCGGGCAGGACGCACGTGTCGCCGGCGATGTGCTGAATGCCAACCGCAATTTCCTGACCTTTGACGTCGACGATTTCAACGGTGCGTCGATCGGTGGCGAATGGCTTCTTCCGGTCGGACGCTACATCGAGGCGGGTGCCGGCGTGTCCTTCACACGCCGCACGGTGGATTCGTTCTACACGAGATTGGTCAACGAGGACAGGTCGAATATTACTCAGGATCTACGGCTCCGGATGGTCCCCGCGGCATTTACGTTCCGCGTGTTGCCGCTGGGGCAGGACCGCGCTGTTCAACCGTATGTCGGCGGCGGCCTCAATGTGATCGCGTGGCGCTACAGCGAGTCAGGTCAGTTCGTCGGGCTCGACCGCACGATCTTCAACAACTCATACGTCGCCTCCGGTACGCAAACGGGTCCCGTCGCTCTGGGCGGAATTCGGTTCGCAGGGGACACCGCGGCCGCAGGAATGGAGTTTCGATATCAGGGCGCTGAAGCCGATGTCCCTGCGCCAATTGCCGGCGGAAAAATCGACCTGGGTGGCTGGTCGTATTTGTTTACCGTAGGGATGCGGTTTGGGCGGTGAGGTCGCGTTTGTAAAGCGCAACGCCACCGCCTTCACAGACGCGCCGCATTCCGGTGACGAACGCGCCACTGCTCCTGATGTGCGCGGCGAGCACGTCGCCTCCTTCCGCGACCTCCTCGACCAGCATCCAGCCGGCGTGCGGCGCCGGCCCCGTCGCGAGCGCAAGGTTCCAGATCTCGCCGTTGCCCTCGTTGATGAAGTCCGCGATGCGAAACCCGTTCGCTGAAAGCTCCTGCATATAGTGGGCGAGCGAGCCCATGCTCGCGAGCACCTTTTCACCACGGTAGTCGCGAGCGAGGCAGGCGGTCACTTCGCGCCGGCCGACACTGGCGCCCCGATCCCATTGCGCCTCGACCAGCATCGGCGCCTGCAGGTTCCATGGCGGCGACTCGACGAGGAGCGAGGCGAGAAGAATCGCCGATAGAGCGGCGGCGCGAACCTTAAAGGTTCGCGCTACCAATGCCGTGGAGGCCGGGTCCTTTTGGACCCGACAAATCATCCCGACGGCCAATCCGCAAAACAGCGCGCACGCCGCCGCCGTGGGAATCATGTACCGGATGCGGTACGGGTGGCCGTCGTAGAACGCGACGAACGGAAGCACCGCCGTGGCAAAGAGCGCAAGCGTGATCAAGAGCGCGGCCTCCTGCTTGCGGAGAAGTGCGCGCCACACGACCACCGCCGCGGCAATGAGAGCGACCGCTTCGATGAGATAGCCGCTCAACTGATGCGTGCCCCACCAGATGCCGATGAGTGTCCGCCACGCCTGATGCGCATAGGTGGGATCGACAATGTAGAACCCGTCGCTCACGAACCAGGCGCCGACAGTGAAACGGCTGTTGATCAGGAAGATAGCGACCGCAACTACGGGCCAGAGCGCGAGTCTCGCGACACGGCGGATTAAGTCGGGAACGCTCGCGCCGCGCCGCCACAGTGCGTAACCCGTTGCAGCAATCGCGGCGGCGACGACGGGCCATGCCTCGTAGCGCGTCCACATTGCGGCAAACAGCGCGCAGGCCAGTTTCCAAGGGGGATCGAATCCCGAATCCCGAATCCCGAATCCCGGCGAATCAATCCACTCGACGAGCCATAACACCACAAGAAGCGTCGCCGCCAAAAGCAGCGGCTCTGTCATTGGTGTCGTGTGCAGGTAGAGAAGATTCGGATTGAAAAGGAACAGCACGGTGCCGGTGATCGCGCCGATCGCCGAACGTGTCGCGCGCAGAATCAGTCGAGCGGATGCATAACAGCTGATCGCGAGACAGGCAATCGAGACGATCGACGCGAATAACCCCGTCCGATAAAACAGATCCACCTGCACCGGCAAAAGGTCGAGCAAGTGAGGCAGAGGCAGCCAGACCGCGCCAATCTGCTGCCATCCGGGCGTCAGGTTGTCGAAGACGCGGCGCGCCACGACCAGGTGGGCCTTCGCGTCGTAATGGCTGAGCACGAGGCCTTGCCGGAAGAAGACGACCCAGGCCGCGCTGCCGACGAGGGCCGCGGCTGCGGCAAGCTGGAAGGGAAGCGCGGAAGGGCGCGCGGAATCGCGCGATATAATCACGTGTCCGTCGCTCAGCATAACGCGAATAGGTGCAGTCGTTCATCAAATGGGTCTACGGGCTCGCCCTTTCTCTCGGCGGTCCCGGCCTCTTCGTTGTCGCCTTCCTCGACTCTTCGTTCATCTCGCTGCCGCAGATTAACGACTTGCTCGTCGTCCTGATGGTGGTGCGCAACAAGGCCCTGATGCCGTACTACGCGTTGATGGCGACCGCCGGATCGGTTGCCGGTTGCTATGTGTTGTATCTCATCGCGGAACGTGGAGGTGAGGCCTTCCTCGCGAAGCGCCTGCACCGAGGTCATGTCGAGCGCGCACTCGCAATCTACCGCAAGCGTGGCGTGCTGGCGCTCATAGTGCCTGCCTTGCTGCCGCCACCGTCCCCGTTCAAGCTGTTCGTGCTCCTCGCCGGCGTGGCGGAGGTTCGACCGATCACGTTTCTCGCGTCGATTGCCATTGCGCGTGGGCTTCGATATCTGGTCATCGGCGCGCTGGCGGTACGGTATGGAGACTTCGCGCTCGATCTGCTCCGCGCACATGGTCGTGAAGCCGCGCTCTGGGTCGCAGTGTTCATCGTCGCCGCCGGGATCGCGTGGTGGCTGCTGAGACGATCGTCCCGTGCTCGATCCTGAAGTATCGGTCGTCATTCCGCTGCGCGACGAAGAGGACAATGTCGTGCCGCTGCACGACGAGCTCACCGGTGTACTCGATCAACTGGACGTCTCGTACGAGGTGCTGCTGATCGACGATGGGAGCACGGATGCGACGTTCGAGAAGCTCGCCGCCGTGCAGACGCAGGACGCTCACGTGAAGGTCATTCGCTTCACACGCAACTTCGGACAAACCGCCGGCTTTGCAGCAGGATTTGCCGAAGCCCGTGGCCAGTTCATTGTCACGCTCGACGGTGACCTGCAGAACGATCCGCGCGATATTCCGGAGATGCTTGCGCTCGCGCGCAGGAAGGACATCGTCTCGGGATGGCGGCGGCAACGGAAGGACAACTTCTTCACGCGGTACCTGCCGTCGGCGATCGCGAATTGGCTGCTAGGCATCGTGACCGGCGTACGACTTCACGACAACGGCTGCTCGCTGAAGGTCTATCGGGCGACGGTCGTCAAGCCGCTCAAGCTGCGCCCGGGGATGCACAGGTATCTGCCGGCGATTGCGAGCCAGCTCGGAGGACGCGTAGCGGAGGTGGAGGTCCATCATCGTGCGCGGCAGCACGGACGCTCGAAGTACAACCTTTCCCGGACGTTCACTGTGCTCGCCGACCTGGTGCAGCTGCCACGGCTGATGCGCGACGCGATCGATCCGAAGGCGCCCGTGCCACATCTCTACGACATCGCGGAGATTCTCGAGACGCGGTCCTGAGACGTTTCGCGCTAGAATCCGCCGCAACTCTGGCGTAACGAAATCGGCCGATGGGTGTTGGTTGCATATGAGGTCCACGGAACCGGTGCGACGACGCTTGTGCTGGTGCATGGCTGGTCATGCGACCAAAGCTATTGGAACTCGCAGGTCCGTGCATTCAGTGGCCCGTATCGACGCACATTTCGCCAACGACGTAGCAGCGGTTATTACCACAGTGGGTGCACGCAACGTGATTCTCATCGGCCACTCGATGGGAGGTCCTATCGCGCTTGAAGCGGCGCTGCTTTGCCGAACCGAGTCACGGCGGTCATCGGCGTCGACGCGTTCATGGACGCATGGGCGGGGCGCGGCTTGTCCCAAGTCATCGACGCATTAGGCAGGAACTTCAACGTCGAAGCTCGCAATTTCGTCCGCCGCTCGATGTTCCTTCCTACGAGCGACGCGCAACTCGCAGATGGGATCGCCGCATCTATGGCATCAGCGTGCGCCAGACATCGCGATTCCGGCGATCGCCTGGCTTCCTGGTTGGGCCAGGAATCGTCAGGCGGCCGCGTTGGGCGAACTCGCGGCGCCGATTGGGCTCATCATGGCGCAGCGTAATCCTCTGCTGCCGCGGGCGTTCGAAGCGGCCCGCGGTACACGTCCATTTGCTGGAGTACAGACCATTCCCAACGTGGGACACTTCTTGATGCTGGAAGCGCCGACACGTTCAACGATCGGCTGCGCGACATGCTCCGGCTCGTTACAACCAAAACTGGCTGAGGCTTGACATAGCAGGAACTACGATGCGAGCCGCTCACCAGCTGCGCACATTCCGCAATCCTGCGATCACTCACACACAGATGATTCACTAATTCGCGTGGGCACAGCACCTGCCGTGTATGAGGCCGGTGCCGATGCCACAACGCATGCTCCATCTTCTCGGCGAGACGGCACGTGAAATAGGAATCCTGATGCTCGTATTCGCGCCGCTCGAATCGGCTTTCTCCGAGCGTCCGTTCAACGTTGATTCGTTGATCATCGTTGCCGCAGCGAGTTTTGCTCTGATCGCGTGCGGTATACTCATGGAGACAAACGATTGATGCGATTGAACTTCTTCACGCATTGGATGATCACCGCTGCTGGCGGTTTTCTGCTGCTGTCTGGGGCTGGGTCCTGATGTGGCTCAATCGCCGCGAGGCGCGCACGCGCTCGCGCTGACCTATGTCCTACCGCAGTTCCCTCGAATCACGCATAGCCAAGAAAGCGACCAAGGCGATCAAAGACTTCAACCTCATTGAAGACGGCGATCGGGTGATGGTCGGTCTTTCCGGCGGCAAAGACAGCTGGGCGCTGCTGCAGATCCTTGACGAGTTGCGCCAGCGTGCACCCATCGACTTCTCGCTGGTCGCCGTCAACGTCGATTCCGGCTACAAGGATTTCAAGCACCACGTGATCGCGAAGACCTGTCGCGAGCGCGGGTGGGACTATCGCATCGAACACACGGCAATCGGCGATGTCATGGACGATCTGCTGGAGGCGAACGCGACGCCCTGTTCGCTCTGTGCGCGGTTGCGGCGCGGCGTGCTGTATCGGCTGGCATCCGAAGTCGGGGCAACAAAGATTGCGCTTGGTCATCATCTGGACGACTTCATCGAAACGCTGTTGCTGAATCTGTTCTTTGCCGGCGCACTGAAGGCGATGCCGGCGCGTCTGGTTTCCGACAACGATGAGCACGTCGTCATCCGGCCGCTGGTCTACGTGGAGGAAGCCGAGGCTCGCCTCTACACGAAGGAACGGGAGCTGCCGATCATCGGCTGCTGCTGTCCCGCCTGCGGCGATCTCAGCCTGCAGCGGCAGCGCGTAAAGCGCCTGATTCTCGATCTCGAACAGGAGCATTCCGGGGTCAAGCAGTCGATGCTGAAGGCGCTCGGCAACGTCATGCCGCGCCATCTGCTCGACACGCGCCTCAATCCGAGTGGCGAACTGCGCGACAGCGCGGCGCTTCGGCTCGCCGAAGAGGCCGCACCGACGCTTCTTCAAATCCGGCAATAGCGTGCGAGCGGTCGTTCAGCGCGTCACCGAGGCGCGTGTTCGGGTGAACGACCCCTCCGCTCCGCACGGGGCGGGCCGCGTGGTTGGCGAGATCGGCCACGGCCTGGTCGTCCTGCTGGGCATCGGTCGTGAAGACAACGCAGACGATGTCGCGTATGTGGCGGCAAAGATCCGCGAAATACGTGTCTTCGAGGGCGAGGCAGGCCGCAATATGGACCGATCCGTTGCCGATGTCGGAGGCAGCGTCCTCGTCGTTTCGCAGTTCACCCTGTACGGGGACATTCGAAAAGGGCGTCGCCCGGCGTTCGACGCGGCAGCGCCACCGGAGGTCGCACGCGCGCTTTATGAAAGCGTCGTGAGAGAATTGCGCGCGGCACAACTGCCGGTTGCCACCGGCGAATTCCAGGCCATGATGCGCGTCGAGCTGGTCAACGACGGACCTGTGACCGTGTTGATCGACAGTAAGCGACAGTTCTAACCAAAAATGCGGATACTTTTCGCCAGCCTGATCCTCTTGCTTGGGGCGGGCAGCGCTGTGGCCCAGCAGCGCCCGCTTCTCACCGAAGATCCCGAGACAATCGGCGCGGGTCGCGTGCTTGTCGAGGGAGGTGTCGAGTATGACGATGACGCGGTGTACCCGGTGTCCGGATTGCGCGGCAATTTGTGGCGGGTGCCGGTTGCTGGGGTGAGCATCGGCGTCAGCTCGATCGCTGAAATCCAGTTCGATCAGATCTCGTTCTCGCGTTTGTCGATCACCAGCCGGCGTCCCGCGCCGTTGTCGGATTTGGTCACGGCAACGGGTTCTACGACGACCGATGCGGACGATGTAATTGTCGCAACGAAGGTACGAATCGCAGGGGAAACGAGCGCGCGTCCGGCATTTGGTGTCCGGTTCGCCACCAAGCTACCGAACGCCGGCAACGGAAGCGGTCTCGGCCTCGATACCACTGACTTCCTCGCGACGGTGCTTGCCGGCAAGACGACGCAATCGGTACGGATCGTCGGAAACGTCGGCCTTGGCATCCTCGGGGATCCAACGAACGGGCATCGCCAGAATGACGTCCTGCTGTACGGCGTTTCGTTTGCGCGCGCCATCACCAACGCAGCGGAGGTGGTCGGCGAGGTGTACGGGCGCGCGAACACTCGCGCCGCCGGACCGCTGCCGGGGACCGAATCGCGAAGCGTCGTTCGTATGGGGTTACGCTACACCTACGGCGCCTTGCGGGGGGACGCAGCGTTGCTTCTTGGAGCAACGAACAACGATCCTGGCGTTGGCTTTACCGCGGGATTTACCTACGTATTCAACGCGTTCCAGATGCCGTGACTCGCGAGCTTCACGTCACGAAGGCTCACGCGTACGGGAATGACTTCCTGCTCGTCGACGATCGTGAGCCTCTTTCGTCCGAAATCGTTCGCCGCCTGTGCGCGCGTCACACAGGGGCGGGCGCCGATGGCGTCGTGCTCTACGGTTTGCACGAGCGCCGTGCCACGATGCGGCTCTTCAATGCCGATGGTAGCCCGTCGGAGTTATCGGGCAATGGCCTGCGGTGTTTAGCGGCGCTGGTTGCACAGCGGCAACGTCTCTCCGATGGTTCCACAGTCACCGTTGACACATGTGCGGGCACGAAGCCGCTGGCGCTGCTCGCTGTCGCCGGGTCGCGATACACGTTTCGGACAGCGCTTGGCCCACCCGCGGACATCCGGCAGCTCGACATTCCGGTTCTCGATGAAACCGTCACAGCCTCCGTTTTGTCGGTGGGTAACCCGCAGTGCGTCGTTCTCGGTGCGTTGCCGGACGACCCTCGGTTCAACCGGCTCGGCCCGGCGCTCTCGACCCATTCGCTCTTTCCAGCCGGTACCAATGTCGAATTTGCGTACGTAGAGGCGCCGGATCGCGTTCGGATCCTGATCTGGGAGCGCGGCGTGGGCCCGACCAGTTCGTCAGGAACCGGATCTGCCGCCGCGGCGGTGGCCGCCGCGGCACATGGCGGCGCCGCGCGCGACGTCGACGTCATCGCACCAGGTGGCACCCAACGTGTCGAATGGCGCGAGGATGGGATTTACCAGACCGGTTGGGCCGAACTCATATTGGAAGGAACTGTTTACCTGTAAAACAACCACGAGCGGGACGGACCTTTCAGGTCCGCCGAACATCAAACAAGAGGGTACTTGGACCAACTGGACGGAGCCCTCGATGCGGCGAGGTCGCCTCAGTGTCATGACACTGATCAGGCACTTTCGAAGCCGCGGACCTGAAAGGTCCGCGCCGCAATGTAGATGGTGGTCGGGCGAAAACTGCGAATTCTTATCAGCGGGCCCGTCGCGAAGATTGCACTGCGGGTGCTTCAAGTCCTTTCATCGCGCCCTCGATCCGCTCTTTAACACCCCGTAATGCCGTGCGGGCGGCGAGATAGTCGTCCGCCTTCATCGCTGCGCCCGCCTTTTGCACAGGTTCATTGACGGACGCCAGCTCCCTGCGCGACGCGTCGATCACACGGCGTGACGTCCGCGTTCGGCCAGCGGCGGCCAAGCGGGTGTTGGCTTCGGCGATGAGCGCCGCGATCTGCGCCATATCGCGTTCGACCTCGCTGCGGAGCTGCGCGCGCGTTTCAGCGGCTTCCCGCGCGGCGTTCTGGGCGTGCTCGCGGCTGTCGAGCGCTTCGTTGAGCGCTTGACGGTAGTCGCCCTGCGTCACCGCATCCTGCGCGCGTTTGAGTCCTTCGGTCGCCGCGGTGTACTCGCCGGATGCGTACCGATCAGCGCCGGCTGCGCGCGCCGCGTCGATCGCTCCCTGGGCCTGATCCATCTCCTTGTTGGGAGGCTCGGCACAGGCGATCAGGAAGAGTGCGGCAACGAGGCATGCAGAAAGCCGGAGCGTCATCAGGATTTGAGTATAGCGCCATGAAACAGCTCGCCAAGCACGATCGACCGCGTGAGAAGCTGCAACGTTTCGGTGTTTCCGCGCTCGGTGATAACGAACTGGTTGCCATTATTCTTGCCAGCGGCTCGCGCGAGTACGGCGCGCTCGAACTGGCCAATCGCATTCTCGAACGCGCGGGCGGCCTGCACGCCCTGGCACGCCGCGCGCCCGACGAACTCTGCGTGCGCGGCGTCGGCACCGCACGCGCGGCGCAGATTGTGGCGGCCGTCGAGCTGGGCCGACGCACGCTGATGCGAACCGCACTTGAACGGCCCCAATACCTCACGCCGCAGCAGCTTGCGTGTTATCTGCTTCCGCAATACGGGGCCGGCTCCGTCGAGCAGTTCGGTATCGTCATGTTGGACACCAAGCATCGCCTGATACGGGTGAAGGTGGTCGCGGTGGGATCGCTCGACGCAGCGGTCGTCTATCCGCGTGAGGTATTCCGGGAAGCGACGGCGGCCTCAGCGGCGGCCATCGTGCTCTTTCACAACCATCCGTCAGGCGATCCGACGCCGAGCACCGACGATCTGCTGCTGACACGACGGATGCTGCGGGCCGGCGACATCATGGGCATCGACGTCATCGATCACCTCATTCTTGCCGAGCAGCGGTACTACTCGCTGGCGGAAGCAGGAAAGCTGGTCGCGCGCGTCGAGTAAGATTGTCGGATTGTGACCGTCCTGTACTTCGACTGCTTCTCAGGTGCGTCCGGCGACATGATCGTCGGCGCGCTGATCGATGCAGGCGTTCCGATCGATGACATCCGGTCGGCGCTGGGAAGCCTGGCCATCGATCGGGAGGCCGTCTGGACCGAGCGTGTCCAGCGTGCAGGAATCACGGCGACGAAGTTCCAGGTCCGCGGCGAGGATAGCGGCCGCCAACATCACCATCACACGCATGGTGGAGTCGCACTCGAGGCGCACGCACACCGAACGCTCACGGAGATTGACGCCCTCATCGAGGGCTCGCGGTTGAGCTCTGCTGGCAAGGCACGTGCGAAGGCGTTGTTTGCGCGACTCGGTGACGTGGAGGGAACGATTCACGGAACGTCGGCCGACAAGGTCCATCTTCACGAAGTCGGCTCTGTTGATTCCATCGTCGACATCGTGAGCACGGTTCATGCGCTCGAGTTGATTGGCGCCGATCGGATCGTCGCATCACCTCTCAATGTTGGTAGCGGGACCATTCGAGCCTCGCACGGGCTGTATCCGGTGCCGGCCCCTGCTACGGTTCGGCTGCTCGAAGGGGCGCCGATCTATTCAGGCACCCAGCGTGCGGAGATGGTCACACCGACCGGGGCGTTGTTGGTTACCGCGTACGCCACCGAGTTTGGCGGCATTCCTCCGATGAAGATCAAGCGGATCGGTTATGGTGCGGGCGCCCGCAACTTCGAAGATACGCCCAACGTATTGCGCGTCCTGATCGGCGACTCCGATGCGTCCGTTTCGTCGCACACCGTCTCGGTGATCGAGGCGGAGATCGACGACATGAACCCGCAGATTTTCGGCGTCCTGATGGAGAAGCTCCTTGCCCAGGGAGCGCTCGACGTGTTCTATACGCCGATTCAAATGAAAAAGAATCGGCCCGGCACGCTGCTTTCGGTGATCGCGACGCCGGCGACTCGCGAAATGCTGACGTCGACGATCTTCCAGGAAACCACAACTATCGGCGTCAGGTATCGGGACATGACGCGCGAGTGTCTCGACCGCGAAAGCCAGACAGTGAACACGCCGTTTGGGCCGATACGGATCAAGGTTGCCAGTCGGGCGGGCGAAGTCCTGAACGCCGCACCCGAGTTCGACGATTGCGTCCGCGTCGCGAACGCCACGGGCCGGAGCGTCAAGGAGATCCAGGCCGCCGCGACGAAAGCGTGGCTCGACACCCGCCGATGAATCCCTTTTACATCACGACGCCCATCTACTACATCAACGCCCAGCCGCACATCGGGCATGCCTATACGACGATGGTCGCCGACGCCATCGCACGATCGCGACGGCTGCTCGGCGATGACGTGTTCTTTCTCACGGGGACGGACGAACACGGTCAGAAGGTGGAACGGGCGGCACAGAAAGCTGGACTGAAGACTGAAGTCTTCGCGGAGCAGATGGCGGCCAGCTTTCGACACATGTGTCGAGACTTGAACATTTCGAACAACGATTTCATCCGGACAACCGAGCCCCGCCATCATCGGGCATCGCAGGAGCTCTGGCGCCGCGTCGCAGCCAACGGCGATATCTACAAGGGTGACTACGAAGGCTGGTACTGCACCGTCGACGAGATCTTCGTGCCCGAGACGCAGCTGGTTGACGGCAAATGTCCGACCTGCGGTAACAA
>Ga0114129_10008013_pt1 | contig 15042 bp, 17 predicted proteins | sample RhiMetdeltSRZDD1_FD_80071 | JGI IMG/M metagenome (GOLD analysis project Ga0114129, IMG submission 80071) | Populus rhizosphere microbial communities from Tennessee, USA - Rhizosphere MetaG P. deltoides SRZDD1 (version 2) (version 2) | ecosystem: Host-associated > Plants > Roots > Rhizosphere >...
GACCTCTTCACGCTCGATGTGCAACAGATTCCATCGGGGACGGGCAGCGGCTTCGTCTGGGACCGTGAGGGCCACGTAGTGACGAACTTTCACGTGATCCAGCAAGGCGATGCATTCTCGGTGACGCTCGCGGACCAGTCCGAATGGGATGCGCGCGTGGTCGGCACCGCCCCAGAAAAAGATCTCGCGGTTCTGAAGATCCGCGCGCCGCGCGAACGCCTCACGCCGCTCGTGACGGGCATCTCGCGCACGCTGCTCGTGGGTCAACATGTCTACGCCGTCGGAAATCCGTTCGGGCTCGATCACTCGTTGACGACAGGCGTCGTGAGTGCGCTCGGTCGCGAGCTCCGCTCGCCGAGCGGGCGGCGCATCCGCGACGTCATCCAGACGGACGCCGCGATCAATCCCGGAAATTCCGGCGGTCCGTTGCTCGACTCGGGCGGTCGGCTCATCGGCGTGAGCACGGCGATCTTCAGCCCCAGCGGCGCGTCGGCGGGCATTGGATTCGCCGTCCCGGTCGACGCTGTGACGCGGCTCGTGCCGCAGCTCATCGCCCGCGGCCGCGCGATCCAGGGCGGGATCGGCGCGACGTTCATCCCTGAACGCTTCAACGCCGCCATCGGCGTCAAGGAGGGTGTCGCCATCGCCGACGTCCAGTCCGACGGGCCGGCGGCCAAGGCGGGGCTCACTGGCGCGCAGCTCACGCGCTCGCGTCGGGTGGTGCTGGGCGATCGCATCGTCGCGGTCGACGGCAAGCCCGTTCGCTCCGAGGACGATGTGCGCGACGTCTTCGAGACAGCCGGTGTGGGTGCGACCGTCACGCTGACCGTGATACACCAGACGGCACGGCGGGACGTCCGCGTCCCGCTTACACAGGACTAGCTCGTGCAGCACGAGGAGGACCGCCATGCAGGCCGTCAAGGATTCGAGCGCGCTCTACGAAGTCGAGCGTCGCGCGCGGCACGCCGAGCGCCCGGGCTTTCGCATCAGCGAGCTGCAGATCTCACCGACGCAGCAGGTGCCGTGGCACTTTCACACCAACATCCAGGACACGTTCTACGTGCTCGAGGGTGAGCTGCGCATCTTCCTGCGCGATCCCAAGGAAGACGTCCGGCTGCGCCCCGGGCAGACGTACGCCGTGCGGCCGGGCCGGGCGCATCTCGTCACCAATGCGGGCCCGACGTCGGCGACGTTCCTGGTGTTGCAGGGGATCGGGGAGTACGACTACGTTCCGCTGACCTGAGCGGTCAGCGGAGATCGCGGAAGAACGCGCGGACGTCCTCGGCGAGCGCCTCGGGCGCCTCGAGCGCGGCGAAGTGGCCGCCGCGCTTCATCTCGGTCCACCGCCTGAGGTTCGTGTACACGCGCGACACCAACGCGCGCGGCGGATGCAGGATTTCCTTGGGAAAGCTCGCATAGGCGGTCGGCGCGGTGACCGGCCGCTGGGTCGTGATCGGCCACGGTGAATGGTTGCGCGCGTAGTAGGGCCAGAACGACGAGTTGATGGCGCCGGTCACCCAGTAGAGCATCACGTTCGTCAGAATCGTGTCGCGGTCGATCACGCTCTCGACGTCCCCGCCGCAATCGCTCCAGGCCCGAAACTTCTCCACAATCCACGCGGCGAGTCCGATCGGCGAATCGGTGAGTCCGTACGCGAGCGTCTGCGGCTTGGTCCCCTGGATGGCTTGATATCCCGTCTCCTCGCGCAGCCAGTGGTCGAGCTCATCCAGATATGCGCGCTCGTCCGGCGCTAGCGTCGCGGATGCCGCACCGCGGTCGCGCGGCACGGCCAGCAGATTGACGTGGATGCCGGTGACCTTGTCCGCATGCGCGGCGCCGAGGTACGACGTCACGAACGCGCCCCAGTCGCCGCCCTGAGCGGCGAAGCGGTCGTAACCGAGCACGTCGGTCATCAGCGTCGCAAACAGGTCGGCCATCTGCGGCACGCTGAAGCGGGTCTGGTTCGGCCGAAACGAGAACGTATAACCGGGAAGCGACGGCGCGACGACGGTGAACGCGTCGGCCGGATTACCGCCGAAGCGCGCCGGATCGGTCAGCATCGGGATCAGCCGTCGAAATTCCACGATCGACCCCGGCCAGCCGTGCGAAAGCAGCAGCGGCATCGGACGTGGACCGACGCCAGGCTCGTGGATGAAATGCAGGTCGATGCCGCCGAGCGGCGTGGTGAACTGCCGACAGCGATTGAGCTCGGCCTCCTGCGCGCGCCAGTCATAGCGGTCGCGCCAATACGCGACGAGCGATTTCATGTACGTCAGGTCGGTACCGTAGCGCCACGGCTCGTCGACGATCTCGTCTGGCCAGCGCACTCGGTCCAGGCGCGCGCGCAGATCATCGAGCACCGCATCGGGAACACGAATGGTGAACGGACGAGGAGCGGTCACGAGCGAATTATAGACGTGGGGGACCGAAATCGTCCCCCACGTCGACAACCGCTATCTGGACGCTGTACAGGTGCCGAAGTTCGTTCCAGCCGCCGTGGCGTAAGTGCCCTGACACCACGGGGTGAGGACGGCCGCCGGCAGCGCGGCGGGCGCCACGACGATCACGGGCGCGGGACCGAGCACGACCTCCGAGTTCACCTGGCGTGCGAGGGCGAGGTGCTCGCGCAGCATCGGCAGCGATCGCGCCGCCCACGCCTTGATGTCCGGATCGGCCGACACCTCCGCCGCCCGCTCGAACAGGGCGATGTCCTCGTTGTGGTCCCGGAGCATTTCCGACATGTATGCGCGGTCGAAGTCGGCGCCGGTGAGCGCGTTCAGCCGATCGCGCATCGCCTGCTGCGAGGGCTCGAGGCCGGGCCGCAGCGCCAGGCCTTTGCTCTGCGCGAGGGCGGCGAGCTCCGCGTTGCTGCGGCCGTGATCGAGCACCATGCGCTCGCCGAAGGAGCGGACGGACGGACGAGCAGCACGCATGGTGGCGATGCGTCCGAGCTCGACCTCGGCGACGCCACCCGTGGCGGCCTTGGCGATGAAGTCACGATCCGCATTGTTCACGATCTGGATTTGGGCCGCCGCCGGGCCGCTCACGGCGAGCAGCGCAACGGTGACAAGACTGATGACAGTCAGCGTTCTCATGAGACTCCTCCTCCTGGGGACACCCCGAAGGCCGCCGCAAGACGAGTGCCACCGAGGTGCGGTACAGTGGCGCCGGGCCTTTCCGCCCGAAGGAGACGAGCGTGCGAGAGAACCGGCTCAAGAGCATCTGGCAGCGCGGCGAAACCGTCGTCAACGGCTGGCTGTCCATTCCCACGGCGTTCACGGCGGAAGTGATGGCGCATCAAGGCTTCGATTCTCTGACCGTCGACATGCAACATGGCGTGGTCGACTACCAGGCGGCGGTCTCGATGTTTCAGGGGATTTCGACGACGGGCGTGGTCCCGCTCGCGCGCGTGCCGTGGAACGACCCTGCGTACCTGATGAAGATCCTCGATGCCGGCGCCTACGGCGTCATCTGCCCGATGATCAATACGCGGGCGCAGGCGGAGGCGCTGGTCGCCGCGTGCAAGTACCCGCCGCGCGGCTATCGGTCGTTCGGACCGGTGCGCGCGTCGATCTACGCTGGCAGCGACTATGTCGAGCACGCCAACGACGACATCGTCATCATGCCGATGATCGAAACGGCGGAAGCGCTGAAGAACCTCGATGCGATTCTGTCCACGCCGGGCATCGACGCGGTGTACGTCGGCCCGTCTGATCTGAGCCTGGCGCTCGGCTGCAAGCCACGCCTCGATCAGACCGACGCGCCGGTCGTCGAGGCGCAGCAGCAGATCGTCGACGCGTGCAAGCGCCACGGCGTGGTCGCCGGCATTCACAACGCGACGGCCGCGTACTCGCTGAAGATGATGGCCGCCGGCTATCGCTTCGTCACGCTCGCCAGTGACTCCCGCCATCTCGCCATGAAGGCGGCCGAAGAAGTCTCGGCGGTACGCAAGGGTGCGCCGGGTGGTGTCGTGCCGGCCTATTAAGTGGACGGCCTGCTTGCGCGAGCGCGGGCGCATCTCGACGGGTTCGAGCGGCGCGCGCTGCCGGCCGATGGGCGCCGCCCCGCGGCGGTCGCCGTCGTGCTGCTGGGTGATGATCGCGGGCGCGCGTGTTTTCTGCTCACGCGCCGTGCCGCCGGCCTGCGCCAGCACGCGAGGCAATGGGCGCTGCCGGGCGGCCGGCTGGAGCCCGGCGAGTCGGCGCTCGACGCCGCACGCCGCGAGCTGTCCGAGGAGGTCGGACTCGCTCTCGGTCCGGAAGCGGCGCTCGGTCTGCTGGACGACTATCCGACCCGTTCGGGCTTTTTGATCACGCCAGTGGTGTTCTGGGGCGGGCTCGATCCGGTGCTGGCGCCGAATCCGGATGAAGTCGCCTCGGTGCATCGCGTTCCGCTCGACGACCTGGATCATCCCGACGTGCCGCGCCTCGTGACGATTCCCGAGAGCGACCGGCCCGTCATTCAAGTCCCGTTGCTGTCGACGCTCGTGCACGCGCCGACGGCGGCCGTCGTCTATCAACTGCGCGAGGTCGTGATGCACGGCCGACCGACGCGTGTCGACCACTTCGAGCAGCCCGTGTGGGCGTGGGGGTAACGGAGATGTTCACGCTGATCGATCAGGATCGCACGCACGACGTGGCGGCGCGGGTGGAAGGTGGCCGGCTATTGCTGTCCGCCGAGGCGCTGCGCGACGCGCTCGGCTGGGAGCTGCACGAGGGGACGCTCTGCAACGACGCGATGTGCGTGCCGCTGCCCGCCGGCTCGCGGCTCGGCGACGGCGGTGTCTTCGACCTCGCCGAGGTGGCAGCGACGCTTGGTCGACCACTCGCACTCGACGTCGATGCGGGCGCCGCGTTCCTCGGCGTGTCGGCCGGCGAGCGCGCGCAGACGCTCGGCAGCCTCATGGCGCCGGACTTCACGCTGCCCGATCTCGCCGGGCGCTCGCACACGCTGTCGTCCTTTCGCGGCAAGAAAGTTTTCATGGTCGCGTGGGCCTCGTGGTGAGGCTGCAGGCTCGACCTGCCCGTGTGGCAGGCGCTCTACGAGGAGCTGCGCGGACGTAACTTCGTCGTGCTCGCGATCGCGCTGGACAAGAGCGCGGAGGACGCGAGGCCGTGGATCGAAAAAGCGGCGCCGACGTATCCGGTGCTGATCGATACCCAGCACGCGGTCGCCGACCTCTACAACATCGTCAACGTCCCGACTGCGCTGTGGATCGACGAGCGCGGCCGCATCGTGAGGCCCAACGACGTGGTGTTCGGCACCGACACGTTCAAGCACATCACGCAGCTGGAGTCGGCCCGGCCGCTCGCCGCCGTCCGCGCGTGGGCGCGCGGTGAGACCGCCGGTTTCACCGCGGAGGAAGCACGCGCGCTACAGACGCTGCCGACCGAGCAGGCCCAGCAGGCCCGCGCGGAGTTCGGCCTGGCCGAGTGGCTCGCGCGCCAGGGCCGCGCGGAGGCCGCCGAGCGTCACTTCGTTCGCGCCGGCGAGCTTGCGCCGCACGACTTCACGATCCGGCGCGGCTCGATGCCGATCCGCGGCATCGACCCAATGGGTCCACAATTCCGCGAGATGATCCAGGCGTGGGCCGCCAGCGGCCACTCGTATTACCTTCCGCTGCCGGACACCCGTGGCTAAGACGGTCCTCCTCGTCTGCCAGGCCAACACGTGTCGGAGCGTGATGGCCCAGGCACTGCTCGAGAAGATGCTCGTCGACCGCGGGCTCGAGAGCCGCATTCACGTCAGGTCCGGTGGAATCGGGGCGCATGCGCGTGACGGCATGATCCCCTCGCTCGACGCGCGTCTCGTGCTGCGTGAGGAGGGGATTCGGCTCGAGGAGGACACGATCCTCTCCACCGATCTCAACGCGCACGGCGAGCTTCTCACGGGCGCCGACCTCATTCTGACGATGACCGAGGATCAAAAGCGTGTCGTGCGCGAGCGCCTGAACGGTGCGGGATCCACCGTCTACACGCTCGGAGAGTTCGCCGGCGACGACGGCGACATCCGCGACCCTGTCGGCCAGGACGAGGCGCGGTACCGCGCCACGCGCGACGAGATCAAGCGGCGGCTCGAGGGAGCATTGGAACGGCTGCTGCGGCTTCTCGGCTGATTCGTCGGCGCGCGTTCCTCGCCGGGCTGGGCGCCGGGCTTACAGCGTGCCCGCGCGCCCTCGCTGGCACGCCGCCGCGCGTCGGCGTGCTCACCGACGCGATCCCGCTCGCCGCGATCTTGCAGCAGGGGCTCACCGATGCCGGCTGGGAGGCCGGCGAGGACGTCAACGTGGTGCGCGTAGGCTCCGCCGCCGACGGTTGGCGCTCGGCCGCACAGAGCCTTGCGGCGTCGCGCGTCAGCGTGATCGTCGCCGGCGATCACGCGGCAATGGTGTCGGCGCGCGACGCGACGACAGCGATTCCGATCGTCGCGATCGACTTCGAGCGCGACCCCGTCGCGGGCGGCTTCGTGCGGACTCTCGCGCGGCCGGGAGGCAACGTCACCGGGTTCTTCTGTGACTTCGGCGATGCCATGGCCCAGGTGGCCCGCGCGCTCCGCGACGCCGTACCCGACCGCCCGATCATCGCGTTGACCGACGGCGATGCGACCGATGCGCAAGTGCGCGCCCTGCGCAACATTCGCGAGAAGCTCGGCGTCGGCGTGGAGACTGTCGACCTTGGCTTCGGGTCGCCCGCCACGGTGATCGATCGCATCGCGGCCTCGCGCGGCGTTCTGCTCGTGCTCGCATCAACGCGCCTGCAAGCGGACGCCGCCCTGCTGGCCAAGCGCGCGATGCTGCGCAAGCTGCCGTCGGGCGGTGCCTTCGTCCGCTATGCGCAGGCGGGCGGTTTACTGGCGCGAGGGCCAAGCCTGGCCGATGCGTTTCGTCGCGCCGCCGCAACCGTGGCTCGCCTGTTGCGGGGCGCTCACGCGGCGGAGATCGCCGTCGAGACCCCGCCGCGCTTCGAGCTGGTCGTCAACGCCAAGACTGCGGCCGTGCTCGATATGGCGTTGCCGCCAAACCTGCTGTCGAACGCCGATCACATTATTCGCTGAGGTCCGGCTCGGCGAGCACGCCGTAGTGATCGGAGGGCCAGAGGGTCGAGCCGTCAGGACGGTGGGTCGGCGTGTCGAGAACGATGTGGCTCTCGCGGACGTGCGGCGCGGGCGAGCCGTTCGGCACCACAAAGATGTAATCCACGCGCCGGCGCACGGTCGCCGCCGGTCCATCGGGCTGCTGCCACACCGTCGCGCCGGGAGCCTCCGGCTGCGCCGAGCGGAACGCGTCGATGAACCCGTGCGCCCGGCCGAGTTCGACCATCCAGTCGGCGGTGTCGATGGCGTTGAAGTCACCCATCACCACCGCCGGCAGCACGCCCCGGTGCGCGCTCACGATCTCGGCGACGCGACGGACCTGGCACGCATCGTGACCGGTGTGCGTGGAGAACACCTCGAGCGGCCCGCGCGGCGTCTGCACCGTCGCGTGCAACAGCACGCGCGGCTCGTAAAAGCGCCGACAGCGTGGCAGGTCGATGATCTCGGTCGTGGTGATCGGGAACCGGCTGAGCACCGCCGGCCCCTCCTCGAAATTGATCCCCCACACGATCAGCCCATCGAGCCACCCGAGGCCCGAAACCCGGCGCGTCGCCGACGCATGCGCCCAGTGCAAGCCGAGGGCGGTTCCGAGCCGCGCCGCGATATTGCCACGGCCGCGCGCAATCGAGGCTTCTTGCAGACCGACGATGTCGGGGGCCAGCGATCGCAGCTCACGCGTCACCATCGCGAGGCGTTCCTCGAGATGCTCGCCCGTCCCGCGCCAGCCCGAGGACGGTCCACCGTGCAGCAGATTGAAGGTGACGACGCGCAACACGGCCGACGGCTCGTCCGCGGCGGTTTCGCCGGGAAGAGCAACCAACAGGAGCGCGGCGACTAGGACAGCGGGTAACGAAATGGCGCCCACCCGATCCCCTGGATGGGCGAAGGCGTGTAGGCTTTCGCCGTCTTCGCCACGGGTCTCGGAGTGGCCTTCGCCGCTTTCGTCTTTGTGGGCTTCTTCGTGCGTGCTCGCTTTTTCATGGCGCGCAATTTACAGTAAGCCTCACATGCCGGTCAAACGAGCGCGGCTCTCCAAGCGCGTCGCGAAACTGTTCGGCAGCGAGCGCGTGTGTCGCGTGGCGACCGTGGGCGAGGCCGGCACGCCGCATCTGGTACCGGTGTGCCATGCCGTGGTCGGAGACCGCGTGTACTTTGCTTCGGGTACCGACGGCCGCAAGATTCTCAACCTCCAGCAGAACCCCCGTCTCGCCATGACCGTCGATCTCTATGCCGAGGACTGGTCCCAGCTCAAGGGCGTGACGGTGCAGGGCAGCGCCAAGCTCGTGCGCCGCGGCCCGGCGTTCACCCGGGCGCGCAAGCGGTTGTACGCGAAGTATGCGCAGTATTCGCGCGAGGCGGCCATCTCGGCGTCCGACTCCGTCATCGTCGAAGTCACGCCGACACACGTCTTCAGCTGGGGTCTGGACTGAGCGTTCCGCCTCGCGACGTGCGTCGCTGGCAGCCGCCGCCGGCGGCGCGCCGCCCCGTGCGTCGAGCCCTCCGTTGGTACGAGCGGCCGATCGAGTGGTGGGGCCGGCACCCATGGGTCCCCGCGTGGATCACGGTTGCGCTTACGCCCGTCGTCTTGTTCTGTCTGCGGCTCATCGATGAGAGCGACGTCGCCGATCTCGTGCAGCCGCCGATCCTCGCGTTGACGGTCGTCGTGCTCCTCGTCACCATTGCGGTGGCGGCTCGCAGCAGCGCCGCGCACTCGCTGTCGCGCGCGGTCGTCGGCGGCGGCGGCGCGCTGCTCGGCGCGGCCTTGCTCGTGCTGCCGATGACGCAGATCATCGGCCACCGGCCGTGTCCCGACAGACTGGGCCTGGACCGCGGGCTGCACGTCGCCACGCAAACGCTCGATGCGTGGCGGCGCGGCGGGCTGCCGCCCGATGACGTGTGGGCCAGCACCGCCGTGGCCGATGGATGGCGACAGCGCGTACGCGATGTGGCGCTGCTCGACTTCAAGCTGGATGACTCGGGCTGCTGGGAGCGCCTGGCGCCGGTCACGACGAACAAGACGTGGCACGAGTACCGCGTGACCGTGCGCCGCGGGGACGGTGAGCGCTTTTCGAAGGTCGTGACCGTGCACACCCGGGCCGCGCGCGACGGCTGGAAAATCGTGGGAATCGAGGGCCCGTGATTACCGACCGAGCCGGCGCAGCGGCGCGCCGGTGAGGCGCGTGAGGATCCACTCACGGCGCAGTCGCGCGCCGAGCCGCCGATAGAATCGGATCGAGGGCGCGTTCCAGTCGAGCACGGCCCACTCCATCCGTCCGCAGCCGCGCCGCACTGCGATGCGTGCGAGCGCCCGGAGCAGCGCCCGGCCCGCGCCGAGGCCCCGCGCGTCTGGTGTCACGAACAGATCCTCGAGATAAAGCGTCGGCCGGCCGAGGAATGTCGAGAACGTGAAAAAGTAAAGCGCCAGGCCGATGGGACGCCCGTCGCGACGGCAGATGAGCGTCTCGAAGAACGGACGGCGGCCGAAGCCGTGCCGCCGGATGTCGGCCGGAGCGATCATGCACTCATGCTCGAGCCGCTCGTAGCGCGCGAGTCCGCGGATCAGCTCGCAGATCGCGGGCGCGTCGCGCGGCGTGCCGCGCCGGATCGTGAGGCGGCCGCGACGCCGCCGGGCTCGGGCCACGTCAGGCCCCGGCCATCTGCACGAGCAACTCGGTGTACGCGCGAGCGCCTTCGCGCACGTTGTCGAGCGAGATGCGCTCGTCGTTGCCGTGCACGCGCCTCCATTCCTCGTCGTCGAGGATGAACGGGCTCCAGCCGTAGGCCTGCAGGCCCATGCGCCGGAAGACCCAGCTGTCGGTGAAGGCCACGAGGATTTCCGGTGCGACGACGACGCCCGGCGCGCGACGCGCCAGCGTATCGGCGAGCGCCTTGTACATCTCCGTGTCGGGTGGCGAGAGATTCGGCACCTTCGGCTCGCGCGCGAACTCGACGCGCACGTGATCGTCGTCGACGGCGCGGGTGACCCAGTCGCGCAGCTCCTCCGGATCGTCGCCGGCGAGCATGCGACAGTCGATGTCGGCGACTGCCTCCGGCGGGATCACGTTGAGCTTCTGACTGGCGCGGAGCATGTTGACGGCGAATGTCGTCCGAACCATCGCGGCCCAGTCCCGACGTGCGAGGAAGCGCGCGCGAAACGCCGGGTCGCGCAATGAGGCCCCGAGGTCGTCGAAGCCGCGCGCTTCGTCGGCCGGCAACACGCGGGCGAGCGCACGGAAGTATTCCTGCACCTCGGGCAGCACGCGCGCCGGCCGCTCCGTCTCGAGCAGGCGCGCCAGCGCCCGGATCAGCCGATGGGGCGCGGTGTCGGGCCACGGCATCGAGCCGTGCCCCGGGCTGTCGCGGGCGATCAGCGTGAGCGGCAGGCCGGTCTTCTCCGAGATGATGATGTGCGCGAACGGGGCGCGCTTGTGCGGCCCGATCTCGATTCCGCCCAGCTCGGACAGCGCGTACTCGGCCCCGGCCAGCCACTCGGGGTGCCGCGCCGCGATGAATTGGGCGCCGAACGCGCTGCCGGCTTCCTCGTCGGCGGTGGCGAGAAAGATGAGATCGCGCTTGAGCCGCGCGCCCGCGCGCCGCAGCGCGAGCACCGCGGCGAGCTGGAGGATGCCGGTGGACTTCATGTCGATCGCGCCGCGTCCATAGACGAAGCCGTCCCTGATCTCGCCGCCGAAGGGATCGATGGTCCAGAATCGCCGGTCGGCGTACACGACGTCGATGTGGTGGTGCAGGACGATCGCGCCGAGCGAGCCGTCACCCCGCACGCGGGCGACGAGGTTGGCGCGGCCGGGCCCAGACTCCACCGTCTGACTGTCGATTCCGGCACGCGCCAGAGTGTCGGCCAGGAAGCGCGCGCCGGCCGCCTCGTTGCCCGGCGGGTTCGTCGTGTCGATTGCGAGATATGCGCGGAGGAGCTCGATGGCCTCCTCGCCGACGGCGTGCCAGTCGAACGCGGGGGAGGGCACTGCCTTACCCGGCGCGGGAGGAACGCCGCGGCGACGGCTCGCCGATGTGCACGTGCGCGCCCGTCGACTCGCCGGCGACCGGGCCGCGGAAGCCGAGGAACGATACACCCTGCGCGCGCAACCACGCGATCAGCGCCTGGCCCTCAGTGCTGTCGGGATGCACCGCCACGTCGAGCGCGTTGCGGTGGTCGAAGCCGAGACGGTCGTGCACCGCCGTCTGGCCGAGCGCGCTCACCGGCAGCGCGCGGTGGAATCGGTCGCTGAAGAAGCGCTCCAGGCTCGGCAGCGACCAGGCCCGAGGCCCGTGAAAGCGCAACAGCGTGGGCGTCACGGTCAGAACCCCGGGCCGGGCCGGAGGCAACGAGGCGAGCACGGCCGCGGCCTCGGCCTCCGCCACCATTCGCTCCGCCTCCGCCATCTCGGCGCGGGTCGCCGCCAGCGCCGCCTCGGCGGTCGCGAGCGCCTGTTGGGCCATGTCCACTTCGCGGCGCGCGACGAGGCCCTCCTCGACGAGCTGCTGCCGGGTCGCCAGCGTCTCGCGCGCCTTGGCCACCGCGGCCTCGCGGAACGGCAGGAGGTTCACGAGGCTGATCCGGTACTCGCGCGCCGCCTCGGCCAGCTCGGGAGGGATCGACGCGGGTGTCGCCCGCAGGGGGGCCAGGGCCAGCCCTACGAGCACCAACGCGCACGCGATCCGCCAACGGCTCATCGAGGGGTCATAGTACAGCCGCTGTCACTTGACGTCCGGGCGCAGCGGCCCGCAGAGTGGCGAGGTGACGCAGCTCGTGCTGCCGGACGACGTCGTCTTCACCTGCCAGCAGTCCGGCGCCTGCTGCCGCAACGACTGGCTCATCGGCGTCGAAGATTCGGCCCGTGCGCGCCTCGAGGCGGTCGACTGGACCCGCCTGTCACCTCCGCTGCCGCCCGGACCGAAGTTCCGTCCGCTGCCGTTCGCGCTGGCGGGCGGCGAGCGCGCGACGTTCGCGCGCCGCCCCGACGGTGCTTGCGTCTTTCTCGAGCCCGACGAGCGATGTGGGATCCACACGCGTCTGGGCGCGCGCGGCAAGCCGCAGGTCTGCCGTGAGTTTCCGTACTCGTTCGTCGACACACCCGACGGTGTTGCGGTCGGCGTGTCGTTCGCGTGCACGGCGGTCCGCGCGCATCATGGGCATTCGCTCTCGGAGCAGCAGGCGGAGATCCGCGAAGTGCTCGCCGGCAGCACGCGCGTGCGGCGGCTGCCCGACCCGCTCGCGCTGTACTCGTCCGTCGACATCACGTGGGCACAGTATCGGCCGATCGAGGCCGCTCTGCTCGCGCTGCTCGGTCACTCCGAGTGCACGTTGCCGACCGCACTGCTGGCCGGCAGCGTGCTCATCAGTCTCTGCGTCGGACTCTCACAGGTCGAGGCGCGAGCGCGGCGTGAGGGCCGCGCGCCGACGGAAACGCTCGTCGGTGGGCTCGCCCAGCTCGAGGCTGACCGCTATCGCCGCGTGATCGAGGTCGCGACGCAGGCGCGGTACCCGCGGCGGCCGCGACTGACGCCGCTGGCGCCGCTCTATACGTGGCTCGAGTTCTCGCGCCGACATCCGTCGCGATTGGGGCTGGTGTGGGCGCTCTATCGGAACTTCTTTCGCTTCCGCCGCGGGCGTGGGCGCCTGCGCGACTGGATCACGGGCGGCGCGCCGTTCGACATCGCCTCCGTGCAGGCCGTCGTGTTCGACGCGGCCGCGCCGGAGATCGGCGCATTCCTGCGCGAGTACTGGCGCCACGTCATCTTCCGCAAGACGCTGACGCCGTTGCACGGCGTGTTCCGCGGCTACCAGACGATGCTCGCGCTCTACGCCTTCACGAAGTGGGCGGCCAAGCTGCAGGCGCTCCGCGGCGGCCGCACGGCGGTGACGATCGGCGATGTGAAGGAAGCGGTACGCCTGATCGAGCAACGATTCGTGTTGCACGCACGCTTCGCCGACGTCTTCACGCTGAGCCCTGCGCTGACGGTGATGGCGGACCGGCTCTTTCAGGATCCCGCCTTCGTCCGGGGCGCTGTCTTAGAGCCGGAACACCCCTAAAGGCCCCGATTCCTGCAAATTTCTTGACGGCGCTCGCGGCCACGCCGTAGGGTGGTTGAGTCCCCTGTTGTCCGCGCCCGGGGCCGGCCCGGTGGGTCCTCAGACGGAGCGATACATGGCAAGGCTCGACGCCTTCTTCAAGCTCATGTTCGACTCGGGCGCCTCCGACCTGCACATCACCTCGGCGCAGCCGCCGATCCTGCGCGTGCACGGTGAGCTTGAGCGCGTCAAGTACGATCCGCTGGACGACGAGACGCTGCGCGCGATGCTCTACGAGATCGCCCCGGAGCAGGTCATCAAGAAGTTCGAAGAAACCGGCGACGTCGACTTCGGATACGAGATCCCGGGTGTGGCGCGGTTCCGCGCGAACTACTTCATGCAGAAGTATGGGTGCGGCGCGGTGTTCCGCCAGATTCCCACGCGCGTGTTGACCGCCGACGAGCTCGGGCTGCCGCCCATCCTCAAGAAGTGCGCGATGCTGCCGAAGGGCCTCGTGCTCGCCACGGGCCCCACCGGCTCGGGCAAGTCGACGACGCTCGCCGCGATCGTCGACCACGCGAACAAGAATCGCAAGGACCACATCGTCACCATCGAGGACCCGATCGAATTCGTGCACCAGAGCCAGGGCTGCCTCGTGAACCACCGCGAAGTGGGCTCGCACACCCGGTCGTTCTCGGCGGCGCTGCGCGGCGCGCTGCGCGAAGACCCGGACATCATCCTCGTCGGCGAAATGCGGGATCTCGAAACGATCCGTCTGGCCCTCGAGGCGGCCAACACCGGTCACCTCGTGCTCGGCACGCTGCACACGACGAACGCCGCCAAGACGATCGACCGCATCATCGAGGTCTTTCCCGCCGAAGAGCAGGCGCAGGTGCGGAACGGTCTGTCGACGGGCCTCAAGCTGGTGGTGGCGCAGAACCTCTTCCGCCGCATCGACAAGAAGGGGCGCTGCGCGGCGCTCGAGATCCTCGTGTGCACGGCCGCCGTCGGCAACCTGATCCGCGAGGGCAAAACCGTGCAGATTCCCTCGGCGATCCAGACGGGCAAGCAGTTCGGCATGCAAACGCTCGACGACGCCATCATGGCGGTGCTGCAGAAAGGCTGGATCAGCGCGGAAGAGGCGTACGACAAGGGCATCGACAAGTCGAAGTTCCGGTCCTTCCTCAAGACGCCGCCGGACGAGCTGAACCAGCCCTAGGGAGCGGTCATGCGCAAATCCGAGATCGACGACCTGCTCAGTTTGATGCTGGAGTCGTACGACAATGTCTCGGACCTGAACATCACGTGTGAGCGCCCGTTGCAGGTCGAGGCCGCCGGCGAGCTGGTTCCCGTGCCGGTCGAGCCGACGATCGACAGCCTGACGCCATTTCAGACCGAGATCTTTGCGCTCAACCTGGTCAACAACGACCGACGGCTCACTGAGCATCTGATCCGGCAGGGGTCGTGCGACTCGTCGTATTCGCTTCCCGGCAAGGCGCGGTTCCGCGTCAACATCTTCTCGCAGCGGGGCAACTTCTCCGTCGTGCTCAGAAAGCTCGAGACGAAGATCCCCACGATCGAAGAACTGAAGCTGCCCGAGGCGTTCAAGAAGATGCCGGCCGAGAAGAACGGCCTCATCCTCCTGACCGGCGCCACCGGCTCGGGTAAGACGACGTCGCTGGCCGCCCTGCTGAACGAGATCAACGCGACGAAGTCGGTGCACGTGGTCACGCTCGAAGATCCCGTCGAATACGTCCACCCCAACCGCAAGGCGACGTTCAACCAGCGCGAGCTGGGGCTGGACTACGACTCGTTTGCGAGCGGCCTGCGCGCGGCGCTGCGCCAGGCGCCCAAGATCATCCTGGTCGGTGAGATGCGCGATCGCGAGACGGCCGAGCTCGCGCTCAAGGCCTCGGAAA
>Ga0114129_10008014_pt1 | contig 15041 bp, 18 predicted proteins | sample RhiMetdeltSRZDD1_FD_80071 | JGI IMG/M metagenome (GOLD analysis project Ga0114129, IMG submission 80071) | Populus rhizosphere microbial communities from Tennessee, USA - Rhizosphere MetaG P. deltoides SRZDD1 (version 2) (version 2) | ecosystem: Host-associated > Plants > Roots > Rhizosphere >...
CACGACAGCCGGACGGCTGTGCAAAGTCCTCGTCGGAGAGATCGGCCACCACGGCGCGCAACGAGGTCCAGGAGCGTGAGAAGTCAGTTATCTGTTGCATAGTTGGCAGCACCGGGCGTCGTCGTCGTTCAGCTTGTGGAGGTAGACCGCGTGCCGCAGGCACTTGGCACGATCGGAGCGTAATCCGACCGTCGACCACGGAGCAGTAAAGGGTCCTTGAGGGCAAGCGGAAATAGGAAACCGCTCAAGGAGTTCGCGAAACTCGGCGAGGCACGACAGCAGACGGTCTGGGGTCGGCTCATAGTCGAGGACGTCCCAGCGGTGGCCCGCCATCGAGGTGTCAACGATCCGCAGCAGAAACTCCTTGTGCTCGGCGAACCGATCGGACGCCCACCCGAGTTCTGATACATCGAATCCCACAATGCCCAGGCCAACGATGGACTGATCGCGCTCGGCGAGCGAGACGATGGTCGCGACTTCCGCGTCGGTGCGGGCCAGATCGGATCCGCTCAGGAGCAACACGTCCAAGAAGACTGAGGTCAGGCCATTGCTCATCATCACCTCGGTCGCGGCGGGGTCATGATCGGGGCTGATGATGTTGCCTACGACCACATCCAACACAATTGCGGTAGTCACACGAATCAAGGGGAGTGCGCAGCGGCGGACGCGAGCAGCAGGTCGGCCAGTTTGATGCTTGCCGGCCCCATCTGGGCTTGTTCAGCCGAGGCGAGGTAGATCGTCCACACCACCGCCGGCCGCACCTCCACTGCACGCAGGTCGGGAAAACGGCGTGCTTCGCTGGCCGGCATGAAAATGGTGCCGAGACCGTGGCGTACCAATCCGGCCGCCACCGAGTATTCGAGAGGCACTTCATACGGTGTGCGCGCGGTTAGGCCCGCCGCCGCGAAGGCATCCTCGACCAAGCGGCGCAATCCGAAGTCGGCAGGGAAACCAATCAGATCCTCGTCCGCGAGTTCAGGGATAGCGACACAATCCCGCTGCGCCAGGTGGTGGTCGGGCAGGCAGACAAACACCATCGGCTCTTGTGCCAGTAGCTGCATCTCTATCCGCGCTGGGAAACGGTCCGGTGCCGACACCAATGCCAGATCGAGCGACCCGTCGGCGATCGACGACAGATACGTCATGGATCCAGTCTGGCTCTGCCGCAGTTTTATTCGGACATGCGGGTAGTTCCGGTGGAACTCGCCCAGTATCTTCGGAACATCCAGCGTGCCGGACGAGACAAGGGATCCGAGCTCCACGGTTCCAGTCAGCTCACCGCGGTAGTCACTCATCGAATCCTTGGCCAGCCGAGCAGTCTGGATCACGCGGCGGGCGTGCCCGCGAAACAACTCACCGGCCGGTGTGATCTTGATCTGCTGCTTGGATCGGTCGAACAGTTCGACCCCAAGTTCCTTCTCCAGCTTGCCCACCGAGGTCGACAGGGCGGATTGGACGACGTGCACACGCTGAGCGGCTCGCGAGAAGTTCATCTCGCTAGCCACGGCGATGAAGTACTCAAGCTGGCGTAATTCCATCCCCACTCCTATCAATTCTGTAGATGGATCTGATCAAAAGCATTCGTTGGACTTGATGGTATCCGGCTGCTGTGCTGGAAGGGAAAGTTCGCAACCCGACAGTGAAGAAAGCAGGAAAACAACGATGAAATCCATCGGATTCGCCACCCTCATCAGCGGGGGTTTGGCCGCGGCCGTCCTTGGCTTTGCTGCCCCCGCTCAAGCCGTCACTCCCTGCGATGGGCTGCGCGTGCTTGATCTCGTGGCCGAGACTAGAACCGGCATCGACCATCTCGATTGGCTCGATGACATCAAGCCGAAGGCGAAGGTCCCGATGGTCGACACGAGCGTGCGGCAAAGCCGCTGACCCGTAACGACTGCGAACAACTATGAAGGACTGACATGCTGGCTGCAGGGAACACCAAGATCACGGATCTGTTGAGCGTCACCCCGACCTGGATTCCCGAGGGGGCGCACGCGATGACGCAACTCGTCGAACTTCCGCCCGCAGACGCCGGACTGGCACCTCACCGCCATTCCGGACCGGTCTTCGGGTACGTGCTGGAGGGCAGGGTCCTCTTCGAGATCGAGGGGGAGGCACCCCGCGAAATCGTTGCGGGTGAGGCGTTTTGGGAACCTGGCGGGGAAGTGGTGCACTACCAAATCGCCAACCTCCAAGCGCAAGGCTGGAGCCGGTTTCTCGCGGTGTGTATCTGCGCCCCAGGCGTGGACATGATCACGATGCTCGAACCCGAAGAGATCGCGGCCCGCGACCACCTGCGTCACCCGAGCGTTCAACAGAAACGAGGATGAGCTATGCAAGCAATAGTCGCGCGTGACCGCGCAGCCGGTATTAGCGGGCTCTCGTTGGCAGAGATGCCATACCCGCACGCCGCGGAGAACGATGTCGTGGTTCGGGTGCATGCCGCAAGCTTCATCGCGGACGAGCTCAACTGGCCCGGAACGTGGACGGACCGAGCCGGCCGCGACCGCGCGCCGACCATTCCGGGGCACGAAGTGTCCGGAGTCGTGGTCGAGTTGGGTTACGGCACAACAGGACTGACGGTCGGCCAAAGGGTCTTCGGGCTCACCGACTGGACGCGCAACGGCACACTTGCGGAATACGTTGCGGTAGAGGCCCGTAACCTTGCTCCGCTGTCGGCCGACGTCGACCATATTGCGGCGGTGGCACTGCCGATGACCGGGTTGACCGCGTGGCAGGGTTTGTTCGACCACGGCCAACTCGAGACCGGCCAGACCGTCCTGATTCATGGCGCCGCGGGCAGTGTTGGTTCGATCGCGGTACAGCTGGCGCGAGAAGCGGGAGCCAAGGTTATTGGTAGCGGTCGCACCGCGCATCGGCAGACTGTGCTCGATCTAGGAGTCGATGCCTTCCTCGATCTGCAGCAGGATCGCCTCGAAGACATTGGCAAGGTCGATGTCGTGTTCGACGTACTCGGCGGAGAGATCCTCGATCGCTCAGCACAAATGGTGCGTTCGGGCGGAGTACTCGTCACCGTCGCGGAACCGCCGCGGGTGCGGCCTGAAAACGCACGCGCGATCTTCTTCGTCGTGGAACCCGATCGCATTCGTCTCACCGCACTGGAACGCAAACTTCGGGGCGGAAGCCTGCAACCAACCGTTGGGGCGGTGCTTCCACTGGCCGACGCTCCTTCGGCCTTTGACCCGGCCCGCCGGACTCGAGGCAAAACAGTCATTCGGGTCGCCGAGGACGAGTAACCGTCGTCCACGCGCGGAGCTTCTCGGGATTGCGTACTGCCCAAATGCGATTGATCCGGTCGCCCACGACGTCGAAGGCGTACACCGTCACGGTAACGCCGTCTAGCTGGGCCACCAGGCCGGGCTGACCGTTGACCGTGCGCTCCAGGATTGTCAGGTTGGGTGCCCGGCCGACGATATCGATGTAAGCGCGCGCAATCTGCTCGCTGCCTTCGATCGGGTGCAAGTGGGCGGCCGCGAGGCCACCACCGTCGGCGATCGCCGTGGCCTCGGGGTCGAGGAGCCCGACGAGAGCGCCGATGTCCCGGGCTTCCCATGCCTGCTTGAAGTCTTTGACGAGATCGGCCTGATGGGTCGGGGGAGTCGAGGGAGCCTGTGACTCGCGAATGCGACGACGGGCCGAGCTCGCGAGCTGCCGACATGCCGCCGGCGTCCGGCCGACGATCTCGGCCACTTCGGCGAAGGAGTATCGGAACACGTCGTGAAGGATGAATGCGACGCGCTCGGCAGGGGTCATCGATTCGAGCACGACGAGGAATGCCATGTTGATCGACTCGTCGAGAGTGACCCGGTCAGCGGGGTCGGCGGGGGCGCTGGCCCCCTGTCCGCTCATCCACTCGCCAGATGCGGGTACCGGTTCCGGAATCCATTCGCCCACGTAGCGCTCCCGTCTGGTCCGTGCCGAGCCGAGCAGATCGAGACAGATGCGGCTCGCGACCGTCGTCAGCCATGCGCCGGGGGACCCGATGGCCTGCTGCTGGTCCCGGGTCATGGCGTACCAGCGGGCGTACGTCTCTTGGACGACATCCTCAGCATCGGCCAGGGAACCCAATAGCCGGTAGGCGATATTCGTCAGCTGGCGCCGCTCGCCGACGACCTCGCTCAGGCCAGAGTTGGACCTTTCGTCGCCTGGCGCGGACGGGGTGCTCACCGTGCCCAGCCTTCCTTGATCGGGGTTCTGTCACTAGTTCGACGAAACACCCCACTGAACTGTGAGGTTGGCACGTCGCCTGACATTTCTAGGTGCTGCGTCGTCGTCCTGGTGAGAGAGAAACACAAAGAATCTAAGGAGATCACCATGGAACCTCGGCTCGACTTCATGAACAACGACGTGGCGGCGAAGGTCGTCAAGCACCTCGTCTCGGCGAACAAGTATGCGGCCGATTCGACCCTGCCGGCGGCAACCCAGGAGCTGATGAAGATCCGCGCCAGCCAGCTCAACGGGTGCGGCTTCTGCCTTGATATGCACACCAAGGACGCCGCGAAGGCCGGCGAGACCTCCGTGCGGCTCAACCTGGTGGCCGCATGGCGGGAGGCAAACGTCTTCACGGAGGCCGAGCGGGCCGCACTGGAGCTCACCGAGCAGGGGACCCGCCTGGCCGACGGCGGCAGTGTCACGGATGACGCCTGGGCAAACGCCGCCAAGCACTACGACGATGACCAGCTCGCGGCGATCGTGTCCCAAATCGCGATCATCAACGCGTTCAACAGACTGAACGTCATCCTCCAGCGACCCGCGGGCGACTACCAGCCCGGGCAGTTTGGATAGCGGGAGATTCAACAAGAACGACAAAAGGGAAGGGGTTATACCCCTTCCCACTCTCAATTTATAAGGCATCGGGGGGCTTGCGGCAAGACCGGGGTCATGCCGCACAATCGCTGGCCGAACCTAGGACCAGCGGAAATGAGGGGTGAGTAATGGGGGAGCCGATGCCCGGACACGCGGTGGTGATTGTTGGAGGCGGCCCGACAGGGCTGATGTTGGCAGGCGAGTTGGCGTTGGCGGGGATCGATGTTGGCATTGTCGAGCGGCGCGCCAACCAGGACCTCATCGAGTCGCGCGCAGGCGGTTTGCATTCGCGCACCATCGAGGTTCTCGATCAGCGTGGAATCGCTGATCGATTCCTCTCCGAGGGCCAGGTAGCGCAGGTCGCAGGGTATGCCTGGATTCGGTTGGACATCAGCGACTTTCCCAGTAGGCATCCGTACGGGCTCGCGCTGTGGCAGGAGCATATCGAGCGAATCCTGGCCGACTGGGTTGACGAGCTGAAGGTTCCGATCTATCGCCGACGTGAGGTGACCGGCATCGCCCAGGACGGCACCGGCGTCGACGTCGCGCTGTCCGACGGGCAGCCGCTGCGGGCGGATTATCTCGTCGGATGCGACGGGGGACGCAGCGTGGTCCGTAAAGCGGCCGGCATCGAATTCGCCGGGTGGGATCCGACCACGAGTTGCGTGATCGGCGAGGTCGAGCTCGGCGAGGAGCCGCCATGGGGTATGCGCCACGACGCCCTCGGTATCCATGGCTTCAGCAGGCGGGAGGAGGACGGGCCGGTCCGCGTCATGGTGACCGAGAAACATCTCGGATCCACCGGCGAACCCACTCTGCGCGATCTCAGTGAGGCGCTCGTCGTCGTATACGGGACCGATTACGGAATTCACAGTCCCGTCTGGATTTCCAGGTTCACCGATATGACTCGGCAGGCAGCGGCTTACCGCGACAGACGCGTGCTGCTGGCCGGCGATGCTGCCCACGTGCATGCTCCGACGGGTGGTCAGGGCCTCAACACCGGTGTGCAGGATGCGGTGAATCTCGGCTGGAAGCTGGCCCAGGTGGTCAACCAGACATCACCGGACAGCCTGCTCGATACCTACCACGCCGAGCGGCACCCAGTCGCGGCGCGCGTGCTGCACAACACGATGGCGCAAGTCGCGCTTATGCGCGCAGACGAGCGCACCAAGGCGTTGCACGACACCATGTCCGAGGTTCTCAAGATGGAAGAGCCTCGGAAACGATTCGCCGGGATGCTGTCTGGCCTGGACATCCACTACGACCTTGGGGATGGACATCCGCTGCTCGGGCGCCGCATGCCCGATCTCGACCTGGTCACCGCCACCGGCCCGCTGCGGATGTTCACACTCCTTCATGACGCCCGGCCGGTGTTGCTCAACCTGGGAGAGCCCGGCGGTGTCGACATCACTGGATGGGCGGATCGGGTTCAACTGATCGACGCCAAATATGTCGGGACGTGGGAGCTTCCAGTACTTGGCGTCGTCAATGCCCCCGACGCCGTATTGATCCGGCCCGACGGACATGTTGCCTGGGTGGGTGACCAAACGCGTGTCGGGCTGGATGACGCGCTCACCACTTGGTTCGGCCTGCCCGGGTGAACGAGGTGACGGCACGTACGGGGAGGCGCTAGCCTTCCATGCAGGTCGGGTTCGGCGCTCCCGCGCTGCTCCTCTAAAGGAGTGCTCGTGGGCTCCACCAGAGAGGACAACCGGGAGACATGACCGAACGACAGCGCGCAACACGCGCCAATGCCGCGAGGATCGTGGTCGCGGGCGTATTCATCGCTGGCGGCGCACTGGCTATGGCAGGGCAAGCCGGAGCGGATCCGGCGGTGCCATACCCGACGCCGGTGCCAGCGGATCCAGGTGCCCCTCCGCCTCCTGGCCAGCCGGTGGTGTCTGCGGATGGACCGGTGGGTCCTCTACCGCCCCCACCTGTCGGCCCACCGACGGTGCCAGAGATCGAGAACCAGGTTTATGGGGCGGGTCAAACGCCGGGCAAGTTCGGCTACCTCAGGGATCTGTGGCATACGTTCCACAGCGGTAACCCGCTCGATGCGCTGACCGCGCCCGCAGAAGAGGCGCCGGGCCCTCCGCCGGGAGCCGGTCCAGCCCCGCAGCTGCCGCCCGGATACATCTCACTGAATGCCCCGGAGTCCAACGGCCCGCCGCTGACAGGTCCGGCCGAGGGCGGACCGCCCCTGCCGCCTGGGTACTACCCATTGAACGGGCCACCGCCGCCGGGGTACTTCGACACTCCGCCGGCACCCGACGCACCGGCTCCGCCGACGCCGTAACCGCCTGGGCTGCACCGGGTTTGGCGCACCGGCTCGTTGCTAATCGCCCGTGCGCTCGAACTTGCTCTCGAAATCGCCACCGCCTTGGCAATCGCTTCCCGGTAGGACGGTCTGTTTACCCCGGCCGCTGAGCAGCGAAATCGGGTCGTCCAACTGCGCGGGTGCCGGGTACTCCGCCGTAATTGTCATGCGCCCCGTGCCGCCTGCTGAGCACGTCGTGACGCCTTCTTCGTTGCGCGTCCACTTGCCGTCGGCGAAGATCAACGTGACAACACCGTCGGGTCCGTGGAACAAGCTCATGCACCGATCGCCGACACGAAGGCAATAGGTGTTGGCGGTAAGTCCTCTTCCGGACACCACGTTGCCGTTCGTAAAGGTCGCGGTCTCGCGATAGGTGCCGCGGAGCCCCTCAGCTTCGGTTACCGTCCGCGGCGGTAGGACCGCTGGATCTGCAACCTTGTTGACGTCGGAGTCGCCGGTGCGGGTGAATTTCACGGTTCGCTTTGCGGCGCAGGCACCGTTGGTGGATGCCCTGACGGATTCGCCAGAGAGTGTGCCGTCGGTCTGCGGTTGCAGCGTAAAGACCACCCACAGCTCGACGGGTGCATCGCCCCCGCATTGCGCTGACGCGAGGCCGACGGCCACCCAGGTACCACCCAACTGATCAAACGTCAGGTTCGACAACAGGGCCCCGCCGCTGTCGCTGATGTTCGCCGCCGTCGCCACACAACCGCCGGCGCCGCATTCCGAACGAACAGCCCAACTGCTCGTCGTCGCAGGCGCATTCGGGACCGGTTTGTCCTCGAGATCGGTTCCCGGTCCATAGTCGGCCCGGTAGGTGCCGGTGAAGGCTGCCCCACTCGCAGCCGGGGTGGATGCTGGGGTGGCGGCGGGTTCGTCGCGTTGGGTGAGCTCAACGATGGCGACAACGCTGCCAACGAGGACCAGAGTCACGACGAACACCAAGGCGCCGACCAGGAGACCGTGGCGGCGGCCGGGACGCTTCGGGGTCGGTGGCGCCGGTGGCACGTGCGGATGGGAGCCGCTCAACTGCGTGGCCGCAAACCGTGACGCGCCGCTATCTGCCGGGCCCGGTTGCATCCACGCTTGTTCCGGCCGCGACCTCGGGCCGCTCTGATTCGCCGGAGCCGGTGTCGGCCAACTTCCGCCGGTCTGACCCGGATCGGTGATGACTTGTTTTGCGGCGGCGGCCATTTCAACGGCAGTGGGGTAGCGATTCGCAGGCTGCTTGGCCAGGCCGGTGGCGATCACCTGATCCAGGGCGGTGGGGAGGGCGCGGCTCGTTTCTGAAGGGTTGGGGGGAGGGGTGAATAGGTGGCCGATGGCAACTTGTTCAAGGGTGTTTCCGGGGAAGGGTTGTTCGCCGGTAAGGCATTCGTACAGCACGCACGCCAGCGCGTAGATGTCGGAGCTGGGGTGTATCTCGTCGGTGTTGAAGCGTTCGGGCGCCATGTATGCCCATGTGCCGATCGTCGCTCCCGTTGCCGTGACCCCGGTTTCGTCGGCGGTACGGGCGATTCCGAAGTCGATGAGATAGGCGAAGTCGTTCTCGTCCAGGAGGATGTTAGAGGGCTTGACGTCGCGGTGTACCAACCCAGTTCGGTGGGCGCTGTGCAGCGCTGAGGCGATCTGCTCGACGATCGACACCGCGCGATGCGCGTCGAGCGGACCGGTGTTGAGCAGGGTTTGCAGATCGGTGCCGGTGATCAGGCGCATGGTCACGAACAGCCGTCCGTCGATCTCGCCGACGTCATAGATCGGGACGACGTGGGGATTGTCCAGGCGGGCGGCGGCGCGGGCTTCGCGGCGGAACCGCTTTTCGAAGTCGGGGTCTTGGGATAGGTGCGGGATCAGCATTTTCAGCGCGACGACGCGGTCGATCGCGCTGTCGTAAGCCCGCCAAACCTCACCCATCCCGCCGCGGCCCAGCAGCTCGATGAGCTGGTAGCGGCCAAATGGCGTCCCTTCCACCGGCTTACGATAACGGCCGGTCGCGGCGTCTGTGGCCGATAGAACGGGCTGAAGAACGATTACTGGCCGTACAGCCTTGCGATGTTGGGGAGTCCAGTCAGCCCGAAGAGGTCGGCGTCTTGGACCACCCGTCGGGGGAATCCTGCCACTCTTCTTGGCGCCCCCAGGGCAGCGAGTCGACGAGCGCAAATGCGTGCGTGAGTTGTTCGACGCCGCGGCCGTTGGTGTGCCAGGTGCGGTAAACCGTGTCGCCGTCACGGAGAAACACGTTGACGCCAAAGCCTTCGCCTGGCGGCGCACCGACGTCGGCGGCGCTGCGCGGCGATCTCGTCGAGCTCTCGGGTCGCGGCCTTTTCCCCTGTTCGCAGTTCATCGAGGGCGCCACGCCAGGCCGCCTCGTCAACCACCGGCGACTTCGCGGACATGGAAGTGGCGACAATCTTCGACTTAGCCGTGATGGTTGAAAATGGGACGATGGCAGGTGAACCGAGCGAAGTTGTTCTGAGCGACCGGGACCTTCGCGAGGTCACCGCGTTTGCCGCGGGATGCGCGGAGACGGTTCTCGAGATATTCGAGGCCGATCAGCCGGATGACTCGCGGCCGCGAGACGCGATTGGCGCAGCGTGGGAGTTCGCTCGGGGCGGTAAGCGAGGCAAATCTCTGCGCGACACGGCTTGGGCGGCACTTGCTGCAGCCAAGCGCGCGGACACTGCGGCAGCGCGTGAGTCAGCGTGGGCCGCCATGTCTGCGGCAGGCGCCGCCTACCTGCATCCGTTCGCCAAGGCCACCCAGGTCAAGCACATTCTGGGGGCAGGCGCATACGCCGCCAGAGCGGCCGAGCTTGCCGCGGGCGATGATCGATCCGTTGGACGCGAACTCATTGAGCAAGCGGTACATCGTGCGACACCAGTCGTCGTTGATGTGCTCAAACGCTTTCCGGCGGCCCCAGCTGACGGCGGACGGACCGGTGAGTTGATCCGCATGCTGGACGCTGATCTTCGCCGCCAGCAGTTGATACGTTGACCGTCGTGGACCTCGACGCGAATCTGCGTCCCGTCGCCGAAGCAATTCTCACCCAAGGGGAGGAGTTACGCGGCGCCTGCGTCGCGACACAGGTCGGCATGTTCAAAGGCCGACAGGTCCTGCTTGGCGTCACCGACCGCAGGCTGCTCGTGCAGGGCATGAACCGCAAGTTCGAACCCGTCGGCGAAGCGATTTCGCTGCCGCCTGAACGGATTGCCGACGCGTCCGCAGAGGGCGCTGGAGGCGGATGGATAAGCGTTGGGCTGGCGATCATGGATGGTGCGGCGGTGACACTCAAGGTCCGCACCACGGACGGCGACAAGCTGAAGCTGACGATGATGCGTGGCACCGGGCTGTTCGGCATTGTCGGCGGCGGCGAGACGCAGCGTCAAGGCGTCGAGGCGGTCGCCGCTTGGTTCGCCGAACACGCGAGGTAGCGGGACGCACAAAATCGTTGGTGCGCAGCCAAATTGTGCTGCGGCGCGCTACGGAATTGAAGAAGGGGTTCGATTCGTTAGCAACGATAGGCCGCAGACTGTTCCCGTGACCGCATTGACGAGATTCTTGTCTGCGAGCTGACGGACAGCTTAGGAGTAACTGTGAAAATCGTTGGCCTAGAGGAACATTACGCCACTGCCGATGTGAATGATGCGTGGCGAAGGTTGGAACCACGATGGCAAGACCCCAGCGTGTCAACGTCGGCCGAGAGTGACATCGAACGCAGGCTTCTCTCACTCGATGAGGAACGACTCTCGGTGATGGATAACGCCGGCGTCGACACCCAGGTGCTCTCGCTCACCACGCCGGGGCTGTGGAACCTGGATGCGTCGGAAGCCGTCGCATTGCAGACGGCTTGCAATGACCGTTTGGCAGACGCTGTGCGGGCCCACCCGGACCGCTTGCAGGGCTTCGCGACTGTGGCCGCGCAAAGGCCGGATGCCGCTGCCGAAGAGCTAGAACGGGCGGTCAAGACACTCGGCTTCCAGGGCGCGCTGATCTTCAGCCGCGTTCGGGACCGGTCCATCGACCACGCCGACTTCTGGCCGCTTTTCGAAGCCGCCGAGGCACTGGGCGCTCCGCTCTATCTACATCCTCAAACGCCTCCGGATGCGGTGCGGAATTCGTACTACGGCGGGTTCGGAGAGGTCGTTGATGCGGCATTGGGAACGCACGGAGTCGGCTGGCATTACGACGCCGGAGTGCAATTGCTCCGGCTGATACTCGCGGGGGTCTTCGACCGGTTCCCTCGACTACAGCTGATCCTGGGGCACTGGGGGGAAATGATTCCGTTCTACCTCGACCGAATCGACCGGCTGACACCGATCGCAGGACTCGAGCGCACCGTGTCGGAGTACGTGCAGAACAACGTATACCTCACTCCTGGAGGCGTTTTCAGTCAGCGCTACTTGCAATGGGCGCTAGAGGTCGTGGGATCCGAGCGCATTATGTTCGCCGCAGACTATCCGTTCGTGCCCACCGAAGGCGGCGTGGCTCGTCGATTCTTCGAAGCGGCCGACATTAGTAGCGCGGAGCGGGAAGCGATCGCCTCCGGCAACTGGGAGCGTCTGACGGCGGGGATCCAGAGGTAGCGAAGTTGTGGGTTCCCGTCTGTGGTAGCCGTGCGGGCGGTGGCCCAGGTTTACGTGAACGGAAGGAAGCCACCATTGATCCAGACGCCCCAGTGTCCGCCCGACCCCCAGTCCCACCACACCATCGGGTAGCCGTGCCATGACTCCGCCGGTTTCTTCGGCGCCCACGGCGGCGCCTCGAGACTCGGGGGCGGGGGCGGGGGAGCAGGGTCGGCGCTGGCCGTCGACCCGTTTAGGCCGATTGCGACCCCGATGATCGCGCCCGCCGCCGCAACGGTCGCCAAGCCAGCCTTGGTCAAGATCATTAATGCCCGCCTCGTTATTTGAGTTTGAACTCGGACACCCGAAGCTTAGCCAAGCGAAGCGATCAGTAACCAGTCGAACTGCGCCGCCAGGTATTCGTCAAGAGAGCGGCCTCAGCGGCCGTCGCGTTTTGAGCGCGGTTGAGTCAGCAAGTGCTTCATCGTCGAATCCTCGTATTTGTCGCGGGGGAGATCACGAGTCATTGAGGCGCCGCAGACCTGGGTTGCTTACCAGGCGGATAGGAAATTCCTCCCTTTTCGGGTGTGGAATCTAGCTGCCCGACGATTACAGAACCCAAGCCGCCCGTCGGACACTTACGTCGACCACCGACAAAATCGGCTCGCCGGAAGGCAACCCCCATGACCCGCAACGCATTTGCAACCCTTGCGATGCTAGCCGCATTGTCCAGCGCCACTCTGCCCGCTGCGCAGGCGCTGCCGACGGACACCATTGGTACGCCCGGGGGCGGGCAGAGCGCCTCACCCGACGGGTCGAGCGAGACCAGGAACGACGGTCGCTACCAGAACAGCCTCGAGGCCGGTTTGTTGCGGGGCGCGCAGGAGCAGTGCAACCAATGGTGGGACACGTCAATGAATGCCTACCGCCGTGCGAAGGAAGCCGAGGCCAGGGAGGACTACGAGGCGGCCAGCTATTGGTATGGCATCCAGGACGAATATCTGGCGAAGTACGAAGCGCAGTGCACGCATGGCTGAGACCTCTTCGCTTGCCGACTGACTAGAGCGGTCCGCGCGATCTGGAAGGCGGGCTTCGAACCGTCACAGCGAGCCAAAATTCCGCAGCATGATTGTCGAGCCACAGGCTCGTGAGGCGGCCAAAGGCGCCTTCGAATCCGACGGAGTGGTCGTCGGTGTCGCCCGCGAGCTGAGCGAAGGGTGGCTCTTTCCCTGCGTGACCGAGAGGCCGGTTGGTTCTCGTTCAAAGCGTTCGAGTATCGCGGCAAGGAATAGGTTCGCGGCGTCGTGATGCTCACTTGCTCGCCTTGGGAAAGTGGGGACGCAGAACGGCGGCAATGGCGCGGTCGAGTGTCCGGTCGGGCAGGAAGCGCGCCGAGCAGGTGATCAGTGTGGCGTCGCGGCCGACGGTGTAGCGAGTGCGCGGCTTACGCGCCGTGATTGCTTTGGCGATCACCCTGGCCGCGGCATCGGCGGGCAGGCCCGACCCCGATGTGGTGTGCGACGCGGTCTGCGCGGTGATGGCGTGCACAAGCGGGCCGTAGCGCTGGCTTTGTTCGGGCGTCATAGCCGACGCCAGCTCATGGGCGGTGGCGCTCGCCCGGCCGGGCATTTCCGTACGCACGGCGCCCGGTTCGACCACGATCACCCCGACGCCCAACGGGGCCATTTCGCGTCGCAGAGAGTCACTGACCGCTTCGAGCGCGAACTTCGTGGCCGCGTATGGACCATAGGTGGCCATGGCGACCTTGCCGCCCACGGAGCTGATGTTGACCACGCGACCCTTGCTGCGGATCAGGGCAGGCAGCATTGCCTGCGTAACGGCGACGTGGCCGAAGAGGTTGACCTCGAACAGGTTTCGCCACTCGTCGATCGCGTAAACCTCGAAGGGTACGTTGACCCCGATGCCGGCGTTGTTCACGAGCGCCCGCACTGCTCGGCCCTGCGAGTCGCCGTGGACCCGGGTAACCAGCGACTGTATGTGATCGGGGTTGGTGATGTCGATGATCAGCGGCTCAATATCCGGCGCGCGGATGGCGTCGGCGTCCCGGTCGCGCCGGACACCCGCGAGGACGTGGAATCCTCGCCGGGCGAGTTCGCGTGCCGTGGCCGCGCCGATGCCGGTGGAGGCACCGGTGACGATCGCAAGCTCTCGGCTTTCAGTTGACGCTGTCATCTCAACCAAGCTACGCTTTCAGATGACAATGTCAACTTAGGATGGGTGACATGAGCCGCGCCGAGTCAGCCGCCGCCACGCGCCGCGCCTTGCTCGACGATGCCGCCGCGCTGCTCGACAGCGGAGGTCCCGACGCGGTGACACTGCGCGAGGTGGGCGCACGTTCAGGCGTGAGCCGCGGTGCGCCGTACCGACACTTCGCCGACAAAGAGAGCCTGCTGACCGCAGTCGCCGCCGAGAGCTGGCAGCGCGTCGGCGATCAGATGCACGCACTGCAGACGGACACCCGACTTCCGCCCGCCGACACACTGCGCGCGGCACTCGACATCCTCATCACCGTCAGCCGCGAGCAGCCGTACCTGTACCAATTGATGTTCAGCACACCGGTGGGGGATCCGACCGCAGTGGTCCGGGCCGCGCAACGCGGTTGCGATAAGTTCCTCGCCATCGTCGCCGCAGTCTTCGGTGAACAGAACGCCCAGCGCTACAGCGCCATACTCCTGACCGGCACGCACGGTGCCGCCGGCCTGGAGTCCAGTGGGCTCCTCAGTACCGACAAATGGCACACGACCGCAGACGAACTCATCGACGCCCTCGTCGCCATGGTCACTGAGGCCGATCACCGAGATTGACTGCGCCACCAGGCATTCCACGCCCCGACTGGCTGCCGTCCTTATGGTGGGTGGGAACGCTTATTCGGTTCCGCCGCATTCCTCCCGCGCGGAGCACAAGTCAGCAGGAGCGGGAGCATGGCTTGCGGGCTAATGCGGCAGTCGGCGTGTAGCGCGGCCGTTCAAACGCACGCGATCGTCTAGTTCTGCCCTAACCCGACAAGCGTCAGTAATCCCAGACGGCCGGTACCCACCGAAATGCGTTGCCGGCGACCGCCACCCGGCAGACGGACGGGAACGGCAGGTGAGTGGCCACCAGCGACTCGCCGGTCGCCGCCAGCTCCCGCAAGAGACGGACCCGGACGCGGGCCGCCTCCTCGGGGTCGTGTTCGAAGCCGTTGTGCCACTCGGGCTGATCGAACCCGGCCTGGAACACCGCGTCGCCGGCGAACGTCAGCCGATCTCCGCCGGACGCCAGGCGGACCACGCTGTGCCCGGGGGTGTGACCGCCGGTGCGACAGACGACCA
>Ga0114129_10008015_pt1 | contig 15041 bp, 13 predicted proteins | sample RhiMetdeltSRZDD1_FD_80071 | JGI IMG/M metagenome (GOLD analysis project Ga0114129, IMG submission 80071) | Populus rhizosphere microbial communities from Tennessee, USA - Rhizosphere MetaG P. deltoides SRZDD1 (version 2) (version 2) | ecosystem: Host-associated > Plants > Roots > Rhizosphere >...
ACTCGGCGAGCGCGCCCGCGACCGCAAGCTGAGCCTGGCGGTCGGCTTCCAGATCCGCCACGCGACGCCTTACGTCGAGCTCGCCAAGCGCGTGCACGAGGGCCAGATCGGCCAGCCGGTGTGCGGCCATATCCACTACTTTGCGTCGGCACTGCGACGGCCGGAGTGGCCCGACGCGACACCGGTCGAGCGCCGGCTGCGCAACTGGGTGCACGACAAAGCGCTCTCGGGCGACATCATCGTCGAGCAGAACATCCACATCGTCGACGTCACCAACTGGATGCTGAAGGCGAACCCAGTTAGTGCGGTCGGGTCGGGCGGCCGGGTCGGGCGCACCGATGCAGGCGACTGCTACGGCCACTACAACTGCGTCTTCACATACCCGGGCAACGTCCACGTCAGCTTCGCTTCGACCCAGTTCGGCACCGCGGCCTGGGGCGTCGGGATGCAGTACTACGGCACCAAGGGCTGCGCCGAGGCACGCTACGACACGCCCGTGCGCATCGGCGGCGAAGCAGCCTGGGAGTTCCCGGGTCTCAAGAAGCCCGAGCCGACTGACGTCGCGGCCGCCGTGACCGGAGCCTTCCGCGGTGCCCTCGACGACGCCGATCCCAACAAGCAGAAGGCGTTCATCGAGAGCATCACGAGCGGTAACCCGGTGAACGAAGCGACCTCGGGAGCCGAGTCCGCGCTCGCCAGCATGCTCGGCCGCACGGCGGCCTACACCGGCGAGGAAGTCACCTGGGAGAAGCTCCTGAAGTCGAAGGAAGTCTTCGATCCGAAGATCGACTGGAAGCCGTTCCTGTAGGCGCCAGTTCTCAGGGCTTTCGCAGCGTCTTGACCCTCGTCAGGCGTTTCTTGCGCGGAGTCGCGGAACGCCGCGCATTGCGGGGCTCGCCCGCCTCCACAGTGGCAAGCGCGGCTACCAGCTTCTTGGGCGCCACGGCGCGGTAGCTCTCGTCGACCCAGCGCTTCAGAAGCTCCACCGGCGGCTTCTCGCGTGGGCCGAAGCGGGCGCTGACCCAGCCGCTCTTGCCCAGGCCGTAGCCGGTGGGTGAAGCGAACGGCAGGCCGAGCGCCAACGTGGCCGAGCCCGGCAACTTCACGCTCAGCGACAGGCCGTCTTCCGGCCGTCCCAGGAACAGGAACACCTTGCCGCGGACCTTGACCACGCGCTCGCCCCAGGGGAACGCCTCGTGCGCCTCGGGGTACGCGAGCGCGTGCGACCGCAGCGCCGCCTCCGCCGACCCGCGCTTGGGCTGCTTCGGCACGCTCACCGTCCCACCATCTTCTCGGGACGCACCCATTCGTCGTACTGCTCAGGCGTCACCAGGCCGAGCTCGATTGCGGTCTCGCGGAGGGTCTTGCCGGTGGCATGGGCCGTCTTGGCGATGCGGGCCGCGGCGTCGTAGCCGATGTGGGGGTTGAGCGCCGTGACCAGCATCAGCGAGCGCTCCAGGTTCTGGCCGATGCGGTCGCGGCGCGGCTCGATTCCCGCGGCGCAGTGCTCGCGGAAGCTCGTGCAGCCGTCCGCGATCAGGCGGCAGCTCTGCAAGAGGGCGTGCGCCAGGAGCGGCATGAACACGTTGAGCTGGAGCTGGCCGGACATTCCGGCGACGCCCACGGCGACGTCGTTGCCCATCACCTGCGCGGCCGCCATCGTGAGCGCTTCGACCTGCGTGGGATTGACCTTGCCGGGCATGATCGAGCTGCCCGGCTCGTTCTCGGGAATCGCGATCTCGCCGATTCCCGAGCGCGGACCGGAGGCGAGCAGGCGCACGTCGCTCGCGATCTTGAACAGCGACACCGCCACCGTTCGCAGCGCGCCGTGCGCGTGGACGAGCGCGTCCTTGCCCGCGAGCGCCTCGAATTTGTTGGGTGCGCTCACGAACGGCAGCCCGACGAGCTCGGCGAGCTTGGCGGCCGCGCGCCGGCCGAGCTCGGGGTGGGCGTTCAGGCCGGTCCCCACGGCGGTGCCGCCGATCGCGAGCTCGAGCAGGCCCGGCAGCGCCTGCTCGAGGCGGTCGATGCCGTTTGTGAGCTGCCGCGCCCAGCCCGAGATCTCCTGGCCGAGCGTCAGCGGCGTCGCGTCCATCATGTGCGTGCGGCCGATCTTCACGATCTCGTCGCAGGCCGCGGCCCGCTCGAGCAAGGTGTCGCGAAGCGCCGAAAGCGCCGGGATCACCTCGCGACGGAAGGCCAGGCACGTCGCCACGTGGATCGCAGTGGGGAAGCAGTCGTTCGTCGACTGGCCGCGGTTCACGTCGTCGTTAGGGTGCACCAGCCGCCGCTCGCCGCGCTCGCCGCCCATGAGCTCGCTCGCGCGGTTCGCCAGCACCTCGTTTACGTTCATGTGCGTCTGCGTGCCGCTGCCCGTCTGCCACACCACCAGCGGGAACTCGTCGTCCCAGCTGCCCGCCAGCACCTCGTCCGCCGCGGTCACGATGGCTCGCCCTTTCGCCGCCTCGAGCAGGCCGAGCTCGACGTGGACGAGCGCCGCCGCCTTCTTGACCTGGACCAGTGCCCGCACGAGCGGCAGCGGCATGCGCTCGCCCGAAATCCGGAACTGCGTGCGCGAGCGCTCGGTCTGTGCTCCCCACAAGCGCCGCGCGTCGACCTCGATCGGGCCGAAGCTGTCGCGCTCGGTCCTGGTGGCGGTCTTTTGGCCGACGACCTCTTCCACGCCTGGCTCCTTTCCGCGAGTGGTCCTGGCGAGGACCCCTCGAGGGAGGATAAGGCCAAGACGCCTTCGAGGGACACTCCACGGTGCGGTTCTGGTAGCCTCGAAGACGGAGGAACCGTTGCGTACAGGAATGCCGTCGCTGCTGCTGCTCGTCGCCGCGCTCTCGTCCGCCGCGGACACGCCGCCCCTCGTCGACGACTGGGAGGCCCTGCGCGTGCCGGTCAAGCCCTTCGTGGTGAAGGATCTCGATGGCCAGCGCTTGAGCCTCGCTGATCTCAGCGGCAAGATCGCCGTGGTCGACTTCTGGGCGACCTGGTGCAAGCCCTGCATCAAGGAGCTGCCCGAGCTCGTCGCGTACCACCAGCGCCTCGCCTCCAACAAGGATGTCGTGCTGCTGAGCTTCAACGTCGGAGAGAAACGCGCCGAGGTCGAAGCGTTCTTGAAGGGCTCGCCGGTGAGCTTTCCCGTCTACTGCGGCGACGCGCTCGTCGGGCCGCTCGAGCTCGCCGCGTTCCCGACCAAGCTGATCCTGGACGTGCGCAAGCCGGGCAAGCGCGGCGGCGCAATCCTGCGTTTCCGCCGCGAAGGGCTCACCAGCGTCGCGAGCATCGAGGCGCGCGTGACGGAGCTGCTCCGCGAAACGCCCTGATAAGAAGCGTCCCCCCTACTACTAAGACGCCAGCTCGGCTCGTTTCACCACCACGATCGTGGCGTCGTCTTCCCAGGGTCGGCCGTCGCCCCAGGCGATTGCCGCTTCGAAGAGCCGCTCCAGGATCACCGTCGCTGGCTGCGACTGGTGCTGGCGCACGAGGCTGCGGACGCGCTCGTCGCCGAAGAACTCGCTCTTCTTGTCGCGCCGCTCGAGGATGCCGTCGGTGAGCAGCAGCAGCACCTCGCCCGCGTGCACTCGCGCGAAGCCGCGCTGGAAGCGCGCCTCTGGCAGCGGCCCGATCACGGTGCCGCCGTTGCTGAGCTCGACCTCGCAGACCTTGCCGGGGGTCTGTTCGCGGAAGAACAGGATCGGCGGCTGGTGGCCGGCGTTGACGTACACCAGGTTCCCGTCCCGCTCGAGCTCGCAGTAGAAGACGCTCACGAAGCGGCTGGAGAGTCGCGAGCGGTGGATGACGCGGTTGAGCTTCTCGAACACGTGGGCGACCTTGAGCTCCTTCTCGATCCCCATGCGCAGCCCGGTCACGACGTCGCGCACCAGCAACGCGGCGGGCAGGCCGTGGCCGCTCGCGTCGCCGATCGCGAGGCCGAGCGTCGACTCGCCCAGGTCGTAGAAGTCGTAGAAGTCGCCGCCCACCTCGTCCGCGGGCACCGAGCGCGCCGCGAGCTCGTAGCCCGCGAACTCCGGCGGCTCCTCCACCAGCAGGCTCTGCTGGATCTCGGCCGCCTCCCGGAAAGAGCCGCGCACGCGCTGGTCCACGAGGCGCGCGTCGAGCGAGGCCCGGATCGTGTTGAGCGCGAAGTCGAGCTCCTCGAGCTGCCAACCGTCGCCGAGCACGAACAGGATGACGTAGCGCTGCGGGCGCTGGCCGACGATCAAGCCCGCGAGGGCGCTGCGCGGCAGAACTCCCAGCCGCTGCGGCGAGCCCTCGGCGTCCGGCGCGCTGTAGATGTAGACGCGATGGCGCGTCAGCTCGGTGAGCGGCGTTGTCGCCGCGTCGAGCGTCTCCGCCACCGGCGCGCCGGGGTCGCCGACCGCCTTCTGCAGTGCGAAATTGTCCCGGCGCTCCACGTAAACGAGCCCTGCACGCAGATGTAAGTCTTCCTTGAGGTTGGCGAGCGCCTCCTCCAGGAACGTCTCGACCAGCTTCGACTGCGAGCGGCGGGTCTTCAGCGAGCCGAAGAGCGCGTCCAGGCGTCGATAAAGTAGTTTAGCGGCAGCCATTACCTGTACTCATCATAACACCTCCAGGTAGTCAGTGCCGTGATGTTGACCCTGCCGCCGCGTGGGCCACGATGTCGAGCACTTCGTAGACGGCGCGGTTCGGCGGCAGTGCGGCGAGCTTCGCTCGCATCGCGCGAAGCCGCTCTGGCTCGCGCGCGAGTCGCAAGACGGCTGCCGGGATCTCGCGCCAGCTCGAGACCACGAGACCGACGCCGCGGCGCGCGACGAGCTCGGTGTTGAAGCGCTCCTGGGGGATCGTGTGGATGTTGCGCGTGACGACGACCGGCAAGCGCTGGTGAAAGGCCTCCGCCAGCGACCCGGGTCCCGGCTTCGTGACCAGGAGGTCGCTCGCGGCCAGTAGCTCGGCGATCCGGTCCGTGAAGCCGAAGCGGGTGAGCCGGCCCGCGCTGCCCGCGTTCAGGGAAGCCAGGCGCTCGAAGAGGGACGGGTTGTCGCCGCACACCGCGATCACGCGCAGAGCCGGGTCCTCGTGCAGCAGCCGCTCGGCGAGCGGTGCGATCTCGGGCGAACCCTTGCCGCCGAAGAGCAACGCGACCGTGAATTCCGCAGCACCGATCCCGAGCTCCGCGCGCACGCGCTCGCGGACCTCGGGGCCGCCCGCGCTGTAGAAGCGCGGGTGCAGGATCATGCCCGAAACCTGCGACACGCGCTCGGCCGGGATGCCGAGCCCGAGCGCCTGCTCTGCCGCCTCCGGTGAGCCCACGACCACCCGGTCGAGGCCCGGCTCGATCCAGAAATGCTTCGGGAAGTCGGCGAAGTCGGTGAGCACCACCACCAGCGGCACGCCCGGGATCGCCTCGCACACCGCGTCGCGCAGCACGCCGTTGAAGTTGGGAAATACCGACACCACTGCCTCGGGTCGCGGCTGTGCGCGGAGCCAGCTGGTGAGCGTGCGCACGAGCGCACGCCGTCGCACCCGGATGCCGGCGTGCATCAAGCGCAGCAGCGGCACCATCAGCGCGCTCGCGCGGTGCCTGAGGATCAAGTTGTAGGCGGCTTCGAGCGAAAGGCCGGTTGTGCGCTTCAGCACGTCGAGCGGCAGCAGGATCTGCTGAAAGCTCTCGACCCTGAAGCGCAACGGCGCCCCCGTCTCCTCCGCCGCAGCCACGAGTGCGCGCGCCGCCGCGCGATGGCCGCCGCCCGCGTCGATGGTGAACAGCAGCACCACGCGCCGCAGGATAGCAGACGCGACGCAGCGTCCTGCCAAGGCCAAACGGGCTGCGGGGCGAGCGCCCGTTTTCCATTACTCTCCAACCTGGGCTTCGATGGTGCGCGAAGCGGCCGGCTTTCTTTGAGTCGTCCATCGCCAGCCTTCGACCGCGACCGGCAGATGAAACGCATCCAGCTTCCAACTCGGGGCGCCCCGAGTTGAGCCGGACCCACTCAATGTCCTCAGTGACTTGAACACTCGAGGTCGGGGCCCTAATGAAATGTCGCTCCGACCGAGATCGTCCAGCGCCTGAAGCGGGCCTCGCGCAGGACGGCTGGCTCGGTCTGGTCCGGCGGGACGATCGCCTGGGGGATGCGGTTGGTGCCCCAGGCGTAACCCAGGCCGAAGGCGAGCGTGGCGCGGCTCGTCTCGAAGGTGAAGCCGGAGGTGACGTCGGTCAGGTCCCACGCAGCGAAGCTGTCGCGCTCGGGGACGTAGGCGGACTCGTTGTGCGCAGCGCCGCCGTAAAGCACGAGTCGGTTGCTGATGCGCTGCTCGAGCCCGAGACCGTAGCACGCGGCGCCGTCCGCCTCTCCCCGATACACGAGCGGCAAGGTCTCCTGACGTCCGGCGACCGCTGCCGGCACGGGCCGCAGGATGTCGTAGACGCCCACTGCGGAAAACCACTCGGCCGTCGTGTGGATCGCGGTGCCGTTGTGGCGCCAGGTCGCGCCTCCCGCCACGGACCACGGCGCGTGATACGTGGCGTCGAGGCCAGTCTGCGTGCTGGCCGACAGGATCGGGTTCGCCACGTCTCCCGTCGCCGAGGCGTTGAAGACGACCTTGCCGCTGCTCCACACGCCGAAGCCCGGTGCCGTCAGCGTGATTCCGAGCTGCCACGGCCCCGGTCGCCAGGCCAGGCCGGCCTTGGCGAGCAGGCGCGCGTGGTTGTACTCGTACTCGCTTGCAACGAACGCCGTCCGCGTCGCGCCGCCCGAGATCTCGTGTAGCGACAGCGACCGCCGGCTCCGTTGCGCGCGATAGGCCGCGAACGGTGAAACCCCGACCGAGAGCCGGCTCGAGAACCGATGCGACCAGGTTCCCCCCACCCAATACTCGACCAGGCGCTGGCGCACGCGTCCGAAACCGGCGCGCGCGTCGGGCTCCGCCCCCGAGACGCGCACGTCGCTCAAGCCGAGGTCCCAGTCGGCGTCATGGCGGGACAGGAAGGCGAACGCGAAGTGGTCGGCAAGATCATGGCCGCCGACGTGCCCCGCGAGCAAAGAGGGCACGATGTCGAACACGAGCTGGTCGGCGTTCAGCCCTTCGCCCGCCGCTCCGGGCACGTCGATGTTCGCGAGCTCCACCGAGGTGAGGCCCACCACGAAGCGCGGCTTCTCCAGGAGCGCGAGCGCCCCCGGGTTGTAGAAGACCGCCGACAGGTCGCTCACGCCCCCGACCAGCGCACCCTCGGTGAGCTGTCCGATCGGGCCATAGCCGTAGGTCCAGTAATGCGCGTCCTGTGCGGTGGCGAGCGGTGACAGGCTGAGCGCGAGCAGCAAGGTCGTGGATCGGGCGGCCAGTCGCATGGGCGGTCGTCTCGAGGCGAGGGCGGGGATCTTACTACCCTTGGACCCGCGCTCCCTCGTCCGTTCGACGCCTTGCGTGCGGCACGCGCATGACGGCGGTGCGGCGTGCGGCGACATTCCCGTGAAGCGGACGTCGCGGCGCCGTCATCGGATGTTTCCTTTGCCATCGACGGTTCGCAATGCGCGTTGGCTCCAATGGTGGTGGCCATGCACTGCGACCTGCACGTCCATTCCCGGTACTCGGGCCTAACCGGCATCCCGCTGCTGGACCAGGTGGCCCGCGAATGCTACTCCGACCCACTCGAGGTCTACGACCGCGCCCGCCAGCGCGGGATGGACCTCGTGACGCTCACCGACCACGACTCGATCGAGGGTGTCGTGCGGCTCGCACACCTGCCTGACACTTTTCTCTCCGAAGAGGTCACCTTGGAGCTCGACGCAGGGCGCGAGCTGCACATAAACGCCTACGGAATCGACGAACGCCAGCACCGCGAGCTGCAGGCGCGCCGCCGTGATCCCGAGTCGCTTTTCGCGTTTCTTGCCGAAGAGCGCATCCCCGCTGCCGTCAACCACCTGTTCTCTGCACTCACCGGCGCACGCGAGCTGCGCGACCTGCTGCTGCCGCTGGGCCGGCTGCCGCTGATCGAGGTGCGCAATGGCGCGATGCCGGATGGCCACAACCAGCAAGCCCGCCGCGTGGGCCGCGCCTCGGGCATGGCGCCCGTCGGCGGCAGCGACGCGCACTCGCTCGCCCACGTGGCGCGCGCCTTCACCACGGTGCCCGGGGCGCGCAGCAAGCAGGAGTTTCTCGCGGGCTTGCGAGTCGGCCGCTGCCTGCCCGCAGGTCGCTCGGGCAGCTACGGCCGGCTCACGACCGAAGTCGCCTTGATCTTCGCCGCCGGCTACGCTGAAGCGGTTCGCGACCTGCTCGCGGGTCGAGGCTCGGCCCTGCGGCTCTCGCTGTGTGCGGCGCTCGCGCCGTTCCTGCCGCTGATCCCGCTCATCACGGCGGCCGTGTACGCCAGGGAGCTCCGCTTCGGAACGGCGGTCGCTCGCGGCTTCCAGTCCGCATACGGCTGGCCGCGGGCCAGCGCGCGGCCGGCACCCCTTGGCGCCTCGCTTGGGGAAGTCGCGTGAGCGTGATCGGCTTCCTGCTCGCCTCGGACGACCGCCTGCTCGACCGCGTGGTCGAGTGGCGGCCGCCGCGCTGGGTGCGCGTGTGGATGTTCGGAGCCTCGCGGCTCGCTGACGGCTGGCTGTGGCCAGTGACCGCCGCGTTGCTCGCGGCCTCTGGCAGCCGCGGCCTTCGCGTGCTAGCGGCCGGGACGGTCGCCGGCGTCGCCGCCAACGCGCTGCTGCTGAGCGTCAAGCAGCGCGTGCGACGCCCGCGGCCCTGTGATCGCACGCGATCGCCCAACTTCGACGTCGGCCCGCTCGCCTGGTTCCCCTCGGACCGTTTCTCCTTTCCCTCGGGCCACGCGCTCAACGCGTTCGCCATCGGCAGCGTCATAGCCCTCTCCTACCCCGTGGTGGCGGCACCGGTGCTCGCCGTCGCGGCGAGCGTCGCCGCGTCGCGCGTCGTGCTCGGCCTGCACTGGCTATCCGACGTGCTCGCCGGCTCTCTAGCGGGCGTCCTGATCGGAACCTCCGTCTGGTTGATGCTGCTGAGCTAGCGCCGGCAGGATCGGAAAGCGATTGTTCAGATTCGTGAGGCGCCTTGAAGCGTAACTGGGATGGACAAGGGCCCCGCCCATGACCTAGGCTGTGATCATCGCGAGGTTCTCTCATGGCCCTGAAGATCGAATGGCAGCCACCGCTGGTCCTCGAAGAGCGCAAGCGGGCCCAATGGGAGAAGATCATCCGCGACGAGCTGGGTGAGCTCGAGAATCCGCCGGAAGTGAGCCTCCGCTTCGAGGAGGCCAGTCTCCGCTGGAAGGTCGACGCGACGATGTACCGGGCCCGGCTCGTCGACGCGTTACGAGCGACGGGCAAGCCAGTCGCGTGAAGCGCCGCGGGCGCTAGTAGTCGCTCGGCCCCTCCCGGGGTATCGTGGTCTCGCATCGGATCCTCGGTCCATCGAATGCCTGCGAACGCCCCCACCGACACCCTGGCGCGCCAGCTGATCCTGGACGAGATCTTCGACCTCGCGCTCTACCAGGCGCTTCGGGAGATGGCGAAGGGCGAGCTCGGCCGCATCCTCGACGAGCTGATCGCCGTCGAGACCCGGCACGTCGCCTTCTGGCGGGACTTCTTCGGCCGCAAGGACCTCACCAGCCTCGACCTCGGGCGCCGCCTGAAGCTCGCCACCCTGATCGCGGCGTGCCGCATCTTCGGCTCCGGCGCCGCCCACATCGTGCTCGAGGCGATCGAGGTTCACGGCGTCCGCAAGTACCTGCGGGTATGGGAACGCTACAAGGACGGCCCCTTCGGGGCCGCGCTGCGCGGCATCCTCGACGACGAGTTCCGGCACGAGGACTTGGTCGTCACCGGCGAAGCCGAGCGCCGCATGAACCCGAACCGGGTTCGCAACGTGTTCCTTGGGCTAAACGACGGTCTGGTCGAGATCCTCGGCGCGGTCAGCGGCTTTTTCGCCGCCTTCGGCCGCCCCGAGGCGGTCCTGGCGGGGGCCGTCACCGTGGCCGTTGCCGGAGCCTTGTCGATGGCGGCCGGCGCCTACGTGGCTGCCAGCTCGGAGGCGGAAGTCCGCGAGACGGAGGATGAGAGGAAGCGTTTTCTCGGCACGGCCGAAAGCGACGAGACGCCCGAGCGCCCGTTGGTTGCGGCGCTGGTGGTGGGCTTCGGCTACATCGCCGGGGCGCTTGTGCCCGTGCTGCCGGTGCTGTTCGGAGCGCGCGGCATGCTTCCTACCGTGGTGGCGGCGGGCATGACGATCGTCGTGGTGTCCGCGATCGTCGCCTTTCTCTCGGGGATGGAAGTCCGTCGGCGCGTGGTGATGAACCTGATCATCACCGGCATCGCGGTCGTAGTGACCTACGCGATCGGCCGGCTGGCAAAGGGCGTCTGGGGCATCAGCGTCTAGTCGTCAGCGCGTGCCGAGGAACACCAGCTGATAAAGCGTGAGGAGGATCTCGAGCACGATCAGCGCCACGATATACCACTCGACGCGCAGCGCGCGCTTGTTCTGCAGCAGGTCCACGAGCGTCTCGACGGTATGCGAGATGAGGTCGAGCTTTCGCTCGAGCGCCAGTCGCCGCTCCTGGAGCTCGTACTCGTCCTCGAGCCGCGCAAACAAGCGGTGGACCTCGGGCAGGTCCCAGGTGACCTCGGGCTTCTCGCCGACCTCGACGCGTCCCACCATCTTGTGCTGCATCAGCAAGGTGTCGCCGATGTAGCGCAGCAGATCGCGGTCCTTCGGTGTGGTGCGGCCGCCCTGGCGCAACCCGAGCGCGAACGGCTCGACCGCGTCGAAGACGCCCGCCAGGCTCGCCTCGTAGAACGCCAGCACCAGGCTCTTGGCAAGCACGTCCGCGATCACCTGCAGTCGCTCGAGCGTCAGCTCGCGCAGCACGATCTCGCCGCCCGTGAGCAGCTCCTCGCACGCAGGGTCGACGCGCACGCGCGCGTCCTCCGTTTCGCGCTTCGCGTAGGGCTGCCCCACGAGCGGCAGCAGCTGGTTGACGAAGGTGACCTCGTGCAGCGGCGAGAGGCCGAAGAGCACGATCGCCCCATAGCGGAAGAGCGCGGCGTACTGGTCGTCGCCGGCCGTGATCAGCAACGGGTTGCTGGCGAGCCGCTGGGCCGCTTCCAGCCCCTTCAGGTCGATGCGCTCGCCGAGCAGCAGCGCCCGTACCGTGACGACACTCCCTGGGGCAAACAGACTCGCCATGGCTCTCTGACTTTCGCTGCCAGCCTATCAGAGCTGCGACGCGCTCCGAGGCGAGCGGGCCGACCTTAGCCGGCCCGCGGCAGGAGCGGCCGGAGCAGCAGCATCCCCGTCCACACCACGACGATGCAGGCTACGTCGAGCAGTGCGCCGGCCCGGATCATCCGTGTCAAAGGCACGCGGCCGGTGCCGAAGACGATCGCGTTGGGCGGCGTCGAGACCGGGAACACAAAGCCGCAGGTCGCTGCGAGTCCAGCGGCGAGCGCGGGCGGGACGGGGTCGAACCCGGCCGACTTCGCCGCAGCGATCACGATCGGCACCAACAGCGTCGCCGCGGCGGTATTCGAAGCAAACTCGCTCACGACGATCGCGCCCACGACCGAGACCAGCATGAATCCCTCCGGACTGGCTGCGAGCCCGGCGTTCACGACGCCCTCGCCAACCCATTTCGCGATCCCGGTCGCCTCGCCGAGCGTGCCGAGCGAGAGCCCGCCGCCGAACAGCAGCAGCACGCCCCAGTTCACGCGCTGCCCGTCATCCCAGGTCAGCGCGAAGCGACGCTTGCGCCAGGACAGCGGTGCGACGAACAGCAGGGCCGCCGCGAGCAGCGCAACGCCGGCCTCGGGGAAATGCCGGCCGAGCGCGGCCGCGAACGGGTGGTCGCGGCCGAGCACCCCCTGGGCGAGCGACGGCGCGAGCCACAGGGTAAAGGCCAGCGAGAACGCCAGGATCGTGAAGCGCGCGCCCGCGCGCGTCTCGCGTGCCGCCTCGTCGTCCCCTGCGGCCACGCTCTTCGCTGTGGCTCCCGGAAGCGCGTCTCGTCCGAGGCCCCGCCCGAGTGTCAGGCGCGTCAGTCCGAGTGAGACGACGAGCAGCACCGCGGCGATCGGGGCTCCGAACAGCAGCCAGTCCGCGAAGCTCACCCGCACTCCGGCCAGTCGCTCGAGAAAACCGGCGACCAGCAGGTTGGGCGGTGTGCCGATGATCGTTGCCATTCCGCCGACCGAGGCGCCGTAGGCGATCATCAGCAGCACGCCCGACTCGGTGCGCGTCGGCGGACCGGGCTTGCGCTCGCCGAGCGCGCCAACCGCGATCGGTGTCATGAGCGCGGCCGTCGCCGTGTTGGAGAGCACCGTGGAGATCGCGGCCGAAGCGGTTCCGAAAGCCGCCATGCGGCCAGCAGCGGTCCGTGCGAAAAACGGCAGATGCAGCAAGCGTGACGCGAGCCGTACGTCGAGGCCGTAACGGGTGAGGGCCTCCGCGAGCAAGAACGAGCCGAGAAACAGGAAGATCACCGGGTCGGCGAACGGCGCCAACACCTGCCGGGCCGGAGCGACCCCCGTCACGATCGCGAGCGCCGCTGCCACGAGCGCCGTAGCCGGCAGGGGGATCGCTTCCGTGATCCACCACGTGATCGCGAGTGCCAGCACCGCTAGCAGGCGACGCGCTTCCGGCGGATGGGCCCCCGGATTCCAGAGATATACCAGGATCGCGAGCGCGGGCCCGGCCAAAAGGCCGGCGGTCTTCAGTCCGCGCTCAAGGCGTGCCTCCAGATCGGCGTTTGCTGGAGTGTCCGACACGGCGCGACTATAGCGCGGTTCAGCAGCTAGTCTTCGGCTCGAGCGCGGGAAGATTGCAGCGGTGTGGCAGCCGATCCAACCGAGGGTACGGTCTGCACAAAAAGTGAGGCCGGTAAGGTACTTGGGGGCGCGTCCGTAGCGAGCCGGTCCAGGAAGGTTAACGCGGCGTTCACGTGAGCGTCACTCGAGCGTCACAACCCCCCAATAGCGTGCTATGTGTTTCGCTGATTCGTTGCTGCGGGCGAAAATCCAAGGAGGATCCTCGATGAGTCTCAACGCACTCTTTCGCGCCGCGCTCGGCGCGGCGGCCATCCTCGCCCTCGGCGCCGGCGCCGCGCAGGCGCAGGTGGCATACACGGCCAATACGATCCAGAGCCTGGCCTACCGTGAGTTCCAGAAGGACGGCCGCTTCTACGTGTTCAACGATCTCAAGAAGGCCGAAGCCTTCGAGACGAGCGGCGAGGTCGGCGTCGGGATCACGCGGCCGGGGCTGGGTCCGAACGGCGAGACAGTCGTGGCCGACAGCGAGACGGCGCTCGAGCTCTTCCTATTCAAGCATGGGCTCCATGCGGAGGTGACGCGGCCGTCGCCCCCGCCGCTCAACATCGTGTGGCGCGACGGCAAGACACGCTTCACGGTCGGCAGCGGTTTCTACCTCGAGATGTCAAACCGCATCCAGCTGCGCTACTTCCACAACTTCCCCGACAATTCTGTGAAGCTCGCCGGCACCGAGAACGCCGGCGACAGCAAGGGTAACTTCACGATCCGCCGTGCCAAGTTCAAGCTCGAAGGCTTCATGTTCCGGCCCGAGCTCGAGTTCGAGTTGCAGCTCAACTGGCCGGACGTCAGCGGCACACCGCCCGCGCGCTTCCTCGAGGATGCAAACCTCGATTGGGACGTCACGCGCGGCAAGAAGACTTTCCGTGTCCGCTTCGGTCAGTTCAAGGCCGCCTATGGCCGCCAGCAGCTCACCTCCTCGGGTTCGCAACAGTTCGTCGACCGCGCGATCACCGACGCGCGCTACAACCCGGGTCGCGAGACCGGACTCGCGCTCTGGGGCACGCTCGGAGTCACCAAGTTCGAATGGCGCACGATGGTCTCCAACGGCAACGGTCGCACGCAGGCCGCCAACGACAACGCCGCGTTTCTCTACACGGCCCGCGCGCAGTACCAGCTGCTCGGTGCGACGCGCATGAACCAGTGGACCTCCGGCGCGTTCTTGACCGAGGGTGACCTGGGCGACTCGGCGACCGGAGCCCTGCTGGCCGTCGCAGCCAACTTCCTCAAGAACGACCTGCGCACGTTTCCGACTCCCGGCGCGACGCCCGTAACACAGAACGACAACACCCAGTGGGGCGCCGACGCGATCTTCAAGAGCAGGGGGTTCTCGGCGCTCGTGGAGTACCACGACCGCAAGTCGAAGCCCTACACCGACAACGTCGCCGGCCCGGACTTCAAGGATAAAGGCTTCCTCGTCCAAGCCTCCTACGCGTTCAAGACGCCGAGCCTGGGCCCCGGTCCCGGATACATCGAGATCGCCGGCCGCTACGCGAGGATCGACCCGAGCGACGCCCGCGGCGGCGACAAGCAGACGGAGATCGGCGGGGCCGTCAGCTGGTACTACTCCAAGCACCCGTTCAAGCTGCAGGCCGACTACCGGCAGCTGGAAAACGAGGCCGCCAACTCCGGCAGCGGCACCAAGGACGACGAGTTCCGACTCCAGATGCAGTTCATCTTTTAATGTTCTGGGGGGTGCTGCGCCGCACCCCCCAGACCCCCCGCGCGCTCCGGGGAAGTGAATTCCCCTCCGCGCGCAGCCCGTTGCTTGTCTTGAGTGCTGCGCCGCACCCCCCAGACCCCGCGCGCTCCGGGGAAGTGAATTCCCCTCCGCGCGCAGCCCGTTGCTTGTCTTGAGTGCTGCGCCGCACCTTCCACGCCCGAGTGCGAGCGAGGTCGAGAGCCCGGACTCGGCGTCGTTGCGCGGAGTCCGGTGGTCAAACCCTTTCGCGCGTCGCTCGAGGTCCGACGACAGTTAACACGGAGTTAACGTGCCCGAAACCGGGAGTTATCGCAGGTTCTCTACGATCCTGATAAAGCAGAAATTGGAGGAACGTCTCATGAAGCGCTTCGTGACGGTGGCGGCCTTCGCGGCCCTCGCGGCCGCCGCACTCGCCCAGCAGACCCAGGTCGACCCCGGCTTTTCCGTGTACCAGAAGACGTCGGGAGTGTCCGGCAACATGAATAGCGTCGGCTCCGACACCATGAACAACATGATGACCT
>Ga0114129_10008017_pt1 | contig 15040 bp, 14 predicted proteins | sample RhiMetdeltSRZDD1_FD_80071 | JGI IMG/M metagenome (GOLD analysis project Ga0114129, IMG submission 80071) | Populus rhizosphere microbial communities from Tennessee, USA - Rhizosphere MetaG P. deltoides SRZDD1 (version 2) (version 2) | ecosystem: Host-associated > Plants > Roots > Rhizosphere >...
AGGGTCGGGCGTAAGCGAATTACTCTGCTCAACGTCGACTCACTTCGCAAGATGGAGACGATTTGATCTGAGCACTTCGTTGCTTAAGGGCTGAACGGCGGGTAGAATTAGCTGTTGCTGGAAGCACTGCTGGAATCACACGCCGGAGTCGGCCCATGGAAATACTCTGGATCATCATACTAATGGGCTACGCCATGTGCGTAGCCCAATCTATTTTTGCTCTGACAGCGAAGCGGCCAGTCATGAGGAGAACGGCTCTGGCCGCGCTCGCTATAGCTCTTGGCGCGCACACTGCCTGGCTCTTGCTTCGGGGTCTTAGCACCGGCAGAATGCCGCTTGTAGGCACACAGGAGATGTCGGCATTTCTCTCCTGGGGCCTCGTTCTCTCAACCCTCATCGCATATCGCTGGTATCACGCTAACGCGCTTAAGGCGTTCATCTTCCCAATCGTGCTGGTGCTTGCGGCTATTGCCGCTATTTCGCCTGGCCCAACCGGTCAGGTTCAAGAGTTCAGCAACACGCTTCAAAGTATTTTATTGCCTGCGCACGTAGGGTTGCTATTGCTTGCCTATGCGTCGTTCTTTGTGGCCTTCGGCGCGGGGGTGATGTATATCATTCAGGAACGCGAACTGCGGCATAAGCGATTCCGTACGATCTTTTATCGGCTGCCATCGCTCGACACATGTGATGCAATCAGTTCCAAAGCTATGGCGATAGGGTTTGTGCTAATGACGCTGGGAATCGTCGGCGGCGTTTGGTACTCGTACTCCCGCTACCACGTTTACTGGCAAGCCGGGCCGCTCGAAATTTTCTCCGTCGTCACCTGGCTGCTTTACTTGATCATCATTCAATCGAGAATAAACGCCGGCTGGGGCGGACGAGCCGCGGCCCTCGCTTCGATTGTGAGCTTCATAATCGTGATCTGCAGTCTTGTGGGAGTGCGCTACCTGGGACATGCGTTTTGAAAACAAGAGGGTCGGAGATGACTTCTGATCTCCGACTTCTGGCCGATGAATATCGTACTCGTAGGATTGAGTCATAAGACGGCGCCGCTCGAGATGCGTGAGCGTTTGGCGTTCGGCGAACCGCTGCTCTCGGACGCGCTGTCCAGGCTTGCAGATCAGGAGATCGTGGACGAAGGTCTGATAGTTTCGACGTGTAACCGAGTCGAGCTGATAGCGTCAACACCGGCGGGGGCCGACCAGGGCCTGAATTATCTGGCAGAGTTTCTGTGCCATTTTCATAAGCTCGCGCCCGCAACTCTCAACGGCCATCTGTACAAGCACGTTGACTCGAATGCAGTCAAGCATCTGTTCCGTGTAGCTTCGAGCCTGGACTCGATGGTCGTCGGAGAATCGCAAATTCTCGGGCAGGTGAAGGAGGCGTATCAGCACGCTATCAACGCCGGCACTATTGGTCGGGTGCTCAGCCAGTTGATGCATCGTGCTCTCTCCGTAGCCAAGCGCATTCGAACCGAGACGGGCGTCGCGCAGAACCCGGTGTCGGTCAGCTCGGTAGCTGTCGAGCTGGCGCGAAAAATATTCGAAGACCTGTCCGACAAGACTGTGTTGCTGGTGGGCGCGGGCGAAATGGGCGAGCTTGCGGCTCGCAGCTTGATTGATGCAGGAACAAACAAACTGATCGTGACGAATCGCACCGCCGAGCGAGCCGAGGAGATTGCCGGCAAGTACTCGGGCGGCGCGGTGAACTTTGAAGCCTTTTATGATGTGCTGCCATCGGCTGACATCGTGCTCTGCTCGACCGGATCTCCCGACTACGTCATTCGCCCCGGCGAGACCAAACGCGCGCTCAAGTCTCGAAAGAAGGGACCAGTGCTGTTCATTGACATCTCCGTTCCGCGAAACATCGATCCCGGCCTCGCGAGTCTTGAAAATGCGTTTCTATTCGACGTCGATGATCTCGATTCGATCGTCAAGACAAACATCCGCGACCGCGAGCGAGAGGCCCAGCGCGCCGAAGTAATCATCGAGGCCGAGGTGCAGGGCTTCGTAAACCAACTGCGCTCGCTTGATATCGGTCCGGCGGTCGTCGAAGTCAAGGAGCTTCTCTCTGTCATAGTAATCAGCGAGTTCAAACGAAATCGGAAACGCCTCGGCGCGCTGAGTCCGGAGCAAGAAACTGCCATCGAGGATGTCTTGATTCCGGCGCTTGTGAATAAGCTTTCGCATCCGATGATCGTCCATCTGCGCAACGCCGCACGCGACGGCAAACCGACTCAGATGATGGACGAGCTGCGCAAGATGATCCGCATCGATTGAACGTTAAGGACTCCCCGGTGACTCAAACAATCATAATCGGAACGCGCGGGAGCCAGCTCGCGTTGTGGCAAGCCAATTGGGTCAAAGCGGAAATAGAGAACCGTTACCCCGCCCTCGAAGTTGAAATCAAAGTCATATCAACCAAAGGCGACCGCGTCCTCGACGTCTCGCTTCCAAAACTGGGAGAGCAAGGTAAGGGCCTGTTCACCAAGGAACTCGAAGACGCGATCCTAGAACGGCGCGTCGATCTTGCGGTTCATAGTCTCAAGGACCTGCCGACTGAGCTTCCGGCGGGCTTGCACATAGGCGCGATATGCGAGCGTGAAGACGTTCGCGACGCTCTTGTTGCTCGCGATTCGATACGATCCTTCAACGAGCTTCCCGATCGGGCAGTCATCGGGACCAGCAGTCTTCGGCGACAAGCTCAGCTTCGCGCGGCGAGGCACGACCTTGTGATCGAACCTGTTCGTGGCAACGTAGACACACGGCTACGCAAGCTCGGCGAGGGTCAGTTCGATGCGATCGTGTTAGCCGCCGCCGGGCTTTATCGACTCGGGCATGCTGATCGAATAACGGAACACCTCAGCGAAGATCTTATGCTTCCGGCGGTGGGTCAAGGCGCGCTCGCGATTGAAAGTCGCGCGGACGATGATGAGGTGAATGCGATCGTACGAACACTCGATCACGAATCAACGCGTCTTGCGTGCACGGCGGAGCGGGCCTTGTTGAAGGGGCTCGGCGGAGGCTGCCTCGTCCCGATCGCAGCTCACGCAACGATCGAAGCTGGTGTAATGACGTTGAAAGGACTGGTCGCGAGCCCTGACGGTTCAGAGATCGTGCGAGGCCGTAAACGAGGGAAACGGGAAGAGGCAGAAGTGATCGGCCGGCAGCTTGCCGTTGAATTGTTAGCACGGGGAGCAGGCAGCCTTCTCGATAGATGATCGACTGAACCTGAGCTGAGTCATCAGCAGATCGACTGGTCTAATAGCCGCAGCGTCATCTTAATGGTTCTGAACGGATTTGATGGACCGGACTAGCCAATAGCGCTCTACCTTTTGATTTCGAAGACCACGGTGACCTGAGTGCCTTCCTCACCGGCGAGTGCGTTGATGTACGCCACGCGCTTTTTTTCTGAGTCTTCGCCCGTTGCCATGCCGCCAGTAGCCTTGCCGTTTTGCTGCAACAGGTTCGTGTTCACCGTCATCCCAGCTCGTCTCAAGCCTTCCTCGTAAAAGCTGATCACTTTGTTGAGGGGGTCCTTTGTCGTGAAGTGGAAGCCGCCGCTCTCTCCCTGCTTGCCTTGCGCCGAGTAGCTTCCTTCAGGCTTGCTCTCAGGGTAAGCCGGCAGCCATTCGGGGAGCTTGTCTACAGAGCCGCTCCCGAATTTCGCGGTACCTTCGGCTGACTTCACCTCGAGCGAGCCTTTCGATTCATCCGCCTTCGCTTCAAGAGTCACCTCGTCTTGGCCGTCTTTCCTGAATACGATCTTTCCCTTTTGTGCTTCCTCCAGACTAATCGTCATCGTCTCGCCGGACTTTTTGTCCTTGATCGTGATGGTGCCCTTCTCGTCATCCGATGATACAAACTCGATGTCGGGATTCGCCGCGACCATCATCTTTGCGACCGCCAGCTCCGGTTTCTTCTCCATCAAGTCAGGATCGAAGCCGGCTTGCTTTGCTTTGTTCCAGACGAAGTATCCGCCCAGCATCACGGCGATGACGCCAAGCACGATGAACGTGCCGCAGCCGACCAGCACCCACATCAAGGCTTTAGATTTTTTCTGTGGTGGCGGCGGAAATGATTGCTGAGGCGGAAACGGCTGCCCCGCGGGCCCGCCGATCGGTGTTGTAGGAGGTACATAGTTTGACATGATGGTCCTTTCTGTAAGGAAACGATGGTTGATGTTCGTAGTACGGCCTTTGAGCCGGAAGTTACTTTGCGTCTTTGCGGATCTTGGCGTCTTTGCGCGAAACTAACTCGACAAGATTTCATCTCGCTTGAAGCCGGGTTTCGCGCAAAGACGCTAAGATCCGCAAAGACGCAAAGCGAGCTTCCGCCTGAAGGCCGTACTACGAACATGAAATTACTCGCGCTTAAGCGGTCTACCCATCAACTCGTTTGCAGCTTCAAGAGCGGGCTTGTCCTGATAGAGCAACTCGTAGATGCTCGCAGTGATCGGCATTTCGATTCCCACGCGTCGGCCGAGCTCGTAGATCGACCTCGTTGTCTTCACGCCTTCGGCCACTTCGCGCATCTCGCCGAGTATGTCCTCGAGCTTTCGACCGCGACCGAGCTCGACTCCGACATGACGATTGCGTGAAAGCTCACCGGTACAGGTGAGCACCAGATCGCCCAGCCCTGCCAGTCCAGCAAGCGTCTCGGCGCGCGCGCCTTGCGCGAGAGCGAGACGGGTCATCTCCGCGAGACCTCGCGTAATAATGGCCGCAACGGCGTTGGTGCCCAGGCCAAGTCCGCGCACGACTCCCGCCGCTATTGCTACCACGTTCTTGACCGCGCCGCCAAGCTCCACGCCAGGTACGTCGGTGTTTGTGTACACGCGAAACAAGCTCGAGCCCAAGGAGTGTTGAACCATCTCGCTCCACTCGCGGTTGCGGCTTGCGGCGACGATTGCGGTCGGATCCCCTTTCGCGACTTCACGCGCAAAGCTGGGTCCGGACAGCGCGACGTATCGCGGCGAGAAGCTCTCGCGCAAAACATCGGTGATCACTTCTTCCATTCGCATCAACGTGCTGATCTCAACACCCTTGGCCGCGCTCACCAGGACTACGTCGCTTCTTAAGTTGGCGCGAAGACATCCGACGATCTCGCGCATCGCATGCGACGGCACGACCAGCAATGCGAAGTGGGCGCCGTCAAGCGCGTCTTCAAGAGCGGTTGTCGCGCGGATGTTCTCAGAGAGATCGAATTCTGATAGGTAAAACGTGTTCTTCCGCGCTCGGTTGATCTCGCGGGCGAGTTCCGGTTCGCGCGCCCACAACTTCACTTGATGCGCGTTTCTAGCGGCGACGATCGCCAGCGCAGTTCCCCAGCTTCCCGCGCCGATGACTGCGATGCGTTTGCTTTCTGGTGCAGAATCGGCCTTCAACAGCTTCGCCCTCCTCTGATGGCAGTCCCACCGGAGCCGACTGTGGGATCACCGGGTCTGACTTTCATGCCAATCTTGTTCTCGGTTCCGCGAATCAACCGGGTGATGTTCTCGTGATGCTTCGCGACGATCAACGCGCATCCGGCGATTCCGATAATGACGAGCGCTTTCAGATGGGGGCTCGGTTGAAGCCAGCCATAAAATAATAAAGTCCAGAGCGGGACCGCAGCCGTCGCGATGATCGAGCCCAGCGATACGTACCGGCTGAAATAAACAATCAGCGCCCACAGCACCAGTGTCGCTAGCACTGAGTACGGAGCCAGAGCGAGATATACGCCCACCCCGGTAGCGACGCCTTTGCCGCCTCGGAATCCGAGAAAGACGGGAAAAATATGGCCGGCGATTGCGGCGATCGCGGCCGCGCCGATCCAGAAGTAATCATCGTTAGCTACCAGGCGCATCAGCATCACAGCAGCTACGCCTTTCGCCACGTCAAAGACATAGGTCAGCAGCCCGGCCTTCACACCGGCGCGCCGAGTGACGTTGGTCGCGCCGATTCCACCCGAACCAACTTGACGAACGTCTTCTCCACTCGTGAACACATGCTTGACCAGGAGATAACCGAACGGGATAGACCCAAGCAGGTATGCGATTATCACGAAGACGATCTTGGGGAGCATGGCGGGAGAATATATCAAAGGTCGTGGTCAGTTGTCAGTTGCTGAGGTCAGAGGTCAGAAGTCGGAGGTCAGAAGTCAGAAGTCAGAGGTCAGAAGTCAGAGGTCAGAGGTCGGAGGGAGGAGTTGAGGCTCTGAGGCCTGACCTCTGACTGTCTGACTTCTGACCTCTGACCTCTGACCTCTGACTTCTTACTACGCTTCCGGGTCCGATGCCGTTGCCGGCGCACCCTTTTTGTCCGCGGCGTGAACTACATTTGTTGCGTCCACAAAAAACGAACGCTTGCCGGTAATCCCGTACTTTTCGGGAGCCGCAGTAACCTGAAAGGTCTCGCCTTTGACCTGAATGTCAAATCGGTAGCCGGTCAGCTTTCCGCTCGACGGATCATTGACATAGCGCTTTTGAATCAACTGATCGAGAGTGCCATATCCGCCGCCCGACTCAACTTGATAACGCGCTTCGGCTGCCGCGATGGCGCGAAGCCTGGTTATCGCCGCGGTTTCGTTCGCGGCGGTTACTAAGACTGACTGCTCCGCAGGTTGTTGGTTGCTGCAACTGGCGAGCAGTGCGATCAGTCCCAGCAATATCGACTTTGGCAAAAAAGATCTCATAACGGATGCTCCTCTTTGGGGTCCAGACCAAGTTACCGGAAATCTCTGACTTCCGACCTCTGACTTCCGACCTCTGACTTCCGACCTCTGACTTCTGATTTCTGTCTTTCGCCTATGTTATTTTCAATGCGAGCCTTGGGCAATAGTAATTCTCTCGAGAGTCCCGTTCCATCTTGACTCCGCCGACTGGGATAGGTAGTTTAGCGGCGTCATCATCTCAGGTATCAGCAACAAGCGAGATAACGTTCCAGGCTGTTCAACTCTTTCACTCGACAAAGGAGACAACATGGCAAAGACCGTTGCAACCGTCGTCGGTGTGGTGTTCATTCTAGTGGGAATCGTGGGGTTCTTTAGCCCCGTTCTGTTGGGGGCACACTTAACCAAGCTCCATAATGTTGTGCACCTCGTATCAGGGGCGGTCTCACTTTATTTTGGGACAAAAGGAACTCTGGCATCCGCGCGTTCCTTCTGCATCGTATTCGGCTTGGTCTACGGACTACTGGGAGTCGTGGGCTACCTGGTGGGTTCGCCCGATCATTTGCTGACGCTTTGGGGCGAGCATTTCAGACTCGGGCCCATCGATCATTACATTCACATCGCGATCGCAGTGTTGTATCTGCTCGGTGGATTTACGACTAAGCCGGGCGCTGCAGAGACCGCCGCTTAAGGAAACTGAATGAGGTCGACAAGTCTCGGTCGGGCCGGCTTGTTCATCGAATCGGGCATCCTGGCTTAAAGACCTGCTCGGTGAACATTCAAGTTTCTTGATCAATCTTTAAGGCGGTCGTCAAGCTCGTCAAGATCGCGAATCAGAACCCAGTTTGCGCGGTCAATTAGTTCTCTGTGCCTTATTGCCTCCGAGCCAGCGATCCAAACGCGCGTCGGGGGGCCGACGAGTCTTGAAATCGCATCGAGTTCCTGGTCCGCGCGGCGCCGCTCGGTCGTAAGACTGAGCGCCAGAACATGCGCTTTGGTTGATCGAACGACGGGCGCGATCTCGGCCGCCGGTAGGTCAGCGCCGAGGTATACGACACGCCAGCCGTGTATCGCCGCCAGCACTGCCGCCGGCAAGAGTCCGAACTCGTCGCGATCATCGGCCGGAGTCGCCAGGACTAGCGTCCTCGCATTCTCGGAAGGTCGGTACAGGCGGGCGAGCGAGTACAACACACCGCGCAGCAACGCGGTGGCTATGCGCTCGTTGGCGACGCTGAACTCCTTGTGAGCCGGCCGCTCGGCCACTTCGGCCAGTATCGGCGCGACGATTCTCTTGACGAACTCTGGGGCAGGAAACAACGTTACGGCGCGCGTCAGCTCCAGGTCCGCTGCGACAACATTCAGGTTCTGAACGGCCTCGATAAATCGATCGCGCACATTTCGGTACGGATCAACATCGACGCGTGATATCACTGGGTCGCGGATCAGATCGTCAAGCTCGGGCTCGGAGAGCCTGGCGGCCTGGCTAATGCTGTGGCCCTTTTCGACTGCTCGCCGCAGCCTGATAAGCCGCAATACGTCAGCGTCTGAATAGAGCCGAGTGCCGCCATCGCTTCGCGCGGGAATGACGGCGCCGTAGCGCCGCTCCCACACGCGAACTACATCGATTGAGAGTCCCGTCAGTTTTGTCACGGTTCCGATCAAATACTTTGGTGTGATTGATACGGCTTCGTCGGGCATGCGGCACTCATTCTGCTGGGGCGTCTTGATTGTGTCAAGATATCTCCTCGATAAGCTTCGAGAAGGCGGGATGTTTCTGGTCGTTATCTTGACGGGCTGACTCAGGATGCCTAAGCTTGCGATCTGACCACCAGGTTCTAGGGGAACTGATGCTATGAGAGTATTGGTAACCGGCGCGACCGGTTTGATCGGCCGCAGTCTTTGTCGATCGCTCACCGGCGATGGCCACGATGTCATCGGGCTGTCGCGCTCGGCGCGCAAGCCCGCTGAACTTGCTGTCGCAGAGCTTCACCAATGGGACGGGCTGATGGGCCCACCGCCTTCGGGAGCGCTTAGTGGGATTGATGCCGCTGTCAATCTTGCCGGTGAACCGCTCGATGCGCGTCGCTGGAGCGATGAGCAGAAGAAGTTGATACGAGACTCGCGAGTCATCACTACTCGGAACCTCGTAGAGGGACTTCGCTCAATAGATCCGAAGCCGGCTGTTTTTGTCAGCGGTTCGGCAGTTGGGTTCTATGGCGATCGCGGAGACGAAGAGCTCGACGAGACTGCGCCTCCAGGCCGCGGATTCATGAGCGAGGTCTGCCAGGAATGGGAGCGCGAAGCCGCACGGGCAAACGAATCCGGGATTCGCGTAGTTCAAGTTCGCACAGGAGTCGTGCTGAGCGCCGAAGGCGGCGCTCTCAAAAAGATGCTCGCGCCGTTCAAGCTCGGACTTGGTGGTCCGCTCGGCAGCGGCAAGCAATGGTTTCCGTGGATTCACATCAAAGACATTGCCGGTATCTTCCGCCACGCGATCTACACTTCTTCGCTGGCCGGCCCAGTCAACGGCGTAGCTCCGGAGGCTGTCACTAACGCCGAGTTCACACGCGAGCTCGCGCGCGTTGTGCATCGTCCGGCTTTCTTACCGGTGCCTGAAATGGCATTGCGGGTTTTGATAGGTGAGATGGCCGAAGTGTTGTTCGAGAGCCAGCGAGTAGTACCGAAGGCGGCGTTGGCCTCGGGGTACGAGTTTCATTACCCATTGCTCGCACAGGCACTCGAGAATCTGCTCGGCAGATAAAATCCGGCCTAGCAACGAAGTGTGAAATGTAGCTTCTGAGATCCGGATGCTGATCGCGCTAACCTATGTGAATTGCTAGCTCGCTTAATCAGCGGGCATCATGCCGACCTTCACCGGCCGCGAACGCTGTGAGCGGGCCCCATGCAACGCTGAGTGGGTACTCTATCACAGGCGGCGTTCAACGAAAGTCCGAAGCTGGCCTTCAATTCGTGAGATGTCGCGGCGATCCGCAAGGGGGAGGTAGATATTACCTCCGACATCCGCAGGCATTTTGGCGCCCTGTTCTCGAATGATGAGAACACGCTCTCGGCCCTTTGCTTGCGTGAAGTATCCAGCCTCGAAAACCACGTTGTCCCGGGGAGCAGCTCGATCCCCTTCAGCCTCCTCCAGGTAGTCATCTTTCGTGAACAGAAAGATGCCTGCCGAACAGAGTGACGACGCCCGTTCAATCTCATCCAAAATGTTGCCACCGGCAGTGAAGTCCGCCCAGTCCAAGACGGTTGCTCCAAGTTTGTCCTTGAGAAAAAGATGAATCGAATTGGCAGTGTCCTTGGCCTTGCTGCAGTAACCAAGAAAGACATCACGCCGCTCTTTCAGCTGGTCGAGCCATAGCGAAAACCGGTGTCTAAAGGTTTCCTCGTTGAGCCAGCGAGTGTCGGCATCGTCAGGTGCGAAGAGTATCGGTTTCCCGCCTCCGGTCCAAACGATTCCCCGGTCAGCGAGTCCACGCTGAGCGATGATCAAGGTCGGCAAACCTAGAGTGTTGGCGACTGCTCCTTCATAGTGGTTGTACTCGGTGGGGCTGCGAAACGTCGTGTTGGTCTCCGGGTCGGAGACCAACCAGCGGGGAAACGCGAGGATCGCGGCACCGACACAACGACGCATTACTTCGTCGACCGTATCCCAGTTCCAGCCCATTGAGGCCGGCAAGCCCGAGATCATGAACCTCTGAGTCTCGAGGCCAGCATCGGCAATCAGCTTAACAATGGCGGCTACCAGCGCTCTCTCGTTCTCGCCAAGGTTGTGATCTAACGGCACGCTCAGATACACTCTTCGCTTGATCACAAACTAGTCCTCCTCTGAAGTCGTCGTCGCCGCGTAATGACTGGCTGCGCTGCCCGAAAGCCGCGACACGTTTCGGCACAAGTCACTGCGTTTTCGCTCTGACTGCCCTTTATCTTCGACCTGCGTCGCACCGATCGGCGCTGACTCGCTTCACTAGCATGGAACAATTGTCAGCGTTTGGTTAAAGTAGAAACTTCCCTGTGTTGTCCAGCCATATACAACGCATATCGACTGATTTCCATCTTGCGGGTTGTACAGCGTAGTGCCGATAGAAGTTACAATCGACGGACTGCTGAAGTCATTGGTGTATTGAACACAGTACATCCTCGATCCATCACTCGAGTACGCGATCATTCCAACACCGGTGATGGGATTGCCCGGATTGGTTGCGACGACGGTGCCATACTCACTAAGCTGACCGGTACCAGAGCTGTAGCATATGCCCCAATCTTGCACAGTGACGACGCCGCTAGACGCGCCGGCGAAAGCCTCCTTAAGCTCCGACTGGCTCAACTTTCCCGACTTGATAAGATTAACGATGTTCTCTCCGTCTGTAGCCATTGATTGATCTCCTCTTTAGTTTATTTAAAAGCTTGAAATGTTACTTGAATCATTCCTGCTTGTCGGACGTAACACGATACGGCGATCAGCAGCCACGTCATGAAATTAGAACACTCGCTTTATTTCTGCCCACAGGTGTTCCAATCGCGACATCAATGTTCCCGGATGGGGTTTGAGTCCCCATTGCTCGCGCAAGACATCGGGTATCTGAAACGGCGCCCCCTTACCGCGTTCTATCCAGCAGAATGCCTCCATAAATGCATGACCAAAGTGCTCGCCAATTCTCGCGAGCACCCGTGAGCGATCCTGTTCTCCCTCGACGATGCCGAATACTCTTCTCATCGGCCCGATCAGCTTTAGCGTCCAGTCTTGCCGAGAGACGCCAACTATGTCCGCGATCTCGTCTCCATTGAGGAAGCGAATCATCGTATCGGGCATACCGCGAAAGACTGTTCCGGGCACCACTTCTTCCATCAACTCGGTGAGCGCGCCGGTCATCGCACGTCCAGCCTCGCACGCTTCGAAGTTGCGCCGGCCTATCACTGCGACCAACTGCCTGGCTTCATCTGCATTGTCAGGAAGCATCTCAGGACGAACGCCCAGGATGTGCCCGGCCACGTTCCACATGTGAAGGTAAGCATCGGCTTCCTCGGGCGTCACCGCAATCCCGAACTTTTCGAGCGATTCAATCGGTATGCGAGAGAATGACAGCAGTGTGCCCGCGAGATCTTCCTGGTTTATGGGCTGCCCCCATGCCGGGTCCCATTGCTCGCTTCTAAGGATCAGGTAACGGATTGCCGCGTGCAGCAAGCGCACCTTCTGAGCATCGCGAACGCCGCTTCCCCCGGGTTTAAGCCCACCAGGACACGCGACGTTTATTATCATCTGACTGGTTTCGGTTATTCTCCTTTTGGCGTCGGTGTGGAGTCTGGCAGTCAGATGCAGCACCTGCACGCCCTTCGCGCAGGCATAGCACATTGGCAGCGACGAAAAGAACAACGAAATGCTTATGAGCAACCCATGGCGCGCGAAAAAGTTTTCGGCGAATTCTATCTTGTCCGGATTGGCCCAATCGGGAAGCTTCCCGCTGTTTTCCAGATACTGCTGGACTGATTGCGGCAGTCTTTCCGGGACGATCTGCTCGTTCATGAGCAACTCGGACATCAACGCATTAACGGCCTGAACTTCTCCCTGTTCGAAGATCGCTTTCACCGCGTCGTCGGCAGCCGGGTCCATGACCTGGCGCATAGAGTCCATAAACTCGTCGCTCAAACGATCTGTCGTCATCTTGGAGATCCTCGTATCGTCGAATCGATATGTGATGTATACGGCACGCTCAAGAGCCAGAGCGATTATACTGTGCCGCCGGGGAATTGCAACGCGAAAACCTCCCGGTCAGGTACGAGACCTTACTTCCTTCGCAAGTATTTGATACTCCAGACAACGGTCCACGTCTTCCCGTCGTCTTCGGATCGCTCCCAGTTCCACTGCAGCCTGTCCTTTATTATGTCGTACCACACCATCCGTTGCAGCACTTCCTTCCCGTTTATTGTCGCTCTCCTCTGCAACACCATTCTCGAATCCTTGAACTCTCCTATGAAATCCAAATAGCTCCCCTGATTATCCACCCAGGTCTGCTGCCATTTTCCGGTCCTTGCATTGAGTGTCGATACACTCATCCCACGAAGAGGTATTGCTGGAGTCCCGTCGAAGTTTTCTAAGACGACACAACCATCAAGTGTCTTTTGAATGACGTTCCGGCCTTTGCCGCCGTTGGCCCATTCTAAGCTCCACTCACCAATCCAGAAATCAAACTGTCTCGTCTCAGGTTGACTGCAAGGATGTGGAGCACTGGCAGGATTGGAAGGTTGTTGACCAGACGCAGCAACAGAATTGACGATAAGAATCGAGGCCAATAAGGGTATGGTAACTTTTCGCATGAACTTGCAGGCTCCTCAAGCTCAAGAATGTATTTGCATACTTAGTCGTTCCTATTAGCTTGAAGCGTAAAGCCGCTGGCTGGTGAGCCATCATTCGCCCATTGGATGATAGACCCACGTCGCTTGCGCAATTTCGGATTGACGAAAACTATCAGCGGCTCGCTTGTATTACTCTTCAATTGAATGTTTTCCAGCCAGACTCCTTCAGGCGGTGCGTAAGCCACCTTTGCGTCTAGTTGCCTTTTTAGTGATGGTGTCGCTTCCATAAGCTTGGTCAACTCGTCCTTTTCTTCATTATCGAGCTTGATCCGGTGGAGCTTGGCTTTCTTCGCCATAGCAGATAGCCGTTTACTCAACACAACTCCGCGGATCATGGACGCTGCCCCGCTGTCCCCTCCGAGCGAATATTTTGTGGCGGTAGCGGTGCGCCCTATGCTGAGGCTTAAAGCTCTGACGGGCGGGCCAACGCTCGGTGATGGGTTGACCACTGACATGTTCTTGAGGCCACACTTTTTGTTATTCGTCACCAGAGACGCGATGTTCAGCTCCGAAGTAGAAATGGAATCATTATCGGCAGTGATGATCGCCAGCAGGCTTATGCTGTTCGGGGCTGTGGCGGGCACTGTCCATTCGAATCCCACGATCTGCGCTTTGCCCGCTTCCACTTTTGGCACGACTTTGTGGGGACCGATTTGTTGCCAGGGGGAACCGGCTGGAAGCACGTTGTTCGGGAAGCCGCTCCAAAAGCCGGTCGGAAGGTTTGGCAGCGTAACAGCCGAGGCAGCGAAGAAAACCTTGACCGCCACGTTAGTCGCCGAATTGATCCCACGGTTGTGAACCTGCACGAATACCCGAACCGTCCGGCTACGCTGTGGATTCTCGTGTCTTAACCCGGCAGCGAAAACGCCATGGTCGTCTTCGAAAAACTCGAAGTCAACGTCGGTCATCGACGGTTTCTGAAATGAAGGTGAATCGATCTTGAGATCTTGGCTTTGCCACCAGAAAGTCTGCGCTCCGAGGTTAAACGGATCCGGCACTCCGGATGCGGACGGCGAGGTGCGGCCAGAGTCCACGGTGCTATCGCGCAGGTATATCTCCACGCTCGGAATTGTGGCCTGATCTACCGCGATTTCCCAAACGCCGCGGCTCTGTGTCGCAGCACGCAAAAGGCGTGAGCGATTATGGAAGAGCAGGTCTTTGACCAGCGCATTCGGCAGCCCGTTGTTGAACGAAGTCCAGACCACACCTGCGTTGGTGGACCGATAAACGCCCACGTCGGCAGCCACAAAGACAGTATCCGGATTGAGCGGATCAATTTCGATAGCATTGATGGCAATGTTAGGCAGTCCTGCACTGACATCTTGCCAGTTCGAGCCAGCGTTATCGGAGCGAAAAACACGACCGCCCACTCCGCCCGCAACGCTGGAGTATGCGACCCAGATGCGGTTGGGATTCGTCGGATCGACGAGTATGTCGCTGACAAAACCGGCCGCTGGACGCCCTAACGCGAACGGATTTGACCACGCGCCGCCCACTAAATCCAGCCGGTAAATGCGTCCATTATCCGTGCCGACATAGATGCGCGCGGTTGTGGGAATGGCGAGCGCTGAAGCCAATCCGGCGGCGCTCGGCAACGGAACGGATCCCCAATTATTGCCGGTGTCGGTGGAGATAAAAACCTTCTTCCCGGCCTGCGCCACCACTCGGCCATTCACTTCGAGCGGCGGATAAAACAACGCTCCCTGATCGTAGTCGTCAGAGGGGTCAACATTGGGGCCGATCCAGTTCCACGAGGCCCAGCCGCCGCCGCTCGTGGAGCGCTCCATCCCCATTGCGTAAAAAGTGTGATAGCAGGTGTACGGTGAAGAAGCGCTAGTAGCGCAGTCGCCACCATCTCCATCGGCGACGTGAAACCAGACTTCTTCGCCTTCGTACCGCGCAGTGCCATTATCCTGCAACCCTCCGATCAACCACGTCTCGAATTGCGGATGCTGCGTCAAAAACTCAAACTCGGTGATATTGAGACCCTTATTGAGCGACTGCCACCTGACGCCCGAGTCGGG
>Ga0114129_10008018_pt1 | contig 15039 bp, 15 predicted proteins | sample RhiMetdeltSRZDD1_FD_80071 | JGI IMG/M metagenome (GOLD analysis project Ga0114129, IMG submission 80071) | Populus rhizosphere microbial communities from Tennessee, USA - Rhizosphere MetaG P. deltoides SRZDD1 (version 2) (version 2) | ecosystem: Host-associated > Plants > Roots > Rhizosphere >...
AACTGAAAGAAATGTCATTGCAGATCCAAACACCTTCGGAATTGTGGGTCCGTTATCAGCCGATTCATTTTTGGGCTTCCAATAAACATTAATTTAATATATAAAACTGATGAATTATTTTTAGATGGATGCAAGGAATTTAGGTTTGAGAAATGTAGAAGTTGCCGACACCCGAATCTGCGCTATTGACGGCGAAAACGGTAAGCTTATTTACAGGGGTTATGATATTTTGGATTTAGTTAGCCACTCAACATTTGAAGAAACTTCGTTCCTTCTGCTATTCGGTGATTTGCCAACTAAAAGCGATTTGGCCCAGTTTAGTTCAAAACTAAAAGAATCTAGATTCTTAGATGAACGGGTATTTCGAAACTTAAAAAATAGACCAAAAACATCAGGGCCAATGGATATCTTACAATCTTGTGTAGCGGAGTTAGCAGATTACGATCTGGATTTACAAAATGATACAAAAGAAATGAATGTGCAACGCGCCATAAAATTAATTGCAAGTATTCCTACTACTGTTGCGGCTTGGAATAGAATACGGCTAGATCTTGAACCTTTAAGACCTTCAACTGATCTCGATCATGGGGAAAATTTCCTCTACATGTTATTCGGAGAAAAACCCCCACACGAAATCTCTAAGATTTTCGATATTTGTTTGATACTTCATGCAGAACACAGTTTTAACGCGTCAACGTTTGCCGCGAGGGAGATCGCTTCTACAAAAGCTCATATTTACGCCAGCATTAGTGGGGCGATTGGAGCTCTTTCTGGTTCCCTTCACGGCGGAGCAAATACTCAAGTTATGAAAATGCTCTTGGATATAGGCAGAATCGAGAATGTTGAAAAATGGGTAGTCAACAAATTGAAACTTAATGACAAAATAATGGGAATGGGTCATGCAGTGTATAAGACTACTGACCCTAGGGCAGAAGTTCTTTATAGATTGTCGAAAGCACTCGCAAGGGAAAAGAATAGTCCGTGGTTCGACCTTACCGAGCAGGTTGAGAAGATAACTCGAAAATATTTTTATGAACACAAGAAACAGTCAATCTATCCTAATGTAGATCTCTATAGTGCATCTCTGTATTATTCATTAGGGATTCCAATGGACCTTAATACTCCCATTTTCGCAATCTCTAGAATTTCTGGATGGGCGGCGCATGTCATTGAGGAGAAATTTGCAGAAGCAGCGCCAAAACCAGCCTTGTATAGACCAAAGGCAGTTTACGTTGGAAGGTACTGCGGCCCGATGGGGTGCGAATACGACCCTTTAGAGAAGAGAACTTGAGATCAATTTCTACCATATCCTCCATTTCCAAAGTACATTTCTGGCTCAATTAAATTCACATTGTGGTGGAAATTATTTTGAGAAACTATTTTGGTAACATATGCTTTAAATGGAGAAACGTCCGCAAACATAGGAGCCGGGTGGGGTGGCAGAGCGGTTATGCGTTCGCCTGCAGCTGAACTTATCGCAGTTAGCGAATTTATAAGGGTTCGAATCCCTTCCCCACCTTTTTACAATCAAGTTCCAGAATTCCTTTCAAGATTAGGTTTGGAGCTCACTACTCATATGCAAGGGTTTAAGATAGTGCGACAAGGTTACACAGCCAATTCTAAATTAGAATAGGTCGGTTTTTTCATCGAATGATCGAGTACGTTAGTAGAGTAGAATAGCAAAATTTATCTTTGTATAACCTTGATCCTAAAATATAGGCATCAAAATAATTAACACATAGAACTCTCAACCTTTATGGACAAATCAGAACTATCGAAGTACATAATTTACGAGATTAATATGAGTTAAGACTTGAGCCCGGTTTTCTTCAGAAGGTGTAAGAAAATCAAGTACTTGAAGGAGATGAACCATTCAAAAAAGATAGATGGGGCCGAAGGGATATGTTCTGGAATGAAGAGCCTCATATCCATTTGAACCCTTGATCCACGGGTCTCGTCCTAATGTCTAGCCCTTCAATCTTAGATCTGGAGCCCGTTGCGATGCCTGGCTTCGCTACGACCCCATTTTTGCACCGCCTTTCTCTAATAATTTCGGAGTAGGTATAAGTTTTGCTACTATTTTGTGGCTCGCTTTGATCGAAATTTGACCCAATCCGAGAATAGACGTTTGCAAATTAAGATTTAATTGAACTCCAAAACTCATGAAGACCATGGCTTTCTGTTCGATTACAATATTTCTAGAGGTGGTTCTACTCATATCTTAGTTATAGTTTTTTGAATATTAATTTGCAGATCTTAACCCAGTGCTAGTTACAAGGTAATTTCAAGAAATTTGTCAAATTGTCACCTAAAAAATAATACCAAATTTGGTATTTATACGCCCTAAGCTGGGATATAGTTATTGTGTGCTGAACGTCTCTACTTTATTTATGTAGCAAAAAATGAGGATTGGCTGCTCAGACAAAAAGAAGACTGGGATTACGTTTTTCTAATGTCGCGTTTTTTTCAAAAATGGATCAAAAAATCATTCGATATAAGACTGCCTGTTTCAGCTGATATATTGCCCGTAATCCCCGGAAGGATATTTGACAGAATGTCTGTATCCTATTTATCGAGAGATCATTCAGCCAGGGGAAAATCAACATATCATTTCTATTTAGCCTACTTTAAACCACTTTGGACAGACTGCCAAACCGAAGGATACTCCTCAGACAACTTTGGTATGGTGTACTGGGATAGACCAAAAGGAGGGCTTTCGAATGCTGAAAGAATAAAGTATTTTGCAGATAAGAACTGTCTTAAAATATCACATCTACTAGCACATGAGTTGATGCGAATGCTTGGAAAGCCCAGAAAGTTGTATTTCGATGAAGTTCATAAACTTTATCAAAAGCATGTGGACGGAAAATTTCCTGTTATGCATTTTAGCGAACGATTCGACCCTGTATTGAAGGGTGAATCTTACCACTTCGCAACTATCGACATTAAGAAAATTTCTGAAATTTGACAAAATTAAAAAAGTTCGAAGTATTTAATCATAGCGAATAATGAATAAAACTGCACCTGTTGTAAAGATTGGTGGAATTGTATCTATCATTGGGACCGCAATTTTAATCAGTTTTGCTATTTTGCTTTTAGCATATCCTGTTGAAAAAAAGTGCTTCGCAGAATCTTCAAATTGTTACTACTTTTCGAGAGCGCCTCAGCCCATTAATTCCTTCATTAGTTCATATTTCCTCATTATTTCGCTTTCTTTGATCACAGTCGGAATAGGGATATTTAGATTCGGCTCATGGTTTCATGAGCGAAAGGCCTCGAAAGAAAAAAACAGGAACTCGTAATTCTTTCAATTATTCTGGGGATTTTTTAATTTCAGCAACGAGTTTATTAAATCGAATATACTTCTAGCGGTCTTTAGCGATGGCAAATCTTCATGTTAAGGTTAAGGTATTAATTGTTGTCGAAGAGAACTTTCTTACCAGGGTTCATTATATTTTTTGGATCAAAAGTTTTCTTTATTTTCAAAAAGATCCCGTAGATCTGAGAGCCATACATTTCGGGTATATATTTTACCCGAGCAAGACCGTCTCCATGTTCTGCTGAAATACTTCCCCTGCGCGAAATTATGAATTTAAAGACATTTAAAGCCATTTCTTCTACAAATGATTCATGATATTGCTGTTCAGTGCGAATTACTGGTCGGGTATGTAAGTTTCCATCTCCAGCATGTCCATAAATTACATAATCGACTTTATAGTTCTTGTAAAGGCTAATTAAGAAAACTACGAATTGTTCCAACATGGTTGGATCTACGATCGTGTCTTCTATCAAACCTAATGATCTCCTGGACCCAACAGTCATTTTAAGGACTTTGTTTAATGCATTCTTTCTCTGACTCCAGATTTTTTCTATGCTGTCAGTGTCAGTTGTACTTTCGAGCACTTGAGAGTATTGAGACGCTTCCATTTCAAATATTTTAGCTCGTTTCTCCAATTGGCTTTCTAATTCGCCGTGAAACTCTACGAGCAGCGTACATTTTTTTCGCAGATCATAGTTTGAATTCATATCACCATTCGAAAAGTCGTCAAGTAATTCCACAGCTACTGCTTTGTGTTTAAGGATGTATGGGATTGACCCTGCTGCTTTCACAATATTCGGAAACGACAATATTGATAGGTATCTAGATTCCGGTATATCCAGAGTCAGTAATTTCGCCTTGGTTACGATTCCAAGTGTTCCTTCTGACGCCAAAAAGATTCTCTGGGGGTGAAAACCTTCTTGATCAAAAATTGAATCAAGACGGTACCCGCATGAATTCTTGTTAACCTTTGGATAGGCCCTTCGGATTAGATTTAAGTTAGAACGGATGATACTCATAATTTTATTTATGGTATTATCGAATCCACTATTGTCGTGTGCATATCCGAACAATCCTCCTGAGTATACTGTATCAACTCCAATTACATAGCTCATCATACTGCCATAACCAAGAGTATATGGACCGCTTGAGTTGTTGGCTATCATTCCACCTATAGTGCAATAGTTACTGCTGGCAGGATTAGGAGGGATGAATTTACCATGTTTACTCAGTTCCGAGTCAAGAACATGTTTTGTTATTCCCGGTTCTACAATAACAAAATTCTTGTCAATCTCTAATATCTTATTCATATTTCGTCCTAAATCCAGAACGATTCCGTTGGAAAGACATTGACCTAGAAGACCCGTCCCACCCCCTCTGCACACTAAGGGTATATTACGAGTCGAAGCGAATTCACATAATTGTTGGAGGTCAAATTCGTTCCGTGGATAGTTTATGACTATTGGTTCAATTTGGAAATGACTAGCATCAACTGAATAGATTTTCCTGGTCCAGTCGTCCCAAAACGTTTCACTCGATGTGAGTCGTGCAATCTCTTGGCCAGTAATATTCAGTTCGTCCACACTATATACTATGTTGTTGCCTATATTACTATGCTGAAACTTGATTTAGATCGCTAACTAGAGTGTCCACACTTCGTAAGAAGCGATACATGAAAACAAATGACACATCTTTTGTTTTGCTTACTCGTTAAATTATTGATGAAAATAATCCTTAATTCTTTCCAGACAGAAGTGGCTATTTGTTAAATCGAAATCTGCTCTTCTGGATTAGTCTTCTTCCCCTTTAACCTTCTATAAAACCATAGTTTCAACGCCAAATATGCGCTGTAAAGGACAGACTTGGATTTCACACAATACAGTCTAAAATCTTGTATTTGAATGTTGATATTTTTGTGAATAGATATTCTAAAACAATGTTATGATTTACAAATCAAATAATCCACGAAATAGGGTCTTCATTCGCTACGGAATCGAAGTATTCTTAGGCAGATGAAAAGGGCCATTGATTATAGAGTTATTATTTCGGTATTGTTATCTTTCAATATGATAGTATGTTCTGCTTGAGCTACTACCTTATAGTTCCCTTCAACTAGTATTGGATACGCATGTATATTCTTCCTTTTTAGAAGAACCTCCAACATTTTTCTGGCATCACGTTCGTAATAATCTGAGAGAAGCCATCTTGTAGTAAAAGGAAGGGTCTTGAATCTATCCCAAATATTCTGAAGAAAATCATCACAATTCTTATCTTTCGTGGGTTTTCTGGAGACAACACCAAAAATGTTCCTAATTTTGCCCTCGTAAACCACTCCCTGAGCATCTCTAGTCGTTACAAATGGTTCTATTGCGTAAGCTTGATTTGCGGTCAACTGGAAGGAAGATCCGAAGGTCCTGATATTAGGAATTGACTTACCCGCGTGTATTGTATATTGCTCTATAGAATGACCGCTCAAATTCTGAATTGGTTTAAACCCGCTCCTTGATATAGTTCGTTCAATCACTTCCCCAATTGCTGAAGAGCTTACATCTAGCTTGGCCATTTTAATGGCCTCATTTAAAGCTGACTCGGCAGAGGCAACCATTGCTTGGTACTTCGCGTTAGATGATACAGTTACAGCCGTATCTGCAATGAAGCCGTTTACTTGAACACCAATGTCTACTTTGAGTACATCGTCATTACTGACAACAGTGGGATCGCCTGGTTCTGCAGTGTAATGTGCAGCAATTTCATTTAGACTGACATTGACGGGAAAGGCGGGTATTCCGGCGTTGGAAATTATCTCCTTTTCAATGTTTTCACAAATATCATAAAGATTCTTTCCAGAGAAGTCAACTTTCCTCACACGCTCCCTAATCCGTGATGCTATTCTTCCAGCCTCAAGGTAGGAATCAAAGGAATCCATTTTTCAACTAATATGAAATTGATATATAGAGATATTGTAATTGATGCAAATTTTTACGCAATTCTCGGTCCAGTGGAAATATGAATGAAAAGTCATTAAGAACTTGAGAACAACAAATAAGGTTAAATTGTCCTGTCAAATACTTCGGTTAGTTCTTACCACAGGGGTCGTTGTCTAGCTTGGTATGATGCCAGCCTTGGGCGCTGGAGGACGCCGGTTCAAATCCGGCCGGCCCCACCATAATCTTGTATTCATTCCAGAATTGAGTTATTGAATATTATTTCGAGTTTTGGCACGAAATCGTAAGTGTACCTTTTCGGGTTTCGGATTGAGATGGAAACAAAATCGATATTGATTTGGCAAGCATACTTAGTACTAAATACTCACTTTTTAAGCTTGTTTTTCATCTCAACTATTGTCATGATAATCTGCTTCAATTCGGTTTCATCATTTGGACTTATTTCAAAGCTTTCGACCATTCCTCTAGCAGCAGACAACAGTGTGAGTATGAATCTCTTTGCCCTCTCTGTTGGAATTGTCTCTTTTAAGAATGTCGTACCCGTGGTACTTTTGACCAAAACATTTCTACCCTCAAAGGAAACAATATTTTTAGAACCTCCAGAGTAGAAGTTCACACCTTCATCTGAAATTACAATTATTCCCTTAACCCAATCTGGGTAATAACTTGTTCTTGGGTTAACAAACAGTTCTGATGCAGGAATTGTAACACTGGCAGTAATTTCACTGCTCTTTATTAACTGGTGAACAAAATCTGTTGCTGCTACCATTGCTTTAGACACTAAATCAAATTTTTGTAAATTTATGAAATCAAGTGTGTCAAAAGATTGCTTAATTTTCTGGGCCACTGTTGTCAAATTCTCATTTGGCCTCCTAGAATCGTCAATTATCTCTTCCGTTTGTACTTACCCCCTGATAGTACAACCTTTAACCTTGTAAATTTTTCTAATCAATTTCATGCAAAAATTGGACGGTTCTCTATTGCAATCTGATTAAATGATAAACTCAAGCGAAAATGCTGACCATCCTGCTGTTTGAATCTCGTATTTTTCAATAATATGCTACATTCTATTGGTAATTATTCAATATTCCCACTAATTTGATGGCAATATCAGCTTCACATACCATGCTAGGGCATCGACCTCTAAATTCTAACCAGTTAAATGTTACAACTGGGAAATTTGCATCAATTGCATCTTAAAAAAATCAAGGAACTAACCGTACCCAGAATAGAGTGACCTCAACTTGTCGCGCAGACTACTAGCGAGTTTGTCAGAAACTTCTTTTTGACATTTATCCGTATTCGTTAAATTACTTGAAGTAAAAACAAAAGGCCCGTAAGCATAGTTATTCTCTGGCTTCGGAATTTCAGGGCTAGTTGATTTCAAAAGAGATGCAAGATAGAAATTCAAATCTCGTATTCCTCCGTTTGGATTAGAAAGTATTTTTCCTAACTTAATAGAATCCAGTCTTCTGTATCCAAAGGAAACTTGATCGACATTACTATTAATTTTTGCAGGCTCCAAGTCTACCTTTGCGCCGATAATTAACGGAGCCGGTTTGTATATCGAATCAATTTTCAATTGCCATACTTCATCAGGACTGCTAACAATCGCGTCGAAGAAGTTGTTTTTCATTTCTTGTATGGAGATTTGGAACCTCCAATGGTTAGAATTTGCTGAATACCTTTCGAATAAGGATTTCGCTAGATTATTACCTTCTAGTATTTCCAACTTCGGTTGATTAAACTTACCACGAATATGAGAGTTGCGATTGAAACTTGCGGTTTTTAATGACTACAACTTGTATAACGAAATAATCCGAGATTTTGAACACCTTCAACAAACATATTCATTATCTGAGTATGTGGAACTGACTAATTTGGGTAGTTATCGCAGTTGAGTCAAACCTTTATTTTATCTGGCAAATAAAATCTATTTCAACTACACTTCCAAGCGGTAAGCTACTTGATCCGATTGATACCCGAGTATGAGACCCTTTATCTCCAAATATATCTATTAGAAAATCAGAGGCACCGTCAATGATCTTGGATTGTTCAGTAAATGTGGGTTCACAGTTCACATACCCGCATACTCGAACGAACTTGGAGATGTTCTCCAAATCTCCTACGAGTTCCTTTAGATTTGCTAATGCATTTATGGTGCATTGCCTCGCTGCTTGTTTGGCAGTCTCTATTCTAACATGTGTCGGAACTTTGCCCACAAACTTAGCCGGCAAGAGCATAGATCCATTTTCAAATGGTATCTGACCAGAAACATAAATCAAGTTACCAGTTCTAATGGCCGGCACATAGGATCCCGCTGAAGGAAGTACTGATAAATAAATGCCCCGAGACATTAATATGTCCTCAATCATTCCTATAGAACGACTTTAGGACCCATTTAACTATTTTTGTAGGAATTTAATTTTAGACAACAATATCCTGAATATAATTTAAATACATTCCAAGATATCCACTTTATTCCAAATCTATAAACCCTTCATAAGCTGTTAATGTAAGAGCAGATTATGATTAGCCACATTTTACCATCTACGATTTGCAATTGGGACAATCTCCTAAACAAGCTCCTATTTACAAAGACCGGCAACCCTTATACTTCGGCTATTAAACCTGTCTAGGTTTCTAAAGATTATCAAGATCGACATAACTAAGATGCATTCTAAAACCAATTCATGAAAGAAATGCTTTTATGCAGAAATAATACGAACTAATTGCTATGTCCAAACATAGAGATTTTGGATCATCTTATTCTCCACACATGAGGGGTGTTGCTCTAAGTATTCTTGTGATGGGGCTATCCATGGTAGGTATTATTATCTCGTATGTCTCTTTTGGTCATATTGGGCCAAAATTTTCGGCAGATCTACTCATAAAGGAACAAGCTGCCTTAAGGAAGGATTACGGGCTGCCTCCGCAACCAGTTATCAAGAACGATACACTCTTGTTAGTACCTCCATCGTTAAGGAATATTGAAAATGCTACTCAGTAGCAATAATTGCTTTTTTTGATATTATTCATTTTTAGGCGAATAAAATTATTCACGCATTTAGGTACTGTATTCGGTTCATATCTGATTCCCTCTCTGCGGTCCGGTTATTCTTTTTCATAAAACATTATTATTTGACTTGTAGCCCAACTGAATCAGTTGGTAGATTGTCAGATTTGTGGTTCGCGATTTGGGAGTCGGTCGTGCATAATATGTGAAAGGCCTGTATGTTCCTCTTGTGTAAATAAAGAGGGTACTCGCTGTACACGTTGTAATTCACTCAAAAAACCGGGAGGATTTCTTAGAAGAAATATCCCATACATTGTAATGTTCATTTCTCTATGGTTCTTTGTTTCTGGATTGTATCCGTTTCCTTACTTATTTGCGGCGGGTCTCCCTGTTGATATGACTCAACTGCAGCCGATTTTCATTGCTACCACCCTTATGACGATACCCTTTGTTTTCATGTTATTCGCTTGGAAAAAGCGGCAAGAGCGCCTTTAAGGATAAATTTCAATTTGAAACGCCTAGTCTTGAAATCATTTTTATAGTAGACTTATCGAAAAAAGTTCATATTGGAAAGTATCAACGGGGAGACTATCGCTGGGATTGCATTTGTCTTCCTTTCGATTTTGTTTTTATATGCAGGCAGTGTGAATAATGTATGGGCCATTATTATACCCGCAGATTTTTTGATCCTTGCAATTGGTTGCGCTTTTATTGCACTGGGCATTATAACTCTGAGACGACAGCGTTCCCTAGTTAGTTCCTGATTTCGATCTTACCGAAAATTTTAATAAAAGTATGCCGAGCATATTATGACAATAATATGAAGAAAATAGAGGCAGTGATACCCCACGGCAGAATGGAAAGAGCCTTTGCTGCATTGAAAGACCTTCCTCTAGGGGGTCTTACTTATTATGAATCCAAGGGAAGAGGTCAAATACCTACTCCCGTCGTTCATGCCGGTAGAGGCACTTCTGTTTACAGACCTGAGTTTAATGTAAATGTGACGATCTCAATTGTAGTTAAGGACCCCCAGGTGAAAGATGTCGTAGATAACATAGTCGAAAGTACCAGCACAGGACTCGCTGGCGAAGGAAAAATTTTTGTGTCAGATGTAGATGAGGCGGTAGACATCGGTTCGGGGGAAAGAGGCGATTCAGCAATCTAGATATCCTGATCCTCTAAAGTATCGGACACTAATGTCCTGTTCTTAATGAGAAACTTTAACTAGTGAGGGGAAGCCACAGTTAATGTTATTTTTCGTTTAGTATTAATTCAATCGTTTGCCTCAAATTCAATAAACCCTTAGACTTCCCATATTCCTCAAGCTTTTTCGCCTGTTCCGGCAGCAAACAGATATGGACTTCTCCTTTATCTTTCATAAGCCAGGTATTGGTTCTGATTTTTATATTTGTTTCTACTTGTTTGATAGAATTCAATTTTTTACTCTCACGATTTTTACTTTTTCTAGCACCTTCCAATATTCGACTTCAGCACCCTGGGTTACCTTCTCCCGGATCTCTTCCTCGACGGAAGAAGTGTCGAACATTTCAAAGGTCTCCAAGTCCATGATCTGAAGAGTGTTACCAGAAATAGAAATTACTTGACCATTGCGCTTATCAATTAGGGGAACATCTACATTAGCCGAAACTGGTGCAACCATATTATGCTTAGAGCCGTCAAATACTGATATAGCTGATACCCTTGCCTTAGCAGAGCCATGCTTGCCAGGCTTGCTATGATCATAGGAAACTATACGACAAGGCTCATTGTCGATTATTATATAGGAACCGACTTTCAGACTGCCTAAATCCATCGGTTTGCTCAATTTCGATCGCAAAAATAGAATTGAGATTCATATTTAACGTTTCTGGTCCGGCTAATCCTATTTTAATTTGTCAAGGACTGAAAAGCTTACTAAATTATTTAATGAAATTCCTTTTCTTGCAACTTCCATTCTGGTTTTTTCACAGTATCTTTGATCACTTTGGTGCGTCCTATCTCCTTCGACTTCCAGTAATACAATGTTCTTCGAGTAAGGAAAAGTGAACGGTAAGTATTGTCCGTTCGCAAATTCCAGATGGCCCAAACACGCAGATTTAACCCTATCTCTTCTAGCTAACGAGTTTGCAATATCACTTACTTCAGGTTCTTCACAAGAATACTTTGTAAAGTATACTGATACATAACTCAATTTCTCCTGATATCTCTCAAACAAGCCCGACCTGAAACTTAATATGAAAGAAAGTTTGCTTTGAATGTATTTTGCAACGTCTGTCAGAATTGTTGAAACTTGTCTGTACTTGGCAAGTATGTAATGATTTGCATAGTTGGGAAAATAAGCAATAGAATCAGAAGGAAAAGTTGCCGTAACGAAATACATACTTTCAATATTTTCCGACTTTTTCCAGGATTCTATTAATATTTCATTATTCCTGTTATGAGGGAAACAAATATACCCGCTAATCTGCATTCAAACCAACCACCATTGGACTCAACTTATTTGAAATGAGACCCGTTAAAGTTACCAAGTAGCATGAACTGAACGTGCTTACCAAACCCCTGCCTCTTATAGTTTGTGTGTTTTAAAAAGTTTTTGAAGCTAAATGTAAAAAAATGTTCTGGGATGGATAAATAGTAGTTGTTAATCCAGACCATAGTGAGAATACAACGGCTAAGATCTGTCTATAGGCTAGTGTTGTTCTTGTTGCAACGTAAACTAAAGAACGCAAAATTTCAAGATAAAGTTTAACAAAAAATTAAGAAATTTATTTCAATATTGTGGCAGGATGGGGAATAAGATTGCAGACTAAACCTACCCAAAGGTGAGATTGGATTGCGAATTAAAATAGAACTTGGAGCTTGATTAAGCTAAAACCCGGCAAGAACTTAAGGATTAGAAGTACCCTGCAGAGCTAATAGAACGGGGTGATAATATTTCCACGGTAGAAATAGCGAAGTAGGGATAGGATAATAGGCTACCGGGGTTTGGGTTCAGCAATGAAAAATAGTAATTGAATTTATTAATACTTAAGTAACAAAGGGCTACACTTCTTATGCTGATACATTCCCTCTGGACTTATTATAGTCGGTTGAAATAAATCATATCGATTGTACAGAATGTTTAGTTGACAGGGAGAATTGGGAACCTGCTATAAGCAAGCGGCTGTTCATCATGAACTAAAGTTAAGTATAAAAAAATCTGAATTATGTATTTGAATACTTTCTCTAGTTGGATAAGACTTGAAATAAGAAATCACGGAGATGGTATATGGGAAGTAATTGAGTCACTGGCTTTATAATAGTCACCTTTCCATAGGCCGTCATCGTTGCAAACTGTTGATATTTTTCGCCTTCATGAAATGTTAGATTAACGGATACTTGTCCGTTTTCAAAAATTCGGATACTCTTTTGGTCATTGAAGTTAGATTTCGCATGAATTCGATTAGCAGCGAAGCCTATCCAAATAAAGACTATTAGGATTGCACATAGAACATATGTTCTTGCATCCAAATTCGGAGGACTACCGGCAGTGTTACTAAAGTGATCTCTAATTGTGTCACATTAGTCATGATAATCCTGTCGAAGATAAGATTTGAAAGCTCCGGCAGACTGACTTATCCGATGACAAAAGTATTTTCTCTGCCGGAGATACCGAAGTAGCTCAGGATTAGTATATTGATAACTGAATAAAAAAGTTTAGTTCTGCAGGCTGCAGCAGTTACAATCTTCATTCAGCTTCGATAGTATTACATAGACATAAAAGTTAGCTTGAAATGTAGTCAAATAAATCGTCTTACGTTACTAAATCAGCTATCGACAAGGTCTGCATACCCGAAGTAATAGAGCTTGATTGTTCCAACGAAAATCGAAGTTTATGGTCTGTAAGATTAAGAGAGATTAGCCATACTGCTGATTCATACCTCTAATAATTATCAAGAAACTGATAAATATTTATAATTCTTTTAATCAGATGAACTTTTGATTCTAGTTTACGCGTGCAGGCGAGCAACTAGTCATTTTTCGATGAAAGGCCAATTAACAAATCTTGTTGGAGGAGCCAGAGTAAAAGGGATGAATGATACTGGAGAAAATCTTTAGTTTCAAAAAACTAGATATCATCAACAACTGGTTGAAAATATAATTCCATTTAAGAATTCTTGGTACTCCTCGGTGAACTCCATAAGGCAGTATTAAAATTGTCAATCCTCGTTAAAAAATATGGCAAGAGTAGGAAACATATCCCAGTGGACACCGCCCCCATGGGGTCTTTTATTGCACTAAGGACTGTAGAAGTGATAACCATCCTGAAATTTAGGTGAATATTTGTTCTCTTATTCATCTCAGCTAGTTGGTTGTGGCCATTAATGGCTCTCATAAATTGGGAGGAGAAATCTTCGAACGTACTAGCTGGTATAAAACTTAACCTCGCATTTTTGTTGTAGGCAACGTTATAGCCCATCCCCAATACTGCATTTTGTAAATATAGATCTATTGCGATAGTGTTTGAAGGAATCACAATTTTCTTTGCTATTTGACTTTGTAGGGCAAGGCCTCTACCCATTACGGTATATTGAGATAGTTGCTTAGATCTCACTCTTTCCAACCATTTCCCTATGAAGACAGACCCTCTGCTTGCAATCCCTTTTCCTAGAACCGGTACCGGGTTTGATGCACACATTACTACATTCCCGTCAATTGAAGATATAAGCTCCTTAGTACAGTTCGTGTCAGGCAATACGTCAGCGTCATACAATACTATTAAATTTCCTTGTGCGTGATAAATTATTTCGTTCCACGCACTGGCGGCTCCTCGACGCTTGTCATGATGAAATAATCTTATATTATTGCCATGACGGGACGAGCAATAATCCCTAACAATTTCGCAAGTCTCATCGGTAGAATCATCGGAAATTATTATTTCTAATATTTGAAAGGCATGGTTATCACCTGACAAGATACGATCTAACAATGCCTTAATATTTCCAGCTTCATTGTATGAAGGGATTCCTATTGTAACCTTTTGCACCGATAAAATTTGACTCTGGGATATCTTTAATTGTTGCCCTACATAAAATCTAGTATCCTTCGGAGTCGAAACGTTAAACTTAAACATTTTTTGTATATTGGCTGTTGTAAGAGGATACGTTCATTCGTTAAGAATTCACATTTTAACCTAGGTATGTGGATACTGACCATCTATACAACCCTAATTATGAATTAATGGCCATTATACTTTTAAGTTATTCCTCCGTTAGATTGGGCAACTAAAAATCGTTGGATTAGAAAATAGTTAAAGCAATAACTGGGGTTAATTAATTGCATAACGTATTCATATGATTTATTCCATCACCTATCACCCTTGAAAGAAATGGACTCCAAAATGTCTCTTTTTGAAAATATGGCATCCAAGGTCAATCTTACAAAACGAAATTTGATCATGCCTTTAATTTTGAGTGAATCACTCCATCAAGATTCCGGAACCTCGCTTGTTACAATTCCAGTTTCTGCACTTGTCAAAGAAATTCAGAAAATCGTCAATATGGGAATAACTAATATTATGATCTACGGTATCCCAAAATTCCGGAATATTTTAGGAACTGAAGCTTGGAATCCTAGCGGTATAGTACAGAGTGGGTTAAACGTGCTAAGAAGGAATTTTGGAAACAGTATTAAAGTCTTGGCAGACGTATGTGTATGTCAGTATAACTTATCGGGCCACTGTGGTACTATGGACAAATCAGGTACTGACATAGATAACG
>Ga0114129_10008019_pt1 | contig 15039 bp, 15 predicted proteins | sample RhiMetdeltSRZDD1_FD_80071 | JGI IMG/M metagenome (GOLD analysis project Ga0114129, IMG submission 80071) | Populus rhizosphere microbial communities from Tennessee, USA - Rhizosphere MetaG P. deltoides SRZDD1 (version 2) (version 2) | ecosystem: Host-associated > Plants > Roots > Rhizosphere >...
ACGAATTCGACCCCGACGTCTCCCGCTCGCTTCCGCGCCTCGCCAAGCAGAACCGGTGACCGCTCGGCGCCTGCGACGCTGTAGCCGGCGCGGGCGAGGGCGATGGAGTGACGCCCGAAGCCGCACGGCGCGTCGAGGACACGCGCGCTTGGCTCCACACCGGCAGCCCGCGCCGCGCCGAGGGCCATCTCCTCGGCATCCTCCGGCCGTTGCAGAGGCGCATACGTCCGCAGGTACCACTCGTCGAAAAACGAGTCCCAGTCGGCCACGGTCCTATACTCACGCACGATGCGCGACCTCGCCGACTACCGCCCCGAGTTTCCGATCCTCGCGCACACGACGTACCTCATCAATCACTCGCTCGGCGCCATGCCGGCAGCGGCGGAGACACGCGTCGCGGAGTACTCGCGGATGTGGAAGGAGCGTGGGATCCGCTCGTGGGGCGAGGGCTGGTGGGACATGCCGCTGACGGTCGGCGACCAGATCGGACGGGTCATCGGCGCCCGTCCCGGAACGACGACCATGCACCAGAACGTGACCATCGCCGAGGCCATCGTCCTCTCATGCTTCCGCTTCGAGGGGGAGCGCCGACGGATCGTGTACGAGGAGGGGAACTTCCCCTCGGTCCGCTACCTGTACCAGGCACAGGCCAACCGGGGCGCGGAGATCGTCGTCGTGCCCGAAGGCGAGTCGGTCGCGGACGCGATCGACGAGCGCACCCTTCTCGTCCCCGTAACGCACGTGCTCTTCAAGACGGGAGAGATCCAGGAGGTGGGGGCGATCGTCCGCCGCGCGCACGAGGTGGGCGCCTACGTCGTCCTCGACGCGTACCAGTCGGCCGGGACCGTCCCTCTCGACGTTTCCGCTCTCGATGTCGACTTCGCCGTCGGGGGGTCGGTCAAGTGGCTCTGTGGCGGGCCGGGTGCCGGCTGGCTGTACGTCCGTCCGGATCTGGCGGAGCGGCTCGAGCCCGCCCTCACCGGCTGGCAGGCGCATGCGCGCCCGTTCGGCTTCGAGCCGGAGATGGACTATGCGCCGGGTGCCGCACGCTTCCTCACCGGCACGCCGAACGTGCCCGCGCTGTACGCCGCGACCGCGGGCTACGACCTGATCGAGGAGGTCGGCGTCGACCGGATCCGCGAGCACTCGATGCACCAGACGGCGCTCCTCGTCGAGCTCCTCGACGGTGCGGGCTTCGAGCTGACGGGGCCGCTCGATCCCGACCTCAGGGGCGGCACCGTGACGGTGAGGACGCCGGGGTTCGAGGCGGTCCACGCCGAGCTGGCGGCGCGGGAGATCCTGTGCGACTTCCGTCCCGACTCGGGCCTGCGACTCGGGCCACATTTCTTCACCACCGACGACGAGCTGCGCTACGCGGTCGACCAGATCGTCGAGATCGTGGAGTCGGGCGCTGCGCGTCCCGCCGGCGCCGCCGCGTACTAGCCCTCGGGCCCCTAGGGGCTGGGCAGCGCCGTGCAGGAGATCGGGTCGAGGTTGCAGATGGAGATCACCTCGGCGTGCGAGACGCGGTTGCCGGCAGTGTCCTCGACCGTGACGCGTAAGACGTACGTTCCATCCGCGAGCTTCGTCGTATCGAAGAGGCCCTTCGTCAGCTTGAACTCGAACCGGCCCGGCCAGGTGCGGAGCTGGTGGTTCGCGAACCGCGGCTTGTTCTGGTACGTGCCGCGGGCGTAGGTCTTCCAGAAGTCCCGCCGGAGCGGGATCGTGTAGCGGAAGTCGGCCGCGGTCGTCGGCTCAACGACGTACCGGCCTTCGGACAGCAGCGCCCAGCTGACCACGGCGGGCGCCACCGGGTACCCGAACCACGCGCCGGGGACGGGCAGGGCGGGCATGTCGTAGGCCTGGGCAACGAGCTCGACGTGCCCGGCGATACCCAGCGACTTGAAGACCTGGCCGTTCGGCGCGCGCAGCTGTAGCGACGCCACCTTCGGCTTCGTCAGGTCCATATAGGGAGCGAGATGGTGCGTTCCGAGCGGGTTGATCACGACGGAGTTGTCGATCTCGGAGAGATGGACGTGTGCTGCGATTGCGTCGATATGGCCGATGATCGTCTTGTAGGCCGTAACCCGCTGCCCATCGTAGACCGTCGGCGTGATGTGCATGTACTTGAACACGCGGCCGCCGGACGCGCGGACGGTGACGGCGGACAGATCGCGGACGCGCGCGATCCCCGAGACGACCGGATAGACCGCCTGGCCCGGCACGCCGGAGATATCGAGGCCGTTGTGGAACGAGAATGCGCCTTCCCCGTTCAGTCCATCAGGCCCGTAGTCCCCGGAGAAGATCGTGCGCGGGTCGCCGAAGTTGCCGCGGATGGGATGCGCCTCGTGGAACGGCTTCAGGGGCCAGCCGTAGCCGAGGGCGGACGGAGCCGCCCCGAAGCAGGCCGCAGCTGCGAGAAGGAATGGCAGTCCTCGTCGCACGACCGCGCATTAAAGCGCGGACTTCGGGTGACAATCAGCTGAGAAGCTCGATGAGACGCGTTGCATACCTGGGCGCGCTCGGCTCGTCCTCGTGCCTCAGGTAGCAGTAGACGTCGATGCCGCCATCCAGCAGCGGTCGCATCCGGCCCGCCCATTCCCGGAGCTCTGTGTCGTCGTAGGGGGGCTCGCGCAGGCGCAGGTAGCGGAACCGTGCCACTCCTTCGCACGAGCCGACGCGGACGGCGTTCTCCGGCAAGTCCCGCTCGATCCCGTCCCACGAGTCGTGGCGGAAGTCGAACGCGAGGCGGACGTCCGGCTCGAACGAGCCCAGCATCAGCGTCAGCAACCCCTCGTCGCGCGCCCACGTGACGACGACCCGGATCGGCCCGAGCCGCTCGCCCAGGAGCGTCACGCGTTCGGTGAACGTCGCGACGTTCAGGTTCCGGTACGCGTTCATCTTCGGCGCAAACTGGAAGCCGGGCGGAGTCTGCTCGGCCCAGCGTTCGAACAGCTCCTCGCGCGGCAGCCGATACCCGGTCGTGTTCAGCTCGACCGTCCGGAAGTGCTCGGCGTAGTGGCGGAGGAAGTCCTCGTTTCGTGTGCCGGCGGGGTAGAAGTCCGGCCGCCAGGTCGGATACGACCAACCCGATGTGCCGACGTAGAGCTCAGCCACCGAGCGGGGCCTGCTCGATCCTGTCGTCACCGCCCACGAGGGCGCCCGTGTCCATGCCGTACGCTTTGCGAAGTACGTCCGAGAGCGAAGATAGTCTCGCCCGCGTGGCCGTCACCGCCGAAGTGATACCCGAGAACAGCATCCCGGTTCTCGACCACGGCTTCGTCCGCCTGGACGCTGTGATGGCCTCGGACCTCTCTGTCGTGAACGGCGCGCGCGTGAGCTTCGCCCGCCACAAGCAGGAGATGGACGACTCGGACGCCGGGCTGATCCGCTTCCTCATGCGCGAGCGCCACGGAACGCCCTTCGAGCACAACGCGTTCAGGTTCCACATCCGCTGCCCGATCTTCGTGGCGCGGGAGTGGTTCCGCCACCGCGTTGGCTCCTTCAACGAGTTCAGCATGCGCTACGCGAAGGCGACCGAGGACTTCTACGTTCCGGAGGCCGATGATGTCCGCACGCAGGTCGGCAAGCCGGGCGCATACTCCTTCGAGCCGGTCCCGCAGGACGTCGCCGAGACGACGCGAGAGCGACTCCGGGAGATCTACCAAGCCGCCTACGAGACCTATGAGCGGCTCGTGGAGCTCGGTGTCGCGCGCGAGCTCGCCCGCGCCGCCCTCCCGGTCGGGGCCTACACCGAGTTCTACTGGACCGTCAACGCGCGCTCGCTCATGAACTTCGTCTCGCTACGGGCCGCCGAGACGGCACAGCGCGAGATCCGCCGCTACGCCGAGGCGTGCGAACGCTTTCTCGCCGAGCAAATGCCGATCACGCACGCGGCCTTCGTGGCCAACGACCGAACTGCGCCCTAGGTCTGATATTCGGCGAGCAGCGGCGGCCGGTGCTTGCCGGTGGCGACGATCCAGCCGTCGTAGTTCCTGAAGTCGTAAGGCGCGTTCAGCCGCACGATGGTGGTACCGGCATGAACACGGAAGGTGCCGCAGGACTCGGCGGCCTTCCTCTTCTTCGTCAGGTAGAGCGTGTACCAGTGGCCGCTCGGGAGCTGCTTCAGCCCGGACACCTGAAGCTCGAGCGGCCAGTTTCCGACCGAGTCGAGCTGGCCCACGTGCAGGACACCGACCGCTGCGGGCGCCGCCGCAGTGCCCTTCATCGACACCGTGAAGTCGGTGGAGAAGCCACCGCGGTGGTTGCCGATGACGAAGCCGATGATGAGCGCGAGCAGCGCGAAGCCCGCGGCGAGCGTGAGGATGCGGCCGCCTTTGCGCGGAAGGAAGGCGAACGCGGCGGAGGCATCGTGGCGGTCCTCCACCGGCGGTGGCTTCTGCAGCGCGAGCGGCAGTTCCGGAAGCGGCCCCGCAGTGACCATCTTGCGATGGACGTCCTCCAGGCGCGCGCGCTCCTCGGGGGAGACCTCGTCCCCCACGAGCTCTGAGAAATCGGGCGTGCGTTCGTTCATCCTCTGAGATCTTCCTCTTCGAGCAGGTCGGCCATCCGGCCCAACCCACTTCGAGTCCTGGTCTTGACGGTACCGAGCGGGATGCCGAGGAAGTCGGCGATCTCGCTCTGGGAGAGCCCGCCCCAATAGGCGAGCTCGAGCACGGAGCGCTCGGTCTCGGGCAGCTCACCGAACGCGCGGTGGACGCGCCAGGCGAGCCAGTCGGTCTGCATGACCTCCTCCGGACCCGCCTCGGACGCCGACTCGGGCGGCACAGACGGGTTCGCGCGCGCATTCACCCGTATGCGGTCGACGACCGCGTTCCGCGCCACGGCATAGAGCCAGGCGGCGCCGGGGCCGCGTTCCGGCCGATAGCTCGACGCCGAGCGCCAGACCGAGGCGAACGTCTCCTGAGCGACGTCCTCCGCCTGCCCACGATCACGCAGCCGGCGCAGGGCAAAGCCGTAAACCGGTCGCGCGAAGCGCTCGTACAGGGACTCGAAGGCCTCGAGGTCGCCCTCGCCAATCCGCTGGATCAGCTCGCCGTCGGTTGCCTCAGGCTCGGGCATCGACACGACAAGGTGCGCACCGCTCGAGGAGGTGCGAACCGGCAGGGGAATGCTCAGGGTCAGCTCCATCGCTTCCCGTTGGTACGAGAATTCGGGCCTCTTGGATTGGCCGATGTTACTCGTGGTTATGCTGCCGAACCATGACGACACTTGCGTTCAAGCACGAGGAGATCGCCCCCCGCGCACTCAAGCCCAGCCTGTTCGAGCTGGACGGAATCTCTCGGGAGTCGGTCGAGGCGCACTACAAGCTCTACGAAGGCTACGTTGCGAAGCGGAACGAGATCCTGACGAAGCTGGCCGAGGTCGACCTCGAGTCGGCGAATCAGGTGTATTCCGAGATCAGGGCGCTCAAGGTCGACCTGAGCTTCGCGATCGGCGGGATCAAGAACCACGAGCTCTACTTGGACCACTTGGGCGGAGCGGGCGGTGATCCCGACGGGCCGATCGGCACGCTCATCCGGCGCGACTTCGGCTCGATCGACGCCTGGCGGGCCGATTTGAAGGCCACCGGCATGGCCGGGCGAGGTTGGGCCTGGACCGCGCACGACTGGGACGAGGGTCGGCTCTTCAACTACGTCGGGGACGCGCAGAACACGTTCCCGCTCTGGAACGCGACGCCGCTCGTCGCGCTCGACGTGTACGAGCACGCGTACTTCCTCGACTACCGCACAGACCGCGCGTCCTACATCGACGCCTTCTTCGACAACCTGGACTGGGCCGTCGTCAACGGCTGGATCGACCAGTACGGCATCCAGCCGTAGCACGCCTCGCGACAGCCGATCAATACGCCTGGCCCGTGACGAGGTGGGCGATCAAGAACGCAAAGGCAATCACCAGGCCGACGATGAGAGCCAGCCCGAAGTAGAGCGCACCGATCGCGAGCCAGGCCGGCCAGCGTTGGACTCGTCGCGACGCCGCCGCCAGCCGAGGGTGCTCGCGAGGACCGTTGTGCCGCACATGCCTGGGGATGTGCCAGCGCGGCTCGGATGGAGCGCGAAGCAGCGCTCCCGTCGTTCCCCACGATGCGAGCATGGCGCCGTTCGAGGTCTGCACCCGCGGCGCGTCCAGCTCGAGGAAGTCCTGTTCGGGACTCACGACGACCCAACGCTCTTCGCGTTCGACCGCCAGCACGTCCTCGGCCCGCAGGAGGGCATGGCGACCGTCGAGCGTCTGGAGCGCGAGCGCGTGCGGCTCGTCATCGTCGTCGAGCCAGACTTCCTCGACCCAGCCGACGTCCCCCTTGGAAGACTCGACGAGGAATCCGCCTGCGTCGCGGAGCTCGGTTGCGGTAGCCATGAATGGGATGTACCCGCGGAGGACCATTCGTATGCCGGGGAACTCCGCCGGGCGACCCGCCCGGCGGGGGCTATGCTCCACGCCGTCCGACCAAAGGAGGAGGGGCCCTGAGCACCGCTCTCTTCGTACTCGCGGGCTACGTCACCGGCAGCATGCCGTTCGGCTACTGGCTCGTGCGCATGTTCAAGGGCGTGGACATCCGCACCGTGGGTAGCGGGAACATCGGCGCCTCGAACGTGTGGCGAACGTACGGCCGGTGGCTCGGCCTCACCGTCATGGTGCTGGACGTGCTCAAGGGGTTCGTCCCCGCGCTGCTCGCCACGATCTACGCCGGTGATCTGGCCGGAGTGCTCGCCGGCGGGGCGGCGACCGCCGGACACTGGCGCCCCCTCTTCCTCGGCTTCCAGCGTGGAGGGAAGATGGTCGCGACCTTCGGCGGCTCGCTCCTCGGCGTCGCGCCGCTCGTGGGAGCGATCGGCGCCGGGGTGTGGATCACACTCTTTCTCGTCTCCCGGTACGCATCGGTCGCTTCGATCGTCGGGGCGCTGACGCTTCCCGTCGTGGCGGTCGGATTCGACGAGCCCTGGCCTGTGATCGTCTACACGTCGATCGGAGCCGCCGCCATCGTCTTCCTCCACCGAACAAACATCGCGCGTCTGCGCGCAGGGACCGAGAGCCGGTTCACGCTCCGGCGTCGGAAACCCGCGGCTGCCTAACGCAGTCCAGTCACCTCGTACGCGGGGATCGGCCGTCCGAAGCCCTTCAGCTCCAGCTCGCCCACTTCGTGTGCGTCGACCACCTCTTCGACCGCGGCGTACACGCGTTGCGAGATCAGCGTCTGACCCGGCTCGGCGTTGGCGGAGAGGCGTGAAGCGAGGTTGGTGACCGTTCCGAGCACGCCGTAGTCGTAGCGCCCCTCGAACCCGATGCGGCCCAGCGTGGCATACCCCGCGGCGATCCCGATCCCGAGCGCGAGCTCGTGCCCGCGTTTCCTCCAAAACGCCGCCAGCTCCTCGAAGCGTTCCTGGGCCGCGAGCGCGAGCTCGACCGCTTTGCGCTCGTGGTCCTCGACCGGAAGCGGGTCGTTGAAGAAGACGAGCAGACCGTCGCCGGCAAAGTGCTCGAGCGTGCCCTGGTAGTGGCGGATGAGCTCGCCGAGAGCCGAGTGGTACTCCTGCAGGACCTCGAAGAGCTCTTCCGGCTCGGCGGTCTCGGTGAAGCTGGTGAAGCCGCGGAGGTCGCAGAACAGCGAGGTGACGTAGGCTCGGTGACCGGCCAGCATCTTCTCTCCGTCGTCCGAGGAGATGAGTTCGGCGACCTGCGGCGAGATGAAGCGCGACAACTCGCTGCGTTGCCGCTCGACGGCGCCGAGCAGGCGCGCGTTTGCGATGGCGATGGCGGCCTGGTCGGCAAACGTCTTCACCAGCTCCACCTGTTTGGATGTGAAGGGATCAGGTTGTCGGGTGACCGCGATCGCGCCGATCAACTCGCCCTCGACGAGAATTGGAACGGCGAGGCCGGCGTGATGGCCGAGCAGAAGCGGCCAGTCGTAGTCCGGATCCGCCTTGAGGTTCGGGATGTGGACGACGTCCTGTGTGAGGCCGACGCGGCCGACGAGCGTCGTGCGGTCCCGCGGGTGCGGATGCTCTTGCTCGTACTCGTACTGCTCCAACATCCCGAAGTGCGAGCGCGCGCGGAAAACGTCGCCCTCGAGGATGTACAGCCCGCCGTACTCACCTTCGCAAAGTCGAGTGGCGGCCTCGATCGCGGCGTCGAAGACCGCATCCAATCCTTCCGAGCGCGCTACGACACCGAAAACGTCGCTGATCGCGCGCTGCTGCTCGAGTTGTCGCTCGACCGCGTCCATCAGGCGCGCGTTCGCGATCGCGATCGCCGCCTGGTCGGCGAAGGTCCGGATGAGCTCGATGTGCTCAGGCGCGAACGGTTCCGGCTCGACCCGGACGACGTTCATCGCGCCGATCAACTCGTCGTCGAGCAGGATCGGGGCAGCCAGCAGCCCGCGGTACTCGAAGATGCCGGCGGCTCCCCACGAGTACTCCGGGTCCTGATGGGTGTCGGGGATGTGGACCACGTCCCGCGTCACCGCGGCCCGCCCGATTGCGGTGTGGCGATCGATGGGGTGCGGATTCTCGCGCTCGTATTCGTGGACATCCGGTTGCCGGTAGCGCTGCGCCGCGACGACGAGGACGTCGCCCTCCTTGAGGTAGAGCGCGCCGTAGTCACCGTGGCAGAGCCGCGTCGCAGAATCTGCGACGACGTTGAAGACCGACTCGAGCCCCTCGGAACGCGCGACCGCTCGCAGGATGTCTCCGATGGCGCGCTGCTGCGCGAGCTGCCGCCGGACGGCGTCGACCAGCCGGGCATTGGCGATCGCGATCGCGGCCTGGTCGGCAAACGTCCGGATCAGGCGCACCTCCTCCTCCGTGAACGGCCCCGGTTCGCGTCGTGTGACGTCGAGCGCTGCGATCAAGTCTCCTTCAACGATGACGGGGGCGCCCAGCACGGCGTGGTATTCCGAGACCTCTCTTCCGCCCCACTCGTACTCAGGGTCCTCGGCGACGTCGGGGATGTGGACAACGTCGCGCGTCAGCGCTACCCGTCCGATGACCGATGTTCGGTCGATGACGTGCGGGTGCTCCCGCTCGAACTCGTCGAGCTCCGGGGCCCAATCGTGTCGCGTTGAGAGACGAAATTCATCGCCGTCTCGTAGATAGAGCGCACCGAAGTCGCCGTGACAGAGCCGTGTGGCGGCCTCGACGACCGCCTGGAAGACCTCCTCCAACCCGCCGGACAAGGCGATCACCCGCAAAACGTCGCCGATCGCCCGCTGCTGCTCGAGCTGCTGCCGGACGGCGTCGATGAGCCGCGCATTCGCGATCGCGACCGCCGCCTCGTCGGCAAACGTCTTGACCAGCTCTACGAGGTCGTCCGCGAATAGACCGGGTTCGTCGCGACCGACGGCGATCGCGCCGATCAGTTCCCCCTCCCTCGCGATCGGCACTCCGAGGAGAGCGCGGTAGCCGACGAACTTCTGACCCTCGTACTCGTATTCGGGGTCAGCGAGCACGTCTGGAATCTGTTCGACCTCTCCACTGAGCGAGACACGTCCGACCACCGTCGTGCGATCGCGCGCGTGTGGGTGGTCGCGCGCGAAGTCGAAGGACGTCTCCATGTCGGAGCTGTGCGAGAAGATCCGTAGGTAGTCGCCATCGACGAGGTAGAGCTGGCCGTGCTCGCCACGGCAGAGCCGCTTGGCCGCCTCGACGATTGCTTCGAGAACGGGCTGAAGCCCACCGCCCTCCGCTACCGCGCGGAGGGTGCTTCCCACTGCCTGCTGCTCCTCGAGCTGCTTTTCGACCTTGTCGATCAGCCGCGCATTCGTCAGCGCGATGGCGGCCTGATCGGCAAACGTCTTGACGAGCTCGATCTGCTCCCCGGTGAACGGAAGCGGCCGGCGTCGCGTGAAGCCGAGCACGCCGATCAGCTCCTCGTCGCGCATGATCGGCACGGAAAGATTCGTCCGAAACGGCTTGGGGCCGGCATAGAGGTACGTCGGGTCCTCCTCGATGTCGTGGATGTGGACGACGTCACGCGTCATCGCTGACCTGCCCGACGCGGACGTGTCGTCGACGGGGTGCGGATGGGCCTGGTCGTAGACGTACCCCTCCTCGATCCCGCCGTTGGCGACCGCGCGGAGAAGGCCGTCCTCGAGCAGCCACATGCGCCCGTTGTCGGCCTCGCATAGACGCGTCGCCGACTCCAACACCTCGTCCAACACGGGTTGCAGGCCCTCGGACCGGGCGACCGCCCGCAGGACGTCGGCCAGCGCGCTCCGCTGTTCCTTGAGGTTCTCGACCTCTCGGGCGAGCCCGTGTTCGGTCTCTAGCTCAGCCACTCGCGCAGCTCGGTGTGGCGCGCGAGTCGCTCTCCCCGTTCCAGCTCGGCGCGAACTTCGCCGATCGTCCCGAACCGCTCCGCGACAACGTCGTGGTTGTGGATCGTTTCCATGTTGAGCTGGCGCGAGTGTACGAAGTCTCCGTCGGCGAGATCGGGATAAGTCTCCAGCACGCCCTTGAGCGCGAGCCGCACCGAGTCCTCGACGAAGCGAGGCTGAAGGTGCGCGTGCTCGACGACGAACAGCTCGTCCGGCCGCTTGAGCAGTTCGTAGACGGGCGAGCTCATGGATTGCTCGACGATGGTCGCGAGCCGCTCGGCATTGACGCTGAGCTCGGTGCCGAGCATCAGCGTCCCCCGGCCACGCTGGTTGTGGGTCGCCAGCGGGACGAGCTGGAAGATGCGCTCGGCGTCCCGTTCGTCGAAGCCGGCCTCCAGCAGCCGCTCGCGGGCGCTGCTTCGGACGAGCCCCTGGGCACACGGACACGCGTTCATCCCGGTCGTCTCGACACCGACCAACCGCCGAACTCCCTGCTCGGAGGCCGCGGCGAAGCCGATGATGGAGATGAGCTCCTGCGTGCGCAGGCCGCTCACCGGAGTTGTCCGCTCGACCGGGTAGGAGGCCACGATCCGTACCTCGGCGCGAAGAGCGCTCTGCCGGTCGACGATGTGGCGTGCAATGTGATCGGCGAGGTCCTCGACCAGGAAGGCCTCCGTGATCACCACCTCGTCGATCGCCTCCTCGAAGAGCTCGGGGAAGCGGGACATGTGCACACCCTTCTGGGCCGGATCGAGATCGACCGTGCAGTCGATTTCGGCGAAGACGAGCTTCTCCGAGTCGCCGTAGCGCAGCCGGATCGCCTTGTGCACACCGGTGACGCCCGCCCGCGACAGGCCGATCCGGACCTCCGAGGCCGAAGCCTGCAGGTCGTGGTCGAGCAGGCGATCGAAGTCGACCATGGAAGAACATTAGTGGTCGCGGCCGCGGGTGCGATCGAGGCCGGCCGGCGAACAAGCGAGCGTCGCCAGGACGCAGGGAGCGTTCGTGCTGGCTCAAGTAGGGACGCGACTGAGGACGCCGCGACGCGAGGCTTTGCAGCCGGCCGGGTCGTGCGCAGTCGCGGCCGCGGCCACTATCCTCCGCTACCTCCGTGGCGTCAGATCGCTCCTTTGCCCAGCTCGTCTCGCTCGCCTGCCATGACCTCCGCACGCCGCTTGCGACAGTGCAGGGCTTCGCGCGGACGATCGATCGGCTCGAGCAGCTCCAGGAGCAAGCGCAGCGCTACATCGGCCTGATCGTCGAGGGATCCGACCAGCTGACCGAGTTGCTCGACCGGCTCGCGCTCGTGGCTCGAATCGAACGCGGGGCCTACGAGCCGGTGATGCGGGAGATGGATTCGCTCGAGGTCGCACACGCTGCTGCCGCGCGCGTCGACGTCGGGGAGGTCGCCGTCTCCGGGGCGGGAGCGCCCGTCGCCGTCGATCCGGGGGCGACGGAGCGATCGATCGCCGACTTCCTCGTCTGCGCGATCAGGCATGGGAACTCCGGCCGGATCGGGTGCGCGGTGCAGGGGAACGAGCTCGAGCTCGGCCCCGTGGACGAGGAGGTGAGGCAGATCCTCCTCGGTGAGGATCTGCGCGACTTCGGTGCCGCCGCGGCGCGTATCCACGTCGACGCGCTCGGTGGTTCCGTAGCCAGCCGCGGCGACGTTCTTCGGATCGAGCTGCCTACTTCAGGAGCCGGGACAGGCGCCGGTCCTTGAGGACCCGCCCGCCCGTCTGGCACTCGGGGCAGTAGTAGATCGTGTGCTCCTCGAAATCCACCCGGGCAATCGGATGGCCACAGGCGTAGCAAGGCTCGCCGAGGTGGTTGTGAACGCGGTAGGTGCGCTTGTCGTTTGCCCCTCGCTCCCGTAGCTCGAGGCCGCGAAGCAACTCGGACCGAATCGCGGCGGCGAGCCGCTGGAGCTCCTCGTCCGACAGCTCGGTCGTGAGCGCGTAGGGCGAGAGCTTCGCGGCGTGGAGGATCTCGTTCGCCCAGGCGCGGCCGATGCCCGCGATCGCCCGCTGGTCGCGGAGCAGGGAATGGAGGCGCCGCGAGTTGTCGCGGACGATCTCCGCAAGCGTGTGGGCGTCGAGGTCGAGCGCGTCCGGGCCGAGGTGAGCGAGCTCCTCGTCCGCCTGCTCTGGCGTCAACAGCCACACGCCCGCCCGCTTTTTGGAGCCCGCCTCGGTCAGGACGAGCTGGGAACCGTCCTGGAACACGAGGCGGAACGCCGGCTTTTTCGGCCCGGCCTCTCCGAACCCGAGGCGGCGGAGTCGCCCGGCGGTCATCAGGTGGACGAGCAGGACGAGCTCACCGTCGTCCGTCGGGAAGAGGAGCCGCTTTCCACGACGCTCCGCGCCCGAGAAGCGCTTACCCTCGAGCGCGCTCAGGGGCGGGTCGAACGTCTTCAGCGTCGCGACGTGCGCCGGACCGGCGCGCGTGATCGGAAACGCCGCGACCGGCTCGTCGAGCGCTCGCCGCCACGCCTCCATCTCCGGGACTTCCGGCATCTCCCTAGCTTAGGTTTCCCGTATGGAGCCGATCCAGGTCGCCGTCCGCCGTGGTGGGCTCGTCGAGGCCGTCCACCGCGTCCATGCTGTCGCGTACCAGGACGGCCGTGTCGTCGCTTCGGCCGGGGATACCTCGCTCGTTTCCTTCCTTCGCTCCTCCGCCAAGCCCTTCCAAGCGCTCGAGCTCGCGCGCGCGCGCGACGACCTCGACGAGCGCGACCTGGCGATCGCCTCGGCCTCCCATCGTGCGGAGCCGCAGCACATCGAGGCGGTCCGAGCCCTCCTGGCGAAGGCGGGAGCCAAGGAGGGCGATCTCGAGTGCGGCTCGCAGGAGGGTCGCCCGCCCGGCCCCATCTACCACAACTGCTCGGGCAAGCACGCGGGCATGCTCGCCACGTGCCAAGCCCGCGGATGGCGCGCCGAGGGATACGGGATGCCCGGGCACCGCATGCAGCGCGCCAACACCACGGACGTCGCGGCCGCGGCGGGGTTGGAGGAGGAGTCCGTTCGTACCGCGTCGGACGGCTGCGGCGTCCTCACCTGGGCGATGCCGCTCGAGCGCATGGCGGCGATGTTCTCGCGCATCGAGTCGACCGAGGAGGGAGCTCGGATCGCAGCGGCGATGCGGACGCGCCCGGAGTTGATCGCCGCTCTGGGCGCGACCGACACCGACCTGATGCAGACGCTCGAGGGCTTCGCCGCCAAGGGCGGAGCCGAGGGACTCCTCTGCGCGGCGGGACCCGACGGTGTCGGCGTCGCCCTGAAGTGCGAGGACGGGTCGTACCGCCCGCTCAGGCCGGCCGCCGCGGCCTTCCTCGGCGAGCTCGGGTTCGGCCTCGGCTCGTACGGCGAGACTGTGATTCGCAACAACCGTGGCGAGCCGGTCGGCGACGTGACGATCCTGTAGTAGAAAACCGCAAACTCCACCCTTTTCTTTTGGTGGATTCGTGTATAAGATTCTGCTCCTTTGCGGCCTGAAGTGAGCACGAGACCCGGATGCTGACAGTCGACATCGCCCTTCCCGACGTCGAAGAGCTTCAGAAGCTCGTGCTCGACGGCCAGGAGAAGGGCTTTCTGACCTACGACGAGATCGCCACAGGTCTCGACGATGTCGAGCTCACCAAGGAGCAGATCGAGGACTTCTACACGTACCTGATCGACCACTCGATCGACCTCGTCGAGGGCGAGCACCACAAGCATCCGCCACACGAGCAGCCGCCTCCCGAGGAGGAAAAAATTCCGAAGCTCGACCTCAGTGTCGAGCCTTCCCTCGACTCCCTGCGGCTCTACCTCCGGGAGATCGGCAAGGTCGATCTGTTGACGGCCGACCAGGAAGTGGCGCTCGCGAAGCGGATCGAGCGAGGCGACATGCGTGCGAAGACCGAGATGACCGAAGCCAATCTCCGCCTCGTCGTCTCGATCGCGAAGAGTTACCTCGGACGGGGACTCTCCTTCCTCGACCTGATCCAGGAAGGCTCGCTCGGCCTCATCCGGGCTGTGGAGAAGTTCGACTATCGCAAGGGCTACAAGTTCTCGACGTACGCGACCTGGTGGATACGCCAGGCGGTCACACGCGCGATCGCGGACAAGGCGCGCACGATCCGCATCCCCGTCCACATGGTCGAGAAACTGAACAAGGTGGTGCACATCGAGCGGCAGCTCGTGCAGCGCCTCGGGCGGGAGCCGCGGCCGGAGGAGATCGGCGCTGAGCTCGAGATATCCACCGAGGAAGTGCGCGAGATCCTGCGCATGTCGCAGCTCCCCGTGTCGCTCGAGAAGCCCATCGGCGAGGAAGAGTCGGAGCTGGGCGACTTCGTCCCGGACGACATGGCCGAGTCGCCGTTCGACACCGCCACGCTCTCGCTCCGCCGCGAGGACGTGCAGCGGGCCCTCGACTCCTTGCCCGAGCGCGAGCGGCTCGTCATCGAGCTGCGTTTCGGGCTCCGTGGCGAGCAGCCCTACACGCTCGAGGAGGTCGGCCAGACCTTCGGCGTCACCCGTGAGCGCATTCGCCAGATCGAGAACAACACGCTGAAGAAGCTCGAGACGCTCCCCGAGGCTCAGGGCCTGCGCAACTCCGCCTAGGACTAGGCTGCCTGCGTGGCAGGGGCCGCGGTTGCATAGGCAGCGGGCGAAGGCGGAGCGGTTCCGCGCACTGCACGAGGGCGAGCCGTTCGTCATCCCCAACCC
>Ga0114129_10008020_pt1 | contig 15038 bp, 12 predicted proteins | sample RhiMetdeltSRZDD1_FD_80071 | JGI IMG/M metagenome (GOLD analysis project Ga0114129, IMG submission 80071) | Populus rhizosphere microbial communities from Tennessee, USA - Rhizosphere MetaG P. deltoides SRZDD1 (version 2) (version 2) | ecosystem: Host-associated > Plants > Roots > Rhizosphere >...
GACAACCGCTTCGGCGGTCGGCGCGACGTCGATCCGCACGGATCAGGCGTTCTTGTCCCTGAGCGCCCGGATCTTGAGACGCAGGGCGTTCAGGTTGATGAAACCCTCGGCGTCGCGCTGCCGATAGACGGTGTCGGCCTCGAACGTGGCGAAGTCCGTCCGGTAGAGGGAACGCGGCGACCGGCGGCCGGTGACCGTGACGCCGCCCTTGTACAGCTTGAGCCGCGCGGTGCCGGTCACATCGCGCGCGCAGTCGTCCATCAGCGACTGCAGCATCTGGCGCTCCGGCGAGAACCAGAAGCCGTAGTAGATCATCTCCGCATAGCGCGGCACCAGCGAGTCGCGCAGGTGAAGCACCTCGCGGTCGAGGGTGATCGATTCCAGGGCGCGCCGCGCCGCGTGCAGGATGGTGCCGCCCGGCGTCTCGTAGACCCCACGCGACTTCATGCCGACGAAGCGGTTCTCGACCAGGTCGACCCGGCCGATACCGTGCTCTCCGCCCATCCGGTTCAGTCGTGTCAGGAGCGCGGCCGGGCCGAGCCGGTCGCCGTCGACGGCGACCGGGTCGCCCCGTTCGAACGCGATCTCGAAGGTCAGCGGTACGTCCGGCGCGGCCTCCGGGTCGCTGGTGAGCTGGAACATCTTGGCAGGCGGCTCGGCCCACGGATCCTCCAGGACGCCGCCCTCGTAGGAAATGTGGAAGAGATTGCGGTCCGTGCTGTACGGGCGCTCGACCGTCACCGGGACCGGGATGTCGTGCCGCCGCGCGAACTCGATGAGCGACGTGCGGGAGTTGAGCTCCCATTCACGCCACGGCGCGATCACGCGTAGGTGCGGCGCCAGGGCCGCGTAGGTCAGCTCGAATCGGACCTGGTCGTTGCCCTTGCCGGTGGCACCGTGGGCGACCGCGTCGGCGCCCTCCTTCGCGGCGACCTCGACCTGTGCCCGCGCGATGAGCGGGCGCGCGATCGACGTGCCGAGCAGATAGGCGCCCTCGTAGACGGCGTTGGCCCGCAGCATCGGGAAGATGAAGTCGCGGACGAACTCCTCGCGCAGATCCACGATGTGCACGGCGACGGCGCCGGTGCGCATCGCCTTGTCGCGCACGGGGATGAGCTCCTCGCCCTGGCCAAGGTCGGCGCAGAACGCGACGACGTCGCAGCGGTACCGCTCGATGAGCCAGCGGAGGATCACCGAGGTATCGAGGCCCCCCGAGTAGGCCAGGACGACGCGCTTGGGATCAGGCGTCATCGAGCGAGCCTCCCAGCAGGCGGAGCATGACCGCCTTCTGCGCGTGGAGGCGGTTCTCGGCCTGCTGCAGCACGATGCTCTGCTTGCCGTCGAGGACGGCGTCGGTGATCTCCTCGCCGCGATGGGCCGGCAGGCAGTGCATCACGAGCGCCGACGGCTTGGCGAAGCCGACGAGCGTTTCGTTGATCTGGTATCGGCTGAAGGCCTCGAGCCGCTGCTCGTGCTCGGCCTCCTGCCCCATGCTCGTCCACACGTCGGTGTAGATGATGTCGGAGCCCTGGGCGGCCGACCGTGCGTCTTCGGTGACCTCGAGCCGCCCGCCGAGGCGGCGGACCGTCGCCACCACGCCCGCGTCGGGCTCGTAGCCGGGCGGACAGGCGACGACGATCGAGGCGCCCAGGAGCGAGCCAAGGATCATGATCGAGTGGCAGACGTTGTTGCCGTCGCCGATCCACGCCAGCCGCGTCGTCCGGAAGTCGACGCCGCGCTCCCACAGCGTAAAGAAGTCGGCGAGCGCCTGGCACGGGTGCTCGAAATCTGAAAGCCCGTTGATCACCGGCACGCTGGCGTGGCGCGCGAGCCCGGTGATGGTCGCGTGTGAGTTGACCCGCGCCATGATGCCGTCGACCCACAGGGAGAGGTTGCGCGCCACGTCGGGCACCGACTCGCGCGTGCCCAGCCCGATCTCGCGGCCCACCAGATGGACCGCGCGGCCGCCGAGCTGGATGATGCCGACCTCGAAGGTGACCCGCGTCCGGAGCGAGGCCTTCTCGAAGATCAGCGCGAAGGTCTTGCCGGCGAGCGCCGAGCCGAGGCGGCCGGCCTTGCGACGCTGCTTGAGGTCGGCCGCCAGGGCGAACAGCTCGAGCGCGGCGTCGCGCGTCAGGTCGGCGGCCGACAGGAAATGCCGCACGTCAGGCGCGTCCGAGCACAGTCTTGATGATCCCCAGCGCTTGCTCGCACTCTCGCTCCTCGACGATGAGGGGCGGCGTCAGCCGGAGCACGCGATCCCCCGCTGACAGCACGAGCAGCCCGGCTTCACGGCAAGCGTCGACGATCGGGCCGGCCGGCACCGACAGCTCGGCGCCGATGAGGAGGCCGCGCCCGCGCACGACTTGCACCTTCGGGTTCGAGGCCTGGATGGTCCGGAGCCCGTCCATTAGATAGCGGCCTCGCTGAGCGGCCTGCTCCCAGAGCTTGCCATCGAGGACCGTCGTCATGGTCGCCAACGCGACCGAGGTGACGAACGGCGTCCCGCCGAAGGTCGATCCGTGGGTTCCGGCGATCAGGACGCTCGCGATATCCTCGCGCGTCAGCATCGCGCCGATCGGCACGCCGTTGGCGAGCGCCTTGGCCAGCGTCATGATGTCGGGCTCGATCCCATAGTGCTGGTAGGCCCAGAGCCGCCCGGTCCGCGCGACGCCGGTCTGGATCTCGTCGAGGATGAGGAGCGCGCCCGACTGATCGCAGAGCTTGCGGAGCCCGCGCAGGTAGTCCTCGTCGGCCACGTGCACGCCGCCCTCGCCTTGAATGCATTCCACGATGACGCCGGCGGTGCGGTTGTCGATCGCGCGTTCCATCGCGCGCAGGTCGTTGTAGGGCACGTGCTTGAAGCCGGGCACCAGGGGCTCGAATCCGTGCTGGTACTTCTCCTGTCCAGTCGCCGCTAGCGCCGCGAACGTGCGCCCATGGAACGAGTTGCGGGTGGCCACGAACTCGACGCGGTCGGACGCGATCCGCTCGCGCGCGTACTTGCGGGCGACCTTGAGCGCCGCCTCGTTGGCCTCGGCACCGGAGTTCGAAAAGAACACGCGATCGGCGAACGAGTGCTCGATGAGGAGCTTGGCCAGGTGGATCTGCGGCGCCGCGTGGTAGAGGTTCGAGACGTGCAGGAGCGTCGCCGCCGCTTCCTGGATGGCGCCGGTCACCCGCGGATGGCAGTGCCCCAGCGAGGTGACGGCGATGCCGGCGCCGAAGTCCAGGTACTCGCGGCCGTCCGTGTCCCAGACGCGCACGCCGTCGCCCCGCACGAGCACGATGGGGGCGCGGCTGCCGTAGTTAGGGGTGTGGTACTTCGCCGACCATTCCAGGAGCGTTTTGGTGTCCATCGCCGTCGACCTCACAGGACGATTTCCGTTCCGATGCCTTCGCGCGTGAAGAGCTCGAGCAGGATCGCGTGCGGCTGGCTGCCGTCGATGATGTGCGCCTTCGCGCTGCCGCCCTCCAGGGCCCGGAGCGAGGATTCGACCTTGGGCAGCATGCCGCCCTCGATCACGCCGTCCTTGACGAGCCGCTCCGCGTCCTTGCGGGCCAGCGTGCTCACCAGTTTCCGGTCTGAGTCGAGGATGCCCTGGACGTCCGTGAGATGGATCAGCTTCTCGGCGCCGAGGGCGGCGGCGATGTCTCCGGCGACGAGGTCCGCATTGATGTTGTAGGTCTCGCCCTTGCTCCCCACTCCGACCGGCGCGATCACCGGAATGAACCCGTCGTCGGTGAGGAGCCGGAGAGCCTCGGTGTTCACCGTCTCGACCTCGCCGACGAGCCCGATGTCCACCTCTTCTCCGTTCGGCATGCGGTGCGGCCGACGCCGCGCCTTGATCAGGCCGGCGTCCTTGCCCGAGAGGCCGATCGCGCGGCCACCGTGATGGTTGATGCGCCCTACGATCTCCTTGTTGATCTTGCCGACCAGTACCATCTCGACGATCTCGATCGTCTCCTCATCGGTCACGCGCATGCCGCCGACGAAGCGCGGCTCCTTGCCCAGGCGCTTCATGAGCGCGCCGATCTGCGGGCCGCCGCCGTGCACGATGACCGGATTGATCCCGACCAGGCGCAGCAGGATCACGTCCAGAGCGAAGGGCTCCTTGAGGTCCGCCCGCTCCATGGCTGCCCCGCCGTACTTGATGACGATCGTCTTGCCGCGGAACTCCCGGATATAAGGAAGCGACTCCAGCAGGATTTCGGCGCGCCGGGGGTCCGTCACAGGCGCGCCTCGCCCTTCGGGCCGCGGCTGCGCACCGCCGTCGCCATCAGAGAATGAACCTCGAGAGGTCCTGGTCCCGCGTGATATCAGCGAGCCGGTCGTGCACGTAGCCGGCGTCGATGGTCAGCTCCTTGCCCGGCATGACCGGCGCATTGAACGAGATCTCCTCGAGCAGCTTTTCCATCACCGTGTACAGGCGCCGGGCGCCGATGTTTTCCGTGCTCGCGTTCACCTGCATCGCGGTTTCCGCGATCGCCCCCACCGAGTCCGGCGTGAACCGGAGGACGACCCGCTCCGTTTTCAAGAGCTCCACGTATTGCGTGACCAGGGCATTGCGCGGTTCGGTAAGAATGCGGACGAAATCGTCGCGCGTCAAGGGGTCGAGCTCGACCCGGATGGGAAAGCGCCCCTGGAGCTCGGGGATGAGGTCCGACGGCTTGGCGACATGGAAGGCGCCAGCGGCGATGAACAGGATGTGGTCGGTGCGGACGACCCCGTGCTTGGTCGTGACCGAAGACCCCTCGACGATGGGCAGGAGGTCGCGCTGCACGCCCTGACGGCTGACGTCGGGGCCGTGCCCCCCTTCCCGCCCGGCGACCTTGTCGAGCTCGTCGAGGAAGACGATGCCCGAGTTCTCCGCCCGGCGGATGGCCTGGGTCACCACCTCGTCCATGTCGATCAGCTTCTGGGCCTCTTCCTGGGCCAGGAGCCGCTTTGCCTCGGTCACTGTGACCTTGCGGCGCTTCGTCCGCGGGGGCATCACGTTTGAGAGCATGTCCTTGAGGTTGATGCCCATCTCCTCGAGCCCCTGGCCGGACAGGACCTCGATCATCGGCGTCGCCTGGTGTTGCATCTCGAGCTCCACGAGGCGCTCGTCGAGCCGTCCGGCTCTGAGCTGCGCACGGAGCTTGTCCTTCGTCGTCTCGCGGGAGGCGTCGGGCGTGATCTCCTCGAGCGAGCTCGACGAGTATGGCCCCGGCGATCGCCGCGGCAGGAGCACGTCGAGCAGGCGCTCCTCGGCCAGCTGCTCGGCTTGCTCCTGCACCCGCGCCGTCATCTCGGCCTTGACCATGTTGACCGATAGCTCGGTGAGGTCGCGAATCATCGACTCGACGTCACGCCCGACATAGCCGACCTCCGTGTACTTCGACGCCTCGACTTTGAGGAACGGTGCCTGCGCGAGCTTCGCCAGGCGCCGGGCCACCTCGGTCTTCCCGACGCCGGTGGGGCCGATCATGATGATGTTCTTCGGGGCCACCTCGTCACGCAGGTCGGGGGGCAGGTTCTGGCGCCGCCAGCGATTGCGAAGTGCGATGGCGACAGCGCGCTTGGCCTTCTCCTGGCCGACAATGTAGCGATCCAGCTCGGCGACGATCTCGGCGGGCGTCAGCGTAAGACTCACGTCGCCCCCGATTGATCGGGCGTGTGGGTTGACTGCGGACCGGAGCCAGGTCGATCGGTTGACTGCGGACCGGAGCCGGGTCGCGCCTGTCTCAGGCCACCCTCGGTCCAAGCCGGCCTCACGGTCCCCGCTACAATGAATTGAGGCTTCACAGGACTTCGACCGTCACGTGGTCGTTCGTGTAGACGCAGATCGACGCGGCGACGCGCATCGCTTCCGCCGCGATCGACTTGGCGTCCAGATCGGAGTGGGCGACGAGCGCGCGGGCGGCGGCCATCGCGTAGGGGCCGCCCGAGCCGATGCCGATCAGGCCGTCGTCCGGCTCGATGACGTCACCCGTCCCCGAGACGATGAACGAGTGCTCGCGGTCGGCCACCGCCAAGAGTGCCTCCAGCCGCCGCAGGACACGATCGGTGCGCCAGTCCTTGGCCAGCTCCACCGCCGCCCGCGACAGGTTGCCCCGATGCTCCTCGAGCTTCGACTCGAAACGAGAGAAGAGGGTGAACGCGTCGGCGGCAGCGCCGGCGAAGCCGGCCACCACGCGGTCCTGGTAGAGCTTGCGAACCTTCCGCGCTCCGGCCTTGACGATGGTCGCGCCGATCGAGACCTGGCCGTCGCCGGCGATCGCCACCTGACCCCGGTGACGGATCGCGACGACAGTGGTGGCCGAGAAGCGCCACGCCGGCGTGTCCGGAGTCATTTCGCGCGGGCGCGGGGATGGGCGGCGTCGTACGCCCGTATGAGGTGGTCGGTGCCGACGTGCGCGTACCGCTGCGTCGTCGACAGCCGGCTGTGGCCGAGGAGCTCCTGGATCATCCGGAGGTCGGCGCCGGCATCGAGCAGGTGTGTCGCGAACGTGTGACGCAGCGTGTGCGGGCTCACCCGCCGCGTGATCCCGCACGCCTGCGCTCGCCGCCGCACGATCGAGTGGATCGAGCGTACGGTGAGCCGGCCGCCGCGTCGACTGAGGAAGAGCGGTCCGCGGGCGTCTCCGCGCGTTGCCAGGTGGGCGGCGAGCGCGCTCGCGGCGCGGCCGCCGTACGGGACGATGCGCTCCTTGCGACCCTTGCCGAGCACCCGCACCGTCTGCCGGGCGCGGTCGACGTCGTCGAGGTCGAGAGCGGCTAGCTCGGAGACGCGGAGCCCGCTGGCGTACAGCAGCTCTAGCACGGCGGCGTCGCGCAGGCGCTCGGGGCCGGCGGCCGGCTTGCCGTCCATCAACACCGCCGCCTCGTCGATCGGTAGGAAGGAGACCAGCTTCTTCGGCATCCGCGGTCCCCTCACCTCGCGGGCCACGTTGCGCTCGAGGACACCGCGTCGCACCAGGAACCGGAACCAGCTGCGCACCGCGGCGAGCTTGCGGGCGATCGTCACCGCATCGAGCCCACGGTCGTGCAGGCGCACGAGGAAGGCGCGCACGGTGCGGGCGTCCGCCGCGGCCAGCCAATCGGGGGATTGACTTTGACCGGCGTGCTGGACGAACTCGAGAAGGTCGGCCCGATAACTACGCAGCGTGTGCGGCGAGGCGTCTTGCTCCGAGGCGAGGTGGCGTAGAAACGCGGCCAGCGGATCCTTCATGTCACCGGAAGCTCGACCTCCCGTTCGAAGTCGCACCCCTCGCGCGCACAGCTGCGGACGGTGCGGTTCTTGAGGACACGCTCGGTGACGAATGCGGCGCCACACTTCGGACACGGCTCACTGACCGGCCGCCGCCAGACCACGAACTTGCAGTTCGGATATGCCGAGCAGCCGAAGAAGGTGCGGCCCTTGCGCGACCGCCGCTCGACGAGCTGCCCGGTGCAGCCGGGCTCGGGGCACGCGATGCCAAGGGTGACCGGCTTGGTCGTCTTGCACTCGGGATAGCCGGAGCACGCGATGAATTTACCAAAGCGCCCGTGCTTGATGACCATGGGCTTGCCGCACGTCGGGCAATTCTCGTTCGCCGGCTCGTCCTCGGCGCGTCCGCTCCCGTCGAGGTTTCGGGTGTACCGGCAATCGGGATAGGCGGAGCAGGCCAGGAACTTCCCGAACCGCCCGCGCTTCTCCAGGAGCTCGCTCTCGCACTCCGGGCACGTCTCACCGGTGGGCTCGCCGACCTTCTCGCTGCGCATCTCCCGCTTGGCGCGAGCCAGGTCGCGCTTGAAGGGCTCGTAGAACGCCTTCACGGTGTCGACCCACTTGCGCTGACCCTCCTCGATCTTGTCGAGGTTGTCTTCCATCTGCGCCGTGAACTCGACGTTCATGATGTCCTGGAAGTACGGGATGAGCTTGTCGGTGACCGCCATGCCCAGCTCGGTCGGGCTCAGCGTGCGCCGCTCGCGATGCACGTAGCCGCGATCGTTGATGATCGTCCCCAGGATCGACGCGTAGGTCGATGGCCGGCCGATCCCGAGCTCCTCGAGCGCCTTGATGAGCGAGGCTTCCGTGAAGCGGGGCGGCGGCTGGGTGAAGTGCTGCTTGGGGTCGAGCGCGACGAGCGTCAGCACCTCGCCCTCCTCGAGCATCGGGATCGCACCTTCCTGATCCTGCTCGGGCACGGGCTCGCCTTCCTCGCGGCTCTCCTCGTACACGGCGGTGAAGCCCTTGAACTTGAGCGTCGCCCCCTGGGCGCGGAAGAGGCACTGCCCCGCCTCGATGTCCGCGCCGACCGTGTCGTAGACGGCGGGCATCATCTGGCTGGCCAGGAACCGCTCCCAGATGAGCCGGTAGAGCTTCATCTGATCCGGCGTGAGGTGCCGCTCCACGGCTCTGGGCTCGTTGCGGAGCTCGGAGGGCCGGATCGCCTCGTGTGCCTCCTGGGCGCTGCCCCGTGACTTGTAGGTCGGCGGCGCCTCCGGCACGTAGTCCATGCCGATGCGCGCGATGACCCAACCGCGCGCCGCGGCCTGCGCCTCGCGCGCCACCCGCACCGAGTCGGTTCGCATGTAGGTGATGAGACCCTCGGCGCCTTCCGACCCGAGGTCGATGCCCTCGTAGAGCTGCTGGGCAATCGTCATCGTCTTGCGCGCCGTGAAGCCGAGCTTGCGCCCGGCCTCCTGCTGCAGGGTCGAGGTGATGAACGGCGGCAAGGGATTCCGGCGCCGCTCGCCGCGCGTGACCGACTTGACCACGAAGCGCGCGCCGTCGAGCGAGGCTATGAGGGCGCGCGTCGTCTCCTCGTTCGGAAGCGACGCCTTCTCGCCGGCGACCTCCTTCAGGGTCGCGACGAACTCGGGCGGCCGCGAAGCGTTGAGCCGCGCGTGAAGCGACCAGTACTCGACGGGAACGAACGCCTGGATCTCGCGCTCCCGGTCGACGATGAGCCGCACCGCCACCGACTGCACGCGGCCGGCCGAGAGGCCCCGCTGCACCTTCTCCCAGAGCAAGGGCGACAGGCTGTAGCCGACCAGGCGATCGAGCACCCGCCGCGCCTGCTGGGCGTCGACCTTCTTCAGATCGATCTTGCCGGGACTGTTGAAGGCCGCCTTGACGGCACGCTCGGTGATCTCGTTGAAGGTGATCCGGAAGACGTTCTTCTTGGGAACGTCGAGCTCATCGGCGAGATGCCACCCGATCGCCTCGCCCTCGCGGTCCGGGTCGGTGGCGACGTAGAGCGTATCGGCGCGCTCGGCGGCCTTCTTGAGGTCGTCGAGCACCTTCTTCTTGGCCGGGGTGACGACGTACTGCGGCTTGAAGTTCTTTTTCGGATCGACACCGAGCTTCGACTTCGGGAGGTCGCGGACGTGCCCCATGGAGGCTTTGACGACGTACTTCGAATCCAGATACTTCTGGATCGTCTTCACCTTCGTGGGTGATTCCACGATCACCAGAGCCCGCTTCGTCGCCACCTACACTCTCCTCACGCGTGTGTCGACCGAGACCCACCGCTGTCCCGTCAGCTGCCGGGCCCAACCGCCCAGCTCGAGCGTCATCAACGACGTCGCCGCCCGCGCCGGATCCATTCCCGCGCGGGCGATGAGCTCTTCGATGTGCTGTGGCTCGTCCGGAGCCAGCAACCGGAACATTCGGCCCTCGTCACTCCCGATTTCGGGTTGCGGCGACTCGTCCTTCGACGCAAGAGGGCCGCGCACGGCTCGACGCCACGGCTCTGGCAATTCTGACACGATGTCCAGCCAGCATGTAACGAGTTTAGCACCGTCCTGTATGAGGCGGTTCGCGCCGGCGCTCGACGGCGACGTGATTCGGCCAGGAACGGCGAAGGTTTCGCGGCCGAGATCGCCGGCGAATCCGGCGGTGATCAGGGCGCCGCTCTTTTCTGCCGCCTCGACCACGACGACCCCGAGAGCGAGTCCCGCCAGCGTGCGGTTGCGCGCGGGAAAGTGGCCGGGCAGCGCGGGCATGCCGGCCGGGAACTGCGAGACAACTGCGCCGCGCGTCTCGATCGTGCGCGCGAGCGGAACGTTCTCCCGCGGATAGACGACGTCGAGACCGCAGCCGAGCACCGCGATCGTGCGCCCGCCCGCCGCGAGCGCGCCGCGATGCGCCGCGGTGTCGATGCCGCGGGCCAGTCCGCTCACGATCGTCACGCCGCGTGCGGCGAGATCGGACGCCAGGCGCTCGGCGACCGCGAGGCCGTAGGGCGTCGGACGGCGCGACCCGACGATTGCGAGCGCCAGCGCATCGTCGTCCACCAGCTCGCCGCGCACGAACAGTGGCGGCGGCGTGGGAATCGCGCCGAGCAGCACGGGGTAACGCGGGTCTCCGGGTCGGATCTCCATCATCGGCGTGGTACCAGCGGGTGAGTATATAGATGCGGTCGGGGCGGCTAAAGATTCCGAACAGATACGGTGAGCGGTCGCTACTGGCGCGAGGCGGCGTTCGTTCGCAGGAGAGACCGCGCCAGCCCCGCCGCGTCAGATTTTGGATACTCGCGAATGACTCGCTGCCACGCCTGCTCGGCGCGCGACGCATCGCGCAGGCGCGCGTGACAGAGTCCGATCTTCACGAGCGCGTCCGGCGCCTTGCCCGGTCCGTATTCCGCCACCTTCTCGAACTCGACCAGCGCCTGGCGGTAGTCGCGCTGCGCCCAGTACGCCTCGCCGATCCAGTACTGAGCGTTCCCCGCCAGCGGGTGCTTGGGATGCTTCGCGATGAAGTCGATGAAATCGAGTACGGCCTGTCCATGCTCGCGCGAGCGATACGTGGCGAGCGCCGCGTTGTATTCCTGCTCGGGATTGCCCGCGCGCGATGCCGCGGGCGCCGGCGGCGCGGGCTGTGGCGGCTGGACGGGTGAGATGGGCGGCACCGACTCGGACGGTACCGCCTGCGGCACCAGCGGTACGGGCGCCGGAGTCTGCGCGGGCGGCACCGCGGGCGGCGGCACCGCGGGAACGCGCGGTCGCTCGACCGCTGCGATGGCGGACGGCGACGGTGGCGGCGGAGGCGGCGCTGGAGCGGGCGCTGGGGCTGGCGGGGCGGCCGGCGCCTGGGTCAGGGCTTCCACCCGCGCCCGCGTCTCGCCCACCGCGGTGTCCACCGAGTCGACGCGCTGGTAGAAGCGCTGGAACTCTCCGGACATGGTCCGTACCGTGGCCTGCGTTTCGCTGGTTCGAGCGTCGAGGGCTTCGATCTGTGGGCCGACGCGGGCGAGATCGCGGCCGGTGACTTCTTGAGCGACGCGGAGCTCGGCCAGCTCGGAGCGGAGCTTTTTGACCTCGGAGCTGAGGTCGGACACGGCGCCCTGACTTGCGCAACCGCCAGCGAGGATCGCCACCGCCGCGAGCGCGCCGAGGGCTCCGGTCATTCAATTCGACCGTAGCACGCGGCCGAAAACTATGTCAACGCTCAGCGGGTTCGCGGCTCGAGCGAGCGCAGCAGGATGACGTCGACGGGCTGCCCCCTGGCGATCGTCGTGTCCGGCGGGACGACGGCGAGGCCGTCGGCCAGCACCATCGAGCGGAGAATGGCCGAGCCCTGATCGCCGGTGAGGCGCGCGCCGAAGCCGTGAGCTTCGGGCGCCAGCGTGACGCGCAGGTAGCCGCGCCGCGACCCGGGATTGTCGATCGGCTCGAGGGCACGAGCGGAAATACGCGGACGGTGCAGCGACCCTGCGCCCGACAGCCGGCGCAGCGCCGGGCGAACGAACAGCTCGAACGTCACCATCGCGGAGACGGGATTGCCGGGGAGACCGAATACCGGGCGGCCGGCGCGCGTGCCGAACGTGATGGGCTTGCCCGGCCGCATCGACACCTTCCACAGGTGCAGCTCGGCGCCGCAGCGCTCGAGCGCGTCGCGCACGAGGTCGAGCTCGCCGACCGACACGCCCGCCGAGCTCACCAGGACGTCGGCCGCGTCGAAGCCCCAGCGAACCCGCTCGGTGATCGCCTCGAGCTGATCGGGCGCGACCCCGAGATTGATGGGCTCGGCGCCCGCCTCGATCACCTGGGCCATCAGCGAGTACGTGTTGGTGTTCGGGATCTGGCCCGGGCCCGGCTCCGTCCCCAGGTCGGCCAGCTCGTTGCCGGTGGAGAGGATGGCGACCCGCGGGCGGCGGAACACGCGCACCTGCGAATAGCCGAGCGTCGCCAGGAGCCCGACCTCGGCGGCGCCGATCGAGCCGCCGGGCTGGACGACCACGTCACCGGCGCGAACGTCCTCGCCGGCCGGACGCACGTACGCGCCGGACGAGACGCTTGCGGCGATGGTGATCCGCCCGTTGTCGGCGGCCACGTCCTCCTGCGGCACAACCGCATCGGCGCCGTCCGGAAGCGGCGCGCCGGTGAAGATCCGCATCGCCTCGCCCGCGCGGAGCGCGCGCGACGGCATCGACCCGGCGATGATTCGGCCGACGACCGCCAGCTCGACCGGCACCCTGCCCGTGTCGTGGGCCCTGACGGCGTAGCCGTCCATCGATGAATTCGGCCACGGCGGGATCGTCGACGGCGAGACCACGGACTCCGCGAGCACCCGCCCGAGCGCCGACAGCACATCCACCCGCTCCACCGCGAGCGGCTTTATGCGTGAAAGAACCGCCTCGAGCGCTTCCTCAACCGTCAGCACGCAGATACTCTACTACACTGAACATCGGGGGGAGCGATGCCGCTCCCCCCGGGAGAAGACGCTCGGCTTCGCTATTTGCGCAGCGATCTCAAGCCCACCCGAACCTCCTCCGAGAGGAGCTTCGGCTGTTCCCAGGCCGCAAAGTGCCCGCCTTTGTCGAGCTTGTTGTAGTGGATGAGCCTGGGATACGCGCGCTCCGTCCAGCTCTGTGGCGCAGGATAGAGCTCGTCGGGGAAGACGCTCACGGCAACCGGGATGGAGACGCCTTTGGCGTTGAAATACCCTTTCCCCCAGTACTCCCAGTAGAGACGGGCGCCAGACAGCGCCGTGTTCGTCACCCAGGCGATCGTGATGTTGTCGAGGATGTCGTCGCGCGTGAGGCCCTCGGGTTGTCCCTGAAAGACGCGGGAGATCAGCTCGTAGCTGCGGGCGTCGTGATCGAGGAAATACGCCGCCAGTCCGACGGGTGAGTCCGCGATTCCATATAACGTCTGCGGTCGCAGACCCATCTGGAACCCGTAGGCGATTCCTTTTTGATAAACGAACTGCAGACGGTCGTACGCAAGCTTCTCGTCGGCTGAGAGACCCGCTGGCGCCGGCGCCCCGGAAAAGGCCGCCGCGTCGATGTCGGCTGGAAAGATGCCGGGCATGTTCGTGTGAATGCCCAGCAACCCGGACGGCGCCTGCACACCCATCTGATCGACGACGACGGCGCCCCAGTCGCCGCCCTGCGCCACGTATCGCGAATACCCGAGTCGCTTCATCAGGACGTCCCAGGCGCGCGCGATGTGGGCAACATCCCACCCGGTGGTGGTCGGTTTGCCCGAGTAGCCGTAGCCCGGCATCGACGGGACCACCACGTGGAAAGCGTCCGATGCGCTGGCGCCGTGTGCGGTGGGATTGGCCAGCGGATCGATGATCTTCAACTGCTCGACGACCGAACCGGGCCATCCGTGCGTGACGATGAGCGGCAAAGCATTTTCATGCTTCGAGCGAACGTGAATGAAATTGATGTCCAGCCCATCGATCTCGGTGATGAATTGCGGCAGGGCGTTCAGCTGCGCCTCGCATCGGCGCCAGTCGTATTCCTTCCCCCAGTACTGCGCGAGTCTCTGCATCGTCGCGAGCTGCACCCCTTGCGATTGATCCGTGACCGTCTCCCGCTCCGGCCACCGGGTCGCGTGGATGCGCCTGCGCAATTCGGTCAGCTCGGATTCCGGCACATTCACCTGAAACGGACGAATCGCGGTCTGGTCAGCTGTCATGGTGTCCTCCTCTTGAGGAGTTTCGTGCGGACGATGAGGTTTCGCTTCGCAACGGTCAACGCCTTGGGGTGTCTGCAATCCACCTGCGCCCGCGGTCTATCACATCGCAATGAGACCTTCGTCCAACTCTCTGCCGTTTGTAGGATCGCTACCACGGTGAGACCGAACGAAAGGACCTGATTCCTACGACTAACCGATCAAGCCCTCTGTCCGCAGGGGGCTTGGGGGACCCTCGAGGTCCCCCATCTTAATCAATGACCGGTGTGTGGAAGGTTCAGAACGGGCTTGAAGCGTGCGAAGAACCAGCGGCGGCTCAGCATGAACAGCGCGAGGAAGCCGGCGGTGATCGCCAGATCGCTCGGCCCGAACGGCAGCCGCGCGCTCGGCGAGACCGACGGAAACACCACGAACACGCGCTCCAGGAAGATGGCGACCAGCCCGAAGATGGCGACCACGACGAGCGGGGCGTGCCGCTGCGGGGGCCGGCCGGTCAGCCGCTTCAGCAGATAAGCGAACGGGATCAGCCAGCCGACGATGAGCACCACCCACGCCAGGGTCATCCACGGCTGCACGAACACTCGCTCGACGAAGAACCGCGTCTCTACCGGGACGTTGCCGTACCAGATCACGATGTACTGAGACCAGAAGAAGTACATCCAGAGGATGGACATGGCGAACTGGAGCTTGGCGACGTCCTGGACGGCCGCCGGTGGAATGGAGGCCCGCCCGCGCGCGTTGGCCCGGATGGTGAAGATCGACAGCAGGCAGAACGCCGTGTAGAGCGTGCTCACCGCAAAGTAGCCCCCGAAGAGGCCGCTGTACCACTTCGGGTCGAGCGACATGACCAGGTCGAAGCCCCAGAGCGACACCGTCACGAGCCAGACCGCGAGCAGGATGACGGCAATCCGGTTTCGCCGCGCCCGCTCGCGCCCGTCTTCCGGCGGGATCGCGTCGCGGAGGAGCGCCCGCACGAAGGCGAAGCACACGGCGAACAGCACGACCGCGAACAGCCACGTCCGCAGCCAGAAGAACGGCGGGTTCAGCCACGCCGCCTTCGACGGGATGGGCTTCGTCACCCACGGGTAGAGCACGGTCTGCCCGGCGAAGAGCACGAGGAACAGGACGAAGGCGACCGGGA
>Ga0114129_10008021_pt1 | contig 15037 bp, 17 predicted proteins | sample RhiMetdeltSRZDD1_FD_80071 | JGI IMG/M metagenome (GOLD analysis project Ga0114129, IMG submission 80071) | Populus rhizosphere microbial communities from Tennessee, USA - Rhizosphere MetaG P. deltoides SRZDD1 (version 2) (version 2) | ecosystem: Host-associated > Plants > Roots > Rhizosphere >...
CGGCTGCGACGGCGCATCAGATACAGCACCAGCAGCACGCCAGCGATCACGTAAAGCACAATTGCCTGGTTGCTCATATAGGTCTCTCCGCTGTTTGTCCTCTTTTTCGCGTCCGTTAACGTGCGCCCTCAACGATCTGCGGTTTGAACACTCGTAAGTAGTCGATCACAGCCGGCCCAAGGATAGCAACATACAGCGATGGGAACAGGCAGAATACGAGCGGGAACACGAGCTTGACCGCGATTTTCGCTGCTCGTTCTTCAGCAGCCTGCCGGCGCTTCGTGCGCGATACGTCTGCGTGCGTGCGGAGCGCCTGCGCGATGCTCGTGCCGAACTTGTCGGTCTGAATCAACATGGAAACCAGCGACCGGACTTCGTCGACCTTCGTACGTGACGCAAAGTTCTTGAACGCTTCGAGCCGTGGTTTGCCAGCTCGCATTTCTGTGGTGATCATCCGCATCTCTTCGGCAAGAGCAGGATATGAAATGTCAAGCTCGTCGCTGGCCTTGATAATCGCCTGATCGATCGCCGATCCGGCTTCGATACACACGATGAGCAAATCAAGTGCATCCGGCAGACCGTTCCGGATTTGTTTCTGACGCAGTGTCGTCTGGCGGCCGAGCCACAGACTGGGCAAGAAGTATCCAATCAAGGCGCCAAAAATCATCAGAAGCCAGTGCGACATCCCGAACACGAGGAGAACAGATGCTGCCACGACGAATGGCAGTATGAGCTCGCACGCACTGTAGATAACTGCCGCGCTCAAGCTGCGGTAGCCGGCGGTCATCAAGCGACGCCGTACCTTGGATAATTCCTTCGGTGACTTCGGTACGACCTGCTGAAACCGCTTGACCCATGGACTGGCGACTTCGGTGAGTTCCAAGTCCTGGAGGATGCCGTCGATGCCACGCTGCGAGAGCTTCCGCAATTCCCGGTGCTCAGGCGCATTGAACCGAAATATGAGCGAGGCGACTACGCCGACCGCCAGCGCCACCGACGCAAACACCGCTACGAGTACAACCGCAATTTGAGGAGACATGCGAGCCTCAGTATTCGATGGTAACGATTTTCTTGATGATCAGCACTCCGACGAGTTGCAGCCCGAGCGCGAAGAGAATCATCTGCATACCGAGCGGATCCCGGTAGAACGAGGCGTACTTCTCGGGATTGGTAAAGGCAAAGAAGAGTCCCAGGCAGGTCGGCAACGCGGACAAGACCCACCCGGTGATCCGTCCGTGGGCCGAAATGACCCGCACCTGGCGCTTGACCCTGAATCGGTCACGAATAATGGATCCGAGGTTGTCAAGGACCTCCGACAGGTTGCCGCCCGCTTCCCGCTGCGTCAGCACGGCTGTCACGAAGAAGCGCGCATCCAGGGACGGAATCCGTTCGGCGAACGCCCTCAGCGCCTGCGGCAGCGGCAGCCCGAAATTCTGTTGATCGTAGAGCAGCTTGAACTCTGCGTTTATCGGCTTGGGCATCTCTTCCGCGACCATCAGCAGCCCGGTTGTGAGGGCATGACCGGCCCGCAGCGCCCTCGCGAGGAGATCGATGGCTTCGGGAAACTGCTCCTCGAATTTCAGCATCCGCTTGTTGCGCATGTAGCGGACATACAACAGCGGCAGCCACAAGGCTATCAACCCCGCAGCGGCGGCGATGAGGATCACGTGGAAGAATTTCGCGACGAGAAAGAACGCAAGCGCGGCGAAACACGCCGACGCGAGCAGTATCGTCCCCAACGTGACGTTCAGCCCGGATTGCTCGATCATCCGCTGCAACGGACCCGAAAAACGGCTCGCCTGGGCCAGCAGCCTCTCGAGAAACCCCAGGTCGCTCAAACGATCGGGCGTCTTCAGGAGTTGCGCCGTCTTGACTTGTTTCTGTTTACCGATCCGCCCTTTCAGTGCCACGTCGTCGGCGAGCTCGAGACGCAGAATGAAAAACCAGTACAGACCGAACACGATGCCGGCGATCAACGCGAACGTCAGAACTGCAAATGCCATGGTGAGAGCCCTTACGCCACGAGGTGGACGTGTTCGAACATGTCGAGCGGCAGGTGAATTCCCATGGTAGTCAGGCGCTCCGCGCACTTCGGTCGAACGCCCGTGGCACGGAAGCGGCCCGTGACCTTGCCTTCGCGTGACAGCCCCGTTCTTTCGAACAGGAAGATGTCCTGCATGCTGATCACGTCCTGCTCCATGCCGGTAATCTCGGAGATCGCCGACACTTTTCTCGTGCCGTCCGACATACGCGACACCTGGACGAGCAGATTGACGGCTGAGGCGATCTGCTGGCGGACCGCGCGGTCGGGAATATTGAGGTTCGCCATCGCCACCATCGTGTCCAGACGATAGAGCGCATCACGGGGCGTATTCGCGTGGATGGTGGTCAAGCTGCCATCGTGGCCCGTGTTCATGGCCTGCAGCATGTCCAGCGCCTCCTCACCGCGCACCTCGCCGACGATGATGCGGTCAGGGCGCATACGCAGGGCGTTGACCACGAGTTGACGCTGCCGAACGGCGCCCTGGCCTTCGATGTTTGCCGGGCGCGTCTCCAGTCGGACCGTATGTCTCTGGCGCAGCGTGAGCTCCGCGGCGTCCTCAATCGTGACAATGCGCTCACCCTCGGAGATAAAGCTCGAAAGCGCGTTCAGCAGTGTCGTCTTTCCTGCGCCGGTGCCGCCTGAAACGATGAGGTTCAGCCGCGCCGCGACCGCGCCCTTGAGGAAATCGAGCATCGGCTGCGTCAACGACTGCCGATCGACGAGGTCCTGCGCACCGATCCGATCGGTACGAAAACGGCGAATCGACATCACCGGACCGTCGAGCGCGAGCGGCGGAATGACCGCGTTCACACGCGAGCCGTCCTGAAGTCGGGCATCCACCATCGGGCTCGATTCGTCGATGCGTCTCCCGACCATGCTGACAATGCGCTCGATGATCCGAAAGAGGTGAGCGTCGTTCTGGAAGATGATATCGGTTTCCTCGAGGCGGCCATTCTTCTCGATGTAGACCTGGTTGTAGCGGTTCACCAGGATGTCCGAGATGTCCGGATCGCGCAACAGCTGCTCGAGGGGACCAAGACCGAAAATCTCGTGAACCACATCGACGATCAGGGCGTCGCGCTCGAACAGGCTCAGCGGCGTATTCTGGCTTTCGCGCTCGAGCAAATCGAGGATGAGGCTGCGGATTTCAGGCTCGGCGTCTTCGCGGCGCACTCGGGCGAGACGCTCGAGATTGAGCCGACCGAGCAACTGTTCATGGACGCGTCCCTTCAATGCCTGGTACTGCGGACTCCGAGTCGCGGCGGCCTGCGCGGCCGGCGGTTCCGCGAAGAATTTCGTCATGAGGTCAGCTCCTGCCATGGGTCCCTGCTTACTTCCGACCGAAGAGATTGAATCGTCCCGCCTGCCGTTCGACCTTCGGCTTTTCGATACCAGCAAGCGATCGCGCAAAGTGGAGGAACGAGCTCGAGAGCTCGTTGTGGTTTTCCAGCGTAATCGGACGTCCCTTGTTCAGCGCGTGCAGGGCCCGTCGGTAGTCGCTCGGGAAACTATGTTTGACACTGGTCCCCACGGCGCGCTCGACGTCTTCGTGGGCGATCTCGGCGAGACGATCGGCACGGCTGACGACCACGGTGAGCTTGTCCTTCCCGTATCGTTGGCGCAGCGCCGCGGCCACGCGGCTCGCGCTCCGTACAGTCGCCAGCTCCTGATTCGCGACGACAACGATCCGACTCGCCGTTTCGAGTGCATCCAGGACCGCCGCGTCCGAGCGGGGCACATCGAGCACGATGTAGCGATAGTGCTGCGATGCGAAATCGATCAACGTCCGGATGCGTCTGACGTCCACTGGGGTGACCATCACCCGATCGGATGAGGCCAGGAGATCGACGCCGGACTTGGTCTTGACGATCAAATTGCGGAAGAACGCTTCATCGAGCCGATGCGTGTTCTCGAGTGCGTCGACAATCGAAAACCGTGGCTCGACGCCGAGAAACACCGCTGCGTCGCCGTTCGCGACGTGGAGATCGATGAACAACGCACCGCCAGGCGAGAACTTCGACAGAGCCGTCGCGACATTCACGGCAACGGTTGTCGTCCCCACACCGCCCTTGGCGCCGAGGAACGCGTAGGTCGTACCCGCGACCGACGAAGCAGGACGCTGCGCGGCGAGGCGGGCAATCGCCGCCGACAGGTCACTTTCGGTCACCGGCGACGCCACGAACTCGTTGACGCCCGCACGCATTGCTTCGAGCAGCAGAGCGGGTTCGAGGCGATCTGCGACGATCAGAACGCCGGTCGCCGGGTGCTGGCGCTTCAAGACCGGCAGCGCGGCGGGCAGATGGGTCTGCCCGCGCAAATCGAGCACGAGTACGTCCGGCTGTTTGCTGTGAGGTTGTGCGAGCGTCGCGAGCTCCGCACCCGCGACAGATGTCGCAGGCATGCCGCAGGCACGCAGCGCGTCCTCGAGCAGGCGATCGTTGGAACCGACTAACAAGAGATTGACCGACACAAATGGCTCCTCTATCGAACTAACTGAAGGATCTTAAGGAACGAAGCAGTATCTTCAACTGTGCCTACACCGGAGACGTAGTCCGCGGGAAGGTTGACGATTCTCCCAACGACATCCTTGGTGGGATCTGGACAGACCATTCCTGAGGCGAGCCGGCCGTCGTCGGCGACGTCCTTGCACATTCCCTCGATGAAAAACCCGATGATATTCGCGATCTTGCCGACACAGCCGGTGCCGGAACAATCCTTGCTGCCGTTTTGGGTGATGTAGTGGTTGATGTCGAGAATCACGAGAGGTCGTATTCTCGGACTCGACATGCCCTTGCCGCCTGAAATCGTGTTCAAGGTGGTATTCCAGTAGGCGGTGGGGTCTTGTTCCACTACCGAGTCGGTATCCTTCTTAATGCCCTGTGCCGTGGGGCCCGCAGCGATGCCGGTTTTCACGCTGATGCATCCGATCGGCTCGTTCACGGCCAGGCATTGTTCGTCCCACTTCGCAATCCCGACTTTCTGTTTGTTGCAGTTCTTGATGTTCCAGTTGTAATCGGACGAACCAGTGCTCGCCGGCAAATCGACCTGCATCGCCCAGCCCGACGAATAACCGGGGGTCGTCGTGCTGCCGGACTTGAGAATCAGCTGTCGGCCAAAGTCATTAAGGGCAGTGGGCGTAGCCACCTTCCAACCCGTGTAGTTCGGGTTTCCGGGGGGGTCATAGGGCGCGATGTAAACGTCGCCACTCGCGGGCTGGAAGGAGTCGTTGGGCGACCAACCGTCAACACCGGGACTGGTGATCGAATCAGTCGGGAAATAGGTGTTGTCCGGGTTATCGTCGTAATTGTCCGCCCATCGGTCAATCGTGGCGAACGGAACGAGACACTCGACTTGATTGCCACCGTTCCAGACCCACGCCGTTGCGGTCGCGCGTACGCCCTGACCGTTGATGCCAATAAACGGTCCAAAGAAGGTCGGAATCGGGTTTCCGAGAATCTGTCCCCCGTTTTCAGTACGGCGAGGCATGTTTCGCATCACATCTACGCGGACGCAGCCCGGCTTTTGATCGCACGGCAGTACGGACGAACCCGTGCCCGACAGCTTGACGTCGACGTTCGCATCCGAGTTGTTCTGACCGAAGATCTGATTGGAGTTGGCCCACTGCCGCGCCGAGAGGCACGCGGGCGTCGTCGAACCCGCCGGACAGTTCAACGTAAACGAGCTAACCGTTCCCCCGTCCTTCATGAGAGCCACGGCCCCTGCCAGCGCACCCGCATCCGCGGCGCTCTGCGCCTGACGTCGACTCACCCACATGGCACCGTAGTCCATGACGATGGCGGCGAACGCGAGCAGTGCGGCGAGTGCGAAGGCCACATGGATGATGATGGCCCCGCCTTGACCGTGCAATCGTGATTGCTCTCTCATACTGAACCTCGGGTCCGAATTCGAGCAGCCGGCAGACTACTTTCCGCTGGCGTTCTTTTTCTTGTGTTCCGTCTTCTCCTGGCCTGCTGGCGAATTCGGCGCGTCCACGAGGCCCGTCTCTTCCATCCCTTTACCCGGGCCACCAGTGCCGGGCAGGAAAGGCTTGAATCGGGTCGGCAGCGGCGGCACCTCATCCGGATCGAGGGGCCGGACCAGTCGCGGTGTAATCAAGACCATCAATTCGGTCTGCTCGGCGCGTTCCGCCTTCGTCTTGAACAGCGCGCCGATGACCGGCAGTTTGCTCAGAATGGGGATCGCTGCCTTGTCGTCCTGTGTGATGTTGTCGAGCAATCCGGCAATCACGAACGACTGACCATCGCGCAGCTCGACGTCGGTGGCAGCCCGCCGCGTCGTCAACGCCGGAACCCGGAAGCCGCCAAGGCTTACGCCGTTCGCGAAATCGAGCGCGCTGACCTCGGGGGCGACCTTCAGCCTGATCACGTCGCCCGCGATCGTCGGCGTGAACGTCAGACGAATTCCAAATTCCTTGAACTGAACGGTGACGGCGCCGGTATTCCCCTGCGCGACGGGAACCGGGAACTCGCCGCCGGCCAGGAAGCTCGCCTCCTGCCCGTTATAGGCGATCAGATTCGGTTCCGCGAGGCTCTGGAAATTTCCGCTTTGTTGCAGTGCCCGGATCAGCGCACCGACATCGTACTTGGCATTCAGAAAGAAGATGTTCAGAAAATCGCTGAATGTGAGCTGGCCGCTTTGGCTGACCACATCGCCATTCACCTTTGTGGCTTCAAGCGAATCGAAGCTGGGCGCCGGGAACTGTTGCGTCGTAATACGGCCCCACGTATTCCACAAACCTGAGCCGGAGGTGAACAGGGACACGCCAAGCTCGCGGAGCACTCGTCAATTGACTTCGGCAAACCTGACCTGCAGGAGTACCTGTTGACTCTCGCTGCCGCCCGGTACCTGCAGCATGTTGATCACAGCGCGCTTCGTCGAGGCTGCCTTGGCCACCTCCGCCGCACGCAGCATGACGTTCGTACTCGAAACGTTCCCGGAGAGAATCGTCGCATCCTCGTTCGTGCTCACCTGAATGTCCTCGCCGGGGAACAGCGTCTGCAGGTTCTGCTGCAGATTGGAAATCGGCTGCTCGACCACGAGATCGTACTGCTTCCGCTGCGCCTGGCCCCAGACGATCAGACTTATCGTCCCGGACGTTTTCCCGTCGATCAGAATCTCTCGCGGCGCAACGACCGTGGCATCGGCGACCGCTGGGTTCGTGATTGCGATTCGCGAGATGTTGAAGTCGGTTGGCAGCACCGTCGACCGTCCTGCTGTCAGCGCGATCTTTTCGATCGCAGGCTGCGGCGATTGAGCCGACGGCGCCGGTTGCTGCGCTGGCTGCGTAGATGTCTGCGGCGGCTGCTGACTCGCACCTTGAGCCCTTGTGCCAGCAGACGACGTAAGACAGAGCATCAGGGCGCACCCGACCGGCGCCAGGACATTGCGGGAACCCATGGGACGACGTGTCATTAGCGGATAACCTCTTCAGTGCGCTTGGCCGCCCGAATGGCCTCTACGCTGTAGATTTTCGACTCAGGAATCTCGACCGGCTTGGGTGTCACGACCTGCTGGCGCGCACCGACTTTTTTCACGACAGGCGGAGGCGCCGGCGCACCCGTGAGGCTTGCCATCCGTGCGCCCGCCGTTTCAGTCTGCGCGACGTCGAGAGGATTGCGCAGCACCAGCGTGATCCCTCCCGTGTTCTGCGCCAGGGTGATCCGCTCCGCGTCCTGCGGCGTCACCATCAACGTGACGACTGTCGAGGGAAGCGCCTGACCTTCTTTCGCGGCCTCCTGGTCGTATCGGGTCCCCGCGGTGAGGACCTGGACATTGCTGACCACGGTGCGCGCGAGGCTGTCATTGTTCTCCCGTACTGTGACCAGCACATCAACGCGCGTGCCTGGCACCGTGAACCCGGCAACGCCGATGACCTCGTTCACCCTGACGGCCAGCGCACGCATTCCCGGCGGAATTGATGGCGGCAACCCCGCGCCCGCTTCGACCGGTGCGAGTTTCGACTCGGTCAGCGGCTCGTTTGCTGCGACCGCCTGAATAAGGCCTCGTCCGATGATCGCCTCCGCTGAATCGAAGCTCCCCTTCAGCGGACTGGACGAGGGCCAGCCGATCACCGTGATGTGCTCCTTCGAAAGTCTGGTGCCCATCGGCAGGTTCTGCGATGCGACCGCGACATGGACCGACGCAACCTCGACCTCCCGAACAGGAATGTTCTGGATCATCCGAAACACCGAATAGCTGGCGGCGCTCGCCAGGGCGACGGCTATGAGCAACACGGTCAATGTGCGATTGCGGCGGTTCATCCTTCTCTCCTTGAACTTGCTCGTTATTCCTTACGCATGATGCTGACGGACTGGAGCCTGACGGTTCCTAACGATCCGCCAAACAACTTCATGATCGGCCCCACAAACACATGCTCGTGGTCGTATGTGACAACTACGGTCAGTTGCTGAACGGTATTGGGTGGCGTGCTTCCCGCGACCGTCACCGAGGCCGGGCCGTTGACGACAGCACATACTTTCCCGGCGTCGATCGCTCCCCCACAGTTGGCAGCGGTGCGCACCTTGCCCGACGTCCCGTCCCAAACACCACCCGCCGCGAGATACTGCAGCGCGCGATTACTAGCCTCCGTCGGGGTGTACTGCGGCAGGATCGCGAGTCGAGCTCCTTCGCGTGCAGCGTTCGTGACGACCTCGTACCGCTGGAACATCAGCCCGAAGTCGAAAATGCCGAACGCGACGAGGAGCAGCAGCGGCAACGTGAGGGCCATCTCGATGACGGCCTGGCCGCGTTCGTTCCGGCGCGAAGCAGTTTTCAGTGTCGCCATAACGTGCACAGGGCTCCTATCGCAATTGGAATCGCATACGCGAGCCGCGGCGCCTTCGAATCATGCAACGTGAATCCCGGGACCGAGCGAGGGCCCGCAACTCGCCAGTGCATCAACATCACCCAGATATTCGAAAGCGCCGTCCGCAGATATCCGCGGCCGACCGAAACGACCAACGCGACCACTCCGCCCGCGATGGACGCAAACAACGCCAGGTAAACCGCGTCCACCGGACCCAGCCAGGCCGCCAGCGCCGCGAGCAGCTTGACGTCACCCGCGCCCATGCCGCCAAGCGCGAAAAAGGGAAAGAACAGCGCCACGCCGACGACCCACGCCAACAGAGCGGCGCCGAGCGCGGACCCACCACCTGCGAGAAAGCTGTAGATGAGAGCCACGGCCGCACTGCCGAACGTGAGCACGTTGGGGATGCGTCGCGTTCGCACATCGAAACCCACCGCGGCGAAAGCCACAATGAGTACGGCGGCAGTCCGGAAGTCGAAAGACAGTGTCGGCAAATTCTTTATCCTGAAGTCGAAATGAAACCGTTCGACCGTGACTACGACCCACCAGCTGACGTCAGCGGCTCCGCAGGCGCCCACAGGCTCGGCACGCCGGTGGTCGGGCTGAGCCAAGTCGCGTAAGTTGCGCCCAGGGTGTCATCGATGGTCATGAGAACCGCCCAGCCGGCGATCCCAACGAGGCCGGCCAGCAACGCGTACTCCACGAGGTCTTGCCCATGATCACCGGCAAGTAAATTCATCAAGGTCGGGCAACGCCCCACGAACACGCGCCGCAAGCTACCAATGTGCCCCGATGTCGCAATCATAGCGAAGACTCCACCGACTTCCGGCACCTGGATGCCGACCAGGTCGGCAGCCTCACTTCCATCTAATGCTCGGTGCGTGCATGAAACTGCGACGAGCGGACGGCCGGTATCGCCATCCGCCCGTCCCACCCAAATTACGGAACTTGAGACTGCGCCTTGTCGGCGACCGAGTTCACCTTGGTGTAGATGCTGTTGACGCTGGTACCGATGTTCGCCAGGAGCGCCCACGCTACGATCGACACAAACGCGGCCAACAAGGCGTACTCGATGATGTCCTGCCCGGCCTCCTCACGCACGAAACGGTTGAGTAGATTCATCAGATGCCTCTCATCGTCGGAAAAAGTCATTGAATCGGGCGAGCGCATGTTGGCGATAACCAGCGGCGCGCTCGCCCGATCGGCCAGGTTTAGGGAATCTTCGACTGCGCCGTGGCGGCCACCGAGTTGACCTTCGTGTAGATGCTGTTGACGCTGGTACCGATGTTCGCCAGCAGCGCCCACGCCACGATCGAGACGAACGCCGCGAGCAACGCGTACTCAATGATGTCCTGGCCAGCTTCCTCACGCACGAACCGGTTGAACAGATTCTTCATTTCTTTCTCCTACTCGCACTGACTGGTTGAACGTTCTTTGCGGACCCATTCCGCCCTTGCCCGACTTGCGTCCGCCGCTGATCTGCTTGTCCGTCTCGAGCGTTCTTTCGCTCTGTTCGCCAGGATTTGGCGTATGACACCGATCAGTTTCGGTCGCGATGCACAGCCCGTCACGCATCGTCCGATCGGCTGTGCGCCCGACCGACGATTCCTCCGCCAGCCCCCGCCGGCGAAAATCCCTCACATCTGCTTCAGCTGCTCCAATCGGCCGGCCTTCACCAACCCGGTCTGCAGCCGCGCGATAACCCTGCGCAGCGACCGCTCGTGCGGCCTCGTCGTCCACAGGAACTCGGCGCCGATTTGATAGATCGGGCTCGAACCCTCGAATCCGCGACACCGCATGACCCGCACGTCGTCCTGATAAGCCTCGTCTTCGAACATTACGCGGAGCACGCCCGCCGTTCCCAGTTCGAGCCGGCTGTCGCTCTCGAGCAGGCATCCCGACGTGCTGATTTCGATCAGCCGCACCGGCACTTCACGACCGAGAATCGCGACCAGATAGGCAGCCCGGAGAACTGCATCGAGCGCATCCATCAGAGCGCCTCCGCCTGCGCATCCGCACCATCAACCACGGCCGGCGAAGGCACCTGGACCCGTACGGAGTCGAGGATGCCGAGGCGGATTCGGTGGCGAACAGAGCCGTCGACGATGACCGGTCGGCTTTCGATGACCTTCACCTGCAGGGCGAGCACCACGCCTCCACCGATCAAATCCAACGTCATCTCCTCACCCGCAATACCTGGCACGTGGCTGACTGCCAGAAGCTCGTTGCGGTCCGTTCGGTCCACCACTACGTCGCGAAGGACGCGAACCGCCCCGTCCCAGGGGTTCGCCACAACAAACCGTGAGTGAGACCGCCGACCTGACATGCGCAAACCCTCTTTATTAACTTTATTAACCGGGGGACTTCGTCCCCCCACCTTACGCCGTCGCTCGCGGGGGCCCCCTTCCCCGCTCCGCCCGGCGGCTCGCGCGCTGCGCTCGTTCGCTGGCGCGCGCCTGTTAACCACCTACCTGCGTGCGGGGCTCACTCGTTCTGCTTCGCGACGACCGCGTCGCCGCGTCTTCGTCGTTATGCCTTCTATGGTGGCAAGCTCAGTGCCGTTTACCTTGCCAGATAAAGAATGCGGCAAGTGATTACGTCGTCGATAGTTAGCAGCAGCGCGCCGAACGTGGCCGGCCGTGGATGCGGCCAACACCCAAAGGATCTCTGCTTATGACCAAAAAAAGGGTGCTTCGGAGAAGACATTCCCGTTGGAACAAATCCTGACGTCGCTGGACTATCGATTTGCGAGCAGCCGCAGCCGCCGTGAGGCGTAGCACAGGGAGACCCGAAAACATGTTTACCGCTCTACGAGAGCGAGGCGGTCGCCTCGTTGCGTCTGCGACTCCGTCAAGGAGTTCGCGTGGAGCTCGATGACCGCGAAACCTCCCAGGGCGCCAACGATTCTCCACGCCGGAACGCTGCAGCTGGCCTTCACGACCGTGCCATCGCGGGACACGAACAGGATGTCGATTGGAAACCGCATGAAGAAGGTGTGGACCATGTTCGTCGGCGCGATGATCAGCGCGTGGCCGGGTCCCAGGCCGTTACGGCCGAGAAGTCCACGGTTACGAGAGGCGGAGTCGAAGGCGGCTTCCAGGTTCGTCGCGACGGGAAGGCCCGTGCGCAGGTTGCGCACCAAATACGGGCCCCCCATGCGACGGGTCAGCGGAAGGAGAAAATGCTCCTTCAGGGCAGACCCGCCACAATGATTGGAACGCGCATTCGATATTTCACGTTCTGCCCGTTCAATACAGCGGGTCTGAACTTCCAGGCCTTGGCGGCGGCAACGAGCATTCGTTCCTGATAGCGGTGCTTCGGCGAGACCAGCTTGACCTGTTCGACGTCGCCGTTTTCGTTGACGATGATGTCGAAGTAGCCGGTGTCCGATCCCGGAGCAGGTTCCCTGGGCAGCTGCGGCCGCCAGAACGTCGGCGGCTGCACCGCACGATCGGCGCTCGAATAAACAACGGACTCTCCGCCATTCCTCGCGTCGGGTGCGGCCGGTTCCGTAGGAACCGGCGTGGCGTCTGCGGCACGCGGTGGCGCAGCGGCCGTCGGTCTGTCCGACAGTGGTACCGGCGCGACCGGTGGGATCGATAAAGTCTTCGGGCGCGCCTTGGCCAGGACGACGTCGCGCGCCGCGCGGCGGCCGCTAGTCGAAATCGGCCTCGACTCGGTGAACGGAGCCTCGGCATGGACCGGAGCGGCGGCCGTCGTCGTTCCCGACAGCCCTATCTTGTTCAAGCCCAAGGAGAGCGTTTCCGACATCTTGTCCTGCGCCCGCTTGATTACCCCCGGCGTCGCCGGAGCCGGGGGCTGGCTCGCGCTCGACCCGGCTGGCGACTCGCGAGGCGCCGCTCGAGTCACTGCCAGCACCGCGACGAACGCCGCGACTCCGACGGCCGCCACAGCAATGGCCTTCTTGTGGCGCCCGGTGACCAGTCCCTTTCGGGGCTCCTTTTTCTTCTCGTTTGATTCGGCCGTACCAGCAACCTTCTCACGCAGGCGCTCGAACTCGGCGTCAGGGTTGAGCATGCCGCCGGCTCGAAGACGACTAGCGACGGCCTGAACATCCGTCGAACGGTTGGGCCGCTCGTAGAATGCGAGCGCGCGCGAAAAACCCTCGACCGTGGCATGCGCCGGAGCCGGCCGGGAGTTCTCGTTGGCAAGCTCGACCAAGCCACTCGGCGCGTCGACTCCGTCGAGCAGCCGTTTGAGCAGAAAGCTCAAACTGACGACCGGGTTCTCCCGGCTCTCACTTCCGAACCCGAAGACGAGCGCGCCGCTCTCGTCGAACAGCAGGTCCTCGGGCGCAGGCATGGAGATGCCCGGCGCCAGCTGCGACGCCACTTCCTGAACAATTGCAACGGCTTCATGCCATGTCCGCCCGAAGTCCGGGCTCAGGACCTGCGCAACACTATGCATGGGTGTCTTTTTTGTCATTGGCAAGCCTGATGCCGCTCGACCTCATCTGGTCGGCGACAGAAAATCCCCCAGATCCAGTTAACGATTCGTCGCTCCTCGGGCGGACTTCCCGCGAAAAGCAGACTAAGTTGTGCCTTTCACAATTTCCCGAGCCTCATTGGCTTGAACGAGTCGATGATGTCGAAGGCCGACGCGTACCGGGCAACCGGCTCACCGCGCTGGTCGATCCGCGATTCATCGATATTTCCCAGAAACTTGCGCGCCTCGCTGATGTACGGGAGTTTCCGCGGGTCCAACCCAATCACCCGCGCCGCCGTGGCATCCAAGGCCGCCAGATCGCGCGCCATGCCGACGAACCCCACTTTTCGCGGCCGGCCCATAATTGGTCCGTCCCCTTCCATCGCAGTCACCGCGTCGAGAATCGCCAGGTGGGGGCGGATGGTCGCTACCAGGTCCAGGATCGACTGCTCGATTCCCCGAATGTGAAGGACGTTCTTCGGCCAGCCGTACACGGCACCCGGGACGGTCCCGAAGAAGTTCTTCATGCTTGCCGTCAGCCCGGCCCAGTGATGCGTCTTCAGCTTCGGCATCGAGACGATGAAGTCCGACCGCAAGACTTCGACGGGCAATGCAAGCCGTTCCAGGCCGGTAAACCGGCTGCGCAACGGCACGTATTCGACGTCGTCCTCATTCAGGTCGACGAATCGAATCCGATGCTCCCGAAGGTGATCGAACAGCCCGGTTTTGGTCAGCAGATACTCGGTATCACGCCGGTGTCCGGGCCCTTCTCCGACCACCACGTCGGCAGCGCCCGCGCGGCGGAGCGCGACAGCCGTGCCAATCACAACGAGCGGATTCGTATTGATCGCCGTTCCCGCCTCGTACTCGACCATGTTCGGCTTCAGGAGGACTCTGCGTCCGCGGACGTCAATCGCCAACTCCCGGAGCCCGCGGCCGATCACATCGGCGAAATCGATGTCGTACGAATCAGCCGGGAGGAGTGCGACATCAGAGCGGCCCGGAACCGTGAATTGACGCGGATCGTACGGAGGACGCCGGCTGCAGGCCGTCGCGAGCAGAGGGATGGACACTGCGCCGATGAACTCGCGGCGTGTCAAATCGACACCGGGGGGCTTCGCCCCGCCGAACCCCCCATCGCCGTCGCTCGCGGGGACCCCTTCGCCCCGCTCCGCTCCGGCGCGGCGCGCCGTTGGCGCGCCTGGACCCCCATTTGGCTCGTGAGTACAAGCCTGCCGATGAGATCCGCATAGCGGCGCCTTAAAGAACGATGGCATCGGCCTGATCTGTGAGCGCACACAATGTGAGTGCGACGGCGAGGTGATTCTTCAGAGCCAGCGTGGTCGGGATCTGCTCGAGCAGAGCGGCCCGGGTCGCATCGATCGATCGGCCGAGCGCTCGAAGCGCGACGAGCGCGAGCGACAGGGCGACACCGGAAGGCTCGCTCGTTGCCGCCCGCTCGAGATAGTCGGTGCTGCGCTTGACTACGCTCTCAGAACGGCGGTCTAGGAGCGCAAGGAGCGCGACCGCAGTTGTTGGAACGTACGGCCGCAGGTCCTGACCGAGCATGTTCGAGTTCCCGTAGTTCCAGCCACCGTCCGCGCAGCATCGGTCGACGAGCAGTGCGTGGGCCCCAGCGAGACGCGCCGGGTCGACCGTCACGGCGCGGACCTTCATCCATTTCTTCAGGGCGAGCAGGCCCCATGCCGTCGGCTCCACCC
>Ga0114129_10008022_pt1 | contig 15036 bp, 14 predicted proteins | sample RhiMetdeltSRZDD1_FD_80071 | JGI IMG/M metagenome (GOLD analysis project Ga0114129, IMG submission 80071) | Populus rhizosphere microbial communities from Tennessee, USA - Rhizosphere MetaG P. deltoides SRZDD1 (version 2) (version 2) | ecosystem: Host-associated > Plants > Roots > Rhizosphere >...
AAACGACCAACGACTAACGACCAAGACCAACGACCAATGACCAACGACCAACGACTGACAAGTATCGACTATCATTAGCGCCTCCCATGGCCACCGCAGAGAAACCCAAGGGCGGGCTCGAGGACGTCGTCGCCACATCGTCGGCAATCTGCTATCTCGACGGCGATCGCGGCGTGCTGGCGTACTGCGGCTACGACATCCACGACCTGGCCAGGAACTCGACGTTCGAAGAAGTCTGCTTTCTGCTGTGGCATCGGCGGCTGCCGACGCGCGCCGAGCTTGGCGATCTGCAGTCGCAGCTCATCGCCGCCCGCATCCTGCCCGAACCAGTCATCCGCCTGATGCGGACGCTGCCGCACGGCGACGGCATGGACGCACTCAGGACGCTGGCCTCGGCCCTCGGTCATTACGATCCCGAAGCGTCCGACGATTCGCCGCAGGCCAACTACCGGAAGGCCGTTCGGCTGACGGCGCAGTTCGCATCGCTCGTGGCGACACTGGGGCGCGTGAACAACGGACAGGGACCGATCCAACCCGATCCGGTGCTCGGCCACGCCGCGAATTTCCTGTACATGCTGACCGGCGAGCGGCCGGGCGGGCTGGCCACGCGGGCATTCGACATCGCGCTCATCCTGCACGCCGACCACGAGCTGAACGCGTCGACGTTTGCCGCGCGCGTAGCCGCCGCAACGCTGACCGACATCCACTCGGCGCTCGTCGCGGCGGTCGGAACGTTGAAGGGGCCGCTGCACGGCGGGGCGAACGCCGATGTCATGCGTATGCTGCTCGAGATTGGCGCCGATGCGACCCCGGACAAGGCCGAGGCGGCAGTGCGCGCCAGGCTCGCACGCAAGGAGAAGATTCCGGGGTTCGGCCACCGCGTCTATCACACCGAGGACCCACGCGCGACGCATTTGCGACGAATGTCGAAGGAGCTCGGCGAGCGGGCAGGGCAGACGACCTGGTTCGAGATGTCACAGCGGATCGAAGCGGTGGTGAAGGCGGAAAAGAAGCTCAACGCCAACGTCGACTTCTACTCGGCGTCGACGTACTACGTGCTCGGCATCGGCATCGAGCTCTTCACGCCGATCTTTGCCGTCAGCCGCGTGTCGGGCTGGACGGCGCACGTGCTCGAGCAGTACGCCAACAACCGCCTGATTCGACCGAGAGCTGAATACATCGGTCCGGCCTACCCGCAACGCTACAGCCCGCTCGAACAGCGTTGAACAGCCGCAGCGACCGCAGCGGCGGCGAAGCCGTCAGACCGCGCACCGACCGTGTTTGGCGATCACTGCTCCTCTCGGTCAGAATTGATGTCATCCGGTAGTGGACCTGCAGCGCATCCGTAACTTTTCCGTCATCGCGCACATCGACCACGGGAAGTCGACGCTCGCCGACCGCTTTCTCGAGATCACCGGCGCCCTCCAGGCGCGCGAGATGGAAGCGCAGGTGCTCGACGCCATGGATCTCGAGCGCGAGCGCGGCATTACCATCAAGGCTCATCCGGTTCGTCTGAGCTACACCTCGAAGGCGGGCGACCAGTACGTCCTGAACCTGATCGACACCCCGGGCCACGTGGACTTCTCGTACGAGGTGACGCGATCGCTGGCGGCCTGTGAGGGGGCCTTGCTGCTCGTCGACGCGTCGCAGGGCGTCGAGGCGCAGACGCTCGCCAATGCGTATCTCGCGGTCGAGAACGACCTCGAGATCATCCCGGTCATCAACAAGATCGATTTGCCCGGCGCGCAGCCCGAGGAAGCGCGTCGTCAGATCTCCGAAATCATCGGCCTCGACGGCGAGCACGCGCTGCTGGCCAGCGCCAAGGTCGGCACCGGCGTGCCGGAGATCCTCGAGGCGATTGTCAGCCGGCTCCCCGCGCCGGCCGGCGATCCCGACGGTCCGCTCAAGGCGCTGATCTTCGACTCGTGGTACGACGCGTATCGCGGCGTGGTCATCGTGGTGCGCGTGATCGACGGGACGCTCAAGCCGGGAATGAAGATTCGACTGATGGCCGAAGGCCAGGATTACGAGTCGCTGCAGGTCGGCATCTTCACGCCGAAGGCGGTCGAAGTCGCCGAGCTCGGCGGCGGCGAGGTCGGTTTCCTCGTCGCCAACATCAAGAAGATCAGCGACGCGAAGATCGGCGACACCATTACCGAAACCGGCCGCCCGACCGCCGCGGCGTTTCCCGGGTTCAAGGAACTGAAGCCGATGGTGTTCGCGGGGCTGTACCCCGTTGAAGGGCACGAGTACTCCGAGCTGCGCGATGCGCTCGAGAAACTCCGGCTGAACGATGCGTCGTTCTTTTACGAACCCGAGACGTCAGCGGCGCTCGGTTTCGGCTTCCGCTGCGGCTTCCTCGGACTGCTGCACATGGAAATCGTGCAGGAGCGGCTCGAGCGCGAGTTCGACATGGATCTCGTGACCACCGCGCCTGGCGTGCTGTATCGCGTCACCACCACTGACGACGCAGTTCAGGAAATCGACAGCCCGGCGAAGCTGCCCGATGCCGGGCGGATCAAGCAGATCGAAGAGCCGGTGATCACGGCGATGATCCTGACGCCGGCCGAACACGTCGGCGCCATCCTGCAACTCTGTCAGGACAAGCGCGGCGTCCAGAAGACGCTCGAATATCTCGCCTCCGATCGCGTGCTCATTACTTACGAGCTGCCGTTCAATGAAGTCGTGCTCGACTTTTATGACAAGTTGAAGACACTGTCACGGGGCTATGCGTCGCTCGATTATCATGTGACCGGCTACTGGCCGTCGCCGCTGGTCAAGCTCGATCTGCTCGTCAACGGCGACCCGGTCGACGCGCTCTCGGTGATCGTTCACCGGGACACGGCCTACGAGCGCGGGCGCGCGCTCGCCTCGAAAATGCGCGAGCTCATCCCGCGCCAGATGTTCGAGGTGGCGATCCAGGCGGCGATCGGCGGCCGGATCATCGCACGCGAGTCGGTGAAGGCGATGCGCAAGAACGTGCTGGCGAAGTGCTATGGCGGCGACATCACACGCAAGCGCAAACTGCTCGAGAAGCAGAAGGAAGGCAAGAAACGCATGAAGCGGGTCGGCAAGGTGGAGATCCCGCAGGAGGCCTTTCTCGCCGTGCTGAAAATGGGGACCGAACCGGAGTAACGCCCGAGCTAAAGCTCGGGCCTACCCCTCGTACGTAGGCCCGAGCTTCAGCTCGGGCGGTCGCCTGGAGCAATCAGCGCTATGGCCGAATTCAAGAAATCAACCGTCCGCGAATACTTCGAATCGATCGTCATCGCGGTGATCCTCGCGCTCTTCATCCGCACCTTTGTCGTCCAGGCCTTCAAGATTCCGACCGGCTCGATGGAGAACAACCTCCTCATCGGGGATCACCTGCTCGTCAACAAATTCATCTTCGCGCCTACCGCAACGTCCGTGGAGCGCGCGCTGTTGCCGATCGGACGAATCGATCGCGGCAACGTGATCGTCTTCAAGTACCCCGAGGATCCGAATCGGGACTTCATCAAGCGGGTGATCGGGCTGCCGGGAGAAACGGTGGAACTGCGGGAGAAAAAGGTCTACATCAACGGCACGCCGCTGGTGGAGCCGTACGCACATTACCTGCAGCCCGTGGCGGGGGAGTCGGAGCAGCACGAAATCACGAGTTTCGACGTTCGCGAACGATACGGGCCGGTAACGGTTCCCGCCAATCAATACTTCGTGATGGGCGACAACCGCGACAACTCTCAGGACAGCCGGTACTGGGGCTTCCTGCCCCGGGACAACGTCAAAGGCAAAGCGCTCCTAATCTATTGGTCGTATGAAGCCGAAAGGGAAGATTATGAAGAAGAAGGCGCGGGCGCGGTCCTCAGGGATCTGGCCTCCGTCTTTACACACTTCTTCACACGAACGCGCTGGGATCGGATGTTTCACCTGATTCGATGAAGCTGCTCATCAAGCTCGCCATCACGGCGCTCCTGGCAAATGCCGTATTCCGGGTCGGCACGCAGTACATCACTCATTACCAGTTCCGCGACTCGATTCGCGAAGCGGCGATGTATCAGGCCAAGAGCGAAGACGAGCTGCGCGAACGCATCCTGGAGATCGCGACGACCTACGATCTGCCGCAGGCGGCGGCCGATTTCACCGTCAGCCGCAACGGCCGGCAGTGGATTACTACGGGAACCTACACCAAGAAGATCGAAATCGTCCCGACATTTCCCTACGACTGGAAGTTCGACTGGGACGTCGACGCGTTCGTGAGTGACGCGCCGCTGCTGCCTGGCGCGCCCACCAGGTTCCCGCAACCCAAACCGCGGTAAGACGATCGGTGAATCGGCGAATTGGTGAATTCGCGAATCACCGATTCACACCATCACCGAGTCGCCGGTTTCTCTATCGGGAGGTTTTGGCTTCCTGAAGGTCGGTGACGCGCCCGTCCTGCGGGTCGAAATGGCGCGGGCGATGGATGAGGATCTTGTCCTCGCGGTCGCGCGCTTCCTGCTCGCGGACGTATTCGAGAGTGTTGCGCAGCGTCTGGATCGTCGACTCGATCGTGATTTCAACGTCCCGCCGCTTCAGCTTCAGGCCGTCGATTTCCCGCTGAATGTCCTCGAGGCGCGACTGGGTCTTTTCGATGATCAGCTCCGAGCGGCTCTGCGCCTCGCGAATGATGCGCCGCGCTTCCTCTTCTGCCGTCGTCTTGATGTCGTCGGCGAGCTTTTGCGCGGTCATGAGCGTCGCTTTCAGGCCGTGCTCCTGTTCCCGCTGTTCCCTCAGGGCGCCATCGAGCCTCGCCACTTCCTGTTTGAGCTTGTCGGCTTCGCGCAGCGCGTGCTCGTAATCGTCGGCCGCCGCCGTCAGGAGCGAGCTGACCTCGAGTTTGTCGAAGCCCCGAAACGCGCTGCGGAACCGCTGCTGGCGAAGATCGAGAGGACTGACGTTCATGCCCCTGTTATCGGCCATTGCTCACTTTTTCTTCAGGGGATGTGAGAAATCGGGTCGGGGTCCGAAAATCGCAGAACCAACCCGGATCAACGTCGCGCCTTCCTCGACGGCGACCTCGAAATCGTGGCTCATGCCCATCGACAGCTCGGCGAGGTGGGCGGCGTCCACGCCGCGGGCCAGGAGATCGTCGCGCAGTTTGCGGAGCGCGACGAAATAGGGACGCGCCGACTCAGGGTCGGGGGTCATCGGCGGAAGGAGCATCAGTCCGGTGAGCCGTGCCGCCGTGCAACCTCGTGCCGCCTCGAAGATCGACGCGAGGTCGTCAGGCCGCGCGCCGTGCTTGGTAGGTTCGCCCGCCAGATCCACCTGAATCAGCAGCTCGGGCTTCCTCGCCGCTGCGCCTGCCGCCTGGTCGAGAGCCGCCACCAGCCCGGCATCGTCGACCGAGTGAATGACATCAAAGCTCGATCCCGCCTTGCGCGCCTTGTTCGATTGCAGGTGGCCGACCAGGTGCCACGTCAACGCGAGGTTCGAAGTCTCGCGCATCTTCTCGAGAGCCTCCTGAACTTTGTTCTCGCCGAAATGAGTCTGGCCGGCTTCGGCAGCAGCGCGAATGGCGTCGGCGGGGAAGGTTTTGGAGATGGCGACGAGCGTGACGGAGGTGGGATCGCGGCCGGCCCGGCGGGCAGCGCGCGCGAGACGTTCGCGAACGCTGTCCAGCCGGGCGCGGAGATCGGGCACTACTTCTTCAACTGCGCGACGAGCGACTTGGCGGTAGCGGCGTTGGGGCCGCTCGGCGCGAGCTTCAGATACGTCTCGAACTCGGTCGCAGCGCCCGCGAGGTTGCCCTCGTTCACGAGCGCCATGCCGAGCTGATAATGCGCTTCCGCGTGATTCGGGTTTGCGGCAAGCGCGCCCTCGAACGCCTTCTTCGCCTCGGCGACTTTGCCGCCGTTCCACAGGATCACGCCCTGGTTGAAGAGCGCGTCCGCGCTGCCGCCGCCGCCACCGGCCGCCGACAGACTGCCCGACAGCTCGGTTGCCTTCGCGCTCGCAGCTGCAGCCTGATCGAATTTCCGCTGCGCGTTGTAGATGTTCGCAAGGCCGTTGTAGGCCGCGGCATCGTCTGGCTTGAGCTCTGTAGACTTCTTGTAGGCGGCTTCAGCTTCCTCGTACTTCTTCAGCTGCGTGAAGCTGTAGCCGATGTTGTTGTAACAGTCGTAGCACTGAGGGCTGATGGTGAGGCCCTCGTTGAACTTCGCGATCGCCTGTTCGTGCTGCCCCGACTGGCTCAAGGCCACACCTTCCTCGAACGACTTCTTCAGCGCTCCGGCGCGGGCCGCCGCGTCGCTCGATGCCGCTGCCGCCGCGACGCCGATCACCAGGTTGATCTCGGCCGGCGAACCGGCGCTGACCCGGGCGTTCGAGGCCGCCGACTGCAGCTTGTCCTTCTCGGCGACGACGCTGTACTGACCGCTCTGGAGACCAATCTGGAGGAACTCACCCCTCCGGTTCGTCTTGGTCGTGAATTTTCGAGAGGTGTCGTTCATCGTGATCGTGACGGTGGCGCCGTCAACCGGCTGCCCCTTGTCGTCACGCACTACGCCTTTCACCATCCCGCCCATTTGCGCCACGGCCGGCGCCGCAATGGCGAGCGCGACGCCGAGCGCCGCAATCGTCAACAGCCAACCCGGCAGGCGATTTCGGCGGACCATAAGATTCCTCCTGACAAAACGATTAGTGACGAGGTGACATTAATCTTACACGATCGAGAAAAAGCCTTCGACCGCCGAGAGCTCATGTACGACTGGCGCCGGTGGCAGCGACGCGATGAACCGGCGGCCGTAGCCCTTGGTGCGCAGTCTTGGGTCGAGAATCGCCAGCACGCCGCGATCGCGCCGGTGTCGAATCAACCGCCCCAGTCCCTGCTGCAAAGCCAGGATGGCGAGCGGCACCTGGTACTCGTCGAACGGCTCCCCGCCACGCGCCCGGATGGCATCGATGCGGGCGCTGGTGATTGGATCGCCGGGCGACGCGAACGGCAGCTTGTCGACAATCACGCAGCTGAGCGCTTCGCCCGCGACGTCGACTCCCTGCCAGAAGCTCGAGGTGGCGAACAGCACGGCGTGCGGCGTTTCCCGGAACTGACGCAGCAGCTGTGTTCGCGGCGCCGTGCCTTGTACAAAGATTGGATAGTCGATCGCCATCTCAGCGATGGCCTGCACGTCGCGGAGCATCGCGTAACTCGTGAACAGCACGAACGCGCGGCCGTGTGTGCGCTTGAGAATCTCGATCACCTGACGGCCTGCGGCGAGAGAGAAATCCTGCGAGCGCGGGTCGGGCATGTGCCGCGGCAGGTAGAGAATTGCCTGGCGCTCGAAGTCGAACTCCGAGGGCAGCCGTACTTCCTCGGCTGCTGAAATGCCGAGACGGGAACGGAAGTAGTCGAACGTGCCGTCGACGGTCAGCGTCGCCGACGTCAGCACCGTCGCGCGCATCCGGTCGAGCAACAGGCTGCGGACGATGGCCGAGACGTCGATGGGCGCCGCTCGCAGGAACACGCCCTTTCCGCGCAATTCGACGAAATAGACGTACGTCTCGTCGCCGGCACGCATCAGGAATCTGACCTCGTGGCGAAGTTCGCCAGCCCGCCTCGCCAGCGCCTGCAGGTCCTCCGCCGGATCGGCGTCTTCCTCGTCGGTCTTCCGTTTCTTGATCAGCGAGAGCGTGGATTCGACGAGGTCGAGCGCGCCGGACAGATCGGCAGCGGCCTCGCCAGCATCGGCGAGAAGTTCGCTGGTAACCCGGATCCTGACTTCTTTACCGCCCCTTCCCGCGTCGGTCCCACTCCGGCCGTCGATGCGCTGCCGGATGAGGAACGCGATGACGGCGAAAAACTCGCGCGCGCGATCGCGCAGTCTCTCGATGGCTTTTGCCGTCTCACGGCGATCGTTTCTGTCTTCGACCGCGCCCGACTCGACCGCGCGTTCGACGTCCCCGGCCAGATCGTCCAGCCGGTAATTGCTGACCGCGATCCCGAAGTACTGTGTGGCGATGTCTTCGAGCTGATGCGCCTCGTCGATCACGGCGTTCGGACAGGCCGGAATCACCTCACCGTACGCACTGTGACGAACCGCGGCGTCGGCGCACAACAGGTGATGGTTCACAATGACGACGTCCGACTCCGCCGCGCGCTGCCGCATCCGGGTCACGAAGCAGTCGTCGTGCCTGGGGCATTCCTTGCCGAGACACGTCTCGGCAGTGGCCGCCACCTCGCTCCAGAACGGCAAATCTTCCGGGAGGTCTTCGAGCTCTGCGCGATCGCCGGTCTGGGTCCGCTCCGACCACTGGCGAATCATCGGCAGGAACACGTCGTGTACCGCCGGCCCGTTGGCGTCATCCAGTTGATCGAGCCGGTGCAGGCAGAGATAGTTGGCGCGGCCCTTCATGCACGTAGCGGTGAACGGCAGGCCGAGCGCGTCGCGCAGCGCAGGAATGTCCTTGAAGAAGATCTGCTCCTGCAGGTTTTTCGTGCCCGTCGACACGAGCACGCGCTGCCGGCTGAGGATTGCAGGAACCAGATACGCGAGGGTTTTGCCGGTACCCGTGCCGGCCTCCGCGAGCAACACACCGCCGCTCTCGATCACGTTCGCCACAGCGGCCGCCATCTCGAGCTGTCCGTCGCGCGCTTCGAAATCGGTGAAGGCGCGCGCGAGTGGACCGCCAGGTGCGAAGACTGCCTGCGTCTGCGCCGCGAGGCTCTCGGCGACCTTCAGGTCTGCAGGTTCGGGTAGAGAGGGAATTTCCGGCACAACCGTTCGACTTCCGTCTTGATCGTCGCGAGCGCGGCATCATCTTCAGGTGTCTTGAGCGCGCGGGCGATGAGATCGCCGATGAGATCCATTTCCGCTTCACCCATCCCGCGGGTGGTGACTGCGGGCGTGCCGATGCGGATGCCGCTGGCCACCATGGGCGGGTTCTTGTCGAAGGGAATCGCATTCTTGTTGACGGTGATGGCGGCCTTGCCGAGCGCCGCTTCAGCCACTTTCCCGGTGATGCCCTTCGAGAAGACGTCGACGAGCATCAGGTGATTGTCGGTGCCGCCGCTCACGAGGCGGAATCCCGCCGAGGCCAGCGCGCGCGCAAGGCGGCTCGCGTTGGCGACGATCTGACGCTGGTAGGCCGCGAACGCCGGCTCGGCGGCTTCCTTGAAGCAGACCGCCTTGGCCGCGATGATGTGCATCAGCGGTCCGCCCTGGACGCCGGGAAAGAGGCTGCGATCGAGATCCTTCGCGTGCTTCTCGCGGCACAGCACCATCCCGCCCCGTGGTCCCCTCAGAGTCTTGTGTGTGGTCGTCGACACGAAATCGGAGTGCGGGACCGGACTCGGATGGAGTCCCGTCGCCACGAGGCCGGCGATGTGCGCCATGTCGGTGAAGACGTCCGCGCCAATCCGATCGGCTGTCGTTCGCACTCTCGCGAAATCGATCACGCGCGGATAGGCGCTGGCGCCGACGATGATCATCTTCGGTTTGTGTTCGGACGCCAGCCGATCGAGCTCGTCGTAGTCGAGCCGCTCATCGTCCTGACGGACGCCGTAGGGAACGATGGTGTAGAGCTGACCGGAAAAGTTGAGCGGGTGGCCGTGCGTGAGATGGCCGCCGTGCGCGAGATTCATGCCCAGCACGGTGTCGCCCGGCTTGAGCCGCGTCATGTAAACGGCCATGTTGGCCTGAGCGCCCGAGTGCGGCTGGACGTTGGCGTGCTCGGCGCCGAAGAGCGCCTTGGCCCGGGCGATCGCGGCCCGCTCGGCGACGTCGACGAATTCGCAGCCACCGTAGTACCGCTTGCCGGGATAGCCTTCAGCGTATTTGTTGGTGAGCACCGAGCCGGCGGCTTCGAGCACCGCTCGGCTGACGAAGTTCTCTGATGCGATCAGCTCGAGGCCGTTGTTCTGGCGATTGATTTCGTTGCGGATTGCCTCGGCGATCTCCGCATCCGTTTCTGCGAGCGTGCGCCAGATGGCGAGATGTCCAGTGTCGGTAGCCATGGTGCCTTTCCGATGAGCGCCCGAGCTGAAGCTCGGGCCTGCGTACTAACTCGGGTCTCGCCCGAGCTGAAGCTCGGGCCTACGTACGTTTTTCAGCAGCGGCGATCTGCTCGAGGCGCCGCTGATGCCGTCCACCCTCGAACGTCGTCTTCAGCCAGAGTGCGAGGATTTCATCCGCCAGGCCGAAGGCCACGATGCGCCCGCCCATCGACAGGACGTTCGCGTCGTTGTGCTCACGTGAGAGTCGCGCGGTGAAGAGATCGTTGCACAACGCAGCGCGAATGCCCGCGACCTTGTTCGCCGCGATCTGTTCGCCCTGGCCGCTTCCGCCGAGCACGACGCCACGATCGGCTCGTCCCTCCGCGACCGCGCGTCCGACGGCGAGACAGATCGGCGGATAGTCGATCGGTTCCTCGCCGTGCGTGCCGTGATCGTCCACGGTGTGCCCAAGCCGCTGCAATGTGCCTTTGAGATGTTCTTTCAGAAGAAAACCAGCGTGGTCGGCGCCGATCGCTATCCGCACGACTGCAATTGTACTATTTGAGGAATTGAGGAATTGAGGATTTGAGAATGCCGTCAACCGTCGTGGTATCAGCCCGGGGCGCGGACCGTGTCGAGAGCGGTCATCCATGGATCTACCGCAGTGATGTCGTCGACGTGCGGGCGAATGCAGGTGACCGTGTCGCCGTCCTGGGCCCGCGAGGGCGGAAGTTGGGAGAGGCACTGTACAGCGATCGATCGCAGATTGCCGTCCGCATGCTGACGCGCGGCGAGGCGCCGGCCGACGACAATCTGGTGCGCGCCCGGATCGAGAACGCCATTGCCTTCAGGGACGCGATGGCGATCGATGCGTCCGCGTACCGTCTCGTTCACGGCGAAGCCGACCTGCTGCCATCGCTCATCGTCGATCGCTACGGCGACTACGTGGTCGTTCAGACGCTGTCGCAGGGAATGGATCGGCTGACTTCGCTCGTCGTCTCGACGCTGAAGGCGCGGCTCGAGCCGCGCGGCATCCTGGCGCGCAACGATCCGCGCACCCGGTTGCTCGAGGGGCTCGAACAGCGAGTGGAGGTGCTGGCTGGCGACGTTCCCGACACAGTGACTGTGACGGAGGGACGCGTAGCCTGTGACGCGGACCTGCGGCACGGGCAGAAGACCGGACTCTTTCTCGATCAGCGTGAGAATCGCGAGGCTGCGGCTCGATACGCGCGCGGCCGGCTCCTCGACTGTTTCTGCTACAACGGTGGCTTTGCGCTGCAGCTCGCAAAACAGTGTACGGAGACGATCGCCATTGACGTCTCCGAGGAGGCGATCGCACGCGTCCGCGCCAATGCGGAGAGGAACGGCGTGACGGTCGATGCCCGTACCGGCAACGTGTTCGACGAGCTGCGCGGTCTCGAGCGGCTCAGGGAACGGTTTGACACGATCGTGCTCGATCCGCCTGCCTTTGCGAAAAGCAAGACCGCCGTTCCAAAAGCGGCGGCGGGCTACAAGGAGATCAATCTCAGAGCGCTGAAGTTGCTCAAACCCGGCGGCACGCTGATCACCTGCAGTTGCTCGTACAACATCAGCGAGGCCGACTTCGCCGAGATAATCTATGAAGCCGCCGTCGACGCGCAGGTACAGGTCACGGTCGTCGAAAAGCGGATGCAGGGCCGCGATCATCCGGTCCTGCTCGGCGTGCCGGAAACCTACTACCTCAAATGCTTTATTCTTCGAAAAGTCGGGTGAACGATGACCCTCATCGTGCGGCGGTGAAGGCTCGCCGGCAGCTCGCGCGAATGGCGCGGCCATCCAGCGGCTTCGATGCCAGCCGCTATTTTCGCGGCACGCACGATCTTGCGTTCTACAACGTCGGGACCGGCCGCGTTCGCGCGATGGCGAGGGAGATTCATCGAACCCACCGCGATGTCTGGTCGGTCGACGACGCGCTGTTGTTTGCGAATCCGTTGTTGCCGGACCGGCATCTCGAAGTGAAGAACGTCGGCATCGAGCTGATGGCGCGATACTCCCGGTCATTCACGCCGCGCCTGCTGCCACATTGGAAGCGGTGGCTGTCGAAGAACTACTCGAGCAATTGGGCGACGACCGATGCGATCTGCGGCATGCTCATCGGTCCGCTGCTCGTCAAGCATCCACGGCTGGTGAGCCGTCTCGCCGCGTGGGCGCGGGATCGGAACATGTGGGTCCGCCGCGCGGCGGCGGTCAGCCTGATTCCGTCGGTCAGGAAGGGCGCAGCGCTCGACGCGGCGTACCGCGTGGCGCGAACACTTCACGCCGACCGGGAGGATCTGATTCAGAAAGCTGTCGGCTGGATGCTGCGCGAGGCTGGCAAAACCGATATGCGCCGACTCCAGCGCTATCTGCGCACGAACGGTCCGCGGATCCCGAGAACGACGGTACGCTATGCGATCGAGCGATTTCCGGCTGCCAAACGCCGTACGCTGTTGACGGCGACGAAGGCCATGTAGGTCGGGTAGGTCGGTAGGCCAGGTGGGTCGGGTGGGTCAGGTACGTCGGGTCGTACCGAAGGTTGTAGGGGCCGAGCGTGCTCGGCCCGGGAGACGATATGGGTTCTGAAGCACGCTGCAAGGCCACATATAAGTTGGTGAGCGCGGCCGGCAAAGCGCGCCTCGAGACCGACGTGCTGCAGTTTCGCGGCGGCGATCTGAAGCTCACGATCCCGTTCAAGGACGCCACGAGAGTCTCGGCGCGCGGGTCGACGCTCACCGTGACCTTTGCCGGCGGCACGGCATCGTTTGAGCTCGGCACTCAGGCGGCGAAGTGGGCCGACAAGATCCTGCACCCGCCATCGCGCCTCGCGAAGCTCGGAGCCAGGGCGGAGTGGAAAGCCTCGGCGATTGGCGTCGACGATCGACCGTTCTTGAAGGAGCTCGAGCAAGCGGTTGCGTCGCTCTCGATCGGACGGATCGTCAAAGATTGCGACGCGATCTTTTTTGGCGCCACTGATGCGGCAGAGCTGACGCGGCTCGCCGCGCTCAAGAAAAGCCTGAAGCCGAACGGCGCCATCTGGGTAGTGCGCCCCAAGGGCCGTCCCGAAATCAGCGAGCAGGCGGTGATGGCCGCAGGGAAAGCAGCCGGGCTCGTGGACGTGAAGGTGGTCAGCTTCTCGCCGACCCACACTGCGGAAAAGTTCGTGATTCCCGTTGCGGCCAGATCCACGACCCCTTAGAGCCTCAAATCCTCACATCAGATCCTCAAATCCTCACATCCTCAGATCCTCACATTTCGGGGTATAGTTTGATCTGACCGCCAGGGGTATCCCGGAAGGGATTGAGAACAGACCCTTGGAACCTGATCCGGTTGAAACCGGCGAAGGGAGCGCGGTGTCCCGCCCTCTCAATCCTGCTTCAGCCTGATCCGTAACGTGCTCGCGGGCGTTCAGCGTGTGCTGTAGTGCGGGCCTTCAGGCCCGCTGGAGATCACCAATGTCGGATTTTTCCGCCGCCTATCCCAATTCGCGGAAGGTGCTCGTCCACGGCGCCCAGGGCGTCAGCGTGCCGATGCGCGAGATCGCGTTGAGCGGCAGCGAGCCGCCGGTGCGTGTGTACGACACGAGCGGACCGCAGGAGCGCGACGTCACCGCGGGGCTGCCAAAGCTGCGCGAGACGTGGGTGCGCGCGCGGCAGGCGAAGGCGCGTGCCGGCGAGGCGGTCACTCAGCTGCATTACGCGCGGCAGGGCGACATCACGCCGGAGATGGAGTTCATCGCGGTCCGCGAGGGGCTGCCCGCCGAGTTCGTGCGCGACGAGGTGGCGCGCGGCCGCGCGATCATCCCGGCCAACATCCGTCATCTCGAGCTCGAGCCGATGATCATCGGCCGCAACTTCCTGGTGAAGATCAACGCCAACATCGGCAATTCCGCGGTCTCCTCCTCGATCCAGGAGGAAGTCGAGAAGCTGCGCTGGGCGACGCTCTGGGGCGCCGACACGGTGATGGACCTGTCGACCGGCAAGAACATCCACGAAACGCGCGAGTGGATCATTCGCAACTCGCCGGTGCCGATCGGCACCGTGCCGATTTATCAAGCGCTTGAAAAAGCCGGCGGCCGTCCCGAAGACCTCACCTGGGAACTGTATCGCGACACGCTCATCGAGCAGTGCGAGCAGGGCGTCGACTACTTCACCGTCCACGCCGGCGTGCTGCTGCGCTACGTGCCGCTGACCGCCCGCCGCGTCACCGGGATCGTCTCCCGCGGCGGATCGATCATGGCGAAGTGGTGTCTCGCGCATCACAAAGAGAACTTCACTTACACGCACTTCCGCGAGATCTGCGAGATCATGCGCGCCTACGACGTGTCGTTCTCGCTCGGCGACGGCCTGCGGCCGGGATCGATTGCCGACGCCAACGACGAGGCGCAGTTCGCCGAGCTGAAAACCCAGGGCGAGCTCACCAGGATCGCGTGGGAGTACGACGTCCAGGTGATGAACGAAGGCCCGGGCCACATCCCCATGCATCTGATCAAAGAAAACATGGAGAAGCAGCTCGAGTGGTGCGACGAAGCGCCGTTCTACACGCTCGGCCCGCTCACGACCGACGTGGCGCCCGGCTATGACCACATCACGTCGGCGATCGGCGCGGCGATGATCGGGTGGTACGGCACGGCGATGCTGTGCTACGTGACGCCCAAGGAACATCTCGGGCTCCCCAATCGCGATGACGTCAAGGCGGGAGTGATCGCGTACCGGATCGCCGCGCACGCCGCGGATCTCGCCAAGGGTCATCCCCGTGCCCGCGAGTGGGACGATGCGTTGTCGAAGGCGCGGTTCGAATTCCGCTGGGAGGATCAGTTCAACCTGTCGCTCGATCCGGTCACGGCGCGCGCGTATCACGACGAGACGCTGCCGGCGGACGGCGCGAAAGTCGCGCACTTCTGTTCGATGTGCGGCCCGAAGTTCTGCAGCATGGAACTGACGCAGCAGGTGCGCGACTACGCGCGTGAGAAAGGCCTCGACGAGCCGGCCGCGGTTGCCGCCGGAATGGAAGAGAAATCGATGGAGTTCCGCCGCCGATCGGAAATCTACGTACCGACTTCGAAATAGCGT
>Ga0114129_10008023_pt1 | contig 15036 bp, 10 predicted proteins | sample RhiMetdeltSRZDD1_FD_80071 | JGI IMG/M metagenome (GOLD analysis project Ga0114129, IMG submission 80071) | Populus rhizosphere microbial communities from Tennessee, USA - Rhizosphere MetaG P. deltoides SRZDD1 (version 2) (version 2) | ecosystem: Host-associated > Plants > Roots > Rhizosphere >...
ATGTTGCGGGGGATCAGCTCGGCGGGGTGGATACCGACCTTGATCGCGAAATTCTCGCTGTGGATGCCGAAGGCGTCGAAGCCCATCGGCTCGAACACGGTGTAGCCGCGAAGGCGCTTGAAGCGGCCGTACACGTCCGCGCCGGTAAAGGCGAAACAATTGCCGACGTGCAATCCCTCGGCGGAAGGGTAGGGGAACATCATGAGGTTGTAGAACGGCCGCCCGGCCTTATCCAGGTCGGGCTCATTGGTGCGCCGCGCGGCCCAGCGGGCCTGCCACTTCGCTTCGACGTCGTCGGGACGGTACCCGTGCTCGGGATGGTGTTCGCTCATGGGGGTAACTTAATATCCATGCGACAATGGCTCTCTTTCAGAATCCGCTGAGCCGGCAGGTCCAGACCGGCGGGGCGATCGCCACGGTCGTCTTGACGGTGGTGCTGTATTACTTCCTGTCCGGCAGGCTCGATTGGCCCCTCCCCTACCAACTGGGCCTTTTTGCCCTGCTTTGCGTTCTCATCCTGTGGGTCCTGCTGTCCTGGCTGGAACGCAAGATCATCCTGCCGCTCGGCGCGGTAACCACGATCACCCTTCGCGTGGCGGATGGTGACCTGGCCGTCAGCCACGAGGACATCAAGCAGGTGGGCGGTGGCGCGGTGACCGATGGGATCAACCGAATGGTCCGGGAGCTGAGCCGCCTGGTCGGGGCCATCAGGTCGGCCGCCACGGATTCCGCGGCGCTGGCGGAGGAGATCTCATCGGCCACGGAACAGATGGTGAGCTCCACCGAGGAGGTGGCGGGGACCACCGCGGACTTGACCGATCGCGCCGTCGCCCAGGCCAGCCTGGTGCGCGGTGTGGCGGACGACGCGTCGCGCATCCTGGCCATCGCGGAGGAGGTGGCGGCCGGCGCGCTGACCGCGGTGGAACGAAACTCGGGACTCGCCAGCCTTGCCCGCGGGCAGCGGGAGCGTCTGAGCGAGAGCCTCGACGCGCTCGACCGGCTGACCGAAGAAGTTGCCCTGGGCACCGCGGAGGCCGAGGCGCTGGCGGAGGCTTCGGAGGAGCTGGAGCGTTTCGTCGATCAGGCGCGCACGGTGGCCAAACAAACCCGGATCCTGGCGCTCAACGCCTCGATCGAGGCGGCCCGCGCCGGCAGCGAGGGCCACGGCTTTGCCACCGTGGCGGATGAGGTCCGAAAGCTGTCGGGCCAGGCTTCGATTGCGGCCGGCGCCACCCACGATACGGTCCGTACCATCGCGGGCAGGGTCTCTACCGCCCGGGCGCGACTGCTTCGTCTGGGCCAGGGCGGACTGGCGGCGCGCGAAGCCGCTCGCGAGGCGGTCGAAGGGCTCCGGCTGGTGTCGACCGAGGCGGACGCCGTGGACGCCTGGACCCGGAACGTGTCGCACGCGGCCAGCGAGGTGCGCACGCTGATCGACGGTATCGCGGGGCGCACCCGGGAGCTGGCCGTCGGCACCGAGGATTTCGCGGCGGCAGCCGAGCAGATCGCGGCCACGACGGAAGAGCTCAACGCATCGACGGAAGAAATCACCGCGTCGGCGCAACACCTGGCCAACGCGGCGGTGAAGCTGACCGAGAATATCGGGATGTTCCGCGGCTGAGCGGAGTCAGCTTCCCGAGAGGCGGCGACTGACCGCCCGGGCCACGAAGCGCACTCGATCCGGCCAGGAGAGCCGGCCCAGCATGGTCTTCACCACCCCGCGAGTGAAGTAGGTCTTGTTGGTGTAGTCGATGGCCACGTCCACCAGGACCGGCCGCCCCGCCTGCATGGTCGCCCGGGCCGCACGCACCACGTCAGTCACCTCGGCATCGGAATCCAGCGACAGCCACTCCGCTCCGACCGCCTCGGCAATGCTGCCGACGTGGTAGTCGGGCAGCGCGCTGGCCACTTTGCGGTTGAAGGCAGTGGCCTGGAACTGGGCGATCTGCGCCAGCTCCCGGTCGCGCAGCACGAAGACCGCCACGGGCACCCGCTGGCTGACCGCAGTGAGCAGCTCGAGGCCCGTCATCAGGAAGGCGCCGTCTCCAGCGAGTGCCACGACCGGGGTCCCGGGCTTGCCGAGCGCAGCGCCGATTGCGGCAGGTACCGAGTACCCCATGCAGGAGTAGTCGACGGGGGCGAGGAATCGGCCGGGGCGATCGAGCCGGAGACACTCCATGGCCAGAAAGGTCCCGTTGCCGCTGTCGGCGGTGAAGATCGTCTCGGGGCCAAGCTCCTTCTGCAGAGCGTCGAGCAGCACGAACGGCGTGACTCGGCCGGCGCTTCGCTGCTCGAGCCAGCCTTGGCGAACCTCCTCGTGTCCCTCGCGGATCCGATTCCGCATCCGGGTATCGATCGGCTCTCCGCTGCGCTCGGTCTGGATCTGAACCAGCTCCTCGAGGAGCGCGGTGAGGAACTCCCGCGCATCGGAGACCACTGGGAGGGCGGCAGGGAAGTTTCGATCCAGGACGTCCTTGTTGATGTCCACATGGATGAGCGGGCCGGGTGGGGTGAGGCCATAGCTTCCGGTGCCGACCTCGCTGAAGCGGCATCCGATCGCCAGCGTCACGTTGCGCTCGTCGGCAACGCGACGAACGAACCCCGGCGCCGCGCTACCGAAGCCATTCCAGAGGAACAACGGGTGGGATTCGGGAAAGACCCCCTTGCCCTGAAACGTGGTGGATACCGGCGCTTCGAGGCGCTCGGCGAGTGCCAGCAATTCGGCCGTGGCTCCCTGGGCACCGAGGCCGGCATACAGGAGCGGTTTGGCTCCCGGATCGGACAGCAGCTCGGCCGCGGCGCGGATCTCCTCGGCGCTCGCCCGGGCCGACGGTTTCTCAGCGGGCGCCCGGAAGGTTTCCGGGTCGACTTCATGCCGGGTGAGGTAGTGATCGACCGACACTTCGACCATCACCGGTCCGGGCGTGCCGCGCCGGGCCAGCGCGCACGCCTCGCGAATCACACCGTAGAGCTCGGCGCCGGTGCCGGGGCGGAAGGTTCCCTTCACCAGGGGGGCCGCGATGGCGAGCTGGTCCACGTCATGAAGCTGATACGCATGCGGAGCATGGCGACGGATCCCGCAGCCGAGCACCAGCATGGGGATCCCGTCCATGAACGCCTCTCCGATGCCGGACAGTGCGTGGGTCAGACCGGCGCCCGGAACGATGTTGACGCACCCCATTTCTCCCGAGGCGCGCCAGAGTCCGTCCGCCATGAATCCGGCGCTCTGCTCGTCGGTCAGCAGGATGGGGCGGATCCGGTCGGAGTCGCCGAAGGCATCGTAGAGCTCGATGTTGTGGGTGCCTGGAATGCCGAAGGCATGCCGGATGCCTTCGTCCACCAGCGCGCGTACCACGATCTCACCGCCGGTCAGCTTCATCGGGCCGTGTCCTGGAGCACGCCTTCGGCCACCCGGTCCGCCAAGGCCATGATCGTGAGATAGGGGTTGATCTCCAGCGAATCAGGAAAGAGGCTCGCGTCCGCCACACGCAGCCAGGGCAGACCGTGCACGACCCCCCTGCTGTCGGTCACCGAGCTCGCGGCGTCACGACCCATGGCGCATCCGCCCATGAGATGCGCCGCCGAGATCGAGATCGTCCCGGTGCGAAAATGCCGGGCGTCGATGCGCTGATCGATCCGGGGCGCCTCGGCGGCTTCGAGCAGGGGAGGATCCGCCGAAGGCGCGTGGACCCGGAGCGCTCCGGCGGCGAAGAAAATCCGGGCCGACGCGCGGGTCGCCCGCACCATGGACTCGATGACCTGGTCGGTGAACCGGTAGTGCACCACGGGCCGGCCTTTCCGGTCGACGGCGATTCGATTGTCCGGAACGGCCTTGTCACAGGCCAGCACCAGGATCATCTGGAGCCGTGGGAATGCCTGCATGAACGTGCTGTGTCCCGCGCCGAAGCCGGTCAGATTCTTGGCGGTGATGAAGGGGAAGTACATGCAGGTTTCCAGCACGTACCCTTCGGCTTCCGCGCGGTCTACGAAGAAGCTCTTGGGGTGGCCGACGTCGTTGGTGATTTCGCGCGCATGCTCGGCCACCAGGATATGCGCCGGATGGCAGGTGAACCCGGCTCCGAGTCGTCGTGGCAGCCCGGGCAGTCCGCTGCCGAGCAGGAGGGGCGTGGTGCCCAGCACGCCGCCGGCGAGCACGACCGTCTCCGCCTCGATCTCGTAGTCCCCGGGCGCCCACTCCGGCTCGGCGCCCTTGCCGCCTGCGGGCCGGGCAGAGACCGTCACATGCAGGCGGCGCTCGCCGAGTCGGGTCACCAGCGCGCGCGTCACGACTTCGACACCCATCCGCTCGGCGCGGGGCAGCTGGACCCGGTTGGTGCCCTGCTTGGCGGCGTTGGGGCAGCCCAGATTGCAGAGACTGGAGCCGCGACAGCCGCGCAGATTGAGCGGGAACTGCTCGGCGTGAAACCCCGCCGCGGCAGCGCCCGTGGCGAAGAGCTGGTTGTTCTCGTTCACCAAGGCGGGCGGCAGCAGCTGCACGCCGTTCTCTTCCATGTACTTTCGGGAGCGGCGCTCCAGGTCGGCGTAGTCGATACCCGGCACGGCCCACTGCTCGATGACCCGCCGGGGCGCGATCAGCGACGTCCCGGTGTACACGATGGTGGATCCGCCGTAGCCTCGCGCGAAGGCCAGGGTCATCGTGCCGTCCGCGGTGAGGAACCCTCCCTCGTCGGCATACAGGGCCGGCGCCATGTCCAGCTCGCGTCCCGTGAAATCCTCGTCGAGGAAGCGGGGCCCCCGCTCCAGCACCAGCACCCGCTTTCCCGCGGCCACGAGCGGCGCCAGCGCGGCAGCCACGGTTCCCCCGCCGGCCCCGGAGCCGACGATCGCGACGTGACAACGCACCGCGCTCACCGCCGTGCCTCCCATCCGGCGGCCGAGGCGCGATAACCCAGCGCCGCGATCACCGCCGGATCGGTGTACCAACCCAGCATCACCAGCGTGCGAAGTCCCCAGACGCCCCGCCGGAACAACAGCACTCGGGATGCCGCCAACCCTTCGAGCAGCGCCGTGCCGCGCGCCGCGCCGAGCCCGGCGAACCCGGTCCCATAGCGGGCGCGCGCGGTGAAACCGATGAGCCGAACGAACAACCGGACCTGCCGGCGCAGTCTTGCCGGGCGCGCCGCGAGCGCCGTGGCCACCGCCGATTCGAGCGCTCGCCACTGGGAGTCGGTGGCGCGAGCGGTTTCGGGGATAAAGCACTGGGCGAGTGCGCGGAACGCGGGCCGGGGAGATCCCGTCGGGAGAGAGGCCACGGCCCGAAGCTAGTGCGGACTTGCTGCCCCCGAAAGAGCGGCCTAGCATTCGACGATGCGCTCGATCGCCCGCACCGCAGTGGCCGTCCTGATCGCCGCGGCACTCATCGCCATCGGATTAATCTGGGACATCGCGTGGCACCGCAGCGTGGGACGGGACACCTTCTGGACCCCGCCGCATATGGTGGAGTACGTCGCGGCGATCATCGTGGGAACCAGCTGCGGCTGGCTGATCATCCGGAGCACCGTTCGAGGCACCGGGCTCGAGCAGGAGCACATGGTGCGGTTCTGGGGCTTCCGGGGTCCCCTCGGCGCGTGGGTGGCGGTATGGGGAAGCCTGGCGATGCTCGTGTCGGCGCCCTTTGACGACTGGTGGCACAACGCCTACGGGCTCGACGTGAAGATCGTGAGCCCGCCCCACATGCTGCTCGGCGCCGGCATGACCGCGATCATCGTGGGCGCGTGGCTCATGACGCTCGCCGAACAGAACCGATCGGCCGAGGGGTCTCGAAAGTTTCCGATCGTCTTTGCCGTCGCATCGGCCATCCTCCTGCTGATGCTCGTCACGATCACGATGGAGTACACCGCGCTTCCGAATCTCTGGCGCGGCCGGATCTTCTACTTCGTCTCGGCGGCGGTATTCCCGCTGGTCCTGGCAGCGGCGGCGCGATCGGGCCGGCTGCGCTGGCCCGCCACCGCCACCGCGTCGATCTTCATGCTGGCGAGCCTGGTGCTGTCCTGGGTGCTGCAGAGCATTCCCGCCACCGCCAGGCTCGCGCCGATCAACAATCCGGTCACCCATCTGGTCGCCGCGCCGTTCCCGATCGCCCTCATCGTGCCCGCCGCGGTGTTCGATCTGCTGCATCGCGCCGTGGGTCCGGGCAGGGACTGGCGTCTCTCCGCGCTGCTCGGAGTTGGATTCGTGGTGGCGCTGCTGGCGGTGAGCTGGCCGCTGTCCGGATTCCTGCTTTCGCCCGCCGCTCAGAGCCCGGTCTTCCTCGCCGGCAACTGGGACTTCTCCGCGACGCTGGGGGCCTGGCGCTTCGAGTACTGGGACACCATGTCCGGGGGGAGCCGCGGCTCCGTCGTCGTCGCCTTCGCGAAAGTCCTGCTCCTGGCCGCGTTGTTCGCGGCGGTGTCGTCGCGGCTGGGGATCGCGCTGGGGAGCTGGATGCGGAAGGTGCGACGGTGACGCGTGACCGTGACCCGTGACCCGTAACCCGTGACTTCTGTGACCCGCCGGCGCGTCAAGATTGCTTTCGGAGCCGTTGCCTCCCTCGTTGTGCTGTCCGCCCACATCGGCTCACCGGACACCTGGTTTGCCGGCACCGCCGGACCGTACCCGGTCACGGTGCTGGTGCGGGCGCCCGGCGTCATTCCCGGCCTCGCCGACGTGATCGTCAGGGTGACCGGGGACGGCGTGCGCGCCGTCACGGCGAGTCCGGCCGCCTACAACGCGGGCGAGCGCGGAGTGCCTCCCGCGGACACGGCGCGCACCGTGCCCGGCCGGCCGGGAACCTGGACGACGCAGCTCTGGATCATGGCGCCGGGATCCTACAGCGTCCGCGTCACGGTCGACGGGAGCCTGGGCTCCGGGACGGCGATCGTTCCCGTTTCCGCGGTGGCCACCCGGGTGCTCACGATGGACCGGCGATTCGGATGGCTCCTCGCAGGCCTCGGGGCGATCCTCCTCCTCGGAGCGGTGAGCATCATCGGCGCGGCCGCCCGGGAAAGTGTCCTCTCACCCGGGGAGGCGCCGGACCGGCGCATGAGGATTCGCGGGCGCGTCGCCATGGTGGTGGGCATGGTCGTGCTCGTGGCCGCGCTCGCCGGCGGCAAGGCGTGGTGGAACGCGGTCGACCGCGACTATCGGAGGAGTCTGGACCGGCGCTGGGCGGCGGAGACGAGTGTGGTGACGGCAGGCAACGGGGAGCCGCGACTGCGATTCAGCATCGCGGACTCGGTCTGGCGGGGCCGGAGCTGGCGGGATCGGGCCGCCTCTCCGCTGATTCCCGATCACGGGAAGCTGATGCACCTGTTCCTGATTCGGGAGGCGGACGCGGGTGTCTTCGCCCACCTGCACCCGGTTTCCATCGATTCCGCGACGTTCGAAACGCCGCTGCCCGCGCTGCCAGGAGGCCGGTATCGTGTCTTTGCCGACGTCACCCACGAGAGCGGCTATGCCCGGACACTGGTAGCCGAAGCCGAACTGCCCGGGACAGGCGGGACGGTCGGAACCGATCCGGACGATGCCTGGTTCGTCGGTGAACCTTCTGCCGGCGCGGCCGCCCTGGCTCGCGGGGCGACACTGGTCTGGGAGCATCGCCCCGCCGAGCTCAGGGCCGGGGCGGATGCGGGGCTCGAATTCACGGTGCGCGAGCCGGATGGCTCGATCGGCGCCGTCGAGCCCTACCTCGGCATGAGCGGCCACGCGGTGATCATGCGGGAAGACGGCAAGGTCTACGTTCACCTCCATCCGATGGGCACCGTCTCCCAGGCGGCACAAGTGGCGCTCCGGGAGCGGCGTCCCGCCGACACCGCCAGAGGCGCGCTGGGGCGCAGGCTGACCGAATCCGGGGCGCTCGCTGCCCACCCGGGGGCCCACCAGGTGCTCGAAGGCCGGGCGGCGTTTCCCTACGCCTTTCCGGAGCCTGGGGACTACCGCATCTGGGTCCAGGTCAAGCGAGCATCCGTCGTCGAAACCGCAGCCTTTCAGGTTCGGGTAAATTGAGAGTGCCGCCCCTGCTGGCGGCTCTCCCCGACGCCCGGTAGCTTTCGCCATCTTCCCCATCGCGGCGGCGATTCCCGTTTCCGGCCCGACCGATCTTCGCTCCGTCCTGCAGACTACGCTCGGGACCGGGTTCCGTGTGACCCGGGAGCTGGCCGGCGGAGGCATGTCGCGCGTCTTTGTCGCCGAGGAAGAGCTCCTGCAGCGCGAAGTGGTGGTGAAGCTGCTTCCGCCCGACCTGATGGCGGGACTCAGCGTCGAGCGCTTCCGGGCCGAAATCCAGTACGCCGCCAGGCTGCAGCACCCTCACATCGTTCCGGTACTTTCTGCCGGCGTCATCGAGTATGCCGGCGGCACCCGTGGCCCGTACTACACCATGCCATACATCCGGGGCGAGACGCTCCGGGCCCGCCTCGAGCGGAGCGGGACACTCTCGGCCGAAGAGGTCCGCCGCATTCTGCTCGATGTGACAGACGCGCTCGCCCACGCGCACGAGCACGGCATCGTGCATCGCGACATCAAGCCCGACAACATCTTCATTGCCGGCAAGAGCGCGGTGGTCACCGATTTCGGCGTGTCCAAGGCCCTGCGCCGTGACGCGGCCGACGGACTGGTCACCGGCGTCGGGGTGACGCTGGGGACTCCGGGATATATGTCGCCGGAGCAGGCTGTCGGTGACGACGAGCTGGATCACCGGGCGGATATCTATGCCGCGGGCGTGCTCGCCTACGAGATGCTGACCGGGAAACGCCCCTTCGAAGGCGCCACGATTCAGCAGCTGCTGATCGCCCAGGCCGTCAAGACACCGGTGCCCCTGCTCGAGCTGCGTCCCGAAGTTCCGCCCGCCCTGGCCGCGATCGTGATGCGGTGTCTGGAGAAGCGACCCGAGGACCGCTTCCAGAGCGCGCACACCTTGCTGACGGCGCTGGAAGCCCTGCCCAGCGGTAGCCATGGCGGCCTGACGCCGGTTGAGCCCATGGCGAAGTCGCGAGCCCCTCGCACGGCGGTGCTGGGTGTGCTGGTACTGGCCGCCATCGGGCTTCTGCTGTGGCGGCCCTGGGGTCGTGATGCCGGGGGTCAGCCGGTGTCCAGCGGGCGCACCGCGTCGGTCGCCGTGCTGCCGCCGGAATACTTTCAGCCGGACTCCGCAGTGGCGGTGACTCTCGCGGACCTGGTGGATCACATCAGCAATGACTTGAGCCGGGTCGAGGGTCTGAAAGTGGTGAACTACATGTCCGTCGGGGCGCTGCTCCGCCGCGGTGCCACGCCGCCGCTCAAGGACATGGGACAAGCGCTGGGAGTCGATCACTTCGTCCTGTTCGTGCCCAGCCACACCGGACGCGGACCGGAGGTGAGCGTGCAGCTCATCGTAGCCGCCACCCAGGCGCAGCTCTGGCGCACCCGGTATTCGCCCGATTCGGCCAACTTCGACGAGATCAACGACGAGGTGGTTTCGCGGGTGACCCACGCGCTGATCGGTGAGGGCGCCCAGCTCCCGGCCGACGCGCATTCCGCACGGGCCCGCCGCGAGGGCGCCCACGGGGAATACCTGGCCGGACAGCGCGCCCTGCGGCGCCGGACTCCCGAGGGCATTGCCGAGGCGATTCGTCTCTTCGAAAGCGCCATCCGGCTCGACTCCACCCATGCCGAAGCAGTGGGCCGGCTCGCCACCGCGCTGGCGCTCCAGTTGAGCTACGGGTATCGCACCACGCTGCCAAGCTACCCGACAGCCGCGCGTTCGGTGGCCCTCGCGGAACGTGCCATGGAGCTCGACCCGAACCGGGCCGAGCCCGTGGCGTTCCGTGCTTACATCGAGTATCTGGCCTATGCCCCACCGGCCACGGTCCGCGCCGATTTCGAACGTGCGATCAGCCTGCGGCCGGCGGAGGCCGACGTGGCAGGATGGCATGCGCTCATGCTGCTCCGGGAGGGCAAGCACGATCTCTCGCTGGAAGAATCCCGGCGCGCGCTGGAGCTGGACCCGCTGTCTTCGGCGCGACACCTGAGCTACGCGCTGGCCGCGCTGGGGGCACGGCGCTATCCAGTCGCGGGACTCGAGGCCAAGCGCGCCACCGAAATCGAACCGACGCTGCGGCGCTCCCGACAGGTCGAGGCGCTGGCCCTGCTGCTCCAGGAGCGCGGCGCCGAGTGCGCCCGGATGGATCTGGCACCGTACGCGGGCGTCAAGGCGATGTGTCTCAGAGCGGCCGGGCGGGAGCGCGAAGCGCGGGCGATGGTCGATTCGCTGCGCGCGGTGGCCGTTCTCGAGGGAGAGAGCGACGCCGTCTATTCCGATCTGCTCCCCGCCCAGGAGCTGGCCACCTACTACGCCTGGACCGGGAACGCGGGTGAATCGCTCAAGTACCTTCGCCTGGCCTTCAGCCGTTCCCCGGTGGGGGTGGACCAACGCATCGTGCAATCCGGCGTCTTCGACCCGGTGCGGGAGGCGCCGGGGTTTTCCGGCGAGCTCGCCCGGCTGCAGGACGCTGTCTGGCCCAGAGTGCTGGAGCAGCGCAAGCGGGTGGAAGAGTCGGCGGGCAGCGTACCGCTGGCGGCCCGCTCGCGGGGAGGGTGGGTCCATGGCGGATGAGTCGAGCAAGAAGGCACCGCGTAAGCGTCGTTCCAAGGCACCGCCAGAACCGCGCGGGCTCACCGCCCGGCAGGTGGGCGCCGGCGTACCCCCCGCGGCGGTGATGCGGCTGATGGAATCGGTCGAAGCCGATGGCGGGGCTGTGATCGGTCCCTACCGCGAGCCGCTGGAAGGCTTGTGGCAGATCATGGCCGCGCTGCCGGTCGAACGGGTGGAACCGACTGCGTACCAGCGGGACCTCTCTGCGCCCCATGTCGTTCGCCTGGCCGAGGCCATGCAGAAGCTGGGACGATACGTGGATCCGATCGTGGTGGTGCGAGGAGAAGACGGAACCTACCGCACGCCGAACGGCAACCACCGACTGGCGGCGCTCAAGAGCCTGGGTGCCCGCTCGGTCGTGGCCCTGGTGGTGCCGGAGCCCGAAGTGGCCCACCGGATTCTGGTGCTCAACACGGAGAAGGCGCACAACGTGCGGGAGCGCGCGCTGGAAGTCATCCGGTTGGCCGAGGCGCTGTCACAGCTCGATGACCGGCCGGAGCGCGAGTATGCAGTCGAATTCGAGGAGCCGTCGCTGCTGACCCTGGGTCTCTGCTATCAGCAGAACGGACGGTTTTCCGGCGGCGCGTACCATCCGGTGCTCAAACGCACCGAGAAATTCGGCGCAGCCAAGCTCAGCAATGCGTTAGTGACGCGGCGGGCGCGCGCGGAACGGCTGGCCGAGCTCGACGCAGTCGTGGTGGAGGCGGTGGGGAAGCTCAAGGAACGGGGCCTCGAGAGTCCCTATCTCAAGGCGTTCGTGCTGGCACGGATCAATCCAATCCGGTTCCACCGCGGCGCCGCGCCCGACGTCGACGAGGTGATCGACAAGATGCTCGCAGCGGCTCAACGGTTCGACGCCGGCAAAGTACGGCCCGACCAGGTGGCGCGGACCGGTGGCGCGCCCGACGAGGGGTGAGCTTCTGTCGACTTAGCGTCAGAGCGTCTTAGCGTCTTCGGACCCCGATATTCGCCACCGTTCCGCCCTTCAGCATCGTCGGCAGGGCATTGATATAGAGCACCAGCCCGGCCTCCGGTGCCACCGCCTCCGCCACCTTTCGCCCCAGATAGTCGGTCACGTATCCCAGCTTCATACCCGCGGTCACCCAGGTGTCCCGGTCGACCAGCGGCACGAAGATCCCGGCCGAATCGCTGGCCACCGTCACCAGCCGATCGAACCAGATGAAGGTCTGCTGCTTAGGCGCCGGCCGGCTGATCATGCGCAAATAGCCCATGACGTTCAGTGCGCCGTTCACCAGGGCGTCCACGTCGGCGGGCTGGACCGTGCCGGCGTACCCCGCTTCGACCGTGATCGAGGGCTTGCCACGCGAGGTGGCGGTGTTCTCGAGATAGCGCGAGGCCGCGGGATCCTTGGGACGGTCGCTGGAGATGATGACGTGGTTCAGCCCGAACGCCATCACCATGGCCCGCGAGATCGAGTCCTGCGCCGCGTGGCCGCTGACGGTCCAGTAGCTGTAGGGACGGAGACTCTCGTCGAGGTCTCCGCCATGGAAGTCGATAAGATGGTCGCTCTGCTCGACCACGTCCCGGGTGATCAGCCAGGAGGCCCGTTCGGTCTGGGTTCCGGACGGATTCCCGGGATAGAACCGATTCATGTTCTTGCCGTCGACCGGATTCAAGTGAGGCACCCGCTGCTCGAACGACGGCACGTTGACCAGCGGCACCAGAATCACTGTTCCGGCAAGACGGGCCGGGTCGATCCGGTCCACCAGACGGGACACCGCGACGATCGACGCGTACTCGGTGCCGTGCGCTCCGGACACCAGCGCGAGCACCGGTCCGGGCCGTGCGCCGTTCACGACGGCCACGGCAATGCGGGTGCCCGAGTCCACCCCGGCGGGCACCACGAGCTCTCCAAAGGCCTTTTCGCCCCGCCGGGCGCTCGCGGTCCCGACGGTGACGACGGCGCGGGGGTCGGCAGCCTGAGTGCGCGCAGCGGCGGTCGGCGGAAGCGCAATAGCCGCCATTACGAGAATGATCTTCACGTCTTTCCTCCGGGGAAGCCAGGCTCCATGTTACTGCGGTTCCCCTGTCATCGCGAGCCCGGAGGAGCACCATGAATCGACGTGAGTTTACTGCGACCGCCGTCTCTACGCTGGCCGCCTCCGCGGTTCCGCTCCGGTTCCGACAGCAGGCGCTCAGGGTCGACGGCGTCCGGCTCAACGGGCACCTTGCGGCGCTGGGGGAATTCGGAAAGAACCCCGTGGGCGGGGTGAGCCGGGTGGCCTACACCGAATTCGACCGCCAGGCTCGTGAGGTGGTGATGGGATGGATGCGCGCGGCCAAGCTCGACGTGTCGATCGACCTGGCTGCCAATCTGGTCGGGCGGCGTCCCGGCTCGGATGCGTCCCTCAAGCCGATTGTGCTTGGCTCGCACATCGATTCGGTGCCGATGGGGGGCAACTACGACGGCCAGGTCGGCTCCACCGGCGCCATCGAAGTGGCGGAGACGCTCGCCGCCGCGGGAACTTCCCTGCGGCACCCGCTGGAAGTCCTGATTTTTTCGAACGAGGAAGGCGGCACGATCGGAAGCCACGCGATCACCGACGGCCTGCCGGCCGCGGAGCTCGCACGCACATCCCAGAGCGGCAAGACCTTCGCGGAGGGAATCCGCTTCCTGGGCGGGGATCCCGACCGGCTGGACGCGGTGCGCCGCTCCAGGGGTGACATCGCCGCCTATCTGGAGCTTCACATCGAGCAGGGCGGCCGGCTCGACCAGGCGGGGATTCCCATCGGTGTGGTGCTGGGCATCGTCGGTATCCGGCACTGGGACGTTACCATCGAGGGATTCGCGAATCACGCCGGCACCACGCCCATGAAGGGGCGGCGGGACGCGCTCCTGGTGGCAGCTCGCTGCATCGACGCGGTCAATCGAATCGTCACGAGCGTACCAGGCCGTCAGGTCGGGACGGTGGGGAAGATCCGGGTCGAGCCGGGAGCGTATAACGTGATCCCCGGCCGCGTCGTGTTCGGACTGGAGCTGCGGGAGCTCGACGACGCGAAGACGCTGGGCTTCTATCGGCGGATTCGGGCCGAATGCGAGCGGCTGGCGCGGACCGGCGGTTGCACCATTTCCTTCGCGGAGACGCTGGCCAGCGTGCCGGCGCTGACCGATCCGGGGATCCGGCGCACCATCACAACTGCCGCCAGGGGGCTTGGTCTTGCCACGATGGAGATGCCAAGCGGGGCGGGGCACGATGCGCAGGAGATGGCCAGGATCGGCCCGGTCGGAATGATCTTCATCCCGAGCAAGGACGGGATCAGCCACTCGCCGAAGGAATTCTCCAAGCCGCTGGACATCGAAAACGGGGCTAACGTCCTCCTGCAAACGCTCCTGGCGCTCGACGCCCGCTGAGCCGCTTCAGGAAGAGCAGCTCACGCTGATCTCCCGTGCCGTGGCGGTCGGCGGCTCCGCAAACCGCTCCATTCCCGGGTGCTCGTCGTACGGCGACGCGAACAACCGCCTGAGCTCCTCGATCCTCCCGAATCTCTTTCGCTGCGCCTCCTCGATCGCTTCCTGTGCGATCCAGTTTCGCAGCACGTATCGGGGATTCACCCGCTGCATCCTCTCACGGCGCTCGGCATCCACGCTGTTCTCCGCCCTGAGCCGGGACGCGTAGGCCGAGGCCCAGGCATCGAGCCGCGCCCGGTCGCCGCCGGCTCGGTCGGGCGCCGCACCCTCGGGCCATGCGCCCAGGGTGCTGTCGAAGTTTCCCAGGGACCGGAGGAATACGGTGTAGTCGGTGCGCTGGTCGCGCAGCAGGGCAAAGAGGTCACGGAGCAGCGCGGGGTCCCCGTCGCTTTCGGTCAGGAGACCGAGCCTGGCGCGCATCAGGCGGCCGTATTCCGGCGTGAACGCGTCCCAGTACGACTCCAACTCTTCCTGCCAGCCCGCCAGCGCGGGGTCTGGTTCGCCACTCGGCGCCCCCCGATTCGCGAGCGCCGGATCGGTGATCAGCAGCGCCTCGCCCAGCCGGGCGCAGTTCCACATTCCGATGCCCGGCTGGCGGCCGAAGGCGTAGCGACCCTCGACGTCGGTGTGGTTGCATATGAAGTCGGGGTCGTAGTCGTCCAGGAAGCCGTAGGGCCCGTAGTCCAGTGTCAGCCCCAGAATGGACATGTTGTCGGTATTCATCACGCCGTGGGCGAAGCCCGCCGCCATCCACTGTGCCATCAGGATCCCGGTGCGCCGGGTCACCACGCCGAACAGGCGGCGAATCCGATCCGGATCGCCGGCGAGATCCGGATAATGACCCTCGATCACGTGGTCGGCGAGCTCGCGGACGCGGTCCAACTCGCCGCGGGACGCGAAATACTCGAAGGTTCCGAAACGCACGTGGCTCGGCGCCAGGCGAATCAGGGCTGCGGCGGTTTCCACGGTTTCCCGC
>Ga0114129_10008025_pt1 | contig 15036 bp, 12 predicted proteins | sample RhiMetdeltSRZDD1_FD_80071 | JGI IMG/M metagenome (GOLD analysis project Ga0114129, IMG submission 80071) | Populus rhizosphere microbial communities from Tennessee, USA - Rhizosphere MetaG P. deltoides SRZDD1 (version 2) (version 2) | ecosystem: Host-associated > Plants > Roots > Rhizosphere >...
TCCGCCCGCACCATGGGCCAGGGCGAGCGGCACTACTCCGACCAGGTCGCCGTCGAGGCGATGCGCAAGGCGATGGACCTGCTGCCCATGCGCGGCGAGATCGTGATCGGCGAGGGCGAGCGCGACGAGGCGCCGATGCTGTTCATCGGCGAGCACGTCGGCCTCGGCGGCAAGGAGGGAGACGGGAGGCTGGAGTTGCCGCTAGTGGACATCGCAGTCGACCCGCTCGAAGGCACGAACCTCTGCGCCACCGGCTCGGCAAATGCGATCGCCGTCCTGGCTGCATCCGATCGCGGCGGTCTGCTGCACGCACCCGATCTCTACATGGAAAAACTCGTCGTCGGCCCGAGCTCGAAAAATGCCGTCAGCCTCGACGCGAGCGTCAAAGAGAACCTTCGCGCCATCGCACGCTGCCTCGAGCGCGACGTCGAGGATCTCGTCGTGACCGTCCTCGATCGCCCGCGACATCAAGGACTGATCGAGGAGATCCGGTCCGCTGGCGCGCGCATTCGACTGATTACCGACGGCGATCTCTCGGCAGGCATCACGGCGGCGGTGATGGGCAGCGGCGTCCATGCCGTGATGGGCACCGGCGGCGCGCCGGAAGGTGTGCTCACGGCGGCGGCGATGCGTTGTCTGAACGGCGAGATCTTCGGGCGTCTCGTCGTGAAGACACCCGAACACGAAGCGCGTTGCCGCGCGATGGGAATCACGGACTTCCGGCGCGTCTACACGTCAAAAGAGCTCGCGTCAGGGCAAAGCATCATCTTCGCCGCAACCGGCGTGACCGACGGTACCCTCATGAAAGGCGTGCGATTCTTCGGCGACGGCACACGCACCAGCTCGCTCGTCATGCAGAGCGACCCACCCCGGATTCGCTTCATCGACACGATCCACGTCGAGCAGTCGCGGATGGTCAGAGTCCGATTCTAGAAAGGCCCTCTCGAAAGTCAGAAGTCCGAAGTATGAAGTAAGAAGTTAAGATCCCCGTGGACTTTCGTAGTTCGTACTTCAACTTCTGATTTCTTACTTTCTTGGCCTTGTCCTGGCGTAGAAATCTGTTCGCAGTCACCGCTACGAGCTTCATCGGCTTCACCGGCTTCACGCTCGTGATGCCGTTCCTCCCGCTTTACTTTCGTCAATTGGGTGTCGACGACGTCGGTGAGATTGCGCTCTGGTCTGGACTCAGCCTCGGCGTCACGCCTGCGCTGACAGCGACGCTGTCGCCCTTCTGGGGCAGATTGGCGGATCGGTTCGGCCGCAAGATCATGGTCGAGCGTTCGCTCGTCAGCTTCGTGTTCATCATGACCGGCATGGCGTACGTCACGCGGCCGTGGCACGTGTTTGCCCTTCGCGCGGTCCAGGGCATCTTTGCCGGTTACGGCGCGCTGTCGCTGACCATGGCGGCCGACTCGGCGCCGCGCGACCGCATGGCTTCGGCGATTGGAACGGTGCAGACTGCACAACGTCTCGGCCCCGCGCTCGGGCCGGCGATTGGAGGTGTGGTCGCTCAGTTCGCGGGCTTGCGTCACGCGTTTCTCGTAACGGCTGGCTTCTACTTCGCGGCACTCATTCTGATCTTCTTTCTCTACGACGAACGCGCCTCGCACCACATCGTGGATCCCGAGAGGGGGCGGGTGAGTTTCAGAAACGTGCTCGCATTCGAGAACTTCATCCTGCTCATGACCGTCATCTTCGGTCTGCAGTTCGTCGACCGCACGTTCGGCCCCGTGTTGACGCTCTACGTGACGCAACTGGGAACGCCACCGTCGCGCGCGTCTCTCGTGTCCGGGCTGCTGTTCTCCATAGGGGCGTGTGCGACCGCGCTGGGGCACCACGTTTGTGGTTACCTTTTGCAGCGCGCGCCAGCACGCGTCATCATTGGCACCAGCGCAGGACTCGCCGCCGCCGGCGCCGTCGCCTACGCCGTCGCGGGGACGACCTGGATTCTCATGCTCGCCACGCCTGTCTTCGGCCTGGCAATCGGAACAGGCACGACAGCTGCGTACGCAGCGGCAGGGACGATTGTCCCCGCTTCCGCACGGGGTGCCGGTTTTGGCCTGCTCACCACGGCATCGCTGACAGGGCTGGCACTCAGTCCGATCGTCAGCGGCTTCCTCGGCGCGACGAGCATCCGGCTTGTATTCGTGCTCGATATCATCGCGCTCGCGGCGCTCGGGTTGGCAGTCACGCGAGTCATGATCACGACGCCGTTCACTGCCGAGACACAACCAGAGGCCGTGGACGAGATGTGACCGGAGCCGGTGGCTCGGTAGGCCGGAAGCTCGGTAGCTCGCTTTTCTCGCCGGGATTCGGGGCTCGGGGTTCGGATTCGTTTCATTTGACGCGACGCCGTGAGCGCCCCGGTAGTTTGCGCCTGTTGGGTGAACCCGTGGGGCTGTAATCATACGCCAGGCCGCCCGCCGTTTACGCTTCAGCGGCGGGGCAAGGCCGTAAGGCCGTCGCGCGAAGACGGAGCCCCCGACGCGCGTCGTTTGCGCGTTGGGGTGCAAGCGCGTGAGCGCTCGGGGGTGGGGCCCCGCGCGCTTGAGAAATGCTGGCAAAACGTAGAACGCAGCAATGTGTTGAATGGTGATCCTCCACGTCGATCGCGACACGCCCGATCCCGCGGTCATCGCCAAAGCGGTTGACGTGCTGCGTGCCGGCGGCATCGTTGCGTACCCGACAGACACGCTGTACGGTCTCGCAGTCGATCCAACGACCGACAATGCGGTCGATCGACTCTATGCGGCGAAAGGACGGGACAGAGCGCTGGCCGTGCCGCTCATTGCCGGGAATCTGACCCTCGCGTGCGACGCGGGAATCCTGGACGCAGACAGCCTCAGGCTTGCGCACGCATTCTGGCCGGGCCCGCTGTCGATCGTCGTACCGGCAGCGCCCCGGATGTCGCGGCAGTTGTTGAGCAGCGATGGGACCGTGGCGATCCGCATCCCTGCGCATCCGGTCGCGCGGGCGATCAGTACTGCGTTCGGGAGCTGCATCACTGCCACCAGCGCCAATGTCTCGGGTGAGGCGCCGGCAAACACCGCAGACGATGCGCGTCGCACAGTCGGTGACCGTATCGACGCGATCATCGATGCAGGATCGACCGCGGGAGGAGCACCGTCGACCGTTGTGCAGATCACTTCGCACGGCCCCCGACTGATTCGCGCCGGGGCGATCGTGTGGGAGCGCGTGCTAGAATCGCTCGAATAATGCGTGACGCGGCTCGACTTCGCTCTTCAGAGCTACGTCGAAACGGCACGGCGGAGCCGTCGACATCATCCGATCAACACGAACGCGCCGCGCTCGTCGGCCTGATTACCGGTCCTTCGCGTCAATTCGACCCGGAACATTCCCTTGACGAGCTCACCGGTCTTGCGTCGGCCGCCGGAGCCGTTGTCATACTCCGCATGACGCAGGAGCGCGGCCGTCCGGATGCCGCGACCTTCCTCGGACGCGGAAAGATCGAAACGCTCGCGGCGGCATGTGACGAAGTCCGCGCCGACATGGTCATCTTCGACAACGAGCTCACGCCGGCTCAGCTCCGCAATCTCGAAAAGGCACTCGATCGCAAGGTCGTCGACCGAACGCAGCTCATACTGGATATCTTTTCGCGACGGGCGCGCACGCGCGAAGGCAAGCTCCAGGTGGAGCTGGCGCAGCTGAAGTACCTGATGCCGCGTCTCGTGGGCTCCGCCACCGCACTTTCCCGATTGGGCGGCGGTATCGGCACACGGGGACCTGGCGAGACGAAGCTCGAAACGGACCGTCGCAGGATTCGGCATCGCATCAGTGTCATCTCGAAGGAGATCGAAACGGTTCGCCAGCGCCGGTCGCAGCTTCGCGAGCGCCGGCACAAGGCGGCCGTGCCGACGGTAGCTCTCGTGGGTTACACCAACGCCGGCAAGACCACGTTGTTCAACTCGCTCACTGGCGGCTCGGCCGTCGTATCCGACGCGCTGTTTGTCACCTTGGATCCGCTCGTTCGAAAGGTGCGTCTACCGGATCGGCGCGAGCTCCTCGTGTCGGACACCGTCGGTTTCATCGAACGGCTGCCCCACTCGCTCGTTGCCGCGTTTCGGGCCACGCTCGAGGAGGTCGTTGGGGCGGATCTCCTGTTGCACGTCATCGACGCGTCGACCCCGGAGCGAGAGCGGCAGATGGCTGCGGTCCGCAACGTGCTCAGCGAGGTCGGCGCCGAATCCGTTCCGATGGTGGCGGTGTTCAACAAGTGCGATCGGCTCGATCAGGGTGAGCGCGGCCGCCTCCGAGCGTTGTATGCAGGCGCGCTGTGCGTGTCAGCGGTCACCGGGGAAGGTCGCGAGGAGCTGATTTCGGCGATGGAGGCGCAGCTGGCGCTCGACACGGCGCGTGTCACGCTCGAATTCTCCACCGGTGACGATCAGACCCATGGACGCATCGCGCAGCTGTACCGGATAGGCCGGATTCTGCGGCACGTCACGACCGAGGGCCGTGTGTCAATCGAGGCGGAGCTGCCGCGGCGCCTCGTCGATCGCTTCCGCGATGCCGCAGTTGAGCTCTCATGAGATCTCGGATCTTTCCGGCGCTGGCGTTGTTCGTTTTCACCGCTTGCGCGGAGAAGAAGATCGCTCCTCCCGAACCCGCAGCGCCACGGTTCCCGGATTTCGTGTATCCGGCCGAGCCCGACAGTGTCGGGACTCCGGCGACGATCGAACGTCACAAGGCTGGCTGGGCGTGGCTGCAGGCAGGCGATTTTCGCGCCGCGGATCGAAACTTTTCAGCGGCGCTCAAACTCTCGCCGTCGTTCTACCCGGCGGAAGTCGGCCTCGGATACACCGCGCTCGCTCGCAAGGATCACGACACCGCGATCTCGCATTTCGACAAGGCCATCACTGCCAGTCCGCGATACGCACCGGCGCTCGTCGGGCGAGGCGACGCGTTGCTTGCGGCAGGGAAGCGGGACCTTGCGCTTCAGAGCTTCGAGACCGCTCTGGACGCCGACGCGCGGCTCTCGAGTCTGCGCAGCCGCATCGAGGTGCTGCGCGTGCGTGAGCTGCAGGAAGATGTCGAGCTCGCGCGCAAGGCTGCGGAGGCCGGACGACTTGCGGACGCGCGGAACGCGTACCAGCAGGCAATCGCGGCGTCACCCCAAAGCCAGTTCCTGTATCGCGAGCTGGCGCTGGTCGAGCGGCGCGACGGTGATCTGGCGGCGGCCCTCATGCACGCGCAGAAAGCGGTCGAGCTCGATCCCGGTGACGCGCGGGCACTGACCGTTGCCGGCGAGATCCTGGAAAGCCGCGACGAGTTCGCTGCCGCCCTCGATTCCTATCGCGCGGCGGCCGCGATCGAGCCCAGCGAGGCGCTGGACGCACGGATCGAAAAGCTGCGGGCACGCGCCGCGATCGCCGGGCTGCCCGAAGAGTTCAAGTCGATCGTAACCTCACCGACGGTCACCCGCGCTCAGCTTGCAGCTCTTGTCGGCGTTCGACTGGAATCCATCCTCAAGCGATCGAACCAGAATGCGGCGGTGGTGATCACCGACACGCGCGGGAGCTGGGCGGCGCCCTGGATTCTCACGGTCACGCGCGCCGGCGTGATGGAGGTCTATCCGAATCATACGTTCCAGCCCTCCGCGCCGGTCCGTCGCGCGGACCTTGCCCAGACGGCCAGCCGGATCCTCTCGCTGATTGCCGCGGACACCCCCGCCGTCGGAGAGCGCTGGCGCAACGCCGATCGTCGCCGCTTCCCGGACGTATCACCGGGCAATCTCAGCTACGCCGCCGTTTCGAGGGTGGTGGAAGCCGGCGTGATGGCGCCCGCGGCCGACGGCAGCTTTCAACTGTCGCGGAGCGCCACCGGCGCGGAAGCGACGGAGGCCGTCAGGAAGCTCGAAGAGTTCGCCAATTCCGTGCATCGACAATGAGCCTGACGGCTGCCAATCAGCTCACGATCGCCCGGATGCTTCTCATCCCTGCGTTCGCGATCCTGTTGCTATACGAGTACCGTGGGTGGGCGCTCTTCACCTTCTTCACGGCCGCAATCACGGACCTGCTCGATGGGCTGATCGCCAGGCTCACGCGCCAGAAGACCACGCTTGGCGCGTGGCTCGACCCGATGGCCGACAAGCTGCTTCTCGTGACGATGTTCGTGATGTTGACGCTGCCGGGCATCGGATCCGCGAACAGACTGCCGCTCTGGTTCACGGTTCTCGTGATCAGCCGTGACGTCGCCATCGTTCTGACGGTTGCCGTCGTCAACCTCGCGGTCGGCCATCGCACGTTCACGCCGTCGATCTTCGGCAAGATTGCGACCGCGATGTACGTGCTCACGGGAGTGGTTACGCTGTACTTCAACTACCTCGAGCGGACGTCCACGCTCGTGACGGCGTTCGTTTACGGATCGCTCGTCATCACGCTCGTGTCGGCGTTTCACTACGCCGGTCGAGTCGTCGGCCTGGCGCACTGAGTCGCGCGTCAGATTCTGTCGCGGAAGTAGGCGAGGGTCTTCTTCAATCCTTCTTCGAGACCGACCTTCGGCTCCCACCCGAGCAGCGTTCGCGCACGCGTGATGTCGGGCTGCCTGACCTTCGGATCGTCTTCGGGCAGCGGACGATAGACGATGCGGCTGCTCGATCCAGTGAGCCGAAGGATCTCGCGCGCGATCTGCTCGATCGTCATCTCGTGCGGGTTGCCGATATTGACCGGCTCGTGGACGTCGGACTCGAGGAGACGGATCACGCCGTCCACGAGATCGCTGACATAGCAGAAGCTCCGGGTTTGTTTGCCGGTACCGAAGATGGTGATGTCTTCGCCGCGCAGCGCCTGACTCATGAACGCCGGAACGGCGCGGCCGTCGTGCAGCCGCATGCGAGGGCCGTAGGTATTGAAGATTCGAACGATCTTCGTGTCCAGGCCGTGATACCGATGGTACGCCGTGGTCATCGCCTCCGCGAAACGCTTCGCCTCGTCGTACACGCCGCGCGGCCCGATGGGGTTCACGTTGCCCCAGTACGATTCCTTCTGCGGGTGCTCCAGCGGGTCTCCGTACACTTCTGATGTGGACGCGAGCACGAAGCGCGCTTTCTTCTCCTTCGCAAGCCCGAGCGCTTTGTGCGTGCCCAACGCGCCAACCTTCAACGTCGGAATCGGCAGCTCGAGATAGTCGATCGGGCTCGCAGGACTCGCCCAGTGCAGCACGGCATCCACACGGCCTTCGACGAACGTATAGTTCGTCACGTCGTGCTTGATGAAGAGAAAGTCGCGATTCGCCAATTGCGCGATGTTGCCCGTCGCGCCGGTCAGCAGGTTGTCGATTCCGACGACGGAGTAACCGCGGTCGAGCAGAGCTTCGGCAAGATGGGAACCAATGAACCCGGCGGCGCCCGTGATGACGACTCGTGGCATGGGAGTGCTGGCTTGGGCTCAGGGCCTTCGGCTCTGGGCCGTAACGGTGAGTGACGCCGCAGTCAGGTTACGCACCACGCGGCGTCTAGACGTTTTCAACGTTGGCGCCGAATTGGACTGGCCAAGAGCCAAAAGCCTTGAGCCGAGAGCCGGCTCAGTAGGCATGCTTCTGTAGTCCGCGCAGCAGCGTAAGCCACATGATCTTCAGGTCCAGGCCCACCGACCAGTTCTCGATATAGTAGAGGTCGTATTCGATTCGCTTTTCGAGCGACGTGTTCCCCCGCCAGCCGTTCACCTGCGCCCAACCCGTGATGCCTGCTTTGACCTTGTGCCTCAGCATGTACTGCGGGATCCGGTGCTTGAACTGCTGGACGAAATACGGGCGCTCGGGGCGCGGACCGACGATTGACATGTCGCCCCGGAAGACGTTCCAGAGCTGCGGCAGCTCGTCGAGATCGAACCTGCGCAGCCATCGGCCAATGGGCGTGCAACGCGGATCGTTGTCGCGCGCCCATACCGGTCCAGTCTCGTCTTCGGCACCCTGATACATCGATCGGAATTTATAGACCTGGAACCCCTTGCCATCGAGGCCCATCCGCTCCTGTTTATAGAAGATGCTGCCCGGAGACGTGCGGCGGACGAGCGCAGCGATGACCAGGAACGGAATGCTCATCGAGAGAAGCGTGACGGCAGATATCCCAATGTCGATCGCGCGCTTGAGGACGCTGTTGAATCCTCGCAGCGGCACGTCGTTGAGGCTGATAATCGGCACGCCATCGAGGTTCTCGAGCCGGGCACGGAGCGCGATGAACTGCAGCAGATCGGGGACAACATGGACTTCGACGCCCTCGCGGTTCGTGGCTTCGACGATGCCGAGCATCTTCACGTGTTCTTCGAGCGGAAGCGCTACGTAAACGTGATCGATTCGTTCCACCCGGATGATCTCGTCGGCTTCGGTCAATGTGCCGAGGAGCGGAAGGCCACGATAGCCGATGTGATCGCCGTTCGCGCGATCGTCAAGGAAGCCGATGACTTTGAATCCGAGCTCGCGATGCTGAAGGACTTTGTCGGCAACCATCCGACCGAGCTCGCCCGAGCCGACGATGAGCACGCGTTTGAGCCCGATGCCGGCGCGCCAGCGGCGCTCGAGCGCCTCGCGCACGAGCTCACGGGAGAGGTACGTGAAAACGACGTTGATGACCAGGAACAGCGCCCAGACCGGCTGAGAGACTTCGAGGACGCCTTGATCCTTCAACTCGGCAGGAAGGTAGTACGTCTGGACCGACAGCGTGCCGAGAACGCCGAGAACGACTGCGAGAATCGTCCCGACGAAAACGGCGAAGAAATCGTCGACGCGCGAGCGTCCTCGCCGCAGCCGATAGAGTCCCTGGAACTGAAATGCAATCGGAATCAGCGCCCCGATGAACGGCAGCAGCTTGACATATTGACCGAAGGGCGGCTGTCCCTTCGTCACCGGAATCACTTGCGCGATCGCCGTCTCGAATCGAAGCAGGTAGGCGAGCGCGAACGCCGCCATTCCGAGCAGGGCGTCCGTGAGGACGTAAAAGGCAACGAGCAGCCGGTTGTACCGCCGCATCATGCGGACACACCGGCGCTGCCGAGCGCGTCGGCTACGGCCGCTTGAAACTCCTGCCGGAAACGCTCGCGCGAAAACCGCTGCGCGTGCTCGCGGATGACTTGCCGATCAAATGTCGTCCGGCGGCACCGATCCACCGCCTCGGCAAACGATTCGTTCTGCGCCAGGATGCCGGTCACACCGTCGATGACCGTCTCGCGCGCACCGCCGACGCCGAGCGCCACAACGGGGCAACCGCACGCCTGGGCTTCGACCGGAACCATCCCGAAGTCTTCGACGCCAGGCAGCAGCGTCGCGGCGGTGCTGCGATAGAGGTTCCGAATCTCCTCGTCGGTCCGCCACCCGAGAAACTGCGTCTCACTCCCGGCGAGCTTCTCCAGCCGCGCCTGCTCGGGGCCGCGGCCCACAATCTTCAGCGGCACATCGAGCCGCCGGCACGCATCGATTGCGACATCCAGTCGCTTGTACGGGACGAGCGCCGACACGATCAGAAAGCTGGAATCCGGGCGGCGGGCATCGTCTGGAGGTCGGTAAAAGGCCGTATTTACAGGGGGATACACAATGGTCGACCCGCGATTATAGTATCGGTGGATCCTCGCCGCAACATACGCGGAGTTCGCGACGAAGCGATCGACCCGGTGCGACGTCGATGCATCCCAGCGCGCGAGTCGGGCCATCTCGCGCCGCAGCAGCCAGCTCCGCCATCGGCCCACCTGCTCCGGTCCGAAGTAGGCGTTGAACTGATCCCACGCGTACCGCATCGGCGAATGGCAGTAGCAGACGTGTACCGCGCGAGGCGCTCGAATCACGGACTTCACCGCGCAATGGCTGCTGCTGATGACGAGATCGTAGCCATCCAGATCGAAGAGCTCGACCGCGGTCGGAAAGAGTGGCAGGTACGAGCGATACCGGCGTCCGGCGGCGGGCAGCGCCTGGACGAACGACGTCAGGATCCGTTTCTCTTCGATGGCACGCGAGACGCTGCCTGGTGTTCGGACCAGCGTGTAGACTGGCGCTGCCGGATAGATCGCGCAGATTTCCTCCAGCACTTTCTCTCCGCCCCGCATTCCCGTGAGCCAGTCGTGGACGAGGGCGACTCTGACCTGAGGCCGGAGCCCGTGGACCGGGGGCCGGGCGCCCGGGGCCGGGAGACGGGGGCTGGGACCCAGGCTCGACCGATCTTGATCCTCGCTAGTCGTCATCCACTCCACACTCCGGCTCGACTCTGTTTGAAACTCGATGGTGCAAGGGTTCCCGGTCCCAGGCCCCAGGTCCCCGGCCCCCGGTCCCCGGGAGCCGATTCAGCCTAGCGCGCTATGGCTTCGTCATAGATCTCGCGCACGCGCTTGATCGATCGCTCCCACGAAAAATGGCGCGCGCGTGCAAACCCGCGGTCGCGTAAGTCCTCGCGAAGTGACGAATCGCTGAGCACCTGCCGAATGGCATCCGCGATCGCCTCCGGGTCGTAGGGATCGATCAGCAGCGCCGCATCGCCGACGACTTCCGGCAGGGACGACACGTTCGAGGTGATGACGGGCGTCCCGCTCGCCATTGCTTCGAGCGGCGGCAGGCCGAATCCCTCGTAAAGAGACGGGAACACGAACACCGCTGCGAGCCGGTAGAGCACCGCCAGCGTTCGATCCGGCACGAAACCCAGAAAGCGGACGTATTTGTGGAGCTGGAGCCGGTGCACCGCGTGCCGGAGAGTCGCGTACTTCGAGATCTGATCCCCGATGATGAGGAGCTTCACGTCATCGAAGCCTCTCCGACGAAAGGCGTAAAACGCCTCGATCAGACGTTCGAGGTTCTTGTGCGGCTTGATGTTTCCTGCATAGAGCACGAACGGATCGTCGAGCTGATACCGCTCGCGCACCATCGCGACCTCCTCCTCCGCTGGCACCTGGTTGAAGCGTTCGTCAATCGCATTGTGGATGACATCGATCTTCCGCTCGGGCACGTGAAAAAACTCCAAAATGTCCCGCTTCGATGCCTCCGAGACCGTGAGCACGCGGGTCGCGCGGTGAGTCGCAATCCACATCGACGCCCGCGCGTATGCGTAGGCAAGCCGATTCGGCAGGTACTGCGGGAATCGCAAGTGGATGCAGTCGTGGATCGTCACGACGGATTTACACGGTGTGAGCGGTGGCAGAACGTAATGCGGTGCGTGAAACAGATCCGGCCGCTCGCGACTCAGATCGAGCGGCACCTTGAACTGCTCACGAATCGAGTATGCCGGTGAGCTCTCTGAAACCGTTCGGAAATTCTCTCCAAGCTCCTGGGTGATCGCGCAATCGCGCTGCTGGCAGAGAACGACGTACTCCGTCGAGTGGTCGAGACGGGACAGGTGCCGCAACAGATTGCGGACGTAAGTGCCGATCCCGTAGTCGCGCAGCTTGCGCGCGTCGATGGCGATACGCACGTTGGCTGAATCTTATTCCAACCCAACGATTGCGACGTGCTGCGGCGATCACCGTGGAGCGTTTTCGATGTCACGCGCCGACGGCGACGGCAACTGCCCCTTGACCCTGAGATACATCCGCAACAGAGGCTCCCAGTGCGGATGGTGCTTTTGATAGAACGCCAGCTGGCTTCGACGGTAAGCATCGTGCATCCCACCGGGCACCGCAGCGCGCGAGCGGCCACGCAAGTGCGTGACCTGGGCTTCCGGTGTGAACAGGATCTTCCGCCGACGGGCGCGGATTGCCGCGCAGAAATCCACGTCCTCCGTGTAGAGAAAAAACCGCTCGTCGAGCAAGCCGACGGCCTCGGCATCCTTCCGGTACACGAGCAGGCAAGCGCCGCTGACCCAGTCCACATAGCGCTCCTGCCGGCTCACGCGCTCGGCCCAGCGCACTGCCGTGCCGACGCGGCGGGCGAGCAATTCCGTCAAGACCTTCTGGCGCAGTTCCGCAATTGGAGAAATCATCAATCCGAACGACAGTTCCAGGCCGCCCGAGCCGTCCACCAGACGGGGTCCCGCGACAGCAGCCTCTGGGTGCGCGTTCAAGCGGCTGACCAACGCATCGACCGCGCCGTGCGACACAATCGTGTCGCTGTTCAACAGCAGAATCAGGTTCCCTTTCGTGGCGCGGATGCCGATGTTGTTCGCGGCGGCGAATCCGATGTTCTGCCGCTGCTCGATGACGTGAATCTGTGGCCAGCGGTGCCGGACTGCCGAGGCACTTCCATCGGTCGACGCGTTGTCGACGACCGTGATGTCGTGAGAAATGCCCACCGGAGCCTCGATGAGGGATGCAAGGCAGCTCTCCAGATGTGCGCGAGCGTTGTAGGAAACGATGACGATGGACAACGTCATCGTCGTGCGATCCTCTCGAGCTCATCGAGCGTGATGGCTGCGGTGGCGTCCCACGAGTATCGCGCGAGGACCGCCGGCGCGCGGGCGAGGATCGGATCCCCGCTGGCGGAATCCACGAGCAGCCGGCGGATCGCTGAGGCTGTGCCATCGAGATCGTCGCGCTTCACGTAAATAGCCGCATCGCCGTACACCTCACGCGCGATCGACGTATCGAGCACGATCGGCGGAACGCCGGCGGAGAGAGCTTCGAGCGGAGTCAGGCCAAAGCCCTCGTATTCCGACAGGAACACGAACGCAGACGCCCTGGCATACAAGCTGCCGAGCGCTTCGTTGGAGATATACCTCAGGAACTCGGTTCGCCGCCCCACTCCGTACGCTGCGGCGATGGCGGGAAGATCCTGCGGCGGCCACGTGCGGTTGTCGCCGACGATGACGAGGCGTGACGCCGGGAGGTCAGGCGTCGCGCGCGCAAACGCGGCGATCAGATCGGGAAGCCGGCGGCGATTGAAGACGGACCCGACGAACAGAACGATCGGCTCCCTGGCGGCGCCCCTCGCCGACGCTGTGAGTGGCGGCGTCGTCCCTGGCGGAATCACACGGATACGTCCGGGATCGATCTGCAGGCGACGCTCGATCTCGAGCCGCGAGAAGTGTGAGTCCGTGAAGATGACCGCGGCGCTGCTCGCCGCGCGCCGGGTCAGCCAGCGGCGGCGCAGCCCTTCGCCGGCGCGGAACCACTCAGGATGCGCGATGAACGAGATATCGTGAATCGTCACCGCGAGCGGGACTTGTACCCCAAGTGGTGCCGTGTACGCGGGCGCGAAGAAGACATCGGGATCGTCGGTTGGGAGCGCACGACGCAGGTGGGTCTGCTCCCACCAAGTGCCGCGCCCGCGGCCGATGATGCGATACTCGACGGTTCCGGCCGGCAAGGTTAAGGGCAGGTACTCCGGTGCGTAGAGAAACAGCTTGCGCCTTCGTGCGTCCGCTCGCGCCGTCCATCGGCGGAGCAGCTCACCGAGATACCGACCGACGCCGGTCGCATCGCCCAGCAGCTCACGCGCGTCGATGCCGATCCGCAGCGGACGCATGAATCAGAGGCTAGGCTCGGTCGTGTCGGCGGGCGACGGCATCGTGATACGCCTGGAGCAGAGCAAGCGCGCTGGCGCGCCAGGTGTAGTTCGCAGCGCGCCGGAACCCGCGCGAAACGCAACAGTCCGCGAAGGCGCAATCGTTCAGCATCCGATCCATCGCATCGGCCATGCCATCGACGTCATTCGGGTCGACGAGCAGGGCCGCGTCACCCGCGACTTCCGGCAGCGCACCTCGATTGGCGGCTACGACCGGAAGACCAATCGTCATCGCCTCGAGGACCGGCATGCCGAATCCTTCGTCGAGCGAAGGCATGACGAGTATCGAAGCCTCGCGAAACCATCGAAGCCGCTCGGCTTCGCTGACATAGCCCACATGACGCGCATGCTGCGAGAGTGGGGGCTTGTTCAGCATCGCCCGGATCGGCGTGGCGTCGCCGGGCGGCGGACCCGCAAGCACGAGCGTCGGCGCGTCCCGGGCGCGTTCGCGCAGTCGCACGTACGCCCGCAGCAGACCCTCGACATTCTTCCGCGGCTCAGCCGACCCGACGAAGAGAATGGGACCGTCAGGTGGCGGAGGGTGCCGAGGCGCCCACGCGGGCGCGCCGGGAGGGCACAGAGCGATCCGATCCGCGGAGACTCCAAGGCGCCGGCCGATCTGGGTTGCACTGTAACGTGAAATCGTGATGACTGCATCCGCACGCTGCGCGTGCCGCTCGACGAGCGCCGGATAATCGCGCCGGACTTCAATCGGGCCGCCGGTCGAATGGTCCAGGAAAAAGAGATCGTGGATTGTGATCACCTGGGCGGCTTTCCTGGCAGGCATTAATAGGGGCCGTGTCGAGTGAGCAACGTCGACATTGCCGGCCAGCATCTCCACTGGCGGCCACTGCAATCGGTGCCATACCAGATCGAGAAGACGGACCGGAATCCGTGCGTCGACTACGTGCGCACCTGGCATCCGGGCAGGGGTCAGACGGTCTTTCCAGGAGCTGGAGAAGAGCGTCAGCGCATCGCCGCCCGTCAGGTGTGGCAGGAGCGCCGCAGTCAGTTCATGGGCATACTCTCCGACGCCTGTTCGACTCACGAGCGCCGGGCGATAGTCGATCAGGATGCGCACCGGGAAGCATGCTAGCACAGGCTCAAAGCTGACAAATCCTTGTCCGTCAATAGATTGACACGGTTTTTGCCGCTGTGTTAGTTTAGGAGTTTTGCAGACGCCGTGCGGCTGAGGACGAGGAACATGTTCTCGTGATGGGAGGCGTGCCTCCCCGCGAGCGACGGCGAGCCGGGGTGGCAGAGGGGGTCCGGCGGGACGAAGTCCCCGATGAGCGTGCGAGTGAGCGCAGCGAGTGAGCCACGCGAGCGGAGCGGGGCGAAGGGGCTCCGCGAGCGAGCGTGTATGGGGTCCGGGGGACGAAGTCCCCAATGAGCGTGCGAGCGAGCGGAGCGAGTGAGCCACGTGAGCGGAGCGGGGCGGAGGGGCCCCGCGAGCGAGCGTGTATGGGGGTCCGGGGGACGGAGTCCCCGATGAGCGTGCGAGTGAGCGCAGCGAGTGAGCCACGCGAGCGGAGCGGGGCGGAGGGGCCCCGCGAGCGAGCGTGTATGGGGGTCCGGGGGACGAAGTCCCCAATGAGCGTGCGA
>Ga0114129_10008026_pt1 | contig 15035 bp, 18 predicted proteins | sample RhiMetdeltSRZDD1_FD_80071 | JGI IMG/M metagenome (GOLD analysis project Ga0114129, IMG submission 80071) | Populus rhizosphere microbial communities from Tennessee, USA - Rhizosphere MetaG P. deltoides SRZDD1 (version 2) (version 2) | ecosystem: Host-associated > Plants > Roots > Rhizosphere >...
CATCAACGAGAGCGGCGTGTCGGTGCTGCTCGTCGAGCAGAACCTGCACAAGGCGCTGGCCATCGCGCACTACGGCTATGTGATCCAGACCGGGCGCATCGCCATGCAGGGCAGCGGCAACGAGTTGATGAACAACGACGAGGTGCGCCGGGCCTACCTGGGCCTGTAGCCGCGCGTCGCAAAGGAGTCGGCCATGAATCGCAGAGCCATCGCGTCTTTGCTTCTGGGCGTCAGCATCTGCCCCATCGCCTGCGCGCAGGCGGTGTGGAAGCTGGCCACCGGCTACCGTGCCGACGCCTTTCACACGCACAACCTCGATCTGCTGTCGCGCGACGTGAACCATGCAACCAACGGCGCGCTGCGCATCGAGCTGCATCCGGACAACTCGTTGACCAAGCTGTCGGACATCCCGCCCGCCGTCGAGGCCGGGCGCATCGAGGCGGGCGAGGCCATCATGAGCGGGCTGGTGGCGCAGATTCCTGTCGCCGGCGCCGACTCGGTGCCCTTCATCGTGCGCTCCTACGATGACGCGCGCCGTTTGTGGCGGCACCAGCGGCCCTTGATCGAGCGCGCCTTCGCCGCACGCGGGTTGAAGGCGCTGTACGCGGTGCCGTGGCCGCCGCAGTGCCTGTACTCGACCAAGCCGATCGCGCGCATCGGCGACCTGCGCGGCCTGCGCATGCGCACCTACAACCGCACCACGGTGCGCATCGCCGAGATGGTCGGCGCCACGCCGGTCGACATCCCGATGGCCGACGTGGCGCGAGCGCTGGCCGACGGGCGCATCGACACGATGATCACTTCCGCCATCACGGGGGTGGACAACAAGGTCTGGTACGGCCTCAAATACTTCTACGAGATCAACGCCTGGTTCCCGAAGAACATCGTGTTCGTCAACGCACGCGCCTTCGAGACGCTGGACCCCGCGCCTCGCGCAGCCCTGCTGAAGGCCGCCGAGGCCGCCGAGGCGCGTGGCTGGGCGGCCTCGCAAGCGGCCGCCTCGGAAGCGGTCGACCAGTTGCGCGGCAACGGCATGAAGGTCGAGCGCGCGAGCGCCGAAGTCCTCATGGAAATCAAGATCCTCGGCGAGCGCTTCTCGCTGGAATGGGTCCGGCAGGTCGGCCCCGACGCCAACCACATCTTCATTCCCTACTTCACGTACTCATGAGTTCAAACACTACGAGCCCGGCGCCGGGCCGCCCCAAGGCGGCCGAGGGGCCAACGACTCTCCGCTGGCAGTTCTGGATCGACCGCGGCGGCACGTTCACCGACCTGGTCGGCCGCGCGCCCGACGGCTCACTGCGCACGCTGAAGCTGCTGTCCGAGAACCCCGAGCAATATCGCGACGCCGCCGTCGAAGGCATCCGCCGCTTGCTCGGCCTTCAAGCCGGCCAGGCCATCACCGCCGATCAGGTGGAGTGCGTGAAGATGGGCACCACGGTGGCCACCAATGCGCTGCTCGAGCGCAAAGGCGACCGCACGGTGCTGGTCACGACCAAGGGCTTTCGCGACGCCTTGCGCATCGCCTACCAGGCACGGCCGCGGCTGTTCGACCGCCACATCGTGCTGCCCGAGCTGCTCTACGAGCGCGTGATCGAGGCTGACGAGCGCGTCGGTGCGCAAGGCGAGCTGGTCACGCCGCTGGACGAAGGGGCGCTCAAGCGCGAGCTGCGCGCGGCTTTCGAGGCGGGCATCCGCGCCTGCGCCATCGTCTTCATGCATGGCTATCGCCACACGGCGCACGAGCTCACCGCCGAGGCCATCGCGCGCGACATCGGCTTCACGCAGGTGAGCGTGTCGCATCAGGTGAGCCCGCTGATGAAGCTGGTGGCGCGCGGCGACACCACGGTGGTCGATGCCTACCTGTCACCCATCCTGCGCCGCTATGTCGACCAGGTGGCGAGCCAGATGCCGGGCGTGCGCCTGTTCTTCATGCAGAGCTCCGGTGGCTTGACCGAGGCGCACCACTTCCAGGGCAAGGACGCGATCCTCTCCGGCCCGGCTGGCGGCATCGTCGGCATGGTGCGCACCGCCGTGGCCGCGGGCCACGACAAGGTGATCGGCTTCGACATGGGCGGCACGTCGACCGACGTGTCGCACTACGCCGGCGAATTCGAGCGCGCGTTCGACACACAGGTGGCCGGCGTGCGCATGCGCGCGCCGATGATGAGCATCCACACGGTGGCCGCCGGCGGCGGCTCGCTGCTCACCTTCGACGGTGCGCGGCTGCGCGTCGGCCCCGAGTCGGCCGGTGCGAACCCAGGCCCGGCGTGCTATCGCCGCGGCGGCCCGCTGGCGGTGACCGATGCGAACGTCATGCTCGGCAAGATCCAGCCCAAGCACTTTCCGAAGGTATTCGGGCCAGGCGCCGATGAGGCGCTCGACCGCGATGGCGTCGTCGCGAAATTCGAGGCGCTGGCGCGCGAGGTGCGCGAGGCCACGGGCCGGCCCGCGACGCCGGAGTCGCTGGCCGCCGGATTTCTGCAGATCGCCGTGGCCAACATGGCCAATGCGATCAAGCGCATCTCGGTCGCGCGCGGCTATGACGTCACCGGCTACGCGCTGCAGTGCTTCGGCGGCGCCGGCGGCCAGCACGCCTGCCTGGTGGCCGACGCCCTGGGCATGACGCGCGTGTTCGTCCATCCGCTGGCCGGCGTGCTCAGCGCCTACGGCATGGGCCTGGCCGACCAGATCGCGATGCGCGAGAGCGCGCTCGAGCTGCCGCTGGACGACGCGGGCCTCAGTGCCGCGCAGGCGCGCATCGACGTGCTGGCCGACAGCGCGCGCGACGAGGTGCGCAGCCAGGGCGTCGATGCCGCGCGCATCGAGACGCGCGCCAACGTGCACGTGCGCTATCAGGGCACCGACACGGCGCTCGTCGTGACTATGGGCACGCTCGGCAGCATCCGCCGCCACTTCGAGGCGGCCTACCGCCAGCGCTTCGCCTTCCTGATGCCCGATCGCCTGCTGATCATCGAGGCGGTGTCGGTGGAAGCCGTCGGTGCCGGCGAGCGCAGCGAGGCGCCGCGCGCGGCCAACGAGATCGAGCTCTTCAGCGCATCGCCCACCGAGCGCGTGCGCATGCACTGCGAAGGCGACTGGCGCGACGCGGGCCTGTTCGTGCGCGAGACGCTGAAGGCGGGCGCTGTGATCGACGGCCCGGCCATCATCGCCGAGAAGAACGCCACCACTGTGGTCGAGCCCGGCTGGCAGGCGAGGCTCACGGCCGCCGGCCCGCTGGAGCTGCAACGCGTGAAGCCGCGGGTGGCCGCGCACGCGATCGGCACCGATGCCGACCCGGTGATGCTGGAAGTCTTCAACAACCTCTTCATGAACATCGCCGAGCAGATGGGCCTGCGCCTGCAGAACACTGCCTACTCGGTGAACATCAAGGAGCGGCTGGATTTCTCCTGCGCGCTGTTCGATGGCGACGGCAATCTCATCGCCAACGCGCCGCACATGCCGGTGCACCTGGGCTCGATGAGCGAGTCGATCAAGACCGTGATCGAGCGCAACCCGGAGATGCGCCCGGGCGACGTCTACATGCTCAACGACCCGTACCACGGTGGCACGCACCTGCCGGACGTGACGGTGGTGACGCCTGTCTACCTCGACGGGAAGAAGGACGCGCGACCGAGCTTCTACGTCGCGAGCCGCGGGCATCATGCCGACATCGGCGGCACCACGCCGGGTTCGATGCCGCCGTTCTCGGCGACGATCGACGAAGAGGGCGTGCTGTTCGACAACTTCCTGCTCGTGCGCGACGGTCAGATGCGCGATCACGAGCTGCGCGAGCGGCTGGCCGGTGGTGCTGCCGAGCGCCGAGCCGCCTCAAGCTCGGCGACCCCCTCGGGGGGCGGCGCGCAGCGCCTGGGGGCAGACATTTACCCGGCACGCAACCCGGAACAGAACATCGCCGACCTGCGCGCACAGATCGCCGCCAACGAGAAGGGCGTGCAGGAGCTGCGCTCGATGGTGTCGCAGTTCGGGCGCGACACGGTCGCCGCCTACATGCGCCATGTGCAGGACAACGCCGAAGAGAGCGTGCGCCGCGTGATCACCGCGCTGAAGGACGGCGAGTTCACCTTGCCGCTGGATAACGGCGCGCAGATCGCGGTGAAGCTGCACGTCGATGCCGCGCACCGCCGCGCGACCATCGACTTCACCGGCACCAGCGCGCAGCAGCCGAACAACTTCAACGCACCGAAGTCGATCACAATGGCCGCGGTGCTCTATGTGTTCCGCACGCTGGTGGACGACGACATCCCGCTGAACGCGGGGTGCCTGAAGCCGCTGCACGTGATCGTGCCAGAGGGCTGCATGCTCAATCCGCGCTATCCGGCGGCGGTGGTGGCCGGCAACGTGGAGACGTCGAGCTGCGTCACCAATGCGCTGTACGGTGCCTTGGGCATCATGGCCGCCGGCCAATGCACGATGAACAACTTCACCTTCGGCAACGAGCGCCACCAGTACTACGAGACGATCTCCGGCGGCTCCGGCGCCGGGCCCGGTTTCGACGGCACCGCGGTCGTGCAGACGCACATGACCAACTCGCGGCTCACCGACCCCGAGGTGCTGGAGTTCCGCTTCCCGGTGCGGCTCGATAGCTACGAGATCCGCCGCCGCTCGGGTGGGGCAGGGCGCTGGCACGGCGGCGACGGCGGTGTGCGCCGCGTGCGCTTCCTCGAGCGCATGACGGCATCGATCCTCAGCAACGGCCGCACGGTGCCGGCCTTCGGCCTGAACGGCGGGCAGCCGGGTGCGCTGGGTGCGAATCGCGTCGAGCGCAACGATGGCCGCGTCGAGACGCTCGGGCACATCGGCTCCGCGGCGATGGAGCCGGGCGACGTGTTCGTCGTCGAGACGCCGGGCGGCGGAGGGTACGGGGCACCGGAGCGTTGATGCTCGTCCTGAAGCTGTTGCTGGTCGCACTGTCGGTGCTGCTCGCCACGCTGGCCGCGCGCCGCTTCGGCCATGCGGTGGGCGGCGCGGTGGCTGGCATGCCGATGATCGCGGGGCCGATCACGGCGGTGCTGCTGATCGATCACGACGCGGCGCAGGTGCGCGCCATTGCGCTGGCCACGCTGGTGTGCCTGCCGGCGTCCATCGTGCACATCGTGTCGTTTGCGCATGCCGCATCGCGCGTGCGCTGGCCGGTGGGGCTGGCGCTCGCGCTCGCTGCATACCTCGCGGCCGGCGCGCTGCTCACGCACATGCCGCTGCCGCCCGCCGCGGTGTGCCTGCTCGCAATGGCCCTGCCTTCGATCGGTTTGTGGCTCGCGCCGCGCGGCCTAGCGGCGCATGGGCCGGTGACGGTGCCGCACAGCGAGCTCGTGCTGCGCATCACGGCGGCGGCGGCGATGGCCGCTGCCATCATCGTCGGCGCCGACACGCTGCCCGCCTCCTTGAGCGGCCTGCTGCTCGCGGTGCCGATCACCGGCAGCGTGCTGCCGTGCTTCACGCTGCCGCGCCACGGCGCCGCGGCCACTGCATCTCTGATGCGCGGCTTCATTCAGGGACTGCACGGCTTCGCGGCGTTCTTCGTCACGCTCTACGTCGCGCTGGGCTGGTCGAATCGGGTCACGGCCTTCTGCGTCGCGCTGATTGCCTCACTGGCTGCGGCGGCGCTGGTGCAGGCACTACGCCGCGCCGCGCGCCGGCGCCGGCCGGTCGAGCAAGGCGTGTAGGCTAGTGGCCGGGACCAGCCGTACCAACCACCTACCCCATGTTCGGAACACACGATCTCGCACTCTTTGTGATCTCGGGCCTCTTGCTCAACATGGCGCCGGGGCCCGATTCATTGCTCATCATGACGCGCAGCGCCACGCAGGGTTGGCGTGCCGGTTCCGCGGCCGCGCTCGGCATCGGCACCGGCACGTTCGTCCACATCTTCGCGGCGGCCCTGGGGCTGTCGGCCGTGCTGGCGACGTCGAGCACCGCCTTCGCGATCGTGAAGTACGCGGGCGCGGCCTACCTGCTGTACGTGGGCATCGGGCTGCTGCGCAACAAGAACAAGCGTGCCACCGCCGCCGCCGAAGCGCCGCCGGCGATACTGCCGTCGCTGTCGTACCGACGGATCTTCGCGCAAGGGTTCCTCACGAACGTGCTGAACCCGAAGGTCGCGGTGTTCTTCCTCGCCTTCGTGCCGCAGTTCATCGAGCCCCATGCGCCGAACAAGGCGCTCGCCTTCATCGCGCTGGGCTGCATCTTCAACTTCAACGGCATGCTGTGGTGCAACTTCCTGGCTGTGTCGTCGGCGTTCGCCAGCCAGCGCATCCAGGCCAGCGAGTCCGTGGCGCGCTGGCTCAACCGGGCGATCGGCGCCGTGTTCGTGTCCTTCGGCATCAAGCTCGCCTTGGCCGAGCGAAGCTGATGATCCTGCTCACCGGCTTCGAGCCTTTCGGCCGCGAGCGCATCAACCCGTCGTGGGAAGTGGCGCGCTCGCTCGATGGCGAGCGCGTCGGCGAACTGCGCATCGCGGCGCGGCAACTGCCTTGCGTGTTCGGCGAGGCGAGGGCGGTGTTGGCGGCGGCCATCGACGAGCTGCGCCCCACGCTCGTGCTCGCGCTCGGCCAGGCCGCGGGCCGCTGCGATTTCTCGATCGAGCGCGTGGCGATCAACATCGACGATGCGCGCATCGCCGACAACGCCGGCGCGCAGCCGATCGATGTGCCGGTGATTGAGCAGGCGCCGGCCGCCTACTTCGCGAGCCTGCCGATCAAGGCGATGGTCGCGGCGCTGCGCGACGCGGGCTACCCGGCCTCGGTGTCGCACAGCGCCGGCACCTTCGTCTGCAACCACGTCTTCTTCGCGCTGATGCATGCGCTGAGCCACCGGCCCGGCGTGCGCGGCGGCTTCATGCATCTGCCGCTGCTGCCCGAACAGGCGGCGCGCGCGCCCGGGCAGGCGAGCCTGCCGCTGGGGACGATGATCGACGGCGTGCGCATCGCGCTGGCCTGCGCGGCGAGCACGCGCGAAGACCGGCACGAAACCGGTGGCACGATTGCCTGACCCTGCGAGCAACGCACCAACACCGCCACGAGATCCCTCGGCGCTCGGCCCGCAGCCGGCCGATCCAGAGGAACGCCGGCCCGCGTGCTGCGATCCGCCCTCCGCCTGGCGCACCAGGCATTCATCGTGCGGCTGGGCGCGCTGCATGCCGCGGACACAGCCCGCGCGCAGCGCGGTGCGCTGGCCGGCAGCTTCACATCCGCCAGCTATCCATTCCTGGTCGGCCTGAGTCTCGGCAGGGCCCTGCAGCGGCGCATCGCAGAGGTGGGCGGGTTCATCGCCTTCCCGGCGCAATCGGCTCCGGTTCAGCTGTTCGAGTCCGAGCTGCATGCCTTGCAGTTCGTTCACGGCCACACCGAAGTGTTCGACATCCCCGACGACGCACTCGGCTTGCAACCTTTCGGCGCGAGCCATCACGGCACGACGACCTGGAGCACCTCTTCCCGTCGGGCACCAAGCATCCACCTCGCTTGGGACTGGGTGCGGCTTCGCGATGATGTTGTGATGCTGTCGGACCCTCTGGATGTGCGCGCCGACGTCGAGCTGACGGACAGCCATGGCTATCGCTTGAGCCGAAGGTGCACGCTCATAGCGCTGAATCGCGTGATCCACGGACTCGACTGGAACGACACGGTTCGCGCCGCTTGCGGCGCGCGAGCTCACTCGGCGTCGCGATAGTTGCGCCAGCGGCCCATCGCGTGGCGCATGAACTGCACCTGGCGCAGGAAGCGCGGGCAGGCACTGCAGATCATCAGGTGCAGGCGAATGGCGGTGCGGTCCACCCAGCCCAGGCGCCGCTCTTCCCCCTCGAGCACGAGGCGGGTGACTTCTCGGCAGGTGCGGCGGAACATGCGGATTCGGTGAAGCGTGAGCATCAGGCCGGCCTCGCGTTGAACCAGCTCGACTGCAGGCATTCGCGCAGCCGCAGCCGGGCACGGTGCAGCAGGACCCACAGGTTCGTCGCCGTGATGGTCAGCTCCTTACAAATCTCGTCGGTCTCGAGCTCCAGCCACTCGCGCATCATGAAAACGCGGCCCTGCGTGGGGGGCAGGTGCTCCATGCAGGCCTCCAGCACCTCGAAGAACTCGCGTCGGCCGCAAGCCGCCTCGGGATCGCCCCAGTCCTGCGGCGCCTCGCGCCAGTGGCCATCGGGCGCGAACAGCGATTCGTCGAGGTCCTCGCCGTCGTCGGTGGTCAGCACCGTGGCCTCGCGGCTGTGGCGGCGCAGCTGGTCCACGACCTTGTGCTTGAGGATGCCGACGAGCCAGGTCTTCAGCTGCGAGTTGCCCGCAAAGGATTGCGGCCTCTCCAGCGCGGCCAGCAGGGTGTCGGACACGGCGTCCTCTGCCCACGCGTCGTTGCGCAACTGGCTGCGTGCAAAGCGCAGCAGTTGCGGGCGCAGGCCTTCGACTTGGGCAGCGAAATCGATCATCATGTCGCGGGCGCTGAGGCTACGGGCGGCGGGAATGCGCGCAGTGTAAGCACTCCGGCCTCGGGGTTGGACACGCTGATCCTCCGTCGCCTGCGGTTGGAGCCGGGTGTGTAAGGATCGTGGCTGTCGCTTCGACTTAACGCCGTCGCCTCCTTCGGTGACGAGTTCAACCCCTCAAGGAACACACGCCATGAACCAACGCCTGATCGTCTCGTCCGCCCTCGCTTCCGTGCTTGCGCTGGGCCTCGTGAACACCGCTGCCGCGGCCGATGCTGCCGGCGGCAAGGAAAAGTGCTACGGCATCGCCAAGGCCGGCAAGAACGACTGCGCCAACCTGTCGGGCTCGCACTCTTGCGCCGGCCAGGCGAAGGACGACATGTCCCCCGCCGAATGGAACTACGTCGCCAAAGGCACCTGCAAGGACATGAAGGGCCTGACCGCCGACGAAGCAAAGATGAAGGTTGCGAAGAAGTAGGACGCCGACATGATGCGCGCAGGCATCGGCTGGCGCCAGCCTCACTACCGTGAGCTGCTGGAGCGCCGCCCGGCATTGGGGTTCCTCGAGGTGCACTCGGAGAATTTTTTCGCCGACGGCGGCGCTGCGCTGGCCGTGCTGCGCCAGGGGCGCGAGCACTACGACATCTCGCTGCACGGCGTCGGCCTCGCGCTGGGCTCGGCGGCCGGTCTGGACGACTGGCACCTCGAGCGCCTTTCGCAGCTCGTCGAGCGCATCGACCCCGTGCGCGTGTCGGACCATGCATGTTTCGCGCGCGCCCCCCTGGACGTGCCGATCGTGCATGCCAACGACTTGCTGCCCCTGGCCTTCACGCGGGGTGCGCTGGATATCCTCGTGGCCAACGTGCAGCGCGTGCAGGAGCGGCTGCGCCGACCGATCCTCGTGGAGAACCTGTCGTCGTACGTGGCCTGGGCCGACGATGACGTGCCCGAGCCCGAGTTCTTCAATGCGCTGACGAAGGCGACCGGCTGCCAGCTGCTGCTGGACGTGAACAACCTCGTGGTCAATGCGCTGAATGCCGGCGCTACCGATCCATCCGCCGCGGCCTGCGCGTGGGTCGACGGCATTGCCCTCGGCACGGTCGGCGAGATCCACCTCGCGGGCTACAACGACAGCGGCGAGCAGGTCATCGATGATCACGGCAGCCGCGTGCACGACACCGTGTGGCCGGTCTACGCCCGAGCCATCGCGCGCTTCGGCGCGGTGCCCACGCTGATCGAATGGGACACCGACGTGCCCGCGCTCGATGTGCTGCTCGGCGAAGCCGCGCAGGCCGAGCGCCAAATCGCCACGAATCCATGAGCGCAGACGCCCTCGAGCACGAACAGCAGCGCCAGCAGCTGCTGCTGCGCACCCTGTGGCGCCGCGCGGAGGACGAAGCGCTCGGCGCCTGGCTGCGCCCGCTGAACCCCGGCCTGCCTGCGCAGCACGGACTCGCCGCTTACCGCGCCAATGCCGGCGTGACCATCGAGCGCGCGCTGGCCGCGAGCTTCCCCACCGTCTGCGCGCTCGTCGGCGAGGAGTCCTTTGCCGCACTGGCGCGCGCCTACTGGCATGCGCACCCGCCGCAGCGCGGCGACCTGGCCTACGCGGGCGAGCAGTTGCCCGAGTTCATCGCGGCCAGTGAGAGTCTGGCCGACGTGCCGTACCTGGCCGACGTGGCCCGGCTCGACGCCGCGATCGAGACCGCGGAGCGTGCCGCCGACGCCGCGTGGCAGGGCCACACGCTGGCGCTGCTCGGCAGCCACGACCCGCCACAGCTCTTCGTCGAGCTGAAGCCGGGCACGTGCGTGCTCTCGTCGCCGTACCCGATCGTCACCATCCGCGACGCGCACCGCGCCGAGGGAGAGGACCCCTTCGCCGCCGCACGCGAGGCGCTGGCTGCCGGCCGCGGCGAGCACGCGCTGGTATGGCGCGCCGGCTTGCGCGCGCAGGCGCGGGCCATCGACGAGGCCGACGCGCAGTGGACGCGCGCACTGCTGCAAGGCCGCTCACTGGCGCAGGCGCTCGAACAAGCCTCGCCTTCCTTCGACTTCCAGCGCTGGCTGGTGGCTGCACTGCAGCACGGCTGGCTGGCGCGCATCGCGTTGACGCAACACCCATGAAGCTTCTGCAATCGCCCCCCGTCGCCTTCGCCGCACGGTGCTGGGGCTGCCTCGTCGCACTGCTCGAATCGCTGCAGCCTCTGGGCCTGCTCGCCGCGCGGCTGTACATCGCCGAGGTGTTCTGGAAGTCGGGGCTGACCAAGCTGCGCGACTGGGACACGACGCTCGCGCTGTTCCACGACGAATACCACGTGCCGCTGCTGCCGCCGGAGCTGGCCGCGTACATGGGCACGGCGGGCGAGCTCGCGCTGCCCGTGCTGCTGGTGCTCGGCCTCGGTGGGCGCTTCGCGGCGCTGGGCCTGTCGGTGCTCAATGCCGTGGCGGCCATCAGCCTTGGCTCGGAGATCGCCGACGCGGCGCTGCAGCAGCACATCTTCTGGGGCAGCCTGCTCGTCGGTATCGCGCTGTGGGGCCCGGGTCGCTGGTCGCTCGACCACTGGATCGGAAAACGATGGGACGCCGCCACTGGCCGTGCGATGGCACACTGAGCTGCGTGCGAATCGCTGCGCGTCTCCTTCTTCAGACCCTCCTTGCTTTCGGCATGGGCAGTGCCGTTGCCCAAGCGCTGAGCCCGTTGTCGACATCGCCACCGTGGCGGCTCATCGGGCTGGCTCGCCAGACGAAGCCCTTCACGCAGTTCTCGGTCGTCGAGCGCGATGGGCGACACGCGCTGCGCATCGAGGCTGATCGTTCGTACGGCAACCTGGTGCATGCGGTGGCGCCGACGCGCGAGCTGCGCCACCTCGCTTGGCGCTGGCAGGTGGAGCAGCCCAATGCAGCTGCTGACTTGCATCAACGCTCACTCGAGGACACGGCCGTGCGCGTGTGCACGATGTTCGACCAGCCGCTCGATCAGGTGCCGCTGCTCGAGCGCGGCTGGCTGCACATGGCGCGGCTGGCCAGCGGCGAGGCAGTGCCATCGGCGATGCTGTGCTATGTGTGGGACGCGCATCTCGAGCCGGGCACGCTGCTGCCGAGCCCTTTCACCCGGCGCGTGCGCTTTCTCGTGTTGCGTGGGCCGGAGTCGCCGCTGCGTCAGTGGGCCGACGAGCGGCGCGACATCGCGGCGGACTTCCTGCGCGCGTTCGGCGACGGTGGCCATGAGGTGCCGCCGCTGATCGGTATTGCTGTCGGTGCGGATGCAGACAACACCGGGCTGCATACGCTGGCCTATGTCAGCGATCTCGTGCTGGCACCCTAATCTCGCCGGCTGAAGGCGATGGTCATCGACGGCGGAATCGTGCCGTCGGTGTCGCGCGGCAGCACTCCGGTGCGGTCAATCGCGCGCATCACCGCCTCGTCCCACTCCTTCACGCCGCTGGACTTCACCAGCGTGCGGCCGACGATGGTGCCGTCGGGGCTGGTGAGCACCTTGACCTCGGCCACCGGGTTGCCGGGCACTTCATCGGTCAGCACGATGTTGGGCTTGATGCGCGCGCGGATGCGGCCGGCGTAGTTGGCGGACGGCCCCGCGTCCTTCGCCGCTGTGCCGGTGCTGGTCGGCGCACCGGTGGCACCCACCTGGCCCATCATGCGCTTGAGCTGGTCTTCGCGCAGCTTGGCCAGGCGCTGCTCTTCTTCCTTCTGCTTGCGCTGCGCCTCGGCCTTTTCCTTCTCTGCCTTCTCGCGCTCGGCCTTGTCGCGCTGAAGCTTCTCGCGCTGCGCCTTTTCTTCGGCCTCGCGCTTGAGCTGGCGTTCGCGCTCCTGGCGCTTCTCGATGGCGATCTGCGCATCGCGCTGCTGCGTGTCGACCTTCGGCGGCGGAGCCGGTGGTGCGGGCTTGACCACTTCGGGTTGCGGTGGCGGCGGCGGTGTCTCGACCTTCGGCGCGGCAACTTGCGGCACGGCGGCCCACAGCTCGGCGCTTACGCCTGCGGGCTCGCTGGAGTGCCACTTCACCGCCAGCGCCAGCGCGACGACCAGGCCGCCGTGCACGAGCAGCGACAACGCGAAGCCCTTGCCACCGCCTCCGGGTGAGGGCGGGCGCAAGGCATCGCGCGTCAGCACCGATTGCATGGCCTCACCCGCTCGACTTCACCGTCAGCCCAACACGCTGCACGCCGGCGCGCTGCAGGAGGTCCATCACCTTGACCACCGACTCGTAGCGCACCTGCTTGTCGGCCGAAATCACGACCGGCGTGTCGGCGACGCCGCCTTGCGCTTCCTTCACCCGTGCAGCGAGCGTGGCCAGCGACGCCGGCTGCGGCTCGCCGGCATCGAGCTTCAGGCGCAGCTTGTCGTCGCTGCCGACCACGACCTCGATCACATGCTGCGGCCGCTGCTTGGCCTTGCCGACGGTGGGCAGGTCGACGAGGCCGGTGGTGATCAGCGGCGCGCTGACCATGAAGATGATCAAGAGCACCAGCATCACGTCGATGAACGGGACCATGTTGATCTCGTTCATCATGCGGCGGTGGCGCGAGCCACCTCGGTGGGCGACAGCGGGCATGTCAGTGCACCGGTTGCTGCTGCGTCGCCGTCACCGGCGCGCCGACGTTGCGCTGCAGGATGTTCGAGAACTCCTCGATGAAGGTCTCGAGCTGGATCGCGATGCGGTCGATGTCGCGTGCGAAGCGGTTGTAGGCGAGCACCGCGGGAATGGCGGCGAAGAGGCCGATCGCGGTGGCCACCAGCGCCTCGGCAATGCTCGGCGCCACGTTGGCCAGGGTCACCTGCTGCAGGTTCGACAGGCCGACGAACGCATGCATGATGCCCCACACGGTGCCGAACAGGCCGACGTAGGGGCTGACCGAGCCGACCGACGCGAGAAAGCTCAGGTGCGACTCGATCACGTCGAGCTCGCGCTGGAAGCTCGCGCGCATCGCGCGGCGCGCGCCGTCGAGCAGCGCGCCGGCATCGTGCACGCGGCGCTCGCGCAGCTTGAGAAACTCGCGCATGCCGGCGGCGAAGATGCGCTCCATCGGTGCGGTGTCTGCCTTGGTCGCCGCGGACTGGTGCAGGTCGTTGAGGTTCTTGCCGGACCAGAACTCGCGCTCGAAGTCCTCGTTGCGGTCGCGCACGCGCTTCAAGCCGAACAGCTTGCCGAAGATCACCGACCAGCTGGCCAGCGACATCAGCAGCAACAGAGCCACCACCAGCTGCACGATGAAGCTGGCATGCAGCACGAGGTTGAAGATCGACAGGTCTTGAGTCATTTCGGAATCGCTTCGAGGATCTCGCTCGGAATGCGCCGCGGCTTGAAGGTTCCCGCGTCGACGCAGCCGATGCGGATGCTGCCTTCGGCGAGCAGCACGTCGCCGTGCCACGCCTCCTGCAGGATGGTGAGCGCCACGCGGCCGGCCTCGCGCACCAGCACGGTCACGTCGAGCTCGTCGTCCAGCCGCGCCGGGCGCAGGTAGCGCACGCTGGTGTCGCTGACGATGAACATTGCACCGGCCTCGTCCTTCAGGCGCTGCTGCCCGAAGCCGAGGTCACGCAGCCACTCGGTGCGCGCACGCTCGAAGAACTTCAGGTAGTTGGCATAGAACACCACGCCGCCGGCGTCGGTGTCTTCCCAGTAGACGCGAAGGCGGTGGCGGAAGACGGAAGACGGCGCGATCACGCCGCGGATTATCTCCGACCCCGAACCGACCCTGGAATCAGGGCAAGGTACGTTTGTACACAGGCCCCCACAGCGGGTGGCCGGCTTCGGCGTGGCTCAGCGCGAAACCCGGATCGCTGCTGCGCGCGGAGCGAAAGGCGGCCTCGCAGGCCGGCACGCGCTGGCTGGTGCAGTAGATGAAGGCGAGCAGCTTGTGCGCCGCGGCGCGGTCGCGCGGCGACGCGAGGTTGGCCGCGAGCGCGCTCTGCAGCTGCTTCTCGGCGTCTGCATACTGGCCGTCGTCATAGGCGCGGATGCCGGCGAGCAGCGCGCGCTCTGCAGGCCGGTCGATCACGTCGAGCAGGCCGCTGCGCTGCGGCTGCAGGGGGCCACAGGCGCTGAGCGCGATGAGCGCTGCGGCTGACAGGGCGAGTGTCTTCATTGTCCGAAGCGATGGCGCACGACCACCGGCTGGTCGGCGGCCACGTTGACGGTGGTGCTGTAGGCCGTGAAGTCTGCGTTGCGAATGACGACCTGGTGGCGGCCCTCGGGCAGGGAGAGCTGGCTCAGCGGCGGCGTCAGCCCGGCCGGCGCGCCATCGATTTCCACCTGGCCCCACGGGCTGACGGCCAGGCGCACGACGCCATTGGCGGCCGATGCCGCGGGCGCGTTCGTCGCGGCGGCGTTGCGCTTGCGCACGGGCTTGGCCACCGCGCTGGCCGCGGACTTGGCCGCAGGCGCGCTGGCCCGCGGTGCTGCGGCGATCAGCACGGGCGCGGCACTGGCGGCTTCGGCGGGAGAGGGTGCGGCAGCCGCCGCGACGGCGACCGTCGCAGCAACGGCCGGCACAGCAACCGCGGGCGCAGCGATCGCGCCGGCGCTCGATGCCGCCACGGCGACCACCTCCGGCGCATGCGTTGCCACGGCCCA